>Ga0101944_10006169_pt1 | contig 12984 bp, 10 predicted proteins | sample DewCreD2012metaG_FD_75245 | JGI IMG/M metagenome (GOLD analysis project Ga0101944, IMG submission 75245) | Hot spring sediment bacterial and archeal communities from British Columbia, Canada, to study Microbial Dark Matter (Phase II) - Dewar... ... | reverse complement strand
ATCGACACGGGGATGCGAGAAGCAGGGTTCCGCCCCGATGACCGGCAGGGAGAGGGCGAGCCGCAACCGTCTGACCACGAACTCCTTTCCGCCCTCGAGGTGAGGATGCACTTCCCAGAAGGAGGGGTGCCCAAAGAAGGCCCCTCGGCCGGCATCGCGGTCGCGACCGCGTTGCTTTCGGCTCTTTTGCAGGTCCCCGTAATGCCACGGGTGGCTTTGTCGGGAGAGATAACCCTGACCGGGCAGGTGCTGCCGGTGGGAGGGCTCAAGGAGAAACTACTCGCGGCCCTCAGGGAGGGCGTGGAGAAGGTGGTCTTGCCAGTGTCAGTCAAGCCGGAAGTCCATGAGTTGCCGGCCGAGTTGAAGACAGGCCTCGATATAGTCTATGTCGATAGCTTCGTCGAAGTGTTGCCCCATGCCCTGGTCGGCCTGGAGGGAGAGAGGGAAAGGATGGGAGAACGGTGAGCAGACCGGACATGCCGGCGCGCTATGCCCCGCACGAAGTCGAAGAGAGGCTCATGAAGCGCTGGCTGGACCGTTCGGCCTTTCATGCCTCCACCGACGATTCAAGGCAGGCCTTCGTCATCGCCATCCCTCCGCCTAACGTCACTGGCTCGCTCCATATGGGCCATGCCTTGAACAACACGATTCAGGACGTGCTCATTCGGTATTACCACCTACGTGGCCGCAATACTTTGTGGATCGTAGGTACCGACCACGCCGGCATCGCGACCCAGAACAAGGTGGAGGCTCAGCTAGCGAGTGAAGGTTTGCGTAAAGAGGACCTGGGACGTGCCGCATTCGAAGAGCGGGTCTGGAAATGGCGCGAGGAGTATGGTTCGACCATCATCCACCAACTGAAGCGCCTAGGCTGCGCCTGCGACTATGAAAGCGAACGCTTCACCATGGACGAAGCCTACCAAAGGGCCGTCACCAGGGTGTTCGTGGACCTGTATCGCAAAGGGGACATATACCGCGACGTCTACCTGGTCAACTGGTGCGTGCGCTGCGGTTCCGCGATCTCCGACCTGGAGGTGGAACATGAGGAGCGGGCGGCCAAGCTCTATTATGTCAAATACCCTCTGGTCGACTCGGATGAGACTCTGACCGTGGCCACCACTCGCCCGGAGACCATCTTGGGCGACACTGCTGTCGCTGTCAATCCCAAGGATCCCCGTTATGGCCGGCTGGTGGGCCGGCGAGCCCGTGTGCCGCTCACCGACCGGGAGGTACCGATCATCGCCGACGAACATGTCGACATCGGGTTCGGTACCGGCGCTCTCAAGATCACCCCCGGCCACGACCCCGACGACTGGGAGATAGGGCTTCGCCATGGGTTGCCCAGCCTTTCCGTGATCGGCTTCGATGGGTCGATGACCGAAGACGCGGGGGAGTTCGCTGGACTTCCGGCCGCAGAGGCGCGGACCGCGGTCATCGCCCGCCTGGAACAGGAAGGGTTGTTCGTCAGGGCCGAGGATCACAACCACGCCGTCGGTACCTGTTATCGCTGCGGCACGACCATCGAGCCTTTGCTCTCTCTGCAATGGTTCATGGACATGAAGCGGCTGGCCGCGCCGGCTATCAAAGCGGTCGAAGAAGGACGGGTGCGCTTTTGGCCTGAACGTTGGGCGGAGGTCTATCTCGAGTGGATGCGGGGCATCCGGCCCTGGTGCATAAGCCGGCAACTATGGTGGGGGCATCGTATCCCCGCATATTTCTGCACGGAGTGCGATCACATAACCGTGTCTGAGACCCCGCCGGTGCGCTGTGAGCGGTGTGGAGGTCCTGTTCGCCGCGACGAGGACGTCCTTGATACCTGGTTCAGCTCGCAGTTGTGGCCCTTCGCCACGCTCGGGTGGCCCGAACTGACGGACCGGCTGCGGGTTTTCTACCCCACTGACGTGCTCTCGACCGCCCGCGACATAATCTACCTGTGGGTGGCGCGCATGATCATGATGGGGTTGGAGTTCATGGGCGATGTCCCGTTCCGAGATGTGATCATCCACCCGACGGTATTGGCGGCTGACGGCCGGCGCATGAGCAAGAGTCTGGGCACAGGCGTCGACCCGCTCGAGCTCATCGAGTCCTATGGGGCGGATGCCACCCGTTTCGGCCTCATCTACATGAGTTCCGTGCAAGATGTCCGGTTCAGTCCAGAGCGCATCGAGATGGGTCGCAACTTCGCGAACAAGATCTGGAACGCCTCCCGGCTGGTGTTGCAAGGGGCACACCCGGACGCTCGGCCTACCGTCGAGCTGGCCATGCCGAGTGACCGCTGGATATTCAGTCGGCTGGCTGCGGTCGCAGAGGAGACGGCGCGCCTGTACGAGACCTATGAGTTCTCCGACGTGGCCCGCGGCCTGTACCGGTTCGTGTGGAACGAACTGTGCGACTGGTACTTGGAGATGGCCAAGGTCCGGCTTTATAGCGACCAGGAGGAAGAGCGGTTGCAGGTGAGTGGCAACTTGCTGATCCTCCTGGAGCAGGTGATGGCCCTGCTCCATCCCCTCATGCCGTTCGTGACCGAGGAGATATACACCCATCTTCCGCAGGTGAGGAGTGCAGAACGCCCTGCCAGCCTGTTCGACGGCAGCTACCCCGAGCCAGACCCCGCATGGCGCGACTCGGAAGCGGAGTCGGCGATGGAGGCTTTCATGGCAGTGGTCGGTGGCCTACGTTCGATGCGCGAGGAACTCGGGCTCCCGCGGGAGACCGAGTTTCCGGTGCGGGTCTTGGAGACGGCGAGCGGGGGGGCCGCGGCCATTAGAGAAGAGTGGCGGGCCTTTCGCCAGCTGTGCGGTTTCGAGGTGTCAGAGATCTTGTGCGAAGACTCGGCCGCAAGGCTGGAGCAGGGTCGGAGTGCCTCAGTCGAGGGCCCGGGGGTGAGGGCTCTGGTCGCGCTCGAAGGACTCGTCGATGTGGAACGGGAGCGCGAGCGTCTCTTGGCCAAAGCGCGCAAGGCGCAGGCCGAGGTATCGAAGGCTAGGGCCAAACTTGGGAACCCGCACTTCGTGGACAAAGCTCCGGCGGCGGTGGTCGAAGAGGAACGGGCCCGCTTAGCCGCGGCGGAGAGCGTCCTAGCGGAGGTTCGCCGCCAGTACCGGGAAAGGATAGGAGCGGAATTGCCGGCCATACCGGAGGGTGGGCGATGAAGCCGGTCGACCCCGCTTATCGGGAAACGTGGGCTTATATCGACAGCCTGGAACGCATGGGGATGCGGCTGGGACTGGAGCGCGTCACCTTGCTGGTAGAGGCACTGGGCTCTCCACACAGGGCCTACCGGACCATTCACGTGGTCGGTACGAACGGCAAGAGCTCCACCACCCGCTTCATCGCTGCCCTGCTCAGGGCGCATGGCCATCGAGTGGGCGCCTACGTTTCGCCCCATCTCGTCAGTTTGGCGGAGAGGCAGATGGTGGACGGCGTTTCGTCTTCCGAGGAAGAGTTCTGTGATCTGGTGGCGCGTATCCGACCGGTTGTCGAAAAGCTGGAGCGGGGCTGGCCCGAGGGAGACAGGTTCACCCAGTTCGAGGTGTTGACAGCTGCCGCCTTTCTCCATTTCCAGGAGAAAGGGTGCGATGTAGCGGTGATCGAGGCAGGTTTGGGCGGGCGGCTGGACGCCACCTCAGTCATCTCTTCTGAAGTGCAGGTGGTCACCAGCATCGGCCTGGAGCATACAGAGTTCCTGGGTGACACTACATCGGCCATCCTCAAGGAGAAGGCGGCGGTCATCCCCGAAGGCGGCCGGGTAGTGGCGGGCGCTCTGAGCCCAGACCTGAAGGCAGAGCTCAAGGAGATCTGTGCTGCCCGCGCTGCGCGCTGCTACTTCCTGGGGGACGAGCTGGTGGTGCTGGCGGGCAGTCGCGACGAAGTGTTCGACATCTTCGGCGTCGATGGCTGTTACACTGACCTGCGCTTGCAGGCTCTCGGTGGCTACCAGCGAAACAACGCGGCTATGGCGGTGGCAGCGGCCGAGCTTTTCCGACAAGAGCCGCTCGACGAAGGGCTGGTCCGCTCCGTGCTGGGTTCGACCGTCGTGCCCGGGCGTCTGGAGATCATGAACGACCAGCCCCTCTGCATCTTTGACGGGTCGCACAACCCGCAGGGGATGGAGGAGACCATGCGCTCTCTCGATCACCTCCTGGAGCGGAGGAGACTTATCGCGGTCGTTTCCATCCTCAAGGACAAAGAAGCCCGAGAGATGGCGCGGCACCTGGCCCCGCGCTGCGACATCGTTTTCGCCACCCAGTCCAGCAGTCCGCGGGCTATTCCTGCGGAGGAGCTGGCGAAAATCGTTTCTGGTCTGGGCAAAGGACCAGAAGTCTTCGTGGATCCGGATCCTAAGTCGGCGATGCAGAGCGCTTACAGACTGGCGACGTCCAACCAGGTGGTGCTAGTCACGGGGTCTTTCACTCTCATCGCCGACCTCAAGCGGGAACTCAACTAGCGGGGCGATGAGTCCGCGAAGCGACGAGGTGGCTGGGATGCGCCGAGGAGGGGGGGATAGTCGTTCCCGGGTCGTCATCTACCTACTCCTTGTGCTCATCATCGCCGTGTTATTCTTTACGCTCGGTTACCTCCTGGCCCGGGCGCTGATCTAGGGGCGCTGCATGGATAATCTCTTCGAGACCATCAACAAGATAATCAGCTCCCCACTTTGGACTCTTGCCCTTTACGTGTTCCTGTTCTTCCTGGTGGTGTTCTGGCTGGTGTTGGTCTTCTGGACCTTCAAGGACGCGCGAAAGAGGATAGACGATCCCATCATAGTCGCGGTCGCCGTTCTCACGTCGCTCGTTCTCCCGTACATGGGGACCCTGGTATACACCATCCTGCGGCCAGCCGAATACATCGCCGAAGCACGGGAACGCGAGCTGGAGATGCGGGCCATGGAACAGGAACTGCAGACGCTGAGGGCGTGCCCCTCTTGCGGTGGGATAGTGCGTCCGGACTATCTCGCCTGCCCCAACTGTCGCAGGCCGTTGCGTACCGCCTGCACTTACTGTGACCGGGTGTTGGAACCCGGCTGGAAGCTGTGTCCGTATTGTGGACGCGATGTGGTCCAGCGTCGAGTACCGCCCCCTGGCGAGATCCTGGCTCAGCCGGGGGCGGCAGGTCGCAGTCAATCCACACCGGTGCTGGCTGAGCCCGACCGATCGGTCTTAGCCGAAGCCGAGTGACTTTCTTGCTCTTTTCAAATGCGCCATCAAGGCGCCCGAGAATCGGGAGGGATCTGTGGAGTCAGAACGCACGCTGGTGTTGGTGAAGCCCAACGGGGTGGCACGAGGCCTGGTGGGTGAGGTCATCAGCCGGCTGGAACGCCGGGGCCTTGAGATCAAAGCCGCCCGCATGCTTGTGGTCAGCGAAGACTTGGCTGCTCGTCACTACGCCGAGCATGTGGGCAAACCCTTCTACGAAAGCCTGGTGCGCTTCATAACTTCAGGACCGGTGTTCGCGATGGTCGTTCAAGGCCCATCGGCCATCAGGGTAGTGAGGACTATGATGGGCGCGACCAACCCGTTGGAGGCGGCCCCCGGGACCGTGCGTGGCGATTTCGCGCTGGACGTGGGCGAGAACGTGGTGCACAGTTCGGACGGGCCGGAGGCCGCAGCGCGGGAGATCGGGCTGTTCTTCGCGGCGAGCGACCTTGTGCCGTGACCAAGGTGGACTCGGTTCCGCCTTTCCCCCCAGACTTCAGACTCTTCCTGGCCTCACAGTCGCCGCGACGTCACACTCTCTTGCGGGAGTTGGGGATACCGTATGAGGTGGTCCCCGTGCACGCTCGCGAGGAAGAAGAGGGAGCGCAGGCTGATGCACTGGCCGAAAGGAACGCTCTGGCCAAGGTCAGGGGAGCTATTCTGCCGTTAGAGGCGCCGCCCGGCTCTTTTGTGCTCGGCACTGACACCGTAGTGGAGGTAGGGGGGAGAATACTGGGCAAACCGCGTTCGCACGAAGAGGCGACCCGTATGCTCACCCTGCTTTCGGGGAGGAGCCACCGAGTGGTGTCCGGGGTGGCGTTGATGCGCGTGTCGGGAGCCAAGCGGCTTGCCGCCTCGAGCCCAGGCGCGCTGGGCAGCGAGGTCCAGACCCAAATACTGGTAGACCACGCCACGACGGAGGTCACCTTCCTTTCGTTGGGGGAAGAGTCCATAGCCGCCTACATCGCTTCTCGAGAGTGGGTCGGTAAGGCGGGAGGCTACGCCGTGCAAGGTCTGGCAGCTCTGTTCGTGTCGCGGATCGAGGGTGAGTACAGCAACGTGGTGGGGCTTCCACTGTGCCTGCTGGCACGCATGTTCCGGGAGGCCGGGTTCGACCTGCTTGAGCGGCGCTGGTTAGCCACTCTGGAGGGTGGCCGCTATAATACGCGGACACTGAAAGCCGCCGGTCCTCCTGGGACGGAAGACAGGGAGGTCGAAAGATAGGCTTCTTCGATTTCATAACCGGTTTCGCCGGCCGGGACATGGCTGTCGATCTGGGTACCGCGACTACCCTTGTCTACCTGCGGGGCCGGGGCATCGTGCTTTCCGAACCGTCGGTGGTGGCCATCGACTCCCGGACCGGCGAAGTCCTCGCGGTGGGGTCTGAGGCCAAGCGTATGCTCGGTCGGACCCCCGGCACCATCACCGCCATCCGCCCGCTCAAGGATGGCGTCATCGCTGATTTTGACGTCACGGAGCAGATGCTCCGACACTTCATCCAGCGTGTACATCAAAACCGTTGGGCCCACCCCCGGGTGGTGGTCTGCGTGCCATCGGGTGTGACAGGAGTGGAACGGCGGGCGGTCGAAGAGGCGACCATCAGCGCCGGGGCGCGGGCCGCTTACCTCATCGAAGAGCCCATGGCGGCGGCTATCGGAGCGGGTCTTCCCGTGGCCGAGCCTACCGGCAGCATGATCGTTGATATCGGCGGTGGGACTAGCGAGGTCGCAGTGATCTCCCTGGCGGGGATAGTGGTCTCGCAGTCGGTGCGCATCGGAGGGGATGAGATCGACGAGGCAATCATCTCCTATATCAAGAAGGAATATAAGCTTATGATCGGCAGCCAGACGGCGGAGGAGCTCAAGCTGGAGATCGGCTCCGCCTATCCTCTGGAACAAGAGGAAGAAGCCGAGATCCGTGGGCGCGACCTGGTCACAGGTCTGCCAAAGAACCTGGTAGTGACCTCAGAAGAGATCCGCGAGGCCATCGCCGAACCAGTGGCGGCTATCATCGACGCGATCAAGTCCACGCTCGACAAGACTCCTCCGGAGTTGGCCTCTGACATCATGGACCGCGGCATCATGCTTGCGGGTGGGGGCTCGTTGCTGCGGGGGATGTGCGAACGGGTGCGTGAGGAGACTCAGATGCCGGTGAACCTGGCCGAGTCACCGCTCACCTGCGTCGCCGTAGGCTCCGGTCGTTCACTCGAGGAGTTCGACACGCTCTACAGAGGCTCGCAAAAGGCAAGAAGACGCCGCTACTAGGTAGCGGAGGTCACATATGCCGCGAAACAAGACAACGTGGCGGCGGTCGATCTTCGTCGTCCTCATCATCGCCTCGCTGGCCATTCTCACGGTTTCTTTCCGGGAGTCCGATTCCGGCCCGGTACACGCGGTCCAGCAGTTCGCTGCTGGCTTGCTCTCACCTTTGCAGACCTTCGGAGCGCGGGCTGCCCAACCCTTTAAAGACGGCTACGAGTGGGTGCGCACCTTGTGGTCCGCCCATCAAGAAGCGGAGCGTCTGGCCAAGGAGCTCCAAGAACTGCAAGGCGAGGCGATCAAGCTGCAGGAGCAGGCCGAGGAGAACGAACGCTTGCGCGCACTGCTCGAATTCCGCGAGAAGGGGACCTTCCCTCTCGGCACGGACTTCGTCGTAGCCGACGTGATCGGCAAGTCGCCCACCAAGTGGCAGGCCTGGATACAGATCGACAAGGGTTCAGCCGACGGGGTCCAGGTCGACCAGGCGGTAGTCGGTGCCACACCCAATGTCGGGGAAGGTCTGGCCGGGAAGGGACTGGTAGGCAAGGTGGTAGCGGTGACGCCGCACACGGCCAAGGTCGTCCTGATCATCGATTCGAGCTCGAGTGTTGCGGCGAAGGTCCAGGGTTCTCGCGCCGAGGGGATAGTGGAGGGCTCGGTGACCGGTCGTCTGGTCATGGACTATGTGGACCGTGATGTCGTCGTAGAGCCCAAACGCGTGGTCGTCACTTCGGGCTACGGCGGTGTCTACCCGCAAGACATCCCTATCGGGATCGTCACGAGCGTGGGCGAACAGGATGTGAACATATACAAGGAGATAGAGGTCCAACCGTTCATAGACTTCCGAGTGCTCGAGGAGGTCATGGTCCTTCTCGTCCCGAGCGCGAGCGGAACGGGTGGGTAGGGCGCAAGCCATGGATCGCAGGCGGCTGCTCATAGCGGGTAAGGTGCTCACTGTCCTGGTGATCGCCGTAGTCCTTCAGGTATTCGTGGTCTCGCAGGTCAGTGTACTGGGAGTAACGGCTGACCTCTTCCTGGTTCTCACGGTCATAGTCGCTGTGACCAGGGGGCCCTTGGAAGCGGCCACGTTCGGCTTTGTGGCCGGACTGGTGGCGGACACCGCCTACCTCCAACCCCTGGGTGTGCGGGCCTTGGTGTACGTGTTGACCGGGTACTTCGCAGGATTGGTGGCGGCCCGGTTGGCCTTCTCGGGTCCCTGGGGTGTGGCTCTGCTGGCGGGGACGGCTTCCTTCATAGCCCAGTTCGTCTTCGGCGTGTTCCAGTTCGTCATGGGGCCACGAGCTGCCTTTCTGACCATGTTGGGGACGCAGATGCTGCCCGAGGCGGTGCTCGATGGGTTGCTGACGGCCCCCCTATATGTCTTTCTGGTCCGTGTACGTCTGCTCCCGCGCGCCCCTAGCGAGCCTGCCGGACCCGGAGGGGGGGCGACGTGATACTGGAGCCGGCAAGGAGAAAGCGCCCCCCCGAGGACGAGTCGTTCGTCGGCATCCGCGTGGGGGTCCTGCTCATCGTGGCTTTCGCTCTGTTCGGAGTGGTCGCCTTGCGTCTGTGGTTTCTCCAGATACTCTCGGGTGACGCGTATGTGGCGGTGGCGGCCGACAACCGGCTGCGTGAAGTGAGAGTGGAGGCGCCACGCGGGGTCATCTACGATCGAAACGGCAAGATCCTGGTGGAGAACAGGGCAGGGCTCACCGTCGGCATCCTGCCCATGGCCATGTGGAACCCCAAGAAGAACCCCCAGGAGTTCGCGGCAGAGATCAGTAGGCTGGCAGAAGTCCTGGAAGTCCCAGAGGGTGACCTGTTGGCCGCTTACGACAGAGCCAAGAAGGATCCCTACGTCACTTATCCGGTGAAGGAAGATGTGCCCGAGGATACAGTGGTCGCCTACCTGAAGGAACACGGTGAAGAGTTTCCTGGGGTGCAGGTGGAGAAGGCCTTTGTCAGGCGCTATCCCCTCAAGTCGCTGGCCACCCACGTGCTGGGCTATGTGGGGGAGATCTCGCAATCAGAGTTGGACCGTGAGGAGTTCGCCACCCTCAAAATCGGGGCGCATATCGGCAAAGACGGTGTGGAGCGGACCTATGACTCCTATTTGCGCGGCACGGACGGCTGGAAGACTGTGGAGGTGGACGCCGCAGGACGGCCCAAGCGGTTCTTGGAGGACGTGGCACCGGCTCCGGGGGCCAACCTTGTCCTCACCATCGACAGCGAACTGCAAGCGGCTGCCGAGCACGCCATCGTCGAGGGCATTCAGCGAGCTCACGAGCAAGGTTATGTGAACGCCGCCGGTGGAGCAGTGGTGGCCCTTGATCCCCGCAATGGCGAGGTGCGGGCTCTTGCCTCTTACCCGGACTACGACCCATCGCTCTGGGTTGGCGGCATGAGCAAGAAGAAGTTCAGCGAACTGAACGCCGAGCAAGCCCACCAGCCCCTGTTCAACCGGGCGCTCAATGGCCTCTATCCGGCAGGGTCCACTTTCAAGCCCTTCGTGGCGGCCGCTGCTCTCAACGCCGGTCTTATCACCCCGGAAAGCACCTTCGATTGCTCGGGCAAATTCTCGGTGGCCGGACAGACCTGGAAAGACTGGCTGCAGGGTGGGCATGGCCCGGGCGTGGACCTGATCGAGGCCATCAAGGAATCCTGTGACGTCTACTTCTACAACCTGGGTAACCTGCTTTATCAGCAGCAAGGGCCGGTGCTCCAGGACGGGGTCCGCCGTTTCGGGTTCGGCCAGACCACGGGCATCGACCTGCCGGGAGAGACGGACAAGACGCGGGTGCCCGACAAGTATTGGAAGCGCGAACACGGCAATACCGCCGAGGACAAACTCTGGAAGCCGGGCGATGAGATCAACCTGGCTATCGGCCAAGGTGACCTGCTCGTCACGCCGATGCAGATAGCGGTGGCCTTGGCGGCCATCGCTAATGGAGGCACGGTCTGGGTGCCTCGACTGGGGCTGCGCATCACTGATGCTTCGGGGAACGTGGTCCATCAGTTCGAACATGAACAGCGCGCCGAGCTGGGCATAAACCCGAGGATCTTGGAGGTGATAGGGGAGGGCATGATCCTGGTCACCTCCGCTACGGGTGGTACGGCACGGGCCGCTTTCGAGGGCTTCCCCATCCCGGTGGCGGGCAAGACGGGGACGGCGGAGAAGAAGCCCGATGATGACTACGCGCTATTCATGGCCTACGCTCCTGCTGGCGCCGACCAGGTGCCCGAGATCGTGGTCGTGGCAGTCATCGAGCAAGGCGGTCATGGCAGTTCGGTGGCCGCTCCTGTGGTGCGTCGCGTGCTGGAGGCATACTTCCACACTGAGAGCGGTGGGACCGAGATCATCCCGGTGACGGAGTAGCAGGCGTGAACGCTCCTTTCCCCATCCTACAGAAAACGGCGGAACGGCGGCAGCCGCTTGGGTTCTCCTTGGGGCAGTACCTACGCAGCCTCGATTGGGTCCTCTTGGGCGCCACTCTTGCCCTGGTCACCTACGGGCTGCTTATGCTCTACTCGGCCACTCACGAGGACACCAACATCTCGAGTCCGTTTTATTACGTGCGCTCACAGGCAGTGGGGTTCGTGCTGGGATTCGTTCTTCTTGTCATAATCAGCCTGTCCAACTACCGGGTCCTGCGCCGGTTCCGGACCTACATATACGGGGCCAATCTGGCCGCGCTGATCTTGACCTTGGTCATCGGTTCGGGTAGCCAAGAAGTGGGAGCGAACCGGTGGATCGAGCTCCCGTTCTTCTCGCTGCAGACTTCTGAGTTAGCCAAGCTGCTGCTCATCCTCAGCCTTGGTGGTGTACTCAGCGAGGGTGCTGAGCTTCGTCACCGGTTCCGGTTCGTGGTCTTCACCGTCTTGTACATACTGATACCGAGTGTTCTGGTCTTTCTCCAGCCTGACCTGGGTACCGCCCTGGTCTTTGGAGCCATCTTGGTGACCATGCTAGTGGTCTGGGGCATCCGATTGCCCCACTTGGGTATCCTGGGAGGGGGTGCCCTGGTGGGAGCGGTGCTAGTCCTGCGGGTATTGCCTGCCTTGGGGCTCCGTCTCCTGAAGGACTACCAGCTTAAGCGACTGACTCTGTTCCTTAATCCCGAGAGCGATCCGACCGGTCTTGGTTACCAGCTGACCCAGAGCAAGATCGCTATCGGAAGCGGGATGTTCACCGGAAAGGGCTACTTGCACGGCACCCAGACGCACTTGAACTTCTTGCCGGCGCACCACACCGACTTCATCTTCGCCGTGGTCGGTGAGGAGCTGGGCTTCTTGGGGGCCATGCTGCTGCTCGGTCTATACTCGGTGGTGATTTGGCGCACACTCAGGATCGCCCGGCTGTCAAGCGACCTCTATGGGCGGCTCATCGCCGCTGGGGTGGCAGGCGTCATGATCTTTCAGGTGTTCGTCAACGTGGGGATGACGATCGGCATCATGCCTGTCACCGGTATCCCCTTGCCCTTCATGAGCTTCGGCAGTTCCGCCCTAGTAGTATTCTTGATGGCGATCGGCTTCCTTCAGAGTATTCACGTCCACTCGGTGGCCGGGCAGGAACGTTAGGATCCATGCGCTCGCCGAGAAGGCGAGAGCCAGAGACGAATTAGGAGGCGCGGGTGCCCAGATTGCCCTTGCACCCATCCAAGGTCCTGGAGGCCTGGCGCGACGTAGCTAGCCAGGCGGAGCACCCTGTATCCCTCGTTCTTGCGGGTGACCCAACGCTGGTCTCGCGTGCCGCGGAGCGGTTCGCGACAGGGGGTACAGTGCCGGCCGTTTGGACGAAAGAGGCGACCGCCTTGCTGCGGGAGGGACGAGAGCCGGGGGAGATCGTGGTCCTCTTCATCCCGGTGAGCGAGGAAAGAGCCGTGCTGGAAACTCTGGAGGGCTCGACCTACGCTGCTGGGGGTGGTGGGCTGGTCGTTGCCGTGGACGAAGCAGAGGGCGCTACCGGTCGAGTGTCGTTCCCCGTGCCCGGCTGTGCTCGTCTTTCCTTCGCGGACACTCCTGCCGGCTGGCGGCGGCTTTTCGGGGTCTGCCTGGAACAGGCCGGAGAGGGGTTGATCGCTCTGGGGCGGCGCTACCCGGTGTTGAGGCGCGTGGCGGCAAGGCGTGTTATTTTGCGCGCCGCGCGTGACAACGGGCTGGTCGGTCTGGCCTTCTTCGTGCCCGGGATCGTGTACATGGCCGACGCCGTCGGCACACAGACCGAGACGCTCGTGATCCGCGGCCTGTCGGTGGGGGTACCCATCGGCGCGGTGGCCCGGCGCGAGCTGCTCACGGGAGTGCTGGTGGGCGCGATCCTGACGCTGGCCTTCTTCCCCTTCTCCCTGACCGCCTGGGGCGATCTCGACGTGTCGGTCGCCGTGTCGCTCGCCCTGTTCGGCGCGTGCTCCACGGCGACGATCGTGGCCATGGGCCTGCCCTGGGTCCTGCACCGCCTCGACAAGGACCCGGCGTTCGGTTCGGGACCGCTCGCCACGGTGATCCAGGACCTGCTCTCGCTGCTCATCTACTTC
>Ga0101944_10006168_pt1 | contig 12985 bp, 18 predicted proteins | sample DewCreD2012metaG_FD_75245 | JGI IMG/M metagenome (GOLD analysis project Ga0101944, IMG submission 75245) | Hot spring sediment bacterial and archeal communities from British Columbia, Canada, to study Microbial Dark Matter (Phase II) - Dewar... ... | reverse complement strand
TGCGTACAAAGTGTCACATGGGAATAATTCTTGTGCTATAGCTCTGCGTAGTTTGAAAGGTACGTCAGGATGTTGCCGCATCGTAGCAATCACAAGCCCCGTTGTTGTCCGTTTTTGCAGGGGGATTCGCACTAGTGAGCCTTCTAAATTTTTATCTTCCCATTCTGTTGGAGCTTCGTACCACAAAGGCTCTTGCCATCCGTGAAGTAATTTTACTTTGATAAACATGAGTATGTAATATTCATTGTTTTTGACTAAACGTGTTTATGTTTAGTGTATGTGGAGAGGAATATAAAGTAATAAGAAAACTGTTTTCTGGTCGTGATTGATGATTGATTGATCGCTAGTTTATCACTAGACTTGCCATTGAGTTGCCAGAAAAACAGCGAAAAAATAGTTGGGAAATAATCAGTGAATCTAGATCCTCAAAAAACCGTTTTTGTAATTGATGGCTCTTCTTTTTTGTATTGTGCGTATTATAGTTTGCGTTCCTTGCATACAAGTAGCGGAATTCCCGTTCAAGCTGTGTATAGTTTTTGTCGCATGATACAGAAGCTCATCAAAACTTTTGGTATGCGCTATGTGGTTCTGGTGTGGGATTCTAAGGGAAGAACAACGCGTCACGAGCTTTATCAAGCTTATAAAGCAACGCGCCAATCATCTCCCAGCGATCTCTATGAACAGAAAAAATATATTATACGATTCGCTGAACTTATTGGTATGTGTCAAAAAGCGCAGAATGGTATCGAGGCAGATGATATCATGTATTCGATTGCGCGAGAACGATTAAATGAGGGTAATACAGTATGTTTGATTACTTCTGATAAAAATATGGTACAGATATTGAGCGAGCGCATAGTTATTTTTGATCCATTTAAAGATGATGTTATCGATGCACAAAAATTTATGGCGGAAAAGGGCATTCCTGTCGACAAGATTCCCTTTTACTTTGCTTTGCTTGGGGATTCATCGGATAATATTCCGGGTGTGCATGGAATCGGTGACAAGGGAGCTCTTGAATTGGTAAAACAATTTGCATCGCTCGATGATATGTATGCTAATCTTGATGCGATTAAACGTCCAAAAGTGCGTGCGCTTTTACAACAACAAAAAGATAATGCGTATTTGAGTTATAAGCTTTTTTTGCTCCAGTATCATCTATCAGGACTTACGAAAAGTGATATGGCATTTGATAGTTCCCACTGGTCACGGGCGATGCCGCTTTTTCAAGAGTTAGATTTTAAATCGATGGTGCGAGAACTACAACAAAATAAAGAACTTATCGCTGAGATTGTTGAGAGTAAATTAAATAACTTTAAAAAATATAAGTTTGTTACGGTAACAAATACCGAGATGCTTGAGCACTTAATTGTTGAAATAAAAAAGCGATTAGCATTTGCAATTGATACTGAAACAACTGGATTAAATGCCTTGCAAGCAGATTTGGTTGGTATTTCTATAGCAGTACAGGAAGGGGTTTCTTATTATCTGTTATGTGGTCATATGACTGATACTGAACAGCTTTCATAGGAAGAAATTATTAATGCACTTAAACCCCTGCTTGAAGACCATACGTTCAAAAAATATATGCATAATGCCAAGTTCGACCAATTAGTGCTGAAGAAAGCCGGTGTTGAGGTGCATGGTTTAGCCTTTGACACACTCGTTGCGGCGCGACTTGTGGTACGAGATTGGTAAAAGATTTCCTTGAAAGAATTATCTGAATATTATCTAGGTGAAGATATGCTTTCCTATGATGAGGTGGTCAAGGCAAATAAGTTGAAGAACTTTTCTTATGTACCCTTAGGTCTTGCGACGTCATATGCCGCTGCTGATGCACATCAAACCTTACGACTAAAAAAAATTTTTGAACAGGAATTGCGTAAGGAAAAACTCGAGGAGTTGTATAGGAATATTGAGTTTCCACTTATACAAGTTCTTTATGCAATGGAACTAGAGGGTATTTTTTGTGATAAAAATGTCTTGGAGTTACTTGCAATATCGGTTGAGCAGGAGTTGAAGAGTATAGAGAAGCAGATTTATGTTGTTGTGGGAAATACTTATGGGGTCATTAATTTGAATTCCCCAAAACAAGTTGAAAGGCTTTTATTTTACCATCTACAGCTACCCCCACAAAAAAAGGGTGGTTCGAGTAATCGCTTGTCAACTGATCAAGAAGTATTAGAAGCATTGTCAACACTTCATCCAGTTCCTGGTCTTATTTTTAAATATCGTGAACTTTCAAAATTAAAAAACACTTATCTTGATGCATTTCCGCAGTACATTAATCAAAAAACGGGAAAAATTCATACTACATTCAGTCAGACAGCGGTAGCGACTGGTCGTCTTGCAAGTGCAGATCCTAATCTTCAAAATATTCCTACTGGTAGTGGATGGGGAGGAGAAATTAGAGCAGCATTTAAACCAAAAGCAGGGCACATTTTTATTTCAACTGATTATTCACAAATTGAGCTACGTGTGCTTGCGCATCTTTCACAAGATCAAAATCTTATTCATGCTTTTTTACAGTGACATGATATTCATGCTGAAACCGCTGCGCGCCTCTTTGATATTCCATTGTCACATGTTACCACCGAGCAGCGTCAGATCGGTAAACGTATTAATTTTAGTGTGTTATATGGATTAACGCCATTTGGTTTATCACAAGATCTTAAGATTCCCTTTAGAGATGCAAAAAGTTACATCGAAAAATATTTTGCGCAGTATCCAGATGTTCAGCTGTGGATGGAGCGTGTTATTGATTCTCTGTAAAAAGAATGGTTATGTCGAGATTTTTTGGGGTCGCAGACGTTATGTGCCAGGAATTTATGAAAAAAATAAAACTCTTTATGATCTCGTCAAGCGTGTTGCCATTAATACCGTGGCGCAAGGTACCGCCGCCGACATTATGAAGATAGGCATGATTAGGGTCCATGAATTATTTCATGCCAAGAAGTTAGATGCAGGTATCGTACTGCAAATTCATGACGAACTTCTCATTACCGTGTCACAGAAGCACGCATCTTACGTTGAAACACTTGTAAAGTCGACTCTTGAACAGGTTGTTTCATGGTCTATACCGCTGGTAATTACTACTCGCTCAGGATACTCATGGAAGGAAGTAAGTAAATAGCCTGTAAGTGTAAAGCGAGGTAATCCCATTACAAGCGGAGTTATCACAAGAGCCTGGTTTTTGTTGTGGAGGTGTGAATGGTCTCACCACTATGCAAGGGATGTGTAATCACCGACAGGAAATAAAGGGCTTGTTGTTATCTGAATAGAAGACAACACCCGTTTCAACCTGTTTATATACAATACGAATATTTTTTGCATATAGAGATGTGTCTTTTATGACGAAGTTTCATTGATATGTTCTTGAGCTTTTTGCCATATTTTGCTTGCGTTTATTTGCCCGCATAGGCTGTCAATCGACCTTTGTTTTATTTCTGCCAAATTGTGGCTTGTAGGAGCTGGTTGTATGACAGGATTTCCTTGAGAGTTGGCTTGTTGACTTTTTTTGCACATTCCCCATACTATAAAAACAATACAACTACTATGACTGTATATCATTTCTTACAGTAGTTTCTTCTATAAAATCTTTATCTTTAACAAGGGATTACCATGGCAACGAGTAAATCGGGTGGGTCTACGCAGAATGGTCGTGATAGCATAAGTAAACGTTTGGGCATAATTAAATTATTTGATGGTCAGCAAGTGTTCGGTGGTGAAATCATTGTGTGCCAACGTGGTACTCGCGTGCACCCTGGATTTGGCGTTATGCGTGGTGGTGATGATACCTTGTTTGCTGTCAAACCTGGATTTGTTAAATTCCATTACGGTGCAAAAAAACGCAAATACGTCTCTATTAATAGCGAGCGTTAGGGCTTGCTCGTTTCGTTAAGACCATAGTTGCATGGATTATAATCACGGAGAGTGTTATGGCTAGTAATAGTGTGTCGCGTGTTGATTTTCTCAAATATCGATTTGTATGTTTGGTTTTTTCGTTGGCCTTAATAGGTGCTTTTATTGGTGTTTGTGTTTATCGTTGGCAAACAAAAGGCTATATTTTCTCGTATAGCATAGATTTTACCGGTGGTGCACAGGCTTTGTTTAAGTTCTCACAGCCAGTTTCTTCGCAACAGGTAATATCAATTCTTGAGGGAAAGGGGTGGAAGGGTGTTGTTACCCGAGAATTTTCTGCACAAGAGCTTTTGATTCGAGTCAAAAATATTGATAACCATGTTGGCGGAGCGAGGGATATTGCAAAAACCATGCGAACACAACTTCAAGAATCAATTTGGATAACCAAATTAATCTCATGCAGAGTGAAGTGGTTGGGGCTAGTGTTGGTGCTGTGTTGCGTTGGAAGTCAATTTATGCAGTAGTGATATCATTGGTATTTATGTTGCTTTACATAGCATGGCGTTTCTGGTCATTTGCTTATGCCGCGGGGGCAGTGATAGCGTTGTTACATGATGCATTGGTTATGCTTGCAGTATTTTTATTCTTCAATCGAGAAATTTCCATTTACACAATAGGTGCAATCCTAGCTGTCCTTGGTTATTCGATTAATGACACCATTGTGATTTTTTCCCAGATCCGTCAGAACGTCGCAAGAATGATTTCGACCCCTATGTACGAGATTGTAAATCTTAGTCTCAACCAAACACTACGTCGTACGATACTAACGAGTGCAGCTACTGCTCAGACTGTTGCGGTTATGTTTTTATTAGGTGGAGAGGTGTTAAGAGACTTCTCTTTAGTAATTTTAGTGGGTATTTTCTTTGGTACCTATTCATCTATTTATATGGCTAGTCCGATTATGCTATTCTTCTATAAAGATCATCGCAACGCTTAAAACATAGAGCGGGTACTGTACTGCTATGCGGTATCCGGTACTCAAGATTTTTCTTATCTACGGATCTATACCCAATTTCTTGAAATTATAGCTGTTGTGTGTTTGTTACACCAAGCTTAAACGCGTGAGTAATTATTTAACATTAAATAGGTTGTCAAAGTTTAAAGGGCTCCTGAAAAATTATTCTGAAAGGAATTAAAGTATGGCCTCAAGATCTTTTGTTTCTTAAGGATAGGTATATGAGTAATCAAGGAATTCGAGTGAGAAAAACGAAGGGGAAAGATCAAAATACTGTTGAATCAACCAATAGTGACATGATACATCAAGATCCAGGTGTTTCTCATTCATTGTTTGTCACAGAGCAGAATGGTGCACAGGAAGCCACTTCTCAGATGGAAGAAGATACGATTACTGTAATGCGTGAATCTAAAGAATCTTTAGAGTCATATTCCCCGCAGGAGCACAAGCATTTATTACAGCGACAAAGAGATAAATGCTCCAGTGATCCGTTTCGTGATCATAATGGAGATTATCGTAATAATTCTGATCGTGAGCAGCGTCAGGGTGACCAGCGCGCTTTATTGTCAGAGGAAGAGCTTAAGCAATTGTCAATAGTGGATCTTAATACGCGGGCTCGCCGTCTTGGAATTGTTGGTGCGAGTCTTATGAGTAAAGAAGCGCTTATAACCAAAATACTTGATATGCACGGTCATCCTGACCGTGAAATTGAAGTAGCTGGTGTATTAGAAAAGTTACCCGATGGTTTTGGTTTTTTGCGTTCAGCTGAATATGATTATACTTCTGGTCCAGATGACATCTATGTGTCGCCATCACAAATTCGTCGTTTTGGCCTCAGAACTGGAGATACTATCACGGGGGTTATTCGTAAGCCAAAAGAGGGTGAAAAATATTTCGCATTGCTTAAGGTCACTACCGTTAACTATGAAGAGCCGGTTCCGGCGGGAGATCGTGTCAATTTTGATCGTTTAGTACCGCTTTATCCCAATAAAAAATTTGCGTTAGAATATGATCCTGCCGTTATCTCAACCCGTATTTTGGATCTATTTGCACCAATTGGCAAAGGACAGCGTGGGTTAATTGTTGCTCCACCAAAGGTTGGTAAAACGGTTTTGTTAAAAGAAATTGCTCTTGCTATTTTGGCGGGAAACCTAGAGGTGCATCTTATTGTCTTGTTGATTGATGAGCGCCCAGAAGAGATGTCAGATTTCAAGAAAACGCTTCAGCATACTACAGCAGAGGTTATTAGTTCAACATTTGATGAATCCGCAGAACGCCATGTTCAAGTAGCAGAAATTGTTATAGAAAAAGCTAAGCGTTTGGTTGAGACGCGGCGAGATGTGGTTATTCTTCTTGATGCGATAACTCGCCTTGCACGTGCATATAATACTATTGCTCCAGCATCAGGAAAGGTGCTCACTGGTGGTATTGATGCGAATGCGCTCCAGCGTCCTAAAAAATTCTTTGGTGCCGCTCGTAATATCGAAGGTGGTGGTTCTATGACCATAGTTGCTACAGCACTGGTTGATACGGGATCAAAAATGGATGAAGTGATCTATGAAGAATTTAAAGGGACGGGAAATATGGAAATCCACATGACACGAAAACTTTCAAACCGTCGTATTTATCCAGCTTTTGATCTTCAAATGTCTGGAACCCGTAGAGATGATCTTTTGTTGCCAGAAGATGTACTTAACAAAGTGTGGGTTATCCAGAAGTTCCTTTCAACGATGAATGTAGTTGAAGGTATGGAATTTCTGATTGATAAAATGAAAAAAACAAAAACAAACGAGGAGTTTTTAGAAGCAATTAATAAAAAACAATAACACAATAGAACAAGAATCTTTTGGCATTTGTCAAAGATTTTTGTAGAAATCTTTAGCAATTATCGAGTTTGACGATCTTATTGATAATGGTAACTTGTTCACCACAATTGGTTACGACTTCAAATTGCATACCCAGTGCGGCAAGCGCTTTAAGTATCGCTTTTGCCTTCTCAAGTTTTTCCGGCGCTAAATCAAGCCCTGCACGTTTAAAATCTGCCATTGTTTCATGGAGAAAGTATTCCTGATCAGGACGCAACTGTTCTTTATTGCGTGAGACGACATCTGTTTTCAATGATTTATATAAATCATGATTGTTTGAAATCATATCAACTATAAATTCTCTCATCGCAATGTGTGCCTTATGCGCAGCATCACGCATCGCTTGGTCCGGATGAACATACTCAATAACTTCAACAACTTCAACAACACTTGTCATTATTGATAACTCAGAAAACGCAGTTACACGGTCAAGTGCAAGGGCGGTATTATCAAAATTTTTCTCACTATCAGGCAGGGCAATGATACCATTAATAACCTCCAGCGCACGCTCCATGGCACAGTGTGCACGTTACTGTATTTCTTCGGGTGATCGTGGAAATAAGACAACCACGTCATCTACCGACTCTATTGGTAACTTCATAATCTCAAATTCCTTACACACTATCATTGACAATGATCGTAAAAACAGTCCTACAACTACCATAGTGGCGACTAGTGCTCCTCCATATACATAGATTCTATTCACAAGAAATAGACCTTTTTCCGAAGACGAACAAACTACAAAAGTGCGCCATGTTTAGGGTATCAGAAAATGCATAAAATGAAATATGTGTACCCTATACATCCATGACTAGTCTTCCATGACCCTCCTCCTTAATTATTAAGATAACCAGGTAATTGATTGCAGATAATTTCATATATAATCATATAGCAATATCTTCCAGCTTAGAATGGTACTTTTGCTTTATTTTCGAATAAAAATATGATTGAGACAGCCATCACTAATACAGATAGTTCCACCGTCAAGAAGAACTTTTTGTAACTCGTAAAAGTTACTCTCGTTTATACTTCAGACGATACCGTTCACGAATTATCATTACCAGTATGATGACTATAAATATCCTCCTAACTCTTCTGGGGGTATCAGCGTGTCAATATGAACATGTTGAACCGGTACAAGCGGTATATCAACAAGCATATTCCAAAAAAGTAGTTTGATAAATGTATGTACAGGCAGTTTTATAATTTCATTTCTAAGGGGGGGACTATTTAATTTGTTACTAAGAAGTAAATTGTTTTGATCTTAATCTTTAGGAACTCTTTATGCTGCTTTGTAGCAGCAATAAATAGAGTATCAGATAATACCAATATTATTGGACGTAATATATGCTCAGCATATGCTATATGTCGGAATACCACATATAAAAAATCCCTAGATGAAAAATTAATAAGCTACTGAATATGCTAATATATCCTTCAAAGGCAAAATCAGTATATTTTTCACCATAAAAACTATCGAAAAGATACGTAAAGTTATTTGCATTCACAAAAAGAATAAGAATGCGCATTATCCCAAGGATACTTTTTGCTAAGCCAAGAGTATCACACCAGAAGGTTCCCAACCTGGTAAAGATCGAAAACGTAAAATTATACCATATCTGAAAAATAGAAAGAAAAAAATAAAAAAATTAAATTTTTAAGTTTGTATTTAGCAGAATTTCTAATGACGTTGATGGTGTGCTTATCATATATTTATATGCGGCATGAGCAAAGCACAGATTTTTTCTCGCAGAAATGTACTTTTAAGATAGCGGTTTATTACTGGTGAAGGGGATTCTTCATCAGTTATTTCAAGATTGAAGCCGCAGGAAGTTGCCAAAATATTTTTACCAACTACCACAATATGGAGATCTACTATGGGTGTAAGGGGTTCTATAGCAGTTATTTCAAGATTAAGGCTGCGTTGCCAAAATATTATTATTAATTACCATAATAATGAAGGATATGATTACGAAACAATATAGACAACAGCAAAAAACTAAGCCAGCTATAAAAAGTTCAAAAGATGTGCAATTTGACCAACAACTATTACATCAGCAGTTTTTTAAACGTGTATATCAGTTTCTTCAGCGTGGGGATAAAAAAGGAGTTTTGGATAGTAGTAAGGAATGTTTAATATAGCATTCCCATCATTTAACAGTTTGACATATACTAGCAAAGGTAATATCACCAATTTGATCGAAGTTCCGCAGTTCGTTGTTTTATTAATCGAACAATAATTAAAATTAAAATTAAAAAATAAGCAACTAGAGCAACAAATTGCAGAAAAACAGCGTATATGCACACAACTATCTACTACAATAGAAGCCAAAAATGATGAATTGCAGAAGGTATGCTGCAAGTATGAAGATAGTGTATAGGAAGAGTTGCAAATAGCTAAATCTGCCATAGGAAATCTGCAACAAGAACATTTAGAGCTCACAGCGGGCAGAGACAGAATCTAAAGATTGCAGATATGTAGTGATTGATATACATTATATTCGATAAGTTAATGACTTAGTTTAAGGTGTTACATGCAGGACAATCGAAGGAATAAGTACGTTGCTTATACACGTTACGTTCATTATTCGCCTTACAAGCTGAGGCCTTACGCAGATGTTATTCGTGATAAAAATGTTGTGTATGCTCATAATTGGCTTGCCACTTCTGCGACGCAACGCGTCAAGCCTGTAAAAAAAACGTTATAATCGACGGTTGCAAATGCCAAATACTTGGGAAATATTTTTGCAGATCAGCTGATTGTCAAAGAGATTCGTGTTGATCAGGGTCCTATGTTCCGTTATTTTAAACCTGGAGCAATAGGGCGTGCTAGTGAATATTGTAAAAGATTTAGTCATATTAGCATTGTATTGGAACAGGTTCGTAACCAAAAAGAGGTTTCAGGTGGGTCAAACGGTACATCCAGTAGGATTTAGTTTAGGTGTTTATCGAGATTGGTTTGCTCGTTGGTTTACGCGAGATTCTTACGGCAAACAAATCATAGAAGATTTAATAATCAGACGCTTTATTAATGCGTTTTTGAACAAGGCCGATATTGCTCGTGTTAAAATAGAAAAAATGGGGAATAATATCAGGGTGATTTTATTTTCAGGTAGACCAGGAACAATTATCGGCAAGAAGGGGTAAGAAATAGAAGCCTCGCGTAGTGCGCTGATGAGAGAATTAAATAACAAGCATAGTATTGAAATATCGGTTCAAGAAGTTAAAAATCCGTTGTTGGACGCTATGTTAGTTGCAAAAAATATAGCGGAGCAAATTGAAGATCGTATTGGATTTAAAATAGCAATGAAAAAAACAGCGGTTGACACTATGCGTGCAGGCGCTAAGGGGATTAAAATTTGTTGTTCAGGGCGTTTAAGTGGTGCTGAGATAGCGTGGTCTGCGTGGACCAGCGTTAGATCGATCCCATTACATACATTGCGTTCTGATGTAGATTACGCTTTGGCGAAGACTCAAACTACTTATGGGGTCATTGGTATCAAAGTATGGATTTGCATAGGCGAGTATCAGCATAGTTAACCAGAATAAGATGAAAGATAAACATTATGTTGATGTCAAAAAAGACTAAGTATAGAAAAGTGCAACGGGGTATTATATCTGGGCGTTTGAAGGGCGCTCGTACTATGAAATTTGAAGAATACGCGATTATTGCTCTTGCGCCGAAATGGCTCACTGCTCAGTAAATTGAAGCAATGCGTGTAACAGTGTCTCGACGTCTAAAAAAAGTTGGTCGGATGTTTTTGCGTGTATTTCCGGATAAGCATATAACTAAAAAATCCACAGAGACACGTATGAGTAAAGGTAAAGGAAATCCAGAGGCATGGGTTGCTGTCGTTAAAAAAGGTCGCATTATTTGCGAGATTGCTGATGTTGATGAGATAACAGCGCGCGAGATTTTCAAGCAAGCAGCATATAAACTACCAGTGAAAACCAAATTTATTAAAAAGGATATGTATGGGCTTTCTGCCTAATAGTAGTAAGGTGTTAATTTGTACCTAAGATAAGAGTTTAGATTTATAAAAAGAATAAAAGAAAATGAAGCGCTTCGTGGATTATCGGTATCTGGGCTGCGCGAAAAACTTGATGGATTACGTAGAATGCGTTTTGATAAATGATTGAATTCAGCCACAGCGCATGTTAAGAATTCTTCACAATTCAAGAAGATAAAAAAGAGCATAGTTCGTGTTTTGACATTATTGCATGCATCCTAATGTTATACGCACCATGATTTCTGTGCTTACTCTTTATTTATACCGTGTAGAAGGTATACATAGAAAAGATACAAAAGAATTCAAGCCTAATTCGGTTAGGAACGGTTATATCCGATGGGATGGATAAAACGATAGTTGTTTATGAAGATAGAACTTATCGTCATCCAGTCTTGGGCAAGGTTATGCGCTCAACAAAGAGATATAAAGTATATGATGAATCTGAGCAGGCGCAAGTATGGGATCTTGTCGAATTTTGCGAGGGGTGTTCCGTATTTAAAACTAAATATATGTATCTGATACGTGTTGTTAAATCTAGCTCTGTGTAATTCAATCGAGGTGTTATATGATTCGCAAACAGACGTATTTAAAAGCCACAGACAATTTTGGAGCGCTGAGGCCGCAGTGTATCTATGTTATGGGGAGTATCCATAAATAAGTTGCTACAGTTGGTGATTTAATTGTATGTGCAGTAAAGAGTGCAGTTCTAGGTGGATAAGTAAAAAAGGGGGATATCGTAAAGGTTGTTATCGTTCGAACGAAAAAAGAAGTTTGTTGAGAAGATGGAAGTTACATTTGTTTTGGTGAAAATGCTGTGGTTATTGTTAAATAACAAGATTTGCAAGAGCCTTTAGCTTCCCGTATTTTTGGCCCGATTGTATGTGAATTACGTAATCATGGATATATAAAAATTATATCGTTGACTCCATAAGTTTTATAAAAATGGTTGGTATGTCTCAAATTAGAAAAAATGATCAGGTTGTTGTTTTGTCAGGGAAAGACAAGGGGAAGCGAGAAACAGTTTTACAAGTATTTCTTGCTACAAACAAGGTAGTGGTGTAGGGCATTGGTATTGTTATAAAGCATATGCGGTGACATAAACAATGTAAAGTTGTAGGGATAAAAAGAGAAGAATGTTGCATTTCACTCGCTAAGGTACTGCCAATTTGTTCATCTTGTAATAAACCATGCCGTATTAGAGATCATCAACATATGTTGATGATAACTGGAAAAAAAAGTGTGCATGTCCTCGATGTTCAACTATTATTTTAAGTAATTGGAAATTTAATATGAATAGAGCACATTTACAAAAATTGTATTATACGACAATTTAATCTCAATTGCTGAGTGATTTAGAGCTAAACAATATCATGGAAGTTCAGAAAATTTCCAACCATTGTTCTGAAGGTTGGATCTAAAGATCCAGTGGCAGACAGTACAGCTTTACAAATAACAACAGATCTATTTGAAAAAATAGCTGGGCAGTACCAGTAAGAACATTAGTAAAAAAATAAATTACTTACTTTAAGTTACGCGAAGATGTGGCAATTGGAACTATGATAACGCTGCATGATCGGAAGATGTATGACTTTTTAGATCGCTTTATCAATTTGGCTCTTCCTCGTGTTTGTGATTTTCATGGTGTATCAACTAAATTTAATGGTAGAGAAAATTATAATCTTAGTAGCAAGGAATGGACTATTTTTCCTGAAGTCGAGTACAGCGTTAGTGATAAAGTATATGATTTGAATATAATAATTCAAACTAGTGCTAAAAACGATGGGCATGGATTTGAGTTATTAAAGAAATTTGGTATGCTATTCCGTAAAGCATAAAGCAAGGTGATTAAAATATGACCAGAAAATCGATGATAGAAAAGTAAAAACGGACGCCGAAATTTTCGATGAGGGTTCATAATAGATGTAAGCTGTGTGGTAGAGCACGAAAATATATGCGTATTTTTATGATGATGTCAATTGTGCTTCAGAAAAAATGCCCTTATTGGTTTACTTCCAGGTATAAAAAAAACAAGTTGATAATTATTTTGTAGAGGAAGGATCGTAATGTCAGTTGATGCTATCAGCAATTTTTTAACTATCATTAGAAACGGTGTAATGCCATCCAAACCTTTTGTAGTTATCCCTTATTCTAAAATGAATTGGAATTTAGCACAAATTTTTAAAGATTAGGGATTTATTCAAAGTATAGTAGTAGTGAATAATGTAAGTACATTA
>Ga0101944_10006166_pt1 | contig 12987 bp, 11 predicted proteins | sample DewCreD2012metaG_FD_75245 | JGI IMG/M metagenome (GOLD analysis project Ga0101944, IMG submission 75245) | Hot spring sediment bacterial and archeal communities from British Columbia, Canada, to study Microbial Dark Matter (Phase II) - Dewar... ... | reverse complement strand
GGCGGGCTAATCTCCTTGCTAAAGGTGCCCTCATCGCTGCAGCACATGAAAAATGCACGGTCATCTCTGCTGAGCATGTTCGTATTGCCTCAACAGAGATCATTTGAATGAAGAAAACCGGAAGGGCGCACTCCCCTTCCGGTCATTTTATTGTGATACAGTCAATTGATCGTGAGATTTTTGGATTAGATTATTGTGAGACGTGACAACAATGTCCTAAATGAGTTCTGACCTTGCCTTTTCTTCCTATTTATAGTACTTTCTATATCGGCTCCTTCCTTGCTGATTTATTTGCCTGAAAAGTCAATTGGTTAAGGAGCCTCAACTTTACATTTTACATAAGGATAGTGTTCTTTCATGCTTATGACTTAATTCCATCGATGCAGAATATCCATAAGTCTAGAATTATATTTTGTTTTGCGATTAGTCTTATCGTCACATCCTTTATATCTTCAGAAGCTGTTGAAGTCCTTCGTCTGTCCACTGGCAGTCAAACAGGTGTTTATTATCCCATAGGTTTGGGGATCTCTCAAATAGCAAAAAAAGCTGATATAGATATTACGGTATTGAAATCAGAAGGATCAGTGGAAAATCTCGAGTGGTTAAGGGATGGTAAGGCGGACCTATGCATTGCTCAGAGTGACATTGTTTATTATGCATACAACGGTCTGGGTAAATTTAGGGAAAAAATAGCAAATATAAATATCATTTCATCGCTCTATACGGAGGCAGTGCATATATTGATTCGTAACCCGCTTTATATTAAAAATATCGCCGATTTTCGAGGGAAACGTATTTCTATCGGCCCGCCAGGAAGTGGGACCGAATCAAATGCGCGGGCAATTCTCGAAGCTTTAGGAATAACTGAAAGCGAGTTTATATTGTTGAATCTGAATTTTGAGGATTCGATAACTGCTCTCAAGGAAAATAAGGTGGACGTTGTATTCATCACCTCCGGTGTCCCATCAGATGCTGTCAAGAAGATGCTTGCTCTCAATATTGGGTATCTTTTTGAAATTAAATCAGATATTGTTCAACGTCTTATAGATGTTGAACCATTCTTTATTGTGACAACTATTCCTGCCGGAACATATAATCATCAGGATGAAGAAATTACGACCATTGGCGTTTCCGCTTTGTTGGTCGGCAGAACTGATCTCGACGATGCATTGGTCTACAATCTGACCAAATTGATTTTTACCCAGTCCAAAGGTATCGCTCAATTTCATGAAAAGGGGAAGGATATTTCATTGAAATCTGCTCTGAAAGGAGCGACCATCCCGATTGCACATGGAGCAAACAGGTTTTTTAAGGAAGAAGGATTATATAGAAGAGAGATCTATAAGAAGGTATTGAACTATCTTTTTATCCTGCTTCTCATAATGGCGCTTATTGTTGCGGTTATTCAGAGAAGGAAAATAGGTTTTTTCCTAAGAACAAAGGAACTTATACGAGTTTTTGCATTGCTTTTTTTAACCTGGATACTCGGGTCTTATTTTTTATACTTCTTTGAGCACAAATTGAATGAAAATTATTCAACGGTATTAATTTCATTTTGGTCTGGTCTCGTAAATTTAATACAATTTGGATCAAAAGAACCATTCACACCTACAGGCAGAACCATTTCCATTGTCATGATGGTATTGGGTGTTGGCGGCATAGCGTGGTTTACCGGTGAAGTAGCTTCTATTTTTGTACACAGAAAATTAATGGGAGGGAAAAGAAGAATGGAGAAAATGAAAAATCACTATGTAATCGCGAATTGGAACAACAAAGGCTATGGGATTATTGAACAGCTCCATAGTTCTGATTTGGAATTAAAACGGCCAATCATCATCATTGCTGAATCAACTGAGTCCATCAATTTACCGGAAAAGATGGAATATGATGATGTTTATATTGTTAAAGGGAATCCTGCAAATGAAGCGATACTGAAAAGGGCTAATGCTCAGAATGCACACGCAATGATAATTTTAGCAAAAGATATAGAGAACGGAATCGCTGATGCGGAATCCATATTAATTATACTGAGCTTAAGAAAGATATGCGCAGATGCAAAAGTGAAGCATATCCCCGTAATCGCCGAAATTCTCAATCCTCAGAAGGTGAATTTGGCGGCTTATGCAGGGGTTGAAGGAGATGGGAGTATAGAGATTATCTCTTCTCATTTCTTAGGGCAGAAATTGTTGGCACAGGCAGCAGTGAGCCCGGGGGTCAGTAAAGTCTACGAGGATTTACTAACCTTCGATAAGATAGGAGGAGAAATATATAAATGTACGGTACCTCAACATATGATAGGAAGGTCGTTTCATGATCTTCTCTCGTTTGCCAATGAGCTCAGGCAAAAAAACATAAACATCATTCCCATCGCTATTTATCGCGGCGACAATCTTTTCATCAATCCTTCCAGAGAGGAAATCAATTCATTGGCAGATAGCGATTCTCTCTTTGTAATCGCCTCGAACCAGAGAGACCTGAAAAATTTAGAAATATAAATTTAAGACTGAGTTTTGTTTCTTCGATTAATTTTTTCTGCTGTTCTGTACGCGTCATAAATTCCCCATATCCAGAGGATTGGAGTTGTGATAAATCCTATGATTACATACATGAGAAACCATGAAATGCTATAAACGACGAACATCATAATTCCTTTCAATATCTGGCCGTTATATATTTGTCCTAATCCGCAGAAAAAAAAGGAGAGAACTGCTGCTACCCCCGGATTCTTCATTTCCTTTTTACCGTTAATACCCTGTCAATGCATTTGAAAGATTCTTATGACTTGAGGCGTTACACTTTTAAATAGTTTGTCTACCCATTTCGTCGACTGAAATACGAGAAAAATCACATTTTTTAATATCCGTCCATCAAAAAACATGACGAATACAGCTGAAGTAAAGAGAAAAGGCTGTAGCTTCTTGATTTATCATGAAAATATGATATCACTCACGACAGTCGAAGTCTATTGATAAATAGGGATGCATTGTTTAAAAAAATTAATTTCCCAGCGAAAGAAATTGAGTCACTCGCGCGTTATCTAACTATAGCAATTTTCTCCGCTGATGCCGTTTCCCCAGTGTTGTACCTTTTCAAAAATCCGAAATGAAAGGAGGTGTTTACAATTTAATCAAAATGCTGAAAAAGGAAGAAGTGCACTCTCTCTATTTTGCCTGAGGCGTGGATCTGAAATGGCTCTAAGCTCAATCTCGTGAAACGCGAATTTCTCAGAGGAGTGTTGTTGAGAAACCATCATTGTCAATTCACTGAAAGGGGGCATCAAATGAAACGCATTTTAATTTTAATCTCTTTATTCACATTGATATTTACATTGACTTATGCAGATTATGGCAGGGCATTCGAGAACGTAATAAGCATGAAGACAAAGAATGTCGGTGAAAAGAGGATACCATATACACTTTATAAGATTGCCAAAACAAAAGAATATGCTGGCATGAATAACTGGATAAAGGAGAACTTTTCAGACGATCCATCTGAGAATGTCTTTTGTCTTCCAGAGACAAGAATTGACATGCAGATCAAGGGGAAACAGGCGATAGCCTTCAAGACATGGGAATACAATAACTACGTGCAAAATATCCTCATGGACAATGGAAAATATCTTCTCCTGTATGCAACCCCTCACGGCACTTATAATCCGGATGGCGAGGTAACTTTCAAAAAGCTCCTTGGCATCACTTTGCCGATTACAGAATATACGTATCTTTCAGAAGACGAAGCGGAAGGCACTGAAGAAAATGTGCTGACAACGGCAGAGGAAAAAAAGGAAAAAGCCGAAGATGTATGTGATGTAAATGATGTGCATATCGCAGCAGTATCCTATGGCACAAAGGTCGGAAGTTTTGACGGAGTTACAGCTTATAGCAACGGGTCAACATCCTATTATAGTGGCATTTCAAACTACTATAACGGGTATAGAACGGGGATAAAATGGCAATGCTGTGAATATGCTGACAGATATTTTTATGCCAAAAAAGGGAAAAAAATAACCGGGGGCAATGCAAACACATACTGCAGCAATGCCTCCAGCAAGGGATTAAGCAGGGCTTGGAACAACAGCACCAATAAGCCATGGGTGGGGGATATAATGGCTTCCAATGGGGGGCCATACGGACACGTAGCGATTGTTAGAGAAGTGGGGTCGAATTACATCAAAGTCATCCATCAGAATTGGTCAAACTCAACATCTGATGAAAGTAAAACTCTGCCGATGACTGTCACCGAGAAAAACGGTGTCAAATATTACAACGTTGGTAACTTTAGCTCCAGTTATCCCGTTACATGTTGGTTGTGGTAATGGGTCGAAGTAGGGCGATCTTGCGACCCCGATTAACATCTAACGTCGTTTCGCATTAAGGCATTTCTTCGATCCGGGCGCAAATGTCAGAGAATTGCGTCCCGGATCGAAGTACGAATATGAAATAAACGTGAATGCAGCGAATGAAGCTATGAAAAAAGCATGAAAAAAGGATGAAAAAAGCATATTGACAATTAAGGTGCATTCTGTTAGTTTTCTTATGACTTAAATTGGTATTAACCTATTGGCAGGTATATCGACAGTAGGTTAGGGGGAATGAATATATCATTCTACGCATATCGGGATGGTTTTTCCGTAAGCTACACTATATCTCACCGCTTTCCAAAAAATGTCAAAAGGAGGTCCGCTATGAAAAAAATCCTTTTAGTATCAGTATGTTTGCTTTTCTTGTGCTCGTTATTATCCGCTGAAGAAAAGAAAGGTGCCAAAGCCTTGTTTGATTCTGGGGAAGGTACAAGATTCGCGACAGGAAAAATGGAAAATAATAAAGTCGCAAGCAAGAAGCCGGTTACGGAAAAATATATGGGTATCGCTTACTGGATCGATTTAAAAACTAAAGATGGCAAATTACTTAGGACAACATCAAAAAGGGAGTTCAGAAGCGGCGAAAAAATAAAACTCAATTTGAAATCTAATCGAGACGGATACCTTTATGTCATTAATGTTGGTTCGACTGGTTCTTCCAGGATACTTTTTCCTCATTCAGCTCACTTAGACAATTTTATTAAGGCAAACGAGACATATGCCGTACCTTTCAATACATTTATGTTATTCGATGAAAATCCTGGCGAGGAGACACTTTTAGTACTGCTTTCCCCACAAGAAGTTAAAGAACTATTTCCATCTACGCCAAACGTGAAAACGAACGAGGCTGATCAAGTTATTGCATTTGCCGGCAATAAGGGCGCTAAAGATATTCTCTTGGAAGATGATCATTCAGCGAAGTCGACCCCAGCGCAGTATGCTGTTGCACCCATGTCAGAATTGGAAGATGGGGCCGCTATCTCCTTATTTATCAAACTAAAACATAAATAAATCGGGAGAGGCTGAAATGGGAAATATGAAATATATACTCAGTTGGATTGTATTAATATCACTAGGAGTATATGGTTGTGCAACCACTCCTGATGGCAAGACTACCTGGAATTCTCCTGAAGCCTGTATAGCAGCACACACGGCAGGTGGAGCTTTGGTTGGAGCTTTGCTGGGTGCGGCCATCGGAGGTATAGCTGACGGGAAAAAAGGCACAAAAAAAGGTGCTGTCGGCGGGGGTCTTGGAGGAGGACTTTTAGGGTTTGCCTATGCATGGGGAAAGTGTTTTGCTGCTTCATCGAGTGTCCAGAGTCAACAGGTCAAAGATTATACCGAGACTGCAAGTATTACTGACTATACACCCGAACAGGGAGTGAGCTTGAAGATTAACGATTATTCCCTGAACCCGTGCACGGTAGCTCCCGGTGATACCGTAAAGTTTAATGCGAATTATTATGTAATGACCCCTTCACCTCAGGATATTCCGGTCACTGAAACGAGGATATTGAAAGTATATGACACTAAGCAAAATATGTTTGTAGAACAAGGAAGTGTTCCAGAATGCATCACTGTTTCTCCCGGTACAAGAAGGGCAGACGGACAGGTTCAAATCCCGAGCAATGCAGTACCAGGGAAATACCTCATTGCATTTATGGTGGCCTCTGAAGGAAAAACTGATGTTGCTGAAATGCCCTTAACCATTACTGCCCCGCGGCAGGCTTCTCTAAAGAATTAGGGTTAAATGCCTGAGCGAGGACGGAACCGATAGTTTGATGGGAGTAAATATGTTCTTGTTAATAGGTGGGAATAGTACAAGGAGTACCAAGTGAAAAAAAGACTATTCATAAGTCTCGCCTTTTTATTATACATAGCGTCTTAAATAATGGCGCATAGTTGTCTTAGTTGTTTATTTGCTGTCGCCCATAAATCGAAACGTTCACTAACAGCGTCCGTTATGCTATCTAACGATGCGAAGAAGCGATTATGGGTTGCTAATCGACGCGTCAATTTCCATACCCGTTCAATAGGGTTAAGTTCAGGACTATACGGAGGCAGAAAGAGTAAGGTGAGAACCTTGCGGTTTTTCTCCAACCAAGGCCGTAATACACGGGCATGGTGGTATTTGGCGTTATCCAAGATCGCAACGATGCGCCTACCGCGACAACGGTTGCTCAGCAACAAATGGAGAAACTCTTCAAAAGTTATAGCATTAAATTGTGGCTTCATAAGAATACAGAGCTTTCCTGTCCGCACGTTGACTGCTCCAAAACATGCAACTGATTTGCGAGTAGGTGCATGCAGAACCACGGGATCTTTATTCTCCGGTGGTACCCACATGCGTATTCGCGTACCATGTTGTTGGAAATGGCATTCATCCATGCTCCATAAATCAATGCCTGGGGCTCCCGCCAGGACGCGAAGTTTTTTTAAAGGCAATCTGTGCTTCTGGATCAGCTTTGGCAATTACCGGTCTCGGTTTGCGCAGACGAAATCCCATCTGCCGGAATATACGCTGGCACTGGCGCACACCCATGTCGATTCTGTAGTGTGCTCGCAAGTGTTCAGCCAACAGCTTACCGTCCCACATGTTCTCAGAAAAGCCAAATTCCCGAGGACTCAGACGAAGGTGCTGTTTCAAACGCTCCCACTCGGCTTGCTCAATTCTCGATGGTCGGCCCGGCCTTTCGCCTTCTCGCAAACCGGCAAAACCTATCTCTTCAAATCGATGGACCCACCGCTGCACGGTCCGTTCGCTCTCATCAAGCAACAAAGCTGCTTGCCGTGCGCTCATTCCCTTTGCAACCAACAACAAGCCATGTAATCGGTGATCATAGCGGGATTCCTCGTTACGATCTATTTCTTGGCGGATCGCTATACTCATTACTTCTGCATCGGATATCTGCAATTTCCTCATGATAATGACCTCCTTGAAGATTTAAAGTCATTATCATTATACCATATTTATACGACATTATTTATGACGTTATGTATAGCATTGTCGCTTATCATGGTTCAGGATGCTCTGGCGTATAACGATTCTCCAGTAAAATCCTCCCATCTTGAAATGATTGAGGCACTATTTGCAGAAAATGGTTTGAAGGAAGCATCCGTTAGTTTTGACAGAACAGGACGGGTCGAATTAAAAGGTTCTTACGAAGATATGAGGGGTGTGAATTTAGCCTTCTCCCTTGCCCAAACGGTGGTTGGCGTTAAGTGGGTCTCTCCCGTAACACCGGAAAATATAAAAGTGAAGGAATGGGAGAAAAAACTATCCTCATTATTCCCGACAAAAGAGCAGGAAATTGTGCCTCCTTTTTTGGAATCAACTTCTCCGGGGGTAATAGATAACAAGTATGCAATTGTGGTAGGAGTAAGCAAGTTCAAAGAGCAGAGAATCACACCACTTGAATATGCGGATGATGACGCACAGGCTTTCTATGATTTTATTGTTAACTCGGAGGGCGGGAACTTTAAGAGAGAAAATGTATTTCTGCTCATGAATGAAAAGGCAACAAGAGAAAATATTATAAGTGCTTTTGAAAACGTAAAAAGCAAGGCGAAAGAAAACGATTTAGTCATTCTCTATTTCAGCACGCATGGGACCCCTCCAGGGCCTTTTGGCGGAGTCCATATGGTTACATACGATTCTGTTGTCAAACCAAGGCAGGCCATATGGGAAACATCTATTACAGATGAGATGCTGAAAGAATTTATCAGCTCGTTGCGGTCAAAGAGACTTATTGTCGTGATGGATGCATGTTATAGCAATGGAGCATACAAACAGGTCCCGGGATTCCTTCCACCTGGCGGCAAATCTTTAGGCGCTGATGAAGAAGAAGGCTTTGGAAATTCAAAGGCGTACATGGCGAAAAGGATACTCGGTGCAAAAGATATCGTGCTTGAAGATGAGGATATAACTAAAAGTGCTTCAAAGGGCGGATGGGGGAAAGTATTGTTCAGCGCAAGCGACGCCGGAGAGAAATCCTGGGAATCAGATACCTTGAAACACAGCTTTTTCACGTACTATTTTATGGATGGATTGAAAAAATATGGCGACATCAAGCAAGCATTTGAATATGCTAAGCCAAAGGTTACATCAGGCGTGAGAAAGGAAAAGGATGCAGAACAGCATCCTCAAGTGGTGGCGGATAGGAAAGAATGGGATATAGCTATCAAATAATTGACTTATTGTAAAGGGGGAAAAAATGATTCGAGATTTACTTTTGAAACTTTTTAGCGTTGAAGAAGATTTGCAATTCTTTCACTGGCAACTTTTATTTTCATATTTAATATTATTAGCCCTTCTCGGGCTTATAGCATTTTCTATGAAAACTGCTTATAGAGAGATGACAGGCAGTCCAATGAATGCAAGATACCTCAGCCTCTCACTTTTTTTTATTTGGGCGATATCCTTATTTTTCCTCATATGGAATCCATTTGGATGGTTAGGGATAGTACCAGTTGTAATTTTTTTGGGAATAATGATTTTGTGGTTTTTATTTTCATTAATCTTATCATTTACTGCTTTGAAGAAGAGTTAGGAGATCAGAATGAAAAAAGATAATCTTGTTAATACACTTTTTATAGGATTAGGTGGGACAGGTATTGAAGTTGGAGCGAAACTTAGGGCACTTCTCGTCAACGAATTCGCAAGTTTGAAGGATATTTTAGAGAGAGTAGCTTTTCTTTTTATAGATACTGATAATTCTTTTTCTTTTAAGCATACAGAGAGAAATTACATGGGAGAAAATATAGACATAAAAGAATTTGAAAGACTTCCCATAGGTTTATCGAACCCTGATAAGGAAAATGTTATAAATAGAGATTATTTTTACGAGTCAGGGGTAAACAAAGATGAGTTTCTCCGTCATAATTTTACACAAGGTGCAGGTGCTATAAGGGCTTACGGAAGATTGGCACTGAAATATAAAGCTTTGACTATCAAAAATAGAATAGATAATTTATTGAGGCCAATATCTGATAAGGTATCTGATTATAACATAATTATCACTACGTCATTTATGGGTGGTACGGGGAGTGGAATATTCTTGGACGTTTGTTATTTGACCCAAAGCAAAGCAAAAAAATGTCTTTATGCACTCATAGGATTTCCTAATATGGATAACAATAAGCAAGCAAATGTTGTGAGTTCTCTTGTAGAGACAGAATATTTAGAAAATACCAATTTTCAAAAAAATGATAAAGAGCTGTATGAAGGTTTTTATATAAAAAGACCAAAGAACGTTGCTGACTATATATTTCTTGTAAATCATATTAGAAATAGAGATGGAGGTGCATCTGTAAGTATAAATGATGCTGGAATTATATATGAGCTAATGGCAAAAGATATTTACTATACACACATGTATAAACCAACAAGGGATACTTTTAATTCTCATAGAAATAATTACAAAGGAAAGTTAAGAAATTCACCAAAAGGTTTATCACAGAGTTTCCTAACCTTTGGACTAGTATCTGAAGAAATACCGACAGAAAAGATTATAGAAGCCTATAGTAAGAAGGCCTTGAGCGATTATTTAAAAGAAAGAATTGATTCTTCAGACAAAGTAATTTATGAAAAGGAAAAGATTTTCTTAGGAATAAATGCTGCAATTAGGATTCAACCAGACTTTAAAAAATACATTTCAGATATAAATAATGAACTGAAAAAAGAAGAAGACAAAAGAGAGTCTAAAGATGTTATTAGGAAAAATGTGAAAAATATGCTTACAGATTATTTAAAAAATATTGAGAAAAATTATGGATCAAAACATGAAAGCGAACCAGAATATCTAAAAATAAATAAATCTGTAACGAATAAAATAGAAGTAATTTATGAACAAAATTATATTTCAGATAATGATAAAGGGGTAAATGTATTTATAAAGAGGGGAGATTTTGCGAAAGCATACAATTCTATCGCATATTTTAAGAAAGAAATTGAATCAGAAATAGATAGTAAGCAAAACAATAAAATAAATATCGAGAATGCGAGAGAAAAGGCCTTTGATATTTTAAGAGATGTGTATAAAACTTGTATGGATGAAATCACTATTTCCTTATCTGATTTCAAATGGCTGATTGAGAGATTAGAAAATACGACCACAGAGTATTTCGAAAGGGCTTGCGAATATATACAAAATATATACCATCTGGAAACTTTAGACATCGTCCTGAATAAGTTAAAAATATTATTAAATCAATTGGAAAAAAGAAATATTTCTGCAAAGAATATTTCTGAGCAGTTATCTATTGATTACACAACAATTAAAGGTCAACTGTTAACTGAATATTTTATTGACTTGGATTCATATTATCAAAAAAGCAAAATAGACTCTGATATCACATCTCTATGCGATTTTTCTAAGAACACTAATCAGTGGTTAGAAACAATAACTGGCGAGAAGGTTAGAACTGCACTTTTAGCGAACATCAATGAATCATTGAAAATAGAAAATTATCTAATGAGCAAGAAGGAAGATTTATCAAAACATTTAGATACTATAGGGAAAGAAGCGGAGGGAATGTTAGAACTCAAGGGGATTTATTCTGAGGGAGAAGAAACGAACAGAGAAATTACGGATACACTTAAATTCCTTTTTGTTCACAATAATTTTCCCTTGGATGATATAACCCTTAGTGAATTCAATCCTATAAGGAACTTAGAAGAAACTGACAGGATATTATTGATAACAGAATATTCAGCAATCCCTCTAAACAGTATCGTAACTTTTTCTGACTATATAAGTAATTTGGAGACAACAAAGACCGGCAATGATAAAATTAAAGGTGCATTTACTTCTTCTAAAAAGGAGATGTTCGAAGTTTTTGAGGAAATAAAGCACAAAATTGCACCTAAGACTACTATTAAACCAACTCTCGCTGCGGAGTCAATAATTTTTAATGAATATCAATTAAGGCATCTTGCTTTCGCAATGAGCATTATGAATAAGAGCGATGAAATATGTGACGAATACGGATTGCCTTTACCTATCAAAGATGAACATGGCCTGGACTTACCTGCTATGAAGAAAAACGCAATAATACAGAATAAGATTAATGACTTGCTCCACAGCGACAAAGCATCTTTGCAACAGAAAGTAGTAACTTATTTGTTGGAACATAAGAATGACCCGGAATATGACAAAATCTATTTTGAACTTAAGGTAAATTTCTTAAATCGAATCTAACACCATGATAGAGTTCCAAGGGTTTATTTATGAGTGAATGTTACCCGGAGCGAAGCGTGAGTAGTCAGGCGGATCCGTTCAAGCGTGGCTTGTACAGGGTTGAAGCGCTGGGGGTTTGCCCGTGGATAATGGAATTATTGTATATCAATTAGAGCTATTTCTTAAAACTATCAAGGAGGAGAAATGGAACAACAAAAGCCTTTTTGGAAGAAATCTATTTTTATAATCGGGATGGCGGGTCTTTTTTTTCTTATTTTGGTAATCATTGTTGTTATTGCTGTACTAAGTACAGATCCTCTCAGAGAATATGAATCAAAATTCTTAAAATATGCACAGGATTGCAAATTAACCAGCGAAGAGAGGGGAGCGCTTGATACTTTTGCTCAAAATAAGAAGCTTCAGGTAGCAAAAACAAAAGAGATAGAAATGCGTATTCTCGCCGACAAATGTGCGGGGAAAGTTTTACCAGAGGAACCATCTGAGCAACCTCAGGCACACAAGCCAGAATCTCCAGTTCCTCAGTTTCCTCCTTCCGCTTCTCAAGCTCCGACAACTCCGTCCGTTGAAGCAAAGCTAAATCTCCAGCAGGGTCTTAACTATGCCAAATTAAAAGATTTTGATAATGCAATTAATGAATTTACCCGTGCAATAGAAAAGAGTCCGAATTATGCAACTGCATATACGAATAGGGCAGTGGCTTATATGCAGCAGAAGAAATATAACAAAGCGATGGATGATCTGAAGAAGGCCTCTGAGGTGGCACCAGGCGACCCGATGGTTTATTATAATTTCACTGCACTCTACTCTCTGCAAAATCAGATTGACCGCTCTCTGGACTCTCTGGATAGAGCACTTGATCTTGGGTTTAAAGATTATGACTCTCTTCGGAAAGACCCTGATTTAAATAATGTGCGTAAGGATCCTGAGTTCAGAAAAGTCCTTGAGAAATATAAAGTATTTATCAAATGAAAATAAGCTTACTGATCGTTCTCTCTATATGTTTGTTAGGGTTGTTGTGTATTGCGTGTGACGGAATTACAGCGACGCCTATCAACAAAATTCTAGAAAACCCGCGCAACTACGACGGGAAAACTGTATCAATTTCGGGTGAGGTCACAGAAATCTTCAGTTTATTTGTCATTAAATACTTTTCGGTCAAAGACAAGACAGGAGAGATTATCGTTGTGACAGAGAAACCGATGCCGAAGAAAGGCACAAAAATAACCGTCAAAGGCATTGTCAAAGAAGCCTTTTCAGTTGGAGATCAGCAACTCATCGTTCTTGTTGAGAATTCCGAAATGAAATAAAGCTTTAGAAAAGTTTGTCTATTCATTAAACATCATAAAATGAGGTGAACAGATATGTCAGAGACAAAAGTGCCATGTTTTCTTTGCGGCAAAACCGGCTACGATCCGAGCTGGCCGGGAG
>Ga0101944_10006165_pt1 | contig 12988 bp, 13 predicted proteins | sample DewCreD2012metaG_FD_75245 | JGI IMG/M metagenome (GOLD analysis project Ga0101944, IMG submission 75245) | Hot spring sediment bacterial and archeal communities from British Columbia, Canada, to study Microbial Dark Matter (Phase II) - Dewar... ... | reverse complement strand
TGTTTCCATTATTGAGGGGATACTCAAATCGCTTAAGTTAAAAGTATTCCCTTCTGTCAATGCCCGCTTTTATCCCACGAAAGACAAAGCAGTGCTGTTTGTTGAGCATGGAAAAAAATTTGCCGAGGAGCTGAAAAAACAAAGCATAGCTCCCTCATCCTGAAAATTTTCCGTATGGAAGGATGGATTTTTGATATTCAACGGTTTTCCCTTCAGGACGGTCCGGGAATCAGGACAACGGTCTTTCTGAAAGGATGTCCTCTCCGGTGTCAGTGGTGCCACAATCCGGAATCAATTTCCATTCATCCTTTGCTCGGACACATCGAGACCAAATGCGTTTATTGCGGGGCATGTCAGTTGATATGCCCTTCGCAGGCCATTGTGGTGGTGAAAGAAGAAAAACAGTGGACGATCAATCGTGAACGGTGTAATGTTTGCGGAGCTTGTGTTACGGCCTGTTTTACCGGAGCCATGGTGATCAGCGGAAAAAAGGTCACAGTGGAGGAGGTCATGAGTGAAGTGTTGAAGGATGTAACTTATTATCAGCAGTCAGGAGGAGGAATTACGTTGTCGGGTGGCGAACCTATGATGCAGTTTGATTTTACCCGGGATCTTCTGGCTGCGTCGAGGGAAAAAGGGATTCACACAGCAATTGAAACCAGCGGGGCTGCTCCTCGCCGTCATTTTGAAGCAATTCTTCCTTTGACCGATCTTTTTTTGTTCGATTATAAAGCCACCGGCGATCAGTTGCATCATCAACTTACCGGTGTGCACCAGCAGGTGATCATGGATAATTTCAACTTTTTATACCATCAGGGAGCTCTCATAGAGGTCCGTTGTCCCATGGTACCCGGTATCAATGACACAGCCGAACATTTACACGCCATTGCTGCGATGGAAAGAAATTATCCTCACCTCAGCCAGGTAAGAATCTTGCCCTATCACAATACAGGGAACAGCAAATATGAGCGGTATGGACTTCACAATCCTCTCCCTCATTTGTCCACCACTACGGAAGAGAAGAAAAAAGAATGGGAATCTTTCTTTCACAGGGAAGGATGCACAAAGGTGTTGATTGAATAAGCACCGGCATTACCGTTTTCTGTAAAGTGTCAGCACGGTAATTTCTGCAGGCATGTTGATGCGCATGGGAAGACCGATGTATCCTAATCCTCTGTTTACATAAAGAAATTGCTGGTTTTGTTCATAAAGTCCTGCCCAGTGGCGGTAAATCAATGCCGCTGGCGACCAGCAACGGTTGCCTGTGTTGATGCCCAGTTGCATCCCATGGGTGTGTCCTGAAAGAGTAAGCTGAACAGGCAGCTGTCCGGCAATTTTCTTTTCCCAGAGTTGAGGATGATGCGACAGCAATATCGTAAAGGTATCCCGGCCTATGTTTTTCAGGGCTTCCTTCGGATCGCCATAGCTGGCCAGAGGTGGTAGTCCCCATGAGTCAACACCGGCCAGGGCAAAACATTCGTTGTTTCTGTATATCAGCACCGATTCGTTATGCAGTACCCGGATGCCCAGATACCGTAATTTTTTCATCAATAGCAGGTAATTTGACTTTTTTTCCTCAATCGTATTCCACAGATGATAATCTCCGTAATCATGATTTCCTGTGACCGCATACACCCCATAAGGAGCCTGCAGCCGGTAAAAAATATTTTCCAATCCATCCAGTTCTTCGGCAAAATAATTTACAAAATCGCCTGTAATCACAATCAGATCGGGTTTCTCTTTATTTACCGCCGCAATGATTTCCGAAAGTTTTTCTGTGTGTTCATAAAAAGCACTGGCATGGATGTCTGAAAGATGAACAATTTTGAATCCTTCAAACGATTCCGGCAGGTCTTGAAATTCCAGCGATTTATGCTCAACGGTGTACTGAAAACGTCCCCACACAATTCCATGTAAAAGGGTCAAAAGTACGATGGCTGCTGCGGTCCATCCGAGATGGTGAAAAAGCAGGAGCCGTTCTTTTGCAAGCATGGAAAATTTTTTGAATTTGCGAAGAAGGGATGCCAGCAACCAGATGATTTCATCTACCAGCGAAAAGGCAATAAAAAAAAGTTTGGGAATGTAAAACAAGGCAATGCATCCTGTAAGAAAATACTGACGGCTTACCTGCTGGACCGATCGCACAGGCATGGGATTGGCAAAAGAATAAATGAGAAAAATAAGCACAAAGGAAGTGGCTGTCCAGAAAACAGAATAAATAATAATCTGGGTGTTTCGTTTTAAACCCTCTGTTAAAAAGGTTATTCCTCTTATGGTGAGCAGGTCAATGCAGATGAATATCCCTGTCAGTATAAGCAGGAGTATTTCTTTATTCATTTTCAGGAAGGGTAAGATGCTCATTTCAATCAACTTCTGTTGTTTACAAAAATAATGTATATTTACCTTTTCTGTATGAGAAAGAAAAAGGTATGTTTAATATTGTCTCCTGTTTAAAATCTTGAATAAAATGAAAAGAGCAATGATTTTTTTGTTTTTGTCAATTGCCCTGACAGCCATGGGGCAGATTGATCAACGGCGGGAAATATACATTCCCGAAATTCCTGGTTATAAAACACTTAAGTGTGATTTTCACACGCATACAGTTTTTTCTGATGGAACCGTCTGGCCTACGGTAAGAGTAGATGAGGCTTGGCTTGACGGATTGGATGTCATTGCCATTACTGATCATGTGGAATACACTCCTCATCAGGAAATTATTTTAAACAGAAACAGTTCATGGGGAATAGCCCGGGAGCGTGCCCATCAGATGGGAATTATTCTTATTCGCGGAGCAGAAATATCCAGAAAATATCCTTTTGGTCATTTTAATTGTTTATTTACTTCCGATAATGAATTACTGAACCGGAAAGATTCAATGGAAGCCATGACGGAAGCTTTACGGCAGGGGGCCGTGTTTCAGTGGAATCATCCCGGCTGGCAACGACCTCGTGAAATCCCGGTATGGGAAAAAGAACAGACCGAGGTATACAGTAAAAAAATGATGCATCTGATCGAAATTGTCAATGAAACTTCTTATTATCCTCTGGCACATCAATGGGCCATAGAGAAGAATCTTGGGATTACTGCCAATACCGACATTCACGGTCCGGTGTATATGAATTATGGCCAGAAGGTGCACCGTCCGATGACGCTGGTATTTGCCCGTGAAAAAAGTGAAGAGGCAGTAAAAGAAGCCCTCCTGGCAGGTCGTACCGCCGTATATCACATGGATACCTTGATGGGGAAGGAAGAGTTTCTGAAACCTCTCTTTCAGCAATCACTGAAAATCAGGACACCGGTGATTACCATCAAAGGGAAACAATGGATTGATGTGGTCCTGGAGAATGTGTCCGATATTCCTCTCATGCTGTCTTTCAAAGGTGGGAGCGATGAATATGCAGAAATAGGGAAAGGAGTGTATGTTCCGGCACATGGATCGGCACGTTTAACTGTAAAGGGAAAGCAGGAAAATTATTCAGGAAAACGTACCTATGCCATTCCCTGCGTAGTGGATAATTATTATGTGGCGCCCCGCAAGGGAATGAATGCCGTTATTGAATATACCGTGATCTTTGAGAAAAAATAACCGGATGACGAAGAAACTGTTTCTTTTTATTACAGGCATTGTGATAGGAGGAAATCTCCCTGCACAGGAAAATCTGTTTGATCTTCACGAAACTCCTTATTCATGCAGGGGTTCATGGATGGCGTTATCGGCTTACAGGGAAGAAGGAAGGGAAAAATTATACCTGCGGGATGTATGTGGACGGCGTTTATGGCAAAACAACAGGGTATTTCTGCTTGAACCTTTGTTGTCAGATCATGTCGTTTCCGGGATGGTTTTTTATACAGAGGCGGCCAGGATTGTTGCAGAAAATTCATCAGGCCGCATGGAATTTACTTTTGAATCTCCTGATGTGTTAAGAATACGTGGGAAAAATAATGGCATGCGGCTTACCCTTACGGCTCCCTACGACGCAAGCAGCTTGGTGATTCCTGTTGCACGCGGCCAATGGCGGTTGCAGATGGGAGGTTTTCCTCATTTTGTGTTTACCGCCTTGCGGGGAGAATCACAACTGGTAAAAGGATCACGGTTGACGGTGAACATGGTCAATGAAAAATATCAGCGGAAAGAAATCGAAATGGTGATAGAAATATTCCCGGACAGCACCGGATTGTTTGAAGCTGCCATTGAAAATTATTATGCGGGCTGGGCACCACAACCGGCGAAATACCACCTTCCGTTTGATGACTGTGTAAAAAAATTATCAGATGATTTTGAAACATGGTGCCGTCATACGCCTGCTCCACTAAAGGGATATGAAAAAACATGGCGGCTGGCGAATTACATTAACTGGTCGTGCATCGTGAATCCGCGGGGATTGATTGACAGACCGATGATGCTCTCGTCAAAAAACAACATGCACGCCCTGTGGACGTGGGATACCTGGTTTTTTTGTATAGCCACTTCGTATTCCATGCCTGAATATGCCTGGAATGCCTGTTTGTTCCATGCCCGTCACCAGGATCCTGTAACAGGATTGATTCCTAACCTTGTTACCGATGTGAATTATATGTGGGGTTTTGCCTATCCCTGTATCTGGGGATGGGCCATCCGGAAGATGATAGAACATCATCCCCCGATTGGAACGCCGGAAAATCTGAAAAAAATTTATGATCCTCTTTGCAAAGCCACCGATTTCTGGTTTCTTTTTCAGGATGATGACGGCGATGGCCTGCCTCAATACAATCACACCAACGATTCCGGAATGGATAATTCCACTGCAGGTGATGTGGGAATGTCTATCGAGGCTCCCGATCTGGCAGCTTACCTGGTGGTGCAGATGGATGTGCTCAGTGAGATAGCTCTCCGTTTGAAAAGGACAAAAGAAGCAAAGGTGTGGAAACAACGGGCCGATACCCTGCTCAATAAAATGATCAGGGAATTATGGACAGGAACACAGTTTGTGGCACGGCGTACTGACGACAACCAGTACAACGGACAAAGCCGGTCGGTATTGCTTTACATGCCTTTGATTCTGGGAAAAAGATTACCGGAAGAAATTCGCAATACCATGATCAACGATTTGAAACATAACGGGATGTTCACCCAGGTAGGTATATGCAGTGAACATCCTGAAAGTCCCCTGTATGCTGAGGATAGTTACTGGCGTGGACCGGTGTGGTCTCCACCCACATATCTTATTGCCAGTGGCATCAGGGAATGCGGTGATACTGCTTTTGCCCGGGAGATTGCCCGGCGGTACTGCGATAATTGCGTCAAAAACGGATTTGGTGAAAACTTTGATCCCTTTACCGGCAAATCGCTGAAAGACCGTTCTCTTCCGTGGACAGCGGCAATTTTTATTATCCTGATGGAAGACTTTCTGAAACATTGATTTGAGGCGGGACAATTAGCGGCAAGTGGGAGAAGAAAGAAGTGAACAATGGCATCTGATGCAACGGAACATAGTGCTGTTGTTCCTCATCCGAACATCGCACTGGTTTTTTCTGGTGATGCCTGTCATCATCCCCTTTTATCATGCCTGTGGTTTGTCGGTGGCAGAGATAATGACGTTGCAGGCAGGTTTTTCGGCAGCCACGTTGTTTCTTGAAATTCCATCAGGTTATTTTTCTGATGTGTGGGGAAGGCGGCGTACCCTCATTGTGGGGAGCCTGATTTCTTCGGTCGGATGGGCGATTTATTGCTTTTCTTCAGGTTTCTGGCCTTTTTTGCTGGCCGAGGTGGTGATGGGCATCGGACAGAGCTTTGTTTCAGGGACCGATTCGGCCCTTCTGTACGATTCGTTGCAGGTGCTGAGGAAGGAAGAAGAATACACCCTTTATGAAGGAAGGGTAAGTTCGGCAGGCAATTTTTCTGAAGCACTGGCGGGCATGATTGGGGGATACCTTGCTTTTGTGAGCCTGTACATGCCTTTTTACGGACAGGCTGTGGTGTCGCTTGTGGGACTTTTTTCTTCGTTTTTTCTTACCGAACCGCCGGTGTCGTTGTTCCGTCATCCTTCTTTCCCGGAAGTATGGAAAGTGGTTAAGGACACAGTTTTCCGGGACAAGAGGCTAAGTTTGAGAATATGGTTTTCGTCCCTTGTAGGGTCGGCTACCCTTACCATGGCCTGGATGGCTCAATCCTGTTTCCTGTATATTCATCTTCCGATGAAAATATGGGGAGGGGCGGTCAATCTGTACAGCATCCTGTGGACTTTATTGAATCTTTTTGTGGGACTTGCTGCACTTAAGGCATATCAGGCAGACAGATACTTTGGGGAGCAAAAACTTTCTTTGTTGATATGGATAGGTGTTGTAGCGGGTTTTGCCGGTGTGGGGGCAGTGCCAAATTATTTCATGCTTTTGTTTATGTTTTTGTTTTATGGCGTTCGGGGGATTGCCACCCCTGTGCTCAAAGACTATATCCAGCGGATTACTTTCTCTGAAATCAGAGCTACGGTACTGTCGGTAAGAAATTTTATTATCCGTATTTTATTCAGTTGCACCGGTCCTCTGCTTGGGAAAATTGCCGACACATGGCATATTCCTTCAGCCATGTGGGTTGCAGCAGCCTTTTATTTTATGACCGGTGGCATCATACTGATGCTCATGGATCGTTCTTCATCAAAGATGGAACAGAGAGTGGCGGATGGGCCGGGAGATTAATTCCCCATTTCTTTTACGGCTTCATACATGGCCAATACATTTTCCACAGGGGTATCCGGTTGAATGTTATGAGCCGGGGAGAGAATATATCCTCCGCCTTTGCCAAGAATAGAAGCTATGCGTTTTACCTCTTTTTTGATTTTTTCAGGAGATCCGTTTGGCAATAAGTCCTGCACACAGATGGCGCCAAAAAAACTCAATTTATCTCCATACGTTTTTTTAAGAAAAACAGGGTCCATGCCTTTTGCCAGTGGCTGGAGAGGGTTCAGGATGTCAAGGCCGATTTCTATGAAGTCCGGAATAAGTGGTACAATGGATCCGCAACTGTGCCATGCAATTTTAATATCCGGATTAAGTTTTTTGAAAGTAGAAAAAATATGCTGGATGCGTGGTTTAAAATGTTTCCTCCATATCGCAGGATCCATGATGCAACCTGTTTGAGAACCAAAATCATCACCGCACCATATAATGTCAACGCCAAGCCGGATAAGTTCCTTCCCCATCTCCATGTTAATATTCATTACCGTGTCAAGCAATACATTCAGGTAAGGAGGTTCGATCATCAGGTCCATTAAAAATTTTTCCAGGCCTACAAGATACCAGCAGGTTTCAAAAATGGTGGTTTCCAGTTCCCCGATGATGGCATATTCTTTTCCGTATTTCCGGATAAGTTCTATGGCTGCGTCATAACGTCCGGGGGCGTGGGGATCGGGGAAGGAATAAGAGAGGATGTCATTCACACTCTCCGCATGGGCTAAGGGGAACTTATAAAACTCCCAGTACAGGCCGGCATCTTTAAACGTCATTCCCCATTCGTTAATCAGTAGTCCTTCTTCGTTTTTCCGGACAGGGCGGTTGGAAGGATAACAGGGAGCCACTGCCACAAGATCGTCACCAAGCCGGAGTTTAAGTGCCGGCCATGAGATGCGGTTCGAGAAAAGTGAATCAAAAGGTGGTTCAAGGGGAAGTTGAAGATGAGAAGCCAGCCGTTCGGCAATTTGAGGCGTTAATGATGAATACACCGGCGGACGGTCAGGTTCTTCATGACGCAATGTCCTGAGTACTCTTTCTTTTGAAGTCATTTTTTACAGTGTTTTTATACAAAGATAAAATAAGTCGTTCAATAAGGAATAGCATAAAACGGAATGTCTGCAGGGATTTGTTATATTTTCCGGAAACGAATGTTTATAAAATTTAATATTTCCTTCCGTCAACAGGTAAGTCAGTCTTTTGATTCATGATAAATTTGTGAAAAAATTTTTTAGTGAGGGCTTTAATTATATCCTTGATTTTTATTGCAGGCCAGGTTCATGTCTATGGTCAGAACGAGAAGGCGAAACGGGCAGCCTATATAAACAGGTACGCTCCTGTTGCCATTGCAGAGATGAAAAGAACAGGAATTCCTGCCAGCATTACACTGGCTCAGGGAATGCTGGAATCGGATTGCGGATACAGTTCGCTCGCAAGGGAGGGGAATAATCATTTTGGCATTAAGTGCCACAATACATGGAAAGGTGACGCGATGTATCATGATGACGATAAAAAAAATGAATGTTTCCGGAAATATGCAACGGCAGAAGAGTCATTCCGTGACCATTCAGATTTTATTGCAGGAACTAAAAGGTATGCAGAGCTTTTTGAATTAAATCCTTATGATTACAAAGGATGGGCTAAGGGACTGAAGAAGTGTGGTTATGCCACTCATCCGCAATATGCCGAAATGCTTATCCGTCTTATCGAGGAAGAAAAATTGTATGAATTCGACAGAGGGGTTGTCATCACCCGTCAGATTCCTGTGGAAGTAAGTCATTCGCGCCGTGCCCGCCAGCTGGCTTCGCGGCCGGCAGAAGAAATGACCATCAGGATAGGTAGGCAGATATACAGCCGTAACCGCATTGACTATATCATCGTACAAAAAGGAGATACTTACGATAAATTGTGTAAGGAACTTGATTTGCTGAAGTTTGAACTGAAACGTTACAATGAACTTCCTGATGACTATGTACTTAAAGAAGGAGATATTCTTTACCTTCAGCCCAAGCGCCGGAAAGCAGAACATGGGTATGCTTATCATACCGTAAAAGAAGGGGAAACCATGCATGCAATTTCCCAGTTGTATGGCATAAAGTTAAAATGTCTGTACCGGATGAACCGCATGAATCCGGGCACAGAACCTTTGCCAGGTACAGTATTGTATCTTCGCAAGAAGAAAAAAGAGGCAGATTAACAGGTCATTCTACAACGATTTTTCATACCATCCTGTGATTTCTCCGATAAAAAGATGATGAAAATCAGAAGCCGGATAAAACGTGGAGATTAGAGATGAGTCTGTAAAAGAATCTTTTTTTATCTGGTCGTGATATATTTTTTGACATTCAACATACATCACTGCCTCTTCAAAGGCAATGCCACCCCGGGGAGTATCCATGGGGGTAATGCCTGCTTCGGAGACTTTATTCACATCACGTCCTGACACTGATCCGCAGAGGTTTAATACTTTTTTCATCGTTGGAGGAAAGGCCGAAAGGGTGAAAATGCCGTTTTGTTGCATCAACTGGAGGGTATAACGCTGGGGCCGTACAAAACAAATGACAACAGGACGGTTCCACAGGATTCCCATGGTTCCCCAGCTGATGGTCATGGGGTTAAAATTTGTTTTATTTCCTGCAGTAAGGAGCAACCAATCGTTGTCAAACAGTTTGAAAATATTGTGTTCTGTGTGTTTAATGTCTTTCAGGGAAAAAAGATTTTTCATTCCGGTTTATATTTATTTGTCAAAAAACATTTTTATTCCCACCAGCAACAGCAAAATGGCAAATATTTTATGAAGTGTCCGTCCCTGCAGATGGACTGCCAGAAGGGAACCAAAGTAACTGCTGATTACGAAAGCAATGATAAGAACCACCGCATAGGAGAGATTAACAAACCCTTTCTGATAATACTGCAGAGCGGCAAAAATTCCTATGGGTAAAAGCATCACTGCCAGGCTGGTTCCCTGGGCAGCCTGCTGTGGCATGTGAAGAAGATAAATCATGCCCGGCACCATAATGATGGCCCCGCCGATTCCCAGAAGTCCGGAAGCAAAGCCGGCAGCACTCCCGATAAGAATCAGCAACATTAATTGGGTAAGACTCATTTCACTCATTTTCCTTGTTGTTAATATTTTACTGTTGAGCATATTTTCTTTCGCCAAACAGGGCAGTTCCTATGCGTATCATTGTGCTTCCTTCCTCAACCGCTATCTGCCAGTCGCTCGACATGCCCATGGACAATTCACAGAAATAATCCTGTGTGGCAAAATGCTTTTCTTTGATTTTTTTGAACAGGGATGCCAGAAAACGGAATTCTTTTCTTACAGCTTCCCTGTCGGAAGTAAAAGAAGCGATTCCCATTAATCCGCAAATTCTGACGTATTTCATCTAGTTTAAAGAAGGATGGATAAGCAGTTCGTATAATTCATCTTCATTAAGGCCAAATTTTGTTTCTTCTTTTGCAATATACACCTGCAGCAGGCAGTCAATCACCCGGTTGTTTTTTTGCCCTTCTTTATTAATTTCTGTGAGCAGTTTAAGACTGTCAACGGAATGAATGAGATGAATGAAGGGAGCGATGTATTTTACTTTATTGGTTTGAAGATGTCCTATCATGTGCCATTCAATGTCGCGGGGCAAGGCATCTTTTTTCTGCATGAGTTCCTGTACGCGGTTTTCCCCGAATCTTCGCTGTCCCGCTTCATAGGCTTCCTGAATGACAACAACGGGATGCGTTTTGGTTACCGCAATCACCTTTACAGACGATGGAATTTGACTCAGAATCCTTTCAAGATTTTCTTTTATCATATTCCTTTTGTCATTCGTTATTTTTCGGCATTGACAACCTGTCCACATCCCTGTTGAGGGCAAAAAGAATTTTTGCAATGCGTGTACGTTTAACCCTGATTTTTGACAATAAGACAGCAATGGTCAGAGAAAAAAGGGCAAGAAACAGTTTTATTGTTTTCACCGTATTGAATAAGTGGATCATCGAGAATTCTTTTTCTTCAGAGGAAACGGAAGAGAGGATTAATTCCTCGTGCGAAACCGTCCATGCGTAGTTAAAAAACAATACAAAAGTTAGCAGGTAAAAGAAAACTTTAAAAAACAGGTTTAATACTGTACCGATTTTCATCAGTTTGTATTTTTCTGTCAGATAAATCAAATCCTTGCGTACTTCTTCAATTTCTTTCATCACCAGCATTCATTAATGAGTTGAATTTTTATTATTTGATTTTTCGTTAGAAAATACTGAATATATTTTATTTAATGCCCGGTTCAAATCTTCCCGCATTTGTCCTGTGTAAGGATTGTACTTTTGCAGGTCTATAAACAACTGCCATGAGTCATTACAGGTTTGTTCAATGATTTCAAGAAGTTTCTGGTAACCGAGGGTATTGATGTTTGTGGGAACAAGATTGATTTCTTTTAATACCCTTCCGATGTAATGCGTAATGCCCTGGGAGTAGGCCACTGTTTTGTCGTGTTCGTCGGGCGTCATGATTTCCACCTGCATGGATTTGTTTGAGAAATAATTTACCCATTCTTCAAAAGTGGCTCCCCGGGTTCGTATGTTGCACATGACCATGGGCATAAGTCTGCTGGTGTTGTAAGAGTCTGGTCCGAACATGGGATGGGTGGCGATGATCTGGCTTTCCGGGGGGAGGTGTGCCTCCATCCACCGGGCAGGAAACACCTTCACCGAACAGGTATCAAAAAAAACAGTATGAGAACGGTGAAATGCCCTGGTGCTTTTCAGGACCTCTTCCATGGCAGAGATGGCAACACAGAAAAACATAGCATCGCAATCAAAAATATTTTCTTCATTAGCAATTTCAATCCCTGCCGGTACTTCTTCCGGTTTTAATCCACGACGCGAAAAAACCTTCACGTGATGATCGGCGGCAAGAATATCGGCCCATAATTTTCCGAACCGTCCATAACCATATACTGAAACAATCTTCTTTTGCATAAGAAAAAATGAGGAGGTGAAGTTAATAAAAATCTATAATTTGATTGGTGTTTCCCATTTCGTATACATATTTACGGACTTTCTGAGCCCATTCATAAGGTGAACAGGAACGGTCAAAACGATGCCAGGGAATAGGTTTTCCTATTTTTATCCGTATGGTTTTTCCTTTTTTATTAAACATTTCATGAGGAAGAAGAACAAGTTCGAGATTTGTTTTTATCTGCAGTATTTTACGTAAACGGTATATGGCATGAAAAAGCCATGAATTGCTGCCGTAAAAATAAACGGGGACTACATCACGCCGGCAGGAAACAGCTTTTGTAATAAAGCTCTTTTGCCATGGCAGATCTTCAATTTTTTTATGATACCTTCGCGATACTTCTCCGGCAGGAAAATGAGTAATGGCAATGTCAGAAGAATATATCTTGTTAAGCTGTTCAACCACGGTTTTTGAATTCCGTCCAAAAACATTCACTGCTACCATGAAGGGTTGGAGTGGAGGGATGAACATGAAGGCTTCGTTTCCTATGGCTTTTAGTGAACCGTAACGCTGTTGCACAAGATATACAAGAGCCAGTCCGTCGGCAATGCCAAAAGGATGATTGGCTACAAAAAAGCAACGGCTGTGCGAAGGGAAGTTTTCCATGCCCTCCACTTGCAAGTCAATCCTGAATTCTCTTATAATGGCTTCAAGAAAGCCGGATGGAGACAAATGTCCATAAGCCGAGAGCAGCCGGTTCATCTCTTTTTGCCGGATAATTTTTTCGATTAACCTTATGACAAAAGCAGGAAGGTGGAGACGTCGTTCCGGCGGCATCTGTTGAAGGATGGATTGTATGTTGATATATTCCATCTTTGCCTTTACAGTTAAAACAGGACAGGGACACTGAGGTTGTATTAGATTAGGATAGAAAATATTCTCATGTTAAAAAAAACAGGAGTTTTATTATCATGCTCATTTTATGTTTTTTCTTTATTGCAGAAAAAATGAAAAACAGAAAAATAATAAATACTTGGAATTTTTCTGTATTCCTCATGACTCCCGAAATCCAGCTGGCAACAAGCTGCAAATACAAAAGTTTACCCCAGGTAAAAACTTTTGTGTGCCCTTCCGGTCAACCGGGATGATGTTGCTTATTTGTCTCCTATGAGTTTCCGGTATCCTTCGGCATCATAAAGCATATTGAGTTCTGAAGGATCGGAAACTTTGACCTTAATAAGCCATCCTTCTCCGTAAGGGTCTTTATTGACAAGTTCCGGATGTTCTGCGAGGGCAGCGTTTTTTTCTATCACCGTTCCCGAGGCAGGCATA
>Ga0101944_10006164_pt1 | contig 12989 bp, 13 predicted proteins | sample DewCreD2012metaG_FD_75245 | JGI IMG/M metagenome (GOLD analysis project Ga0101944, IMG submission 75245) | Hot spring sediment bacterial and archeal communities from British Columbia, Canada, to study Microbial Dark Matter (Phase II) - Dewar... ... | reverse complement strand
CACATACTTTGAATCGCTTGACTTCCTTCGAGAATCATTGGACCGATTCTTCGAACGCTTAAAAAGACCAAACCTCATGCTGCGGTCATTATGTGCAATTACTTAAGACGGTTCATATAGAGTCTCTTTTCTGTCATTTCGACCGAAGGGAGAAATCTTTAATTCTCGGCATCTTCAGAATCAAGATTTCCCGCCCCGCTCGCTGAGCGGGACTCGAAAGGACATAGGGACTCCGCCTCCAAGGGAGAGGGAAGATATGGATTGAACTTCCGTCCTCCGAGGTGCGGGGGACTTTCACTTTCCATCAGCCTGAGACAAAGAGGGTTTTCAGCATTAGGTGGCCATGAAGAAAGCACTGACCGATGAAGAGAAAGGCGATATCCAGGAGCTTTTTCTCGAGCAGATGGTGCCGAAGCTCAGGAAACTGGATGCGCGGCTTGGAACCATCAGTTGTGAGTTTGCAGGGCCTCAATACGCCAAGTGGATGATTCAGTTCAGGTCCCGGGGCGAGGAGTTCGAGATTGTAGACTTCGAGTGGGATGAAGAAGGGAGCGGAATAGACCTGGATCTGTAAAGGTTGAAAGAAGGATATCATGGCAAGGACATTACGACCTACGGAAGGCAAATTCATGGAAAGAGGGGTGATGGTCAAACCCACCTGCCCTTTCTGCGGGATGCTGCTCAAGAAACCTGAACCGGTGCCCTCCAGCGACATGCCTCTCGGCACCTGCTCCTGCGGCGCGGTTTATGCTTGTGAGGTGACCGGTCACAACCTCGGATCAGCCATGATCGAAGCGTTGGTTCATGCCTGTCACGGCGACTGGGATTGCGCCTGGGAACTGACCCCCGATCAGGACTATGTGGACCAACAGGTCAAGACCTACGACCTGGAGACGCACCACATTATTCCCGGGGGCGTTTACGAGGGAAGGCGCATCTCCGGGGTTCTCTATTTTATAAGATTGAACGAGGCCACGGCCATAAAGGCTCCCCCTGAACCGACGGTTCCCTGTCCCGTCCAGGCTCCGGCTTGCAAAATACCCAGGCGGTCTTCTGCAAAGCAGGAAGTGGAAGCCCTCGTAGGGCGCTACGACCTGAAGGCCCTCCTTGAAATGGCTGCAGAGGACCACAGAATCATCAGGGACCTTAAGAGGCTTCTTTACTCCGCCGACAAACTCCTGAGGTGGCGAGCGGCGGAAGCGCTTGGAAAAGCCGCTGCCGTGGTTGCCTTAAAAAATCCCACCGCCGTTTCCAAGCTGATCCAGGGCCTATTCAGCTCTGTATCCGACACAGCGGCCTCCAGCTGGGGATCGGTAGACGCAATCGGCGAGATTATCGGTTCCGTCCCCGATCGGTTTTCCGGCTTCATTCCTCAACTGGTTCAGTTGTCGACGGACCCTGCGCGGCTTCCCGAGGTTCTCCGCGCCATGGCCAAAATCGGCGAGACCCGCCCTGATCTCCTCCGAAGATTCTCATATCCCATGATTCCTCTTCTGCGCAATCCCGACTCAGAGGTTCGGGGCTATGCGGTGATCCTTCTGGGGCTCCTCCACGCCCATGAGGCAAAAGAGGATATGGCAAGACTCAAGGACGACAGGACGGCGATCGACATTTATCGGAATGGGCAGATCGAAAAAACCACCCTGGATCAAGTCGCCGTCGAGTCTCTGGCAAAGCTATGATCGTCCAATACTTTTTTTCCTCCTCAGAAGGGGATGTTCTTCTTGACGAAAAAACCCTGGTCCGCCCCTTTCTCCTGAATCCCTTTGAAGCCCATCCCTTCCTCACGCTTCGGGATTACTTTCAGTGCATCGAACGGTTCATTCTGGAGACGCCCCTGTGTCCTGATCCCGCCGAGCGCATAATGATACGGAGCGAAAAACATGGCACCCTCTACCACGTGGCAAGCGTTGAGATCACCGGCCATGGCGCCAGGAAGAAATTCGCCGTCAGCACTGCATTCTCTGAAACAAAACAGGAGCTCCTCCTGCGCGAACATGAAACCATGAAATACCTCAATCAGCGGTTCTCCTTTCGGTATCTCCCGGAAGTCTATCAGGCTTCTGAGACTCTCTGTTCCAACGCCCAGGGAAGGGAAACGGTGGTGATGAGCGTGGCCGAGTGGTTGGAAGGTTACCACGAGTGGCATCTCACGGCGGATCAGGATGGAAAGCAAGCGGTTCTCCTTTGGGACATGGAAAAAGGAAACCGCAAGACCTCTCCTGAGGAAGGACGGTCTATCTTCAGGGAGGCATCGAAGATCCTCACCCTTTACTATGACCCGGCGACCTACCGGCAGATCTACCCCTGGCATCATGCGGCCGGGGACTTCGTTGTGAAGAGCGCCGAAAACACGACAGAGGTCCGATTGACCACGGCAAGAAACTACCTCCCCCTCATCTTTTTCCCTAAAAAGGCCGAGTCTAACCGTGTGACGGCCCTGGTGGCTTTTCTCCTGAACATGGCGGTGCAGATGAGGCTGGATAAACTCGGCGGCGTGGGTGAACCCCTCTGGGCTCAAGAGGAATTTATGAGCCCATGCGTGGAAGGATTTTTCAGTGCGTTGCAGACCATGAAGGCGGAGGGGCGATTGGATGGGATGGATGGGCCTGATTTCCCATCGCTGCTAAAAAGATTCTCCCCTGAGGAACTACACCGACTCTACGCTCCGCTCATGGATGCCTACCGGGAAGAGAATCCGTCGGATTTTCCTGTGGTCGAAAAGAACCTGGAGCGACACGTCATGACGCTTTGGCAGACCCTGCAAGCTGTTGATGAAGGAGCTCTTCGAGGGGGGTTGTAATGGCCTTCGAGACGGAGATCAGGAGGGAGGCCTTTTCAGGGTCAGCCCTGCCGACGGTCTTGAGCAGCTCGGTGGACAGAAAATAGAGATCCCGGTAGACGCCGTCCAGATCAAAGATTGGATAGCGCTCGTCCTTCTTGAATTCCGTTTTCCAGCACACGCGGGCCTTGCCTTGTATCTTGGTCGGAATTCCATACACCCGGCAGGTGATGGGGCGATGCGAATAAAGGATACACTCCTGGTGCTCGTTGAGCAGAGGACAGGGGATTCTTTCCCGGGACATGATGTAGACCTGCATCTGCGGATCTCCCTCATGGGCCTGGAGCATGTTCTGAAGCCGCTCCAGGCTCTTTTCCGCTTCCTCGCATCTTGAAAGAGCCGCCCCTTTCTCCCCCTCCGCCAGCCTGTCGAAATGCTCCTTGAGATAGGCCGCTTCCATGAGGAAGAGGCCGAAGACGGCATGGCAGCAATCAGAGCAGTGGGGCTCGCATTTCATGCAGGCCCCGTATTGCTTTTGCATCTCCTGGAAAGCGGCCCCAGCCCTGTCCACCAAAAGTTCGTAGCTCTCAAAAAGATCGTTTCTTTTTTTCATGAGCGGCGATGGGGCTCCAGCTCTTTTAGGAAATCCGGATGCACCTCGAATCCCAGCTCTTTGGCTTTGTCCGCCTGCTCAATCGCCTTGTCAAATTCACCTTTGTGATAGTAAGCCACGGCGAGATTATTTCGCCCAAGGCCGAAATTCGGAGCAAGTTTCAGCAGCCTCAGGTTTGTCTCAACGGCTTGATCCACATCCCCCTTCTGGAGATAGGCATTGGCCAGGTTGTTCCAAGCCTGAACAATGTCCGGATTCAGCTCCAAGGCCTTCCGCAGGGCTTCGATGGCCTCCTCGGTCTTTCCCATTTGCAGATAGGCGAACCCGACATTGGCATATCCCCGCGCATATCTCGGCTCTGCGTCGATCGCCTTTTGGTTTGCATAAACCACCTGCTCCAGATCGCCCTGTTTGAAGTAGATGTAGCCCAGGTTGACCCAGGCTTCAAACATGCGGGCGCTGTTTTCAATGGCGTCCTTGAACGCCTCGACGGCCTCCTCGAGGTTTCCCTGTTCCATGAGTGCGACACCCAAATTGTAAGAGGTTGTCGCACATTCCGGGTCCTCGGCCAGCCTTCTTTTCTGCTCTGCAATAAACTCTTCAGAGCCTATCGGTTCTTTCATGGGAGACCTCAAAAATGACCGGGGTCGCCACCCTGCCAGGGCAACGACCCCTGCACTGCTCTAACCCTTAGGTCTAGAGTACGAAAAAACAACTGCTCTTTTCGCGCGGGAGGCTTCCCCCCATCGCGGAATCCTAGTGATCTTCGGTTTGTCCACGGCCTTTGAGGCCGTACATGGTCGTGCTGCCCGTGGAGAAATAGATCAATTTCTCCGTGTTGACCAGTTCGGTCGCTGCCTTCTTGATATCCCTTGTTTTCGCGTCGGGGAACTTGGCCTTTACGGCTTGTTCGAGATCGTTGAAGTAGAATTTGCTTTTCTTGCTCGTTTCGGCAAACTCAAGGATTGTCTGTTTATAATCGTCCATGGAATGGCTCCTCTCCCTATTCCCTCACCCCCCCTCTTGAAGGGGGGATGGGGGGATTTTGTTTGATCCTTTCCCGCTAGCCCTCTACCGCCTTGCTCACGGCCCAGGACGCATCGGTGAACTTGAACTGCGTCGAGGTGCGGAAGGTATCGTAGGCCAGCCTGTAGTCATCGATCAGATGCTCGGTGAACGGGATACCGCACTTGTCAAAGAATTTTTCCCAGCCGATCCGCTCTGCCCAGTCGCCGACGCGCTCATACTTCTTGGCATCCTTGGCATACGCTTCGATGATCTGCTTGACCACCTGGACCACTTCCGGGTACCGCGGATGGGTGTTGGGCACCCCGGCCACCACGACCTTCGAGAACTTGGGAGGCGAAATCCGGTTGGAAACCTTGCCTCCTGCCATGATCGTGACGCAGTCGCCCGGTCCGTCCGACAGGGGGAGCGCCATGCACATGGTGTAGCAGTTTCCGCAGAACATGCAGCGTTCCTCTTTGATCTTGACCGTCTTCTTTCCCTCTTCCGTCTTGGCCGGGGAGATGGCTGCGGTGGGGCAGGCGGCGATGACCAGGGGAATCTCGCAGACGCTCTCCAGAACCTCGCTGTCGATCATCGGCGGTTTCCGGTGATAGCCCAGCAGGGCGATATCGGAGCAGTGGACGGCCCCGCACATGTTCAGACAGCAGGCCATGGAGACCCTCACCTGGGCGGGAAGCGTCATGCTCTGAAAGTACTCAAAGAGTTCGTCCATCACCGCTTTGACCATGGCGGATGCGTCTGTGGCGGGCGTGTGGCAGTGAATGTAACCTTGGGTGTGAACGATGTTGGTCACGCCGGCGCCTGTACCCCCGATGGGGAATTTGAAGCTTCCGGAAACATGTTTTCGGCTGGCCAGGTCTTTTTTCAGGGCCTGCACCTTGTCCAGGCTGTCGACCATGAATTCGATGTTGTTCCGGGTGGTGAACCGGAAGATGCCCTGACTGTGTTTGTCCGCGATTTCGCAGAGCTCGCGGACATGTTCGACCGTCATGAACCGGGCACCGCCGACCCTGACGGTAAACACCTTGTCCCCTGTCTCCGACACATGAACCAGCACGCCGGGCTCGAGGATCTCGTGGTATTTCCATTTCCCATAGTTTTTCTGAATGATGGGTGGGAAATATTGCCAGAAGTGACGCGGCCCCATGTCTGTGAGCCGGTTCTCCATGGGTTTTTGTGGATTATAGCGTCCGAATTTGTCCTGTGATAATGCCATAGTTGTGTCCCTCCTCTCTGGAACTATCTCTTGTGTCTCAATCGGAAGTCTTTGATGTCTCTCTTGAATCCACCGGGAACATCTTCCTCTTTCCAGAAGATGTAGGGATTGGATCGAGGCTCTTTCACCACCTGGGGCATGGCCGGAATGTTCAGCACTTCAAGCAGCTTCCGGATTCCCTGTCTCTGGATGAGTTCTCCCAAGCGCTCCCGGTTCTTCCCTTCTTCCATCCACCATTCCCAAACCGGCTCGATGACCTTCTCCTTGATGTTGTCATAAGGAGGCTCGGCCTTCATAAAGGGAATCGTGAGCAGAGACATCTGCGCGCCTTCCAGGATGGGCGCCTTGGCGCCCAGGAGGATGGACACACCGGTATCTTTGCCCGGCCACAAGGCCTGCGGCATGACGTTGATGCAGTGCATGCAGCGGTTGCATTCCTTGTTGTCGATCATCAGTTTTCCGCCTTCCATCCACATACAACCGGTCGGGCAGAGGCCGATGACTTCCTTTTCGATATCAAACTTGCCCCAGTCTTTTCCTGCGTGGGCTCCGGCGTTGGGCTTGATCTCCCCGGCCATATAAGCTTTCACGGCCTTCTGGTCGATCCGGATGTCGTCTTTCCAGGTCCCGATAAAGGACATGTCGGCCCTGGCGATCGAGGCGACGCAGCAGTTCGGGCAACCGTCAAACTTGAATTTGAACTTGTAGGGGAACTGGGGACGGTGCAATTCGTCCTGGTAGTGCGTGGTCATTTCATAGCACATGTCCTGTGTGTCATAGCAGGACCACTCGCAGCGAGCCTTGCCGATGCAGCAGGAAGGGGTCCGCAGGTTGGAGCCTGAGCCGCCCAGGTCTTGCTGGAGTACGTGGGTCAGCTCGAAGAAAATCGGCTCCAACTGCTCCGTAAAGGTTCCTATGAAAATGATGTCTCCCGTGGAGCCATGGAAGTTCATCATCCCGCTTCCCCGGTATTCCCATAGGTCGCAGAGGGTTCTCAGGTAATCCGTGCTGTAGAACTTGCTCGCCGGTTGATTGACCCGCATGGTGTGGAAATGGGCGATGGAAGGGAACTGCTCCGGGAGATCGGAATACCGGCCGATGACGCCGCCGCCGTAACCGAACACACCCACAATGCCTCCGTGCTTCCAGTGCGTCTCGCCGTGCTCGAAAGAGAGTTCGAGCTGGCCCAGGAGATCCTCCACCACGTCTCGGTCGATCATCATGCGGTTATCTGGAAGCTTTCTCCGGTGAAGGGCCAGGCGCTTGGCATCAGCCACAAAACTCGGCCAGGGTCCTTTCTCCAGATCATCGCACATGGGGATGTTGTGTTTGATCTTGAATTTTTTGAGTTCCTCTTCTGTGTAGTTGTGTAATTCCGCGTCAGAATAAATTCTGGCTTCCTGGTATTTAATTTCCTTTTGCGGTTCCTTTGGTTCAAAAGCCATTATCAACGCCTCCTGTAGAAAAATGAAATGTTCGAGTGACTCGCGACAAGGGGGCAACCCCGTAAACCCGCGCTGCTCCTTTGTTCACCTCCTCCCTAAAGAATCGCTAACCTTAACACCCGCCCTGTTTGAAGAAAAACCTGTGGACGAGAAATATGTTTCCTCTCCAACTTCCCGTAAATGAACCGGATGGAGCGGTCGGCTGGTCCAAGCTTTCGAAATCAGGGATTCGCTGTTTCCGTCGGCGGCAAGTCCAAAGTTCTCGAAAAAGCTCAACCTATTGAAAGAATAGACAAACGCTTATAGAAAGAAACTCCCTTTCTTGTCAACAAAAATCGTTGGACTGAAAATACTTTCCCGGCCTGGATCTCCCTATTTTATTGACAATCCCTTGGGGGAGATCTATAGCCCTGATCTTGTGAGCAAAAAACCTGCTCAAGGCCTTTCGAGTCTTTAAATCCCGTGGCTACCCGGCTTTGCCTATGATTGTGAATCCGCCGCGAATCATCATAGCCGCCCTCAGGGGAGGATCCGGCAAAACCATCCTGTCTCTGGGGCTGACTTCCGTCTGGAAAGGAATAGGATACAGGGTGGCGCCCTTCAAGAAAGGTCCTGATTTCATAGATTCAGGATGGCTTTCCTTCGCAGCGGGGCGGCCTTGCTATAACCTCGATCCTTTTCTTATGAATCCCGGGCAGATCGTCGCCTCCCTGCTGCGGAACTCGGCCGATGCCGACATCTCCGTGATCGAGGGCAACCGCGGTCTTTTCGACGGCCTCGACATTGACGGGTGCTGCAGCACAGGAGAACTCGGAAAGATCCTGAAAAGCCCTGTCCTCCTCGTGGTGGACGTGACCATGGCGACCCGTACCGTGGCCGCCCTGGTCATGGGATGCCAGCAATTCGACCCGGAACTGAAAATCAGCGGGGTCATCCTGAACCGCGTCGCCGGGCATCGGCAGGAATCTCTGACCAGAAATGCCGTGGAGCAGTACTGCGGTCTTCCCGTGGTCGGCGCAGTTCCCAAGCTGAGGCAGAATATTTTTCCTGAACGCCACATGGGCCTCGTTCCTCATCTTGAAACCGACTATGCTGAAAAAGCCGTTGCTTGGACCAGGAGCATTGTGGAGAAACACCTGGATTTGAAAACTCTGTGGAACCTGGCTCATGGGGCTGAGCCGCTCGATACCCCTTCAGCGGAAAAAACGGATGGAGAAGCTCTGATCTTCCCCCGACCAGCCCCCCGAATCGGTGTGATCAGGGATAAGTCCTTCTGGTTTTACTATCCTGAAAACCTGGATCATCTCCGGAGGCTGGGAGCCCACCTCCTTGACATCAACTCCCTGGAAGACAAAGGGCTTCCTGCAATCGACGCCTTGTACATTGGAGGCGGCTTTCCTGAGACGCAGGCCCAAGTTCTTTCAGATAACGCGGCCTTCAGAGACTCTCTCAAGAAAGCGATTGAGGGAGGTCTTCTGGTTTACGCCGAGTGCGGGGGTCTCATGTACTTGGGGGAAAACCTTGTCGTAGAAGGCAAAGAGTTCCCCATGGTGGGCGCTCTCCCCCTGTCCTTAATTCTTGAGAAAAAGCCGCAGGGTCATGGGTACACCGTCTTGGAGGTCACGGACAAGAACCCCTTCTATTCCGTGGGGGACAGTCTCAAAGGACATGAGTTCCACTACTCAAAAGCCGTGATGCATCCCTCCAGCGATACCAGAGCCGTTTTCAAAGTGATCAGGGGAGAGGGTCTTGACGGGCAGAAGGACGGCCTTTGCAGGAAAAACGTGCTCGCAACCTACACCCACGTTCATGCGGGCGGAAACAGGCAGTGGGCTGAACGCTTCTTGAAAGCCGTGAGGGTGATGAAAAATAATTTTTGCCTCAATTCGAAAAAGAAGGGTTGACATCTCCTATGAATTAAGTTATACAGAAGTTTGCTATTCTGTGAAAACATCTAACCCATCGAGATAATTAACAAAAGGAGGATTCACGGTATGCCAACAGTGGAATTCGAAGGAAACACCTTCAGTGTGGATGAAGACGGATTCATCGACGATTTCAACAACTGGAATAAGTCATGGGTCAAATACGTCAAGAGCACCGAAGGAATTGAGGAACTCACCGATGAGCACTGGAAAGTGATCAACGTGCTTCAAGACTATTATAAGAAGAACGGTATTGCTCCCATGGTGCGAATTCTTTCCAAGGTCACCGGCTACAAACTGAAATACATCTATGAACTGTTTCCATCGGGACCGGGCAAAGGAGCCTGCAAGATGGCTGGTTTGCCTAAGCCGACCGGTTGCGTCTAATAGAGCCGTTTTAACCCAAAAAGACCCCGAGGGGCACACGGGCTCAATCCCCGTGTGTCCCTCGCGTTTTCAACTCAGGAGACGATTTCTTTGTATAGCTCGTTTCTCCTGTAGGGGATGAAGTATTTCATCCTGTGTGCCCTTGTCTCCCGAAGCACCTCGGCTTTCATCTCAACAAAAATCATCTGTTCCTCATCCCCCGCATAGCTTTCCATGACCCGTCCCTGTGGGTCGAGGGCCAGGATCACTCCCGGAAAAGACAAACCCCCCGAGGTTTTTCCCACTTGATTAGAGGCCACGACAAAAACTCCGTTGTCAAAAGCCCTGGCCGGAAGATGGCGCAGCCAACTTTTCATTTTTTCATTCCCATCGCCTCGGGGGCTGGCATGGGGCATAAAAAGAATCTCAGCCCCCTTCAGACACAGAACGGTGCTGATCTCCGGGAAATGAGACTCGTAGCAAAGCTCCAAACCGAAAGTCGCTGCCCGGTCTTGAAATACCGTAAGAGCGTTTCCCTCGGTGTATTTCTCCTTTTCAGGCGGAGAGAGGTGGGTCTTCCTGTATAGGCCAAGGAGTCCTCCGGGGCCGGCGACGATTTGGGTGATATACGGCTTGCCCCCTCGCAGCGGTTCCACCATTCCGGCCATGAGGATTGCTTTCGCATCCCCGGCCATGCGAACGACCTTCTCCAGGATTTTTTCTGACTGGGGCAGGTCGTAGATTTTGTCAGGATTTTTAAGCGTGTAACCCGATACAGACAGCTCCGGGAACAGAACCGCATCCGCTGATTTCGCCGATGCTTGGCGTACGAAGGACTTCATCCGCTCGAGGTTTTTATCAATCTCGCCGGGCTCGGAGTGCATGCAGACGGCCGCTACCAGTAGATCCCTCATTCCATTATTCCTTGTGCTCGATGTATTTCACCACCAGGTCTCCGACTTCTTTTGTGCCGTAACCCATTTTCCCTGCTTCCAGGCTCCTGAGATGGTTCTTGAGGACCTCCTTCATGGCACGCAGGAGAATCCCGGCCGCCTCTTTCTCACCCAGAAACTCCACCATCATCTGGGCGGCAGCAATGGCCGCCATAGGATTGATCACATGGAGTCCCGTGTACTTGGGCGCTGAGCCTCCCATGGGCTCGAACATGGATGTTCCCTCTGGATGGATGTTTCCTCCCGCCGCAATGCCCAGTCCCCCCTGGAGCATCGCCCCCAGGTCCGTGATGATGTCTCCAAACAGATTGGTGGTAACGATCACGTCAAACTGCTCAGGATTTTTGATCATCCACATGCAGAGCGCATCCACGTGCTGGTAGTTGGTTTCCACATCCGGATAGCTCTTGGCCGTCTCTTCAAAGACCCTGAGCCACAGGTCCGACTCATAGATCAGCACGTTCGTCTTGCCACACAGGGTGAGACGCTTTTTTTTGTTCCTTTTTCTGCAAACCTCAAAAGCGTAGCGAATGCACCGCTCGACCCCCTTGCGCGTGTTGATGGATTCCTGGATGGCCACTTCATCCGGCGTCCCCTTTTTGAAGAAGCATCCTCCTCCCGCGTAAAGGCCTTCGGTGTTCTCCCGGATGACCAGGAAGTCGATATGCTCCGGCCCTTTGTCCTTGAGCGGCGTATACACTCCCGGGTAGAGAACGACCGGTCTGAGGTTGATGTAGAGATCAAGGGCAAAGCGCATTTTCAGCAGGATCTCTCTTTCAAGGATGCCGGGCTTAACGCCGGGATGGCCGATAGCCCCCAGGTAGATGGCGTCCTGTTGTTTTAATTCCTCGATGACCTCCTCGGGCAGCAAGGTTCCCTTTTTGAGATACTCCTCCCCTCCAAGAGGGAATTCGGTGAACTTGAACTGCAGCCCGCATCTTTTCGACAGGGCTTTCAGGGTCTTGATCCCTTCCGCCACAACTTCCGGTCCGGTTCCATCCCCCGGAATCACCGCAATCTTGTATGTTTTCTGCATGCGATCTCGCCTTTCTGGACTTGGAGTCTTAAACTAAAACTTCTGTGCACGACGCGTAGATCTTTGGAGCCCCGGACCTGGGGGGTGTGGTCTCTGTAGAGCCGCAACCATTTCTTCAGTGCCATTCATCGGCGCCGAAAAGTCAGTGGGTCGGGGTGTAAGCCCTTTGGGACAGGCCCTCCGACGGGCGGATGGGTCTGCGCCTTCTTCGTAGAAGGTTCAAAGGCAAGGGGGCGGTTGGCGGGAGAAGTCCATTTCCGGTTGCGGACTCGCCAGAGACCACACCCCCTAGGTCCGGGGCTCCAGCAGACTTTGGTTGCGACCATAGGCCTGCATTAGGATTCCTTAGCAGGTTCCATGCACCTAGCGCCCTGCACCATGTACGGTCTTTTACTTTTTCCTGTTCTCCGGTCTCAGGGCCCGGACCGCTGCCCCTGCTCTCCACATTTCAGAGTTCCTCATGGCGGAGAGCTCTTTGTCCAGCTTCTCCCTGTAGTCGGGCGCACTGTTCGCCTTGAGCACGATTTCCGTCTCCTTGCCCTCCTTGACCCTCTTGTAGAGATCACGGAACACGGGAGCCACGGCCTTGCGGAATTTCTTTTTCCAATCGAGCGCTCCTCTCTGGGCTGTGGTGCTGCAGTTGGCGTACATCCAGTCCATGCCGTTTTCACCCACCAGCCGGATCAGGCTTTGAGTCAGCTCTTCAACGGTCTCGTTAAAGGCCTCGCTCGGAGAATGTCCCTTTTTGCGCAAAAGATCATACTGGGCTTCCATCACGCCTGCCAGGCAACCCATGAGCACCCCCCTCTCTCCTGTGAGGTCGCTGTAGACTTCCTTTTGAAAAGTGGTGGGGAAGAGATACCCTGATCCTATCGCAATCCCAAGGGCTGCGGTCCTTTCCTTGGCCCTGCCGGTGAAATCCTGAAACACGGCAAAACTGGAGTTGATGCCGCTTCCGTCCAGAAAATTGGCTCGCACGGAACGGCCCGAGCCTTTCGGCGCAACCATGATCACATCGATGTTCTTGGGCGGAATCACCTTGGTCTGTTTCTTGTAGACGATCGAGAACCCGTGGGAGAAGTAGAGAGCATCCCCCTCCTTCAGGTGCGGCTTCACCTTGGGCCATGCGGCCATCTGGCCGGCATCGGAAAGCAGGAACATGATGATGGTGCCCCTCTCGGCCGCCTCTTCGACCGGGAACAGGGTCTTGCCCGGCACAAATCCGTCCTGAACGGCCTTGTTCCAGTAAGAGGGCTCCTCTTCGCGCTGACCGATGATGACAGGGAACCCATTGTCTCTCAGATTCAGAGCCTGACCAGGGCCCTGAACGCCGTATCCCAGAACGGCGATTTTCTCGTTCTTCAGGATTTCTTTCGCCTTTGAAAGCGGAAATTCCTCAGAGGTGATCACCTCTTCCACGGTGCCGCCAAAATCAATCTTAGCCATAATCGCTCCTTTCTATTTCTTTTCTCGTGCAAGAGCCACCGGCCCTGTTCTCGCGACTTCCTTGATCCCCATGGGCTTGAGGAGCTTCAGGAAGGCGCTGATCTTCCCGTCATCCCCCGTCACCTCAAGGGTATAGTACTCCGTTCCCACGTCCACCACGGTAGACCGGAAAATGTCC
>Ga0101944_10006162_pt1 | contig 12992 bp, 7 predicted proteins | sample DewCreD2012metaG_FD_75245 | JGI IMG/M metagenome (GOLD analysis project Ga0101944, IMG submission 75245) | Hot spring sediment bacterial and archeal communities from British Columbia, Canada, to study Microbial Dark Matter (Phase II) - Dewar... ... | reverse complement strand
TGGACCTGCGGACGCAGAAGCTGCAACCGTTGTTGGATCGCCTCAATCGCATCTCGGCGCGGATGGATCATATCGGGCGGGAATTGAACGCCTTGAAAGACGGCCGGTCCACCCCCTATGCCCAGGAACTGCGGCGCGAGCTGCGCTATTTGATGCGCATGACGTTGGAAAGCCCTACCACGCTGCGGAACCTGCTCCACGCGGTGCGGAAATATGCCGATGAATACGACGCGGCCAAGCGGCGCCTCTCCGCCGGCAATCTTCGGCTGGTGGTTTCGATCGCCAAACGATACCGCAATCGCGGGATGAGCTTCTTGGATTTGATTCAGGAGGGGAATACCGGTTTGATGCGGGCGGTGGATAAGTTCGAGTATCGCCGCGGGTTCAAGTTCTGCACCTACGCCACTTGGTGGATTCGCCAGGCGATCACCCGCGCGGTGGCCGATCAGAGCCGCACGATTCGAATTCCGGTTCATATGGTGGAGACGATCACCAAGGTGCGCAACACGATGCGCCGCTTGCATCAACTCCACGGCCGCGAGCCGACGATCGAAGAGATTGCCCGCGAAAGCGGCATTTCGATGGACGAAACGCGCCGCGTGCTGGGCATGAGCCGCTACCCGATCAGCATCAACCGATCGGTGGGCAACAGCGAAGACAGCGAGTTCGGCGACCTGCTGCCCGACAACACGGCGAAAAGCCCCTCGATCGGCGCCACGCAGGGAATGCTCCGGCAACGCATCCAGAAGGTGCTGAAAACCCTGAGCTACCGCGAGCGCGAGATCATCAAGCTTCGCTATGGGCTGGGCGACGGGTACAGCTACACGTTGGAAGAGGTCGGACACATCTTCAAAGTGACGCGCGAACGCATTCGCCAGATCGAAGCCAAGGCCGTCCGCAAGCTGCAACAGCCCTCGCGCAGCCAGGAATTGGTCGGGTTTATCGATTGATCGCTTCCGGACTGAAAGAGCGGTCGCTCCGCCCGGCAGCCCAAGCGGCCGCGCGTCGGGTGGCCCGCAGTTGAGCTGCTCGATCATCGCATCGGCCCCGAGTTCGTACGCCGACGAAGGTGCGGCGTGCGTTCTCGGGGCCGTTCGACTGCGCGGCGGCAGCCCGCGGGACCGTTAGCAGATCGCTTCTGAATGGACTCGCAACGCGCGGGACCGTGCGCGTGCGGCCCTTGTCGGCGCGGGGCGGCTGCGGTAACTTGGCGAAACTCCGTTGAACCTTTTGTGCCGCTTTCGTGCTCGTCTGGAAACACTCGGATCAGATGACAACGCCCGTGAAGATCGGATTGGTGCAGATGTCGATGACGGCCGACGCGGCCGACAATGCGGTGCGCGCCGAGCGGGCCATCGAGCAGGCCGTCGGACAGGGTGCGCGGGTCGTGTGTTTGCCCGAATTGTTCCTAACGCCCTACTTTTGCCAGGTGGAATCGGCCGAGATGTTCGATTTAGCCGAATCGATTCCCGGCCCGACCACCGAGCGATTCGGCCGCGTGGCGCAGCGGCTCGGCGCGGCGCTGATCGTGCCGTTGTTCGAGCGCCGTGCCGCGGGCCTCTATCACAACAGTGCCGTGGTAATCGACCGCCACGGGCGGATCGCGGGGCACTACCGGAAGATGCACATTCCCGACGATCCGGCCTATTACGAGAAATACTATTTCACCCCGGGCGATCTCGGATTCGTTGCTGTTTCTGTGGAAGGGCTTCGCGTCGGCGTGCTCATCTGCTGGGATCAATGGTTTCCCGAGGCCGCACGGCTGACGGCCGCCGCCGGGGCCGACGTTCTATTCTACCCGACGGCCATCGGCTGGCATCCCGACGAACGCGACGAGCACGGCAACGAACAGCGCGAGGCTTGGATCACGGTGCAGCGCGGGCATGCCGTGGCCAACGGGGTGTATGTTGCGGCGGTCAATCGCGTGGGGTTCGAGCCGCCCGCGCATGGATCAGGCCGCGGTTTGCAGTTTTGGGGAAGTTCGTTCGCGGCCGGGCCGCTGGGCGCAATCATCGCCCAGGCGCCGACCGACGCCGAGGCCGTCGTGGTTGTCGAGATCGACCCGAGCCGCATCGAGGCCGTCCGTCGCGGCTGGCCGTTTTGGCGCGATCGGCGGATCGACGCCTACGGTCCAATCGTCAACCGCTGGGGCGACGGCCCGGCCGTCCGTTGAGTTCTCGCTTGCCGCACCGGGCTTCTGTCTGCCCCGCCCGCCGCCGCTGTCGGCAAGAGGAATTCGCGGTGGTTCGCCGGGCGGCAGCAATGCGGAAGGTCTCTGCCAATGACCGAAGAAAAGTACTATCTGCCGCCGGAATGGGCGCCCCACGAAGCGACGTGGTTGGCTTGGCCGCATCAGCGTGCGGATTGGCCCGGCAAGTTCGCCGCCATCCCCTGGGTGTTTGCCGAGATGGTTCGCCGGCTGATTCCCGGCGAGCTTGTCCGCTTGATCGTTCTCGACGCCAAGCACGAGGCGGCCGCGAGGCGCGTGCTGGAGCGCGTGCTCGGCTCGGCCCGGCGCTGGGAAGCCCGCGTGCAATTCTTTCGCATTCCCACCGATCGCGGTTGGACCCGCGACATGGGGCCGATCTTTCTCCGCCGCGGCGGACCCGGCGGGCCGCGGGTCGTGGCCGACTTCCGTTTCAACGGCTGGGCCAAGTACGACAACCATCGGCTCGACGACCGCGTGGCCCGAGCGGCCGCCAAGAAGTTGGGAATCGAAGTGATTCGTCCGACTGCGGCGGGCCGGCCCGTCGTGCTCGAAGGGGGCGCGATCGATGTCAACGGCGCCGGCACGCTGTTGACCACCCGCCAGTGCATGCTCGACCATTCGCAACAGCCGCGCAACCCGCAGCTTTCTCAGCAGCAGCTTGAAGAGGTGTTTTCCTGCTATTTGGGCGCGTCGCACGTTTTCTATTTCGACGAAGGGATCGCCGGCGACGACACCGGGGGGCATATCGACGACTTGTGCCGCTTCGTTTCGCCGAACACCGTGGCGCTGATGACCTGCGACAACCCGTCGGACGAAAACTACCGGCCGCTCAAACGCTGCCGCGAGCAAGCGGCCGACTTGCGGCTTGCCGACGGGTCGCGGCCCGAGGTGATCGAATTGCCTTCGCCCGAACCGCTTTATTTTCGCGGGCAGCGGCTGCCGGCCAGCTACGCCAATTTCTACATCGGAAACGAAGTGGTGCTAGTGCCCACATTCAACGATCCGGCCGATCGCACCGCGCTGGGCCGGCTGGCCGAGGTCTTTCCCCATCGTCAGGTGATCGGCATCCATGCGGTTGATTTGGTTTGGGGATTGGGTACCATTCACTGCCTGACGCAGCAACAGCCGGCCGAGTGAGCATGTGAGCTTGCCGGTTGCGGGGATCATTCGAACCATGGGATGCGGGCATTGCCCCGTCCGACGAGCGTCTTCCCGGAGAAGGTCTGATGCAGCCGACGATCGAACAGCTCCGATTCTTCCTGAAAGACACGATCCGACGAACGATCGACTTCTCGCGCACCGACCAGCATCGCGGCGTTCCGCCGCCCCCGGTGGAAAAGCCGTTCTTGCCCGAAGCCGAACGATTCGAATTGCCTCCGCCCGAACGGTGGCCGCATGTTCGTCGCATCGATTTGGTCGAGGCGATTGCCCGACGCCGCAGCCATCGGTCGTTCGCGCCGCTGGCGCTGAAACTCGACGAGCTGGCCTTTTTATTGTGGGCCACGCAAGGGGTGCGGCGTCTGTTGGCCCCGGGAGCGGTGCTGCGGACGGTCCCTTCAGCCGGCTGCCGTCATGCCCTGGAAACGTACGTGCTGGCGCTGCGCGTCGAGGGGCTGGATGCAGGCGTGTATCGCTACCTGCCCTTGGAGCATCAATTGCTGCTGGAACGCCGCGAAACGCGGCTGCCCGAGTTGCTCGTGCCGGCGACGTTGGGGCAACGATTCGTCGGCGAAGCCGGCGCCGTGCTGGTTTGGACCGCGATTCCCTATCGCATGGAGTGGCGCTACGGGTTGGCCGCCCACAAGGTCATCGCACTCGATGCCGGCCACGTTTGCCAGAACCTCTATCTGGCGTGCGAGGCGATCGGGGCGGGCACGTGCGCCATCGGAGCCTACCACCAAGAGGCCGTCGACGAGCTGATCCGCGTCGATGGCGAGGACGAGTTCACCATCTACTTGGCCCCGGTGGGCAAAATCTCTGATGCCGCTGTCTCTGATGCCGCTGTGTAATGCGCCGGGATCGGCAGCAAGTAGCGGCGAACGCCCGCCACGGCTGTGATTCGCACCAGTGAGCGAACGTGCCACACGCAGCGACGGGATTGCCGCCTGCTTCAGCCGGTTTTCGGCCTCTGGCCCTCGGTGTTTTTTCCCGAAGTCGGGCAGCGCAGGCTCGCTTGATCGGCCAGTTTTTTCTTCCGAGAGTATTCGGTTGGAAATTCAGCGAAGACGCGCACTCTATAGCGTCTGCGCGCTTTGCGGTGCAAACGCCGACGGACAGAAACCGTTTCAACGGCTTGTGGTAGTGCAACATCTTATCTCGCTTATCTTTGGATTCTCGTTCTCCGTCCGAGCCAGGGCACGGCGGCGAAGCTCCAACCGAGACGAAGCGTGCAGAATGGCCCGCGTTTTTCTCGGAATAATCGTTAGAACTCATGCTTTCGGCACAACCGGCCGAAATGTCTAGAAAGGAATGATCGTTTCCGGCTGCTTTGTTGGACCAATTGGAAAAAGCAGTACATCCGGCACAGGGCGGCAGGGCCGCCGGCCAATCGGTGCTTCCGCACCCGGCTGAGAACCCGCTCCCGTTGGTCGCTGGAGTTTTGGCGGGAGAACAGAGTCATCCGGAGGATGTGCTACTGGGCGGCAGGGCCGCCGGCCAATCGGTGCTTCCGCACCCGGCTGAGAACCCGCTCCCGTTGGTCGCTGGAGTTTTGGCGGGAGAACAGAGTCATCCGGAGGATGTGCTACTGGGCGGCAGGGCCGCCGGCCAATCGGTGCTTCCGCACCCGGCTGAGAACCCGCTCCCGTTGGTCGCTGGAGTTTTGGCGGGAGAACAGAGTCATCCGGAGGATGTGCTACTGGGCGGCAGGGCCGCCAGCCAATCGGTGCTTCCGCACCCGGTCCGAGAAACCACTTTCGTTGGTCGCTGGAATTTTTGCCGGGAGAATAAGAAACCCGGGGTTCGTGTTACAGGGGGTTGGAAAAATGATCGGTCGAACGTGGTCGAAGCTCGCGGCTTTCGCGGGCGTAGCGTTGTGTCTGACCAGCGCGGTCGCCTGGGCCGCCGACGATGTGCTTGGCGAGTTGAAGCCGGTGCCCGGCCACGGGGCGGGCGGTGCCGTGGCGGCCGAAGATGTCGCCTCGGGCAACAATAGCTTAGGGCTTAGCGCCGCTGCCGACCCGATAGCGAAAGAGTCCCCGAGCGTATTCGCCGGCACGGCCTTTGGAGGCTCTCCCACGCGGTTTTGGTTCCGCGGGGAGTACGCCTACTACTGGACCAGCGGCATGCAGCTTCCGCCGTTGGTGACCACCGGTCCCTACAACAGCGGCCTGACGGCTTCCACCGACCCGGTGACTTCCTTGGGGCGATCCGATACGACCATCCTCTACGGCAACAACACGGTGCTGTACGACGGGCGGTCGGGGTTCTACATGAACACCGGCTTCTGGATCGATCGCTGCCGGACGTATGCCGTGGAATTCGATTGGCTCGATTTGGGCCCGCAAGACGCCCATTTCTCTGCGTCGTCGAACGCCGGAGGCAGCCCGGCCATCGGTCGGCCGTACTACGACGTTCAGGCGGGCCGCCAGTGGCGCGAGCTGGTGTCGTATCCCAACGCGCTTTCCGGCACAGTCAGCGTTGACGCCGGCGATCATTTCAACTCGGCGGGCGTGGCGCTGCGGAAGCGATGCGTGGCCCCGTCGTGCCACGATTGCTGCCCGAAAGACCCGTGCGACGGCTGCTGCCAATGCGGGCCGCAGATCGGGCTCGATCTGCTCGTCGGCTATCGTTACTACGGACTGAGCGACAACATCACCATCCGCGAGAACTTGCTGGCCTTGGCGCCTCCGTTGACCGGCACCCGCATCCAAGTGACCGATACGTTCCGGGCCGCCAACGAGTTTCACGGGGTCGATATCGGCCTGTCGGCCGACGTGATCCGCGGCAAATGGACTCTGAGCCTGCTGCTCAAAGCCGCCTTGGGCAACAACTACCAAACGGTCAACATCAGCGGACAAACGATCGTTACGGATCCGTTGGGCAACTCGATCACCTACAACGCCGGCGTGTACACCACGCGGACCAACATCGGCACCTATCACAAGAACGATTTCGTGGTCATTCCCGAGATCGGCCTGCAAGCCGCCTACGACATCAACTGCCACTGGCGCGTCTATGCCGGCTATAACCTCTTGTATTGGGCCAGCGTGATGCGTTCGGCCGCGGCCATCGACCTGAACGTCGACCCGCGGAACATCCCGGGCGGACTGGACCCGTCGGCCACGCACTTCCCGCAGTTCGAGTGGTGCGGCTCGAACTTCTGGGCTCAAGGCCTCCGCGCCGGTCTCGAGTTCCGTTTCTAAGAGAAGCCGCAGAATTCGGAAAGCACAAGCCGAGCCGCGCGATTGCCGATTGTCGGCCTTTCGGCCGATGCGATTCGGCGGCGGCCCGGTTGCGAACACCGAGCGACGAGTTCGAGAACACGCGGGCGCTTGGGCCGCGAGATGCAATCCCGACAATAAACAAGCGGTCGAGGTCTTGGCAACAAGGCTTCGGCCGTTTTGATTTCCTCATGGGCGACAATCCGCGCCCTGTTCGCTGCGGTGCATGGAGTGTTCGGCCGGCGCGACGGGGTGCCCCGGTTGTCCCCCTTGCCCCGCAACGGGCTGGCGGGCCGCCCCGATCCGACACGTAAATCGAAGACGCTAGCGGCCCGTTGAATAAGTCGCTCCCGCTAGCGATGCGAGCGGTGTTTCCTGCGGATTTCGATACTCGCATGTACCTCCTTTGGGCCTTTTTCAACGGGCTGCTGGACGAGCAACTGCCATGAAGCATTTGGTTTGTTGCCAATGGAACATTGTGTGGGAAGACAAACCGGCCAACTACCGGCGGGCAGAGCAGTTGCTGGCTGCGGCGCGGCTGCCCCCCGGCGCGCTGGTGCTGCTCCCGGAGATGTTCGCCACGGGCTTTACCATGAACGCCGCAGCGGCAGAGCCTCTCGACGGTCCCACGGCGAGCTTCCTTGCCTCGGCGGCGAAACGGTTCGGCGTCTTTCTACAGGGCGGGGTGGCGATCGACCACGGCCCGCGGGGCGCTTGCAACGAGTCGCTCGTGTTTTCGCCCCAAGGCACGCTGCTGGCGCGCTATGCGAAGATCCATCTGTTTTCGTATGCCGGTGAATCTCGCTGCTACACGCCGGGCGACGAGTGCTGCGCGTTTGATGCGGCGGGAACGCGCGTCGGAGCGGCGATTTGCTACGACTTGCGTTTTCCCGAGTTGTTCCGCCGCCTAGCGGCCGCCGGGGCCGAGCTGTTGACGGTAATTGCCTGCTGGCCTGCCGCTCGCCATGAACACTGGCGCACGCTTCTGGCTGCACGGGCGATCGAAAACCAATGCTATGTTGCGGCCGCGAACCGCTGCGGCCGCGAGCCGCCGAACTTGGATTATTCGGGAGGCAGCCGCATCATCGATCCCTGGGGACGAGTGCTGGCCGAGGCGGGCAGCGGCGACGAAGTGATTTCGGCCGAGATCGATTTGGAAGCCCTGCGCGCCTATCGCCGCCAGTTCCCGGCCCTCTGCGACCGGCGATTGGGGCTGTGAGCCAGAATGCCGCCGCAGAAAAAACTCACGCCTGCCAAGGCCGGGCCCAGCAGGCGTTGCTTCTCGTCGTCGAGTATTCGTTGCCGGAGACGGGGCGGCTCGAATTCGGCGGCCGTTGAGTCGAGTTGTTCGAGTGAGGCGGACGAACCCTCGAAACTCCTATACCTCGCACGGTGCGACGCGAGTTTTTTCTCGCCGGAAAGAGGCGATCATTTCATCGCGCGAGGAGTATAAACGGCCGAATCGCGTTTGGGTCGCAAAAGCACCCTTTGGCAGTCGCCGGCGCCAGCCGGTCGGCCGCCGGCTGCGGCCATTAGCGACTCTCTCTCCAAACACGGCATTGTTCAGCGCTGCCGCCGACGCTTTCGCCAAGCGACCGCGCCCAACATGCTGCCGCACAGGGCAAGCAAGGCCATCGCGGCGGGCTCGGGTACCGGCTCGGGCGTGCCCATGTCCATGAACATCCGCTTGGAAATCAGCTCCAGCGGGTAGGTCTTTTCGCCGAAGTTGTAGCCGCTGCCTTGGAAGCCGGCCTGCATGAAGATGCCGGTGATTTGGTTCTTCAGCGGATCGCCGGGGGTGTTGTGGGCCGTGCCGTAATAGGCGCTGTTGACGGCGGCGCCGAACTCATCGACGATCGTTCCGGCTGTGTCCCAACCGTCGGTGCAGGTGTAGCACGTTTGCTCAAGGGTAAACGTATCGCCGACGCCGCCAACGTTGAACTCGAACTTGTAGAAGCCCGTCGGGTCGGTCAGCGCTTCCAACAGAAAGTTGGGGTCGCTATCCCGTTTCAGAGTGACTTTCGCGAACGTGATCGCGTAGTCCACAAAGGGATCGAGAGAGTTGTTGCCGTTGTAATCCAGGTACACGTACCCGGATATGCTGGCCATCTTCTCCGCCCGAACCGGTGAAGACCAAAGGGACAAGAAACTACAGGCCGCCAGACCGGCGACAATCGGCCGCCAGCCGATCCGCTTGAGAAACATGGCCAATTCTCCGAAAAACGCTGCCTCACAATCAGGGTTTCTAGAGTCGTTCGGCGGGAACACGACTTCCGCGCCGTCGTAAAGGTCATTATGAATATGGCAACCGGAATTGCAAGCAAAAAATCTGTATAGGTCGCATCTGTCAGAAGCCGTAGAATGGCTCACCTTTGGATCAACCGGAATCATCGATTCGTTTGGCACGATCGGCGAAACCGTTGCCTCGACGCAACATGATTGCTGAAAAAGAATTGCAGTCGATTTCCTTGGGCAGTCGGCGCAAGGGCCGTCGCGGCCGATGCTTTTTGGAAACGGTGCAATCCCTGCCTTTTGTGCGTAAATCCTCGCTTTTTCGCATTTTCGAGGTTGCAGGCGGGGGCGTTGCTGCGGTGTTTCTGACGGCCGCGTTTGCCGCGTGCGGCGATTTGGCGGCGGCCCAGTTGCCCGTGGCTGGGTCGCGAGCGGCTGCGGCGGCTCAATCGGCGGCGCTGGCGGCCGGCGAACGAGTCGATGGGCAGATGATGCTCGCCGAAGCCGCCCGAAACGACGCCCGCATCAACGATCTTTGCTTTGTTACCGCCCGACGTGGCTGGGCCGTGGGCGATCACGGAGCGATTTGGGCGACCGACGACGGCGGCCGCACTTGGCGCGCGCAGAACTCGGGCGTCGCGTGCCCGTTGTACAGTGTGTGTTTCATTGACGAGAACATCGGCTGGGCGGCCGGCGGCGGGGCGCATCCTTTTTCGCACACTGGTTACGGAGTGTTGCTGTTCACTCGCGACGGCGGGCGATCGTGGCGGCAGTTCGACAAACTGTTGCTTCCGCTGCTGCGCCGGGTGCGGTTCTTCGACGCGCGCCGGGGCGCGGCCGTGGCGTGCCCGTCGGCGATGTTTCCCTCCGGATTGCTGGCGACCGACAGCGGCGGTCAAGCCTGGCATCCGCTTGGCGGCGAAGTGTCGGGCGACTGGCTCGACGGCGATTTCGTGGAAATGAATCTTGGGGCGGTTGCCGGACGGCAAGGGCGTTTCGCCGCGTTGCGGCAAGGCGAGTTGAAGGAGCCTGGTTCGATCTCGGCGCTTCGCGGCCTATGGCGGATGACGCTTGCCGGCGAGCATGGTTGGCTCGTCGGCGACGGCGGATTGGTGATGACCTCGAACGATCTCGGCGCGCTATGGCAGTTGCCGGCGTCGCCCTTGCCCGAATCGGCCTCGCGGCAGTTCGACTTTCGCGCGGTCGCGGCCGTCGATTCGGCCGTGTGGATCGCAGGGGCGCCGGGCAGCCGCATTTGGCATTCGCCCGATGGCGGCCGATCGTGGCTCGCTCAGGCGACCGGCGTCGCGGTGCCGCTGCACGCCGTCTGTTTTGTCGATCGGCAACGCGGATTTGCCGCCGGCGCCTTGGGAACGATCATCGCCACGGAGGACGGCGGGCGAACCTGGAGCGTGCAGCGCTGCGGCGGAAACCGGGCGGCGCTGTTGGGCGTGTTTGCCGATCCGCGCGACGTTCCCCTCGAACTGTTCGCGCGGCTCTGCGGCTTCGAAGGGTATTTCGGCGTGGTCGAGCTGCCGACGCGGCGCGACCTCGACATCGCCGCCCCTCCGGAGACAGCCGACGAAGACCGCTTGCGCGAGGCGCTGCTTCGCGTCGGCGGTTGCGACGCCCGGCGAAACTGGCGATTCCCGCTGCGCCAACGCGGCGTGAATCTGACGATCGATGGGATCGTCGACCTTTGGGATCGCGCGACCGATCGCCGCGGGCTGACGGAGTGCGAGGCCGATCTCTGCCGTTCGATCCGCCAATGGCGGCCCGAGATCGTCGTTACTTATGACGCCGATCCGAGCGGCGCCGACCCGGCCGCGCATCTGATCAACCAACTCGTCTTGGCCGCGGTTCGCTCCGCCGCCGACCCGACGAAGTTCTCCGATCAGCTCACCGAGGCCGGCCTCGAACCGTGGACCGTGTCGAAAGTGTTCGCCATGCAGCCGGCCGCGGCGCGCGGCGGGGTGGAACTGGCCACGGCGCAGTTTTGGCCGCGGGCCGGGCGCAGTCCGGCGGAGTTGGCGGCCCTGCCTCGCGGGCTGCTTAGCGAGTCGTTTATGCCCTCGCCGCCAGTGATCGCCTTCCGATTGATCCTTGACAACAGCGGCCGCGACCAGAGTGAACGCGATTTCTTCAGCGGTCGGCCGTTGGCGCCCGGCGGCGGCGCCCGTCGCGCCCTGCCGCCCTCGGCCGTGCAAAACCTCGACGCGCTGCGCCGCGCCGCCGAGAAGCGCCGCAATGTGCAAGCGATTATCGCCCGGATCGATGCCGACCCGCAAAGTGGCGTTTCGTTGTTGGGCCAAGCGGGCGAGTTGACCCTCGGGCTGGAACCCGATGCGGCCGCCGAAGTCCTTTATTTGCTGGCCGACGGCTTTCAACGCCGCGGGCGCTGGCTCGAGGCCGCCGACACGCTCAACATGCTGGCCGAACGCTACCCGCGGCATCCGCTGGCTCGGGCGGCCTTGGTTTGGCTCGTGCAGTTCTACTCCGGCAGCGAACCGGCTCATCGCTTGGGCCTGGGCGGCAATGCCGCGGCCGTGGCGACCGAGGTTCGCGCCTCGCGCGCCGCGCGGGCCGCCGAGCTGGGCCGATTGTTGGAACGGCAGCATCCCGACTTATACGCTTTGCCGCGCGTTCGTTTCCCGTTGGCCGTTGCGTGGCGCGCCCAGGGCTATCCACAACAAGCCGACCGCTTCTACACACTTTGGCAGCGCAATGCCGGCAACCCGGCGTGGCGGGCATGCGCCGCCGGCGAGTTGTGGTTGGCCGATCCGCGCGGGGCGGCTCCCAAACCGGTGCTGACGTGTGCGGCCGCCCCGGGCAAGCCGTTGCTCGACGGCCGACTCGACGACGACGTGTGGCGCCGCGCGCGGCCCGCCGCGCTGGTCAGCCCCTTGACTGACGATCACGACTGGCCGGCCGTAGTCTACTTGGCCTACGATCGCGAATACCTTTACGTTGCCGTGCGTTGCCGCAAGGCGCCCGAAACGCCGGCGGCCGATGCGGCCGGATCATCCGCGGGTCCCCGCCTGCGAGATCCCGATCTTTCGCGCCGCGATCGGTTCGTCCTGCTGCTCGATCTCGATCGCGACTTCGCCACCTACTACCAGTTGGAAATCGACGATCGCGGATGGGCGGCGGAAAGCTGTTGGGGAGATCGCACCTGGAACCCGAAATGGTACGTGGCTGCCGACTCTGACCAACGGCAATGGACGGCCGAGGCCGCCATCGCCTGGAAAGAGTTGACCGACCGGCCGCCCGAATCGCGCGACGTTTGGGCCGCGGGGCTGCAACGGGTCGTGCCTTGGGCGGGGCTGCAATCGTGGTCGGCCCCTGCGGCGGTGGTGGTCGTGCCGGAAGGCTTTGGCTACCTGATCTTCGAGTAGCGCCCGAATCGCGCTGTGCGGCGCGAGTCCGAATCGGGCTGCGCGGCGCGCCTCCGCAACGGCCGGCTGCCGGACGCCCGACCGTTGCTTTTGGCGGGCTATTCCGAGCGGTCTTCAATGCGGTGCTGGTTGCGGCCTTCTTTCGCCTGCCGACGCAGTTGAGCGATGCGTTCCGCCGGAGCGGGCGTTTGCTTCTCCAGGACGTCGGCCAACAGCTCGCGCGTTTTGGCCAGTGCCGGGTGGAACGGGGTGAGGCGGGCGGATTGAATGTCGAGCGCCCGTTCCAACAGCGGAACCGCGTCGGCATATTTCTCGCGGGCCATGTGCAGTTGGGCCATGCCCACATAAAGCTGAGCCGCCCACGGGTGCGGCTCGGGCCAAGCCGTTTCGACCAGCTTGATCGCCCGCGCGTATTGATCCAACCCATTGGGATAGGTGGCCGGGCTGTTGTCGAGCGCGGCCAAGCAGCCCATGATCATGGCCACCTCGGGATGCTCTCGGCCCAGGTGGTCGCGATAGATGGCCAACGCGCGGTCGAACAGCGGGCGGGCGTCGAGACGCTGCTGCATTACACCTGCCGCGATCGCAACCTGCTCGGCATGCAGTCTGATCTGCTCGGGGCGCATGCGATGGGCGTCCGAAACCTGCTCATCACGACGGGCGATCCGCCGCTCGTGGGCGATTACCCGCAGGCGACGGGCGTATTCGACGTGGACTCGATCGGTCTGGCGAATCTCGTCACGCGCCTGAACCAGGGGTACGACCTGGGCGGCG
>Ga0101944_10006160_pt1 | contig 12998 bp, 12 predicted proteins | sample DewCreD2012metaG_FD_75245 | JGI IMG/M metagenome (GOLD analysis project Ga0101944, IMG submission 75245) | Hot spring sediment bacterial and archeal communities from British Columbia, Canada, to study Microbial Dark Matter (Phase II) - Dewar... ... | reverse complement strand
CGGGCTGATTATCAGCCTGCAATATTTGATGGTTTTGAGCATTGCCCTGCGCTGGGCCTGGGCCAAAGTGACGAACCAGTATTGGCTGGTCTGGTACTTCTACCAGATTGGTGAGCAGATCGAACGCGCCCCCGGCCCATTTGTGACTTTTGTGCTGGGCATGGTCATGCTGGTTGGCGGGTTTCTTTCCCTGCGCATCATGCTGCCCTCGGTCTATCGCTGGGGCAGTCAATCGTGGTCAACGAGGAATAACGATGATTCGCTTTGAACCGATGAGTGACGATGATTTCGCGGCTTTCCTCCGCAAATCCATTCCTGAATATGCCTATGACCAGACCCGCAGCGGCAACTGGACGGCGCATGAGGCGATGGGCAAGGCCCGCGCCGAGTTCCAGCAAATGCTGCCCAATGGGCCGCAGACTCCCAACCAGCATTTGCGCGTGATGCTCGATGACCGGGGCCATAAAGTTGGCATGGTCTGGTATTTCGTCAATACCCAGCGTGAGCGGCCAACCGCTTTTCTGATTGACTTTTTCTTTTTCCCCGAGGAGCGCCACAAAGGCTACGAAGCCGAGGCCTTTGCTGTGTTCGAGGCCGAGGCGCGGGCGCACGGCGTTCAACGGGTTGAGTTGCAGGTTTTTTCGCACAAGACCGATGAAGTGGCGCTCTATCTGAACCACGGGTATACCCAAACCAGCGTCTTTTTCGCCAAAGACCTGGGTGAGGCGGACAAACAATGATTACGTTGGTTCTGATGACCGAAGCGGATTTTGCCGCCTATCTCGAAAAAACGATTCCGCAATATGCCCACGAAAAAGTTAAGGCCGGGAATTGGACGGAAGCCGAGGCGCTGGAGCGTTCGCGAAAAGAATATGAACACTTCCTGCCAGAAGGCTTGCGCACGGCCGGGCATTTCCTGTTCATGCTGGTCAACGAAACGGGAGCGAAAGTTGGCTGGTTGTGGTATGCCCTCGACCCGAAAAAGCCAGAACAGGCTTTTATCTACGACTTCGAGATTTATGACCAGTTCCGCCGCCGGGGCTATGCAATTGCCGCACTTTCGGCGTTGGAGGCGCATGCTCGTCCATGCGGCGTGAAAAAACTCGAATTGCACGTTTTTGGTTTCAACACTGCCGCGCGCGAGCTATATAAAAAATGCGGCTATGCCGAAACCAATGTGATGATGGCAAAATCAATTTGAACCTTTGACTGCCAGAACAGGAGGCTGACTTATGTTGCCACAAACGCTTTTGAGCATGGCCCTGCCGATGTTGTTGAACTATGCCCCGATGTGGGTGATTTTGGGGCTGGGTGTGCTGTTTGCGTTGCAGCGCCGCGAGCGTTTCCCCAATTCATACCTCCAGTTGACAATTGGGTTTGGGATTTTGCTGGTTGTCAGCGCGCTCCGCTATGTTTCTTTTGTGGGGATGCAATCTCTGATTCTCAACCAGAAAATGATGGCCGCAACGTTTGGCATGGTATCGACTGCCTTAAATTGTGTTGGCCTGGTGTTCGAGGTCATGGCCTGGGCGCTGCTGTTCTATGGCTTCTTTTTTGCTCCGCGCGACGAGTCCCCCGCTGCGAGTGGATAAGTTGGTAAAAAAACGAGCAACGAGAAAAAATCTCGTTACTCGTCTCGCTCTAATCACCAAATCAAAAAATCACCAAATGAACTAGGAAATCACCAAATGAACAGCATTCAACTGACCCTCGCTTACCGTTATCTCTGGGGCCGCAAATTGCGCACGGTCCTCACCACCCTTGCCATCATTTTTGGCGTGCTGCTCATCTTCGGCATGAACACCATCTTGCCGACCATGATTGCCGCGCTCCAGGCCAACGTCCAGGGCGCGGAAGGAAACGTTGATTTCACCATCACCAGCGCATCGGGCGGTTCGTTTGACCCCGCCGCCGCCGAAAAACTGCGCAATCTCGATGGCGTCCGCGCCGTTTCGGCCTCGCTCCAGCGCACCGTCAACCTCCCGGCTGATTTTGTGGATGGAAACCCGGCTCACCCCGACACCTTGACCGCCGTTAATTTGATTGGCATCACCCCCGAATCTGCCCGCTCGATTCGCGCCTTCCCGATTGTTGCTGGCCGTTACCTGAACGATTCTGACACTGCGGCAGCCGTCATCACCCAAACCCTGGCCGATTCCTTCTCCGTCCGGGTGGGCGACACGCTGACGCTCCCCTCCGCGTCTGGAACGACCCAACTGACCATCGTCGGCCTGCTGCCCGGGCGCATTGCCCCCGGCAACGAGGAAGTCTTCGTGCCACTGGCCCAGGCCCAGCAAATGACCGGCGAAACCGGCAAAGTCAACCTGATCGAGCTGAACGTTGAAGCCATGGCCGGTGAAGCCCGCCGGGCGCAGATTCAAGCCAACCTCGAAGCCACTCTCGGAGAAAATTTCCGCGTCGGCACGCTGATAGCGGGCGATGAACTCTTCGCCACCATGGAAATGGCCCAGGTTGGCCTGAGCATCTTTGGCATGTTGGCCCTCTTCATGGGCGGATTCATCATCTTCAACACCTTCCGCACCGTGGTCAGCGAGCGCCGCCGCGATATTGGCATGTTACGCGCCCTGGGCGCCACCCGCCGCGCGATTTTAGGCATGATTTTGGCCGAAGGGCTGATTCAGGGCTTGCTCGGTTCGGGCCTCGGTCTGTTCCTGGGCTACCTGCTGGCGGCGGGCGTCATGCGCCTCGCCCAGGGGCCAATGAGCGCCTTTATCAACATTCAACTTGGCTGGCCGGTCGTTTCGCTGGAATTGATTCTCATTTCGGTGCTGGCAGGCGTCGGCGTGACGGTGTTGGCCGGGCTGATTCCGGCCTACTACGCCAGCCGCGTCACCCCGCTCGAAGCCCTGCGCCCCTCAGCGGCAGAAGCGGCTGTCAAACGGCAGGCAGGTAAAGGGGCGCTTGCCGGTCTGGTCATCGCCATCCTCTCCGTTGCCGCGATTTTCTCCGGCCAATCTGCGCTCATTACCACTGGCGGCCTGTTCTTCCTGCTCGGCCTGATTTTGATTGCCCCGGCCCTGGTGCGTCCCTTCGCCCTGCTCTTTGGGCGGCTGACAGCGGTCATCTTTGCCCGACAGGGCATCGGCGGCCTGGCCCAAAACAACCTGATCCGCCAGCCCACCCGCGTGGCGGTGACGGCCTCGGCCAGTATGCTCGGCCTGGCGGTGATTGTGGCGGCGGGCGGCCTGGTTTCGAGCATGACCGGCATGTTGGGCGGGATGATTAAAAACAGCCTGGGCAGCGATTACCTGCTCATTCCTCCCTCCATCGGCGTCTGGGGAACCAACGTCGGCGCAACGCCCGAATTTGCCGACCGCCTGCGCGCATTGGACGGCGTTCACGCCGTCAGCACCTTCCGCTACGGCACGTCGAATGCCAATGGGCTGGCCGTCTCGCTGATTGGCATCGAGCCAGACGATTTTCGCCAGGTCAGCGGGCTGGTGTTCAGCGAGGGCAGCGAATCGGCTTATGACAAACTGAAAGATGGCCGCCTGCTGATTGTCAACGGCCCCTTCCTGGTTGCCACCCAGAAAAAAGTGGGCGACACCGTTGAACTGCTCACCCCCACCGGGCGCGTCACCTACCGGATTGCCGCTTCGGCCACCGACCTGCTGAACGCCAAACTGACGACGGCCTACCTCTCGCAGGCCAATCTCGCCGCCGATTTTGGCGCGAGCGAGGATGTTTTTCTGCAAATTGACCTGCGCGACGGCGCCGACCACGAGGCCGTTGGGACGCAAATCAAGGCCCTGGCGGCGGCGTACCCGCAGTTCAAGGTCATCTCCGGGGCCGATTACTACGCCTCGCTGATGGGCATGATGGATGCGGCCTTTGCGGCGATTTACATCCTGTTCGCCATCCTGGCCTTCCCCTCGCTGATTGCCATGCTCAATACCCTGGCGATTAACGTCATCGAGCGCACCCGCGAAATTGGCATGTTGCGGGCGGTGGGCAGCACCCGCAAACAAATCCGCTCGCTGGTGGTGGCCGAAGCCCTGCTGCTGGCCGCCCTCGGTACGGCCTTTGGCATTTTGGGCGGCTTGTACCTGGGCTATGTCTTCGTCACCGCCATTGACGTGATGTTCCCGATGGGCTACTACTTCCCCCTGAGCGGGATTCTCTCGGCCATTGCCATTGGTCTGCTCTTCGGCGTCATCGCCGCCATCATCCCCGCCCGCCAGGCCGCCGGGTTGAACGTGGTCGAGGCGCTGCGCTACGAGTGATTTGGTGATTGGTTGATTGAGTGATTGAGTGATTGAGTGATTGAGTGATTGTTTACTTCAATCACCAAATCGCCAAATCACAAAATCACCCATTGCCCACTTTTGGAGAATCTCTATGGAAACACCTTCAACAAAACAAGGCGCCCTGCGCTGGCTGCGGCGCGAAACCATCGGCAATCTGATATTGGTTGCCATCCTGTTCGGCCTGGTTGGGCGTTGGGACTGGTGGAATGGCTGGGCGTTGTGCGCCGTCTACCTGCTCTGGTCGCTTGGCACGATTATTTTCATCCTGCCGGTCAACCCGCAAATGCTGGCCGAGCGCGCCCGCCCGCAAAAAGGATACAAAAACTGGGATTTTACGCTGGTCTCCATCATGGGACTGCTGATGTTCGCCACCTATATCGTTGCCTGCCTGGATGTACGCTTCGGCTGGGCCACGCCCTTCCCGCTTTGGGTGAACATTGCCGGGCTGGTTGCGGCAAGCCTGGGCTACAACGTCATCCTGATGTGGTCAATGGTCTCCAACGCCTACTTCACCGCCATCATCCGCATCCAGGATGACCGCCAGCACACGGTTGCCACCGGCGGGCCTTATCGTTTCGTCCGGCATCCCGGCTACGTTGGAACCATCCTGTTCTACCTGGCGACGCCCTTCCTGCTCGGTTCGCAGTGGGCAGTCATTCCGGCTGCGCTCTCATGCCTGCTCCTAGTCATTCGCACCGCGCTGGAGGACAAAACCTTGCAAGCGGAACTGCCGGGCTACAGGGAATACGTCCAACAGACCCGCTACCGCCTGCTGCCAGGCGTTTGGTAATGGAACTTAATCTGATAGCAATAATCCCTGACCCAATTCTGCTGCAAGTATTTTTGCTGGGGAAACAGCAATCTGCTAGTTACTTTTCTTTCGGGGCCGATTAGCCAGCCAAAGCAGACCCGCGCCAATCACAACCGCAATCCCGCCATTGATTGCCCACTGCGGATTGCCGGTCATAAAACTGCCGGGCAGGAGGTTGATTCCTTGCAGAAACCATACGCCGCCTGCCACTACCAGTAAAACTCCAAGAATAGTCAAGAAGGTCTTCATATTCTTCCTCGCCAAGTCCATTGTCCATTTATTTTAACTGTTGGGAGGGATAGACACTTGCTGGCTTCCGTTTTAGTATTCGTTGACAACCCAGGCTGCAATTGCAAACGCCACCTCCACATTCAGCGACCGCTTGCTCCCGTGCATTGGGATATAGACAACCCGGTCGCATAAATCGAGCAAGTCTGGGTCCACCCCGGTCACCTCGTTTCCAACCACCAGCACAATTCGTTTATTCGCCACATCCATTCCATTTGTTGTCCACCTCCGCTTCTCCGTTTCCCCATCCGTTCCCCAACCCGTTTTGCCTAACCTGAACGCCCGCTCATCCTGCTCCAATCCCAACAACGCAAATCCTTCTACTTTGAGCCGTTCTGCCAGTTTCACCGCATTCCGCGCATATTCCCACTGGACGGATTCTTCCGCGCCGAGGGATGTCTTTCGCACTGCTTCATTTTCCGGCGTGGGTGTGATTCCACACAGATAGAGTTTCTTTACGCCCAGGCCGTCTGCCGTGCGGAACATCGCCCCCACATTCCAGGCCGAACGCACATTGTCCAAAATAGCGCATAGCCGCTTTTTCGAGCCAGTCATCTGCTTATTGGATGGCGAGAACGGCTCTGGAGAGAGCGGGCGTGTCAAAACTGCTTTGGTGGAACCCAGGCAAAGCGGACAGCGTGTGCCGAAAGGATGTCCCTCTACTATCGGATAGCGCAATCCACAATCTGGGTTTTCGCAAATGCGAATTTCATAATGCGAGCTGGTCATGGTCCAATTAAAACACACAAGATGGGGTTTATCCCATCTTGTGTGCTGAATTACAACAACCAATTACCGCTTACAAGTTCATCACTGCTTCGACCATTCCGGTTTTCGGGTTGGTGCTGATGGTAGAGAAGCCAGCTTTGCGGCAAAGGCTGATGAATGTTTCGTTATCGGGCGCGGTGGCGGCGATGATGCGCTTAATTTGTTCGCTGCGCCCAACACCGATAATGCGGTTGATGAGTTCTTTGCCCAAACCCTGGCCCTGGAATTTGTCGCTGACCAGCATGGAGAGTCGCGCCGTTTCTTCTTCGCCGCGCAGTTTGCTCAGGCGGGCCACGCCAAAGATAGCCCGTTCCCCGTTGTCTTGGCCCTCTACGACCAGGGCGATTTCGCGGTCGTAGTCGTTGTGGGTCATGCGTGCCAGCCGCTCGTGAGTGACTCGTTCGCTCAACAACATTGGCGAGAGATAGCGCAGGTACACCGTGCGGTCAGACAGGTGCTCGTGGAACTTGCGCATGAGCGGCTCGTCTTCCGCGCGGATGGGGCGAATGACGACTTGGCGGCCATCTTTCATTGTCCAGGGGGCCACATACTTGTTCGGGTACGGGCGGATTGCCAGTTTCGGCAATTCACTTTCGGGGATATTTTTATCGAACAAGACCACGCGCGCATCGAGCGCCAGGATGGTTTCGTGCGAGGCGATAAGCGGGTTGATGTCGAGTTCTTTGATGTAAGGCTGCTCGGCGATCAATTGGCTAAAGCGCACCAGCAATTTTTCCAGCGCAGACATATCGACGGGCGGGCGTCCGCGCACGCCTTTGAGGGCAGTGGCAATTTTTGTGCGCTCAATCATGCGGCGTGCAATGGTAGTATTCAGCGGAGGCAGGCCCAGGGCGCGGTCTTTGAAGACTTCCACCAGCTGGCCGCCGGTTCCGAACAAGAGAACCGGCCCAAACTGCGGGTCGATGGACGAGCCGACAATCAGTTCATAGCCTTCGACTTTGACCATTGGCTGGACGGTGCATCCCAGGAAATGCTCTGCCCCGGCTTTTTCACTGACTGAGGTCTTGATGGCATTGAAAGCATCTGCAACTTCTTCTGCGTTTTGCAGGTTGAGTTTTACGCCGCCGACATCCGTCTTGTGGGTGATGGTTTCGGAGTGGAGTTTCAACACAACCGGGTAGCCCATCTTTGCCGCTATTTTGGCTGCTTCTTCGGCACTGGAAGCGACGACGGTGGGCGTGGTGGGGATGCCATAGGCTGCCAGCAGCTGCTTGGATTCGGCTTCGGTCAGCAGGTCGCGCCCGGTCGCGTGGACATGCGCAATGATTTCCTGGGCCTTTTCGCGGTCAGGCGCGCCGAGCGCGTCATCGGGCAGGGAGGGGGTTTCATAAAGCGTGCGCAGGTTGTCGGTGGCCTGCCACATGAAGGTGAAGGCCTGCGCGGCGGCATCGGGGTATTCAAAGGTGGGGATTCCGGCTTTATTCAGGATAGCTTCGCCCGCAGCGACTTCCTGTCCGCCAGACCAGGAGGCCAGCACAGGTTTGTCGAACTTCTTGGCGTAATTCTTGAGCAGTTCGGCGGTGGCGGTTGGGTCGGTCATGGCTTGCGGAGTCAGGATGACGAGCAGACCGTCACTGTTCGGGTCTTCCGCGGCCACTTCGAGTGCTTTTGCATAGCGTTCCGGGCTGGCATCGCCGATGATGTCGATGGGGTTGTTGTGGCTCCAGGCCGAAGGCAGGAACTCATTGAACTTTTCCATCGCTTCGGGTGAGACCGGAGCCAGCTCGCCGCCGGTGCTGATGAGAGTGTCGGTGGCAAGCACGCCAGGGCCGCCAGCGTTGGTCAAAATCGACAGGCGCGGGCCTTTCGGACGCGGCTGGCGTCCGAGCACTTCTGCCATCGAGAAGATTTCGCCGATGGTGTTGACGCGCAGCACGCCGCAGCGGCGGAAGGCGGCATCCAACACTTCGTCGGAGCCAGTCAGCGAGCCGGTGTGGCTGGCGGCGGCCCGGGCAGCGCCTTCGGTGCGGCCTGGCTTGATGACAATAATCGGCTTGGTCAGGGCCACTTCGCGCGCGGCAGACATGAAGGAGCGCGCATCACCGATGGTTTCCATGTACATCACAATGCTTTCGGTGTGCGGGTCATTGCCCAGGTAATAAATCAGGTCACCCCAATCGACATCGAGCATTGAACCAACCGAAACAAAAGCCGAAAAGCCAACGTTTTCCTTGAAAGACCAGTCGAGAACGGCGGTGCAAAGCGCGCCCGATTGGCTGATGAAGGCTACTTTTCCGGGCCGCGCCATTCCGGCGGCGAAGGTGGCGTTCAGCCCGCTGACCGGACTCATCACGCCCAGGCAGTTTGGGCCGACGATGCGCATTTTGTATTTGCGGGCGTTTTCGAGCAGCTGCCGTTCCAACTCTACGCCTTCCGGTCCGATTTCTTTGAAGCCCGCCGAGATGACGATGGCACCTTTCACCCCGAGTTGCCCGCATTCCTCGATGATGCCAGGAATGGAGTTCGAGGGTGTGACAATCACTGCCAGGTCGATCGGGTCGGGAATATCTTTGATGCTGGGATAGGCCTTGATGCCGAGCAGACTGGGGCGCTTGGGGTTGACCGGGAACACGGCCCCGCCAAACGGGCTGGAAATCAGGTTCCATAGGATGGTGCGTCCCACGCTGCCTTCTTTTTCGGTCGCCCCGATAACAGCCACGTTTTTAGGCGCAAAGATGCTCTTCAGGGGATTGTCGGTATAGTGGTACACATCATGGGCGGGGTCGAACTTGTCACGCCCGGTGGATGATGTTGGGATGATGGTCATAAATTATCCTTTCGAAAGGGTTAATATCTCATTCAAGAAAACCGTTTAATTATACAAGGCGCGCCAACATGACAGGCGTTTGCCTGTCATGTTTTTGATGTGCGGAATGTCCTGAATTTTGTTTTGGTAGTTTTGAAAAAGCCGCCTGCATTCTAGCACTTGTTTGGAATAGTATATTGTGAGATACGTCACAAATTTATTGGATGAAAATAAGAAATGCCGGGGCAAGCCCGGCATTGTTTGCGGAATGAACTTCGTGTTACGAACTACTTCAGCGCTTCGACAATGCGTGTGACGTTGTGCCTCATCATATCTATATAGGTTGGGGCTTTGCCCCCCGGTTCCGTGATGGAATGGGTGTAGAGGTCCGTTACTACTTTTGCCCCGGTTTCGGAGGCAACCTGCCGGGCAAGTTGCGGGGAACTGCTGGATTCCAGGAAGATGGCCGGAGCGCCGGTGTCCTTGACTTGGTTAATCAAACCGGCCAGTTCCTGCGCGGAAGGCGAAGCGCCGGTAGAGAAGCTCGGGACGATAGCCCCAATAATGGTAAACCCATACCGGTCGGCAAAATACCCGAAAGTGTGATGGTCGGTCACCATCAGGCGGCGCTCTGCGGGAATGGGTTCCACTTGCGCTTTAATCCAGGCGTCCAGTTCGTTCAACTCGGCGATATAGGCGGCGGCGTTGGCAGCGTAGGTATCTTTCCCCTCCGGGTCGGCGGCAACCAGCCCATCGCGGATGTTTTCGACATACTTGACTACCAGCGTTGGGTCGAACCAGAAGTGCGGGTCGCCTTCGTGGACATGTTCTTCGCCTTCTCCCTCGTGCGCATCTTCGCGGCTTGGTTCATTGTCACCTGGCTCGCGCATGGCGAGACCCGCCGAGGCCTCGATGACCAATCGCTCACCGCCCGCGTTTTCGAGCGTTTTCTCTATCCATTCCTCGAAGCCCGAACCGTTCAAAATCAGGACGTTGCTTTCGGCGATTTTCCTGACATCCTGCGGCGTCGGCTCGAAGGCGTGCGGGTCCAGGCCGATCGGAATCAGGCTCGCCACCTTAACGCGTTCCCCGGCAACGTTCTGGGCAATATCGGCCAGGAAGGTTTGCACGGCCAGCACTTTGAGGGTGGGTTTGCTTTCTTGTTTTTCTGTCGTCAGGGAATCCACCGGGCTGGGGGCAGGGGTGGCTGCCGGGCCGCAGGCGGCCAGAATCAGCGCGGCCAAAAGTACCATGACCAGGTTTTTTATCATTTTGTTTTGCATTTTACGCTCCTGTGCGCGGTTTAGAAAATGAAAATCATTATCATTTTATGGAAAAAAATAAAATTGTCAAGCCCTCGATTTTACAGACGGCAATTGGTCGAATCAAAACCGGCAGGTTTGCCTGCCGGTCTTTTGGGAAATGTTATTCCGATTTGGGGCTGGAACTTGTTTCGGCGGGTGCGGCGTTCGACTCTTTGCTCTCCGTTTTATTCGCGCGGCTGGCCCCGGAGGGGGAGCGGTGGTCGGTGGCATACCAGCCGGAACCCTTGAAAACAATCCCCGCCGGGGTATAGACTTTTCTCAGGCTGTTTTTGTTGCACTCCGGGCAGCGCTTGAGCGGCTCGTCATGGAAGGACTGGTGGCGGTCGAACTGTATTCCGCAGCTCTCGCAACGATACGTGTAAACTGGCATACTACCTCACTTTCTGAACGAGGCGCAATTATAGCGTCCTTCGAGTGTCATGGCAAGATGAAAATTTTGTGCCTTTGGAATTTTCATGGAACAGTGATGGCATGTTGGTTACCGGCTAGTCTCTAAAACCCTAACTCCTTCAAAATCTCGCCTTCGCCCTTCTTTCCTTTATTCCCCATCAACTCGCGCCAGAAATTATCGTCATAGCGCCGCGAGCGGACGGGCAGCGGCATGGGAACGCCCCAGCCGAGCAGCAGAACTTCTTCTTTGGGCTGGAGCCGCGCCAACATGCCGCGCAGCGAGTCGCGCCCGGAGAGGCCTGAAAGCACACTCTGGATATCGAGGTCGTCGCCCAGCCAGCCGCTGATGCGCGTACCAAGCTGTGACATGACCTCATCGTAAATCTGCGAGGGGCGCTGGTCCACAATGAGCAGGGTGACGTAGTATTTGCGCAGTTCGCGGGCGATGGTGGCGAAAGCGGTTTGGGCGGCCATTTCGCGGTTGAGTAGTTTGTGGGCTTCTTCGACCACAATTACCAGCGGGCGCGGCTCCTGTCCGCCGTGCGAACGGAATTCGTTGGTGCGCTTCTCCCAGGCCTCGCGGATTTTGCGGGTCAGCAGGTTCGAGACCAGCAGATAGTCCAGGTCGCTTTCATTGTCGCCAAATGAGAGCACCACATGCCGCCCGGCGGCGAGCGTGTCGATGACCTGCTTGATGCTGTCCGCGGCGGGTTTTTCGACAACGTAATGTTTGTTGAACAGGCGACTTAGTTTGCTGTGGAGAGCCTTGGCGGCTGCATCATTCACACCTGCAGAACGTGCCCAATATTCCACACTGTCTGGGGCAGGAACCTTCTTGCCAGTTTCTGGATCTTCGGTATAAGACTCGTACTTCATTTCTTTGAAACTTGCAAACCAGTTCTTTTGGCCGAATGAACTTACTAGTGCGCCCAAGGTTACAGGCGTAGTTTCCTTGAGATTTAGTTCGCGGCTGAGCATTTCGATGTCGGCGGGGGCGATGTCATCCATGGCGATTTCGAGATTGAAATCGGGCGTATTTGCCCCGCGAATTTTGGCCCCTGCTCCCAGTCCGACCACGCTCAACTTCGCTCCGAACTTGGATTTCAGCCCAATCACCTTCGCTTTCGTGTCGGAGGCAACATCATCGAAGCCGTATTCGTTGTGCATATCCAGCACCAGCACCGAGGCCCGGTCATATTTCATCAACCCGGCCAGGACGAGGCGCGTCAGGAAGGACTTGCCGGTTCCGGTCGCCCCAAACACGCCCGACGAGCGTTGGACGAACTTCTCCAGGTTGATGCAGACCGGATGTCCCTGCTCGCGGGTATAGCCGATGACAAAGTTGCCGTCCTTATCCGGGTCGCCGAAGATGGTGGCGATGTCGGTCTGGTCGGCCAGGGAAACGGGGGCGTGGTGCAGCGGGACGGTCTTAACCGGGACGGGACGCGGGTCGCTTGTACCCGTCAGGGTATCGGCGTGTTCGGCGCGCCAGAGTTTGTATTCGGGCGTGCCGGGTTCGGGGCCGCGTTCCAGCATGAGCGCGGGGAGGATTTCCAGGTTGGTATAGAGCGTCTGTCCGTGCAGGGCCTTGGCCAGGGTGGGCGGCAGGCGCGTCTCGGATTGTTCGTCGGCGAAACGCGGGTCCGTCGCGCCGAGTTGCAGGTCGGTGACCAGGCCATAGAAGCGGTAGTTGCCGCTGTCGATGACCACAAATCCGCCCTCCTGCACCGAGAGCGGGTCAACGGTCAGGCGGGCAGAGAAGGATTCCTTCAATCCGCCGCCGACGATGTAGCCGATTTGGGATTGCTGATTTTCGATTTTTGATTGGTGATTGGTCGCCATATTGACCTCGTTATTTCAAGTTTGAACGTGCAGTTTTGATGGATGCCGTGAAGATGGCAACCAATTCGTCGGCTTCTTTGAGCAAATCTTTGAGCCGTTCGCCAGGCATGATGCCTGCTTCTTGAAGTAATTCCATCCAGTAAAGGCACTGGTCAGCTTCCTCAGTTCTTCCTCGTTCATCGCAGATTCCTTTTCATCACGCAATCTAAAATCACAAATCAAAAATCCAAAATTAAAGCACTTCGCCTAATGCGCCGAGTACGCTCATCAGGGTGGGATAGTCATCTCGCAGCAGCGTAATCAACTCCTGCGTGGCTTTTTCCTTCCACTCTGGCGATTGCGCTGCCCCGGCCTGTTGGATGTGCGCCGCTAAAATTTCGCCAATTGGGGCGTCTTTGGCGCGCAGAATGTGCCGGAAGTAGCCGAATTTACCGGCGCTGGTAAATCTTGCCAGTTCCCTGTCATCGCACAGGTAAATCACATCCAAACTGAGCGGTGGACGCGGCGGCAGCAGGTGGAAAATCCGGCCATCCTGCTCG
>Ga0101944_10006159_pt1 | contig 13000 bp, 11 predicted proteins | sample DewCreD2012metaG_FD_75245 | JGI IMG/M metagenome (GOLD analysis project Ga0101944, IMG submission 75245) | Hot spring sediment bacterial and archeal communities from British Columbia, Canada, to study Microbial Dark Matter (Phase II) - Dewar... ... | reverse complement strand
GTGCTTTTGGCCGCGACGAAGCCGGGCCCTGGCGCAGACGTGCCAGAGTCCACCGGCGACCTGCCGGTCGAGCGCGACCCGCGGCCGCCCAAGCCGGTGCGCCGGCCGCCGTCCGCCGGCGGGGACGGCATTGACGAGTATCTGCGCGCGATCGGCAAGCTCGATCGGCAGTATGGCGATGGCCGCAGCCAGGAGATCGGGTTGGCGGAGGCCTGGACCGGGCGGACGAGCGGCGTCGGCACGCTGTATCGTTCCACGGTGTATTTGCTGCAGGCCCATGTGCGCGGGGTGCGCGTGGCCGGCAGCCGGCAGGATGTGAAAGGCGGCGGGATTTTGCTGATGCCGCGCTCGCACGGTGTGGCGGCCAAGGCCGAAAAAGTGTTCAAGAACGTGGGCGAGTGCGGAAAGGTTGTAGTGACCTACGGCGTGGTCAACGAAGACAATCTGACGTTGTTCGACATCGAGCCGGCCGGCGAGGCCGGCGAGGCCAACGGCCAGCCGATTTGACGGCCGGCGCGCCGTCAAGCCGGCGGCGCAGCGAGGCGCGAGGCGAACTCCGGCCGTCCTCTGACCCCCGGCCGCAGCCGGAACAAGGCGCCGGCGCCTGGTCCGTTCTCGGAACGGTTATCCCCCCCGGCCGTGGTGACGTAGAGCTCGCCGAAGTCCGGTCCGCCGAAGGCCAGCGAAGTCACCTTTCGGGCGGGGAATCGCACCCGCATCAGTTCCCGACCCTGGGGCGAATAGCGCACGATGCAATAGCCGTCCCACTGCGCCGACCACACGCCGCCTTCCGCATCCACGGTCAGCCCGTCCGGCCCGCCCTCCGCGTCGGATACGCGCACGAAGACTCGGCGGTTGGAGATGGCGCCCGTGGCGCGGTCATAGTCGAAGATGGAGATGTCCCGGCGGCGGGTATCGGTGAAATACAGGTTGCGCAGATCGGGCGTGAAACCCAGGCCGTTGGAGGTGCCCACGTTCTCGAGAACCGCGCGGATCGAGCGATCAGGGTCGAGGCGGTAAAGCCGGCCGGGACGCTCGCGGGTGGACATGACGCCGCAAAAGACGCGGCCCTCGGGGTCGGCGATGACATCGTTGAACCGATTGTCGCGTTCTTCCGGGAGGTCTTCGATCACCGTGCCGGAGAAGCGGCCGTCCTGCCAGAGGCGCACGGCTCCGCGAGCCATAAAGAGCAGGAGGGCGCCGTCGCTGTGCAGGGTGAAACCGCCCACCGGCGCGCCGGTGTCGAATTCCCGGGTGCGGCCCGCGGCCGGGTCGTAGCGATAGAGGCGGGCGGCGGGAATATCGGTCCAGTACAGGCACTGTTCGGTCGGATGCCAGAGCGGGTTCTCGCCCGTGCGGCAGGGGTAGTCGGCCACGAGTTCGGGTTGCATGGCTGCTCCTGGCGTTCGTCGAATGACTTGCAGGGAATGTATACCGGAAGGGAGCCGCGAGGCGCCAGCGGAAAGCAACGGCGCGACGCCGCGCGCGGCTGAGACTTCTGGCGTGGCGGTTTTTCCCGCTGTCTCACACTTCCGCAGGTGTGAGACAATCGTCTGACGGTTTCCTCGGGATATCCGACGCGCATGGACTAGGAAACAACGACACCAGCCATCAGGACACATTGGCAGGGCATTTTGGAGCTTTGACAAACGGCGCGCTGAAGGACTAAAGTTACGCCTCAATCAAGCGAGGACAGATAGCGGAGGCTTTCAATCCCATGCCGACCTACGAGTACGTTTGCGACAAGTGCGCTTACCGCTTCGAGCGGTTTCAGAGCATGACCGACGAACCCGTCAAGCGTTGTCCCAAGTGTAAGGGCAAAGTGCGGCGCGTGTTCGCCCCCGGGGCGGGCATTATCTTCAAGGGCAGCGGTTTCTATCAGACCGATTACCGCAGCCCGAGCTATCACGCTGCCGCGAAGAAGGAGAAGGAAGGCGGCGCGGAAAAGACGGCGAAGACCGAACCCAAAAAGTCCGACACCGGGGCCGCCAAGAAGAGCGACTGAAGGCCGGCGCGCAAGGGAACCACGATGGTCATCTGTAAGAAATGCGGCGCGGACAATCCGCTGGGCCGAGTGTTCTGCAACGAGTGCGGCGCGCGGCTCGACTTGCGAAACATGACCAGCGGGACGCTGATCGCCCCCAAGCGCACCCCCTGGCTCAAGATTCTGCTGCCCAAGCTGATCGCATCCCTGATCGCCTTGGCGCTGATTCCGCTGGCCTTGGCGGCGTGGCCGCGAACGCAGCCGATCGGCAAGCGCGGCACACGCACGGGCGGACAGCGCGTGATTGGCGATTTGCAGGGTTTGCTGTACCTGCGCAAGGGTCTGGCGGTGGAGCGCCAGTTTACCGAGGAGGATTTGAACGGCTACTTCGAGCATTTCAAAGCTAAGAAACTGAAGGCGGATACGGTCAGCGTGCGGATTCTCCGGGGTCAGTTCGTCGTGCGCTTTGTCCGAATTCTGGGGCCGTTCAAGCTCGGGCCGATCGCCTTGCAGCCGCGCGTGTCCAACGATCTGGTCTGCGTTCCGGCGGCCGGGCGGGTGCGAGTGGCGCGGGTCACTCTGGGACACTGGTCCGCCCTTGGTCCTTTTCGCGCCATGGTTCTGCGCCCCCTATTGCGTCAGCTTGCCGCCGAGCCGGAGTGGAAGGCTTTCCAACACCTGACCGAGATTCGCGCTGAGGAAGGCAAGCTATGGGTCTCGGCGGCCATGAAGTAGCGCTGAGCGCGGGACGGCGCGTCAAGCCGCCAAGCCTGATTCTTAGAGCCGTGGGATCGCTGCGGTTGGCCGTGGCGGTTTGGTTGCCGTTGCGGCTTGGGGCCGCGGCGGCCGGGGCTGGGGCACCGGAGGCGGAGGCCGAAGCGTGGCTCCGGCAACGCCTTCCGCTGCGCAGCGCCTCCGGCCGTTTCGAGGCTGTCGGCGGCCCCAGCGCGCTCAAGACCCATGCGCTGGGCTGGGCCGAGGAAATCGCCGCCAAACTGGACGGATTTCTCGACCAGCCGCCGCCGCCCCCGCGCGCGTCGGTGGTTCTGGATTTGCGCCTCGCCGACCCCGCCGGCACGGGGCGCGTGGCAATTGCGGAGCGCGGCGGCCGCGGCGAGGGACAACGCCGGCTGATCCTGACGAACCCGGACGCGATCGATCCCGAGGAATCGGCCGAGGCGTTGTGCCGCCTGCTGCTGATGGAACGCCTTGCGGCGCGCCGCGCGGCGGCTGCCGCTCCGGACGCCCCGGCGCCGCCGGGCGGAAACCCGGCGCCGCGCTGGCTCTGGATGGGCCTGGCGCAGAATCTGTATCCCGCCGGCCGGGCGCGCAACAACGCGCGCTGTCTGGAACTGTGGCGCGCCGGTCGGCCATTGACCGTGGCCGAAATCTTGCGCCGCGGCGTGGGCGAGGACGCGCCGCCCTCTGCGGAGGCCGTCGCCGAAGGGCAGGCGGATTTATGGAGCATCCCCAATGCGCGCGCCGTTTTCGGAACCTTCGCCGCCTGGTTGTTGAGCCTGCCCGGCCGCTCGGCCGTTTGGGAGGCGGCGCTGCAGTGCGCCGCGGAGGGTCGGAGGCTGGAGGCGGAACACTTGGCGTCGCTGGTGCCGGGATGCCGTTCCGCGGCCGATCTCGAGGAGCGCTGGGACGCCTGGCTGCTGAGCCTGCAGCGGCGGATCGTGCTGCCGGGCGTGACGACGACCGAGGCTTGGGAGGCGTTGCGTTCCGCTCTGTTGCTTTATCCCGGCGTTTCTGGTATCCCTCTGGACGAGGGCACGGAACGGCCGTGGACCTGCGCCGATCTGATTGGCCGCCGCGATGCGCCCTGGATGGCGGTCTGTGCGCAGGCCCAGGCCACGCGGCTGCGGTTGCTGGCGGCCGGGCGCGGGGACGAGTTCCGCCGCGTGGCCGAGAGCTACGCGCGCTTTTTCGATGCGCTGGGAGCGCGGCAACGCGAGCGCGTTTTGCGCCGTTTGTTGCAGGAAGCGGAAACACGGCGCCGGCAAGCGGAAGCCGGCGGGCAGGCCGGAGGGGCGGCGGATGCGGGCGATGAAAACACGCAACACCTTGGTGGGGCGGATTGACCGCGAGGTGCTCGCCTTCACCGTGGGTAAGGACCTGACGCTGGACCGGCTGCTGGTGGAGGCGGATTGTCTGGGGACGGCGGCCCACGTGACCATGCTGGCGCGGCTGCCGTTGCGTCCGCCCCTGTTGACCGCGGCGCAGCGAACGGCCGTCGTGGCCGAGCTTGTGGCCATCATGCGCGCGGCGCGCCGCGGGCGGTTTGCCATCGCGGCCGAAGACCAGGACGTGCATTTGGCCGTGGAGCGCATGCTGACACGCCGACTCGGCGACCTCGGCAAACGGGTGCACACCGCCCGCAGCCGCAACGACCAGGCGGCGACGGACTTGCGGCTGTACACGCGCGGCGAATTGTTGGAGGCGCTGGACGAGGCCTTGGCCCTGGCCGGCGTGCTGCTGAGGCTTGGTCGGCGGCATGCCGCCGTGCCGATGGTCGGCCGCACGCACCTGCAGCCGGCCATGCCCAGTTCGGTGGGGGTGTGGGCCTCGGCCTATGCCGAAAGCCTGCTCGACGATGTCGATCTGCTGCGCGCGGCTTACGAGTTGAACAACCGTTCCCCGCTGGGCTCGGCAGCCGGTTACGGCGTGCCGCTGCCCATCGACCGCGTCTTGACCGCGCGGCTGCTGGGGTTCCGCGGGCCGGTGCACAACGTGCTGCACGCCGCCAACCTGCGCGGCAAGTGCGAGGCGGCCGTGCTGGCGGCGCTGGGCCAGGCGATGATCACGCTTTCGCGGCTGGCCGAGGATTTGATCCTGTTTACCATGCCCGAGTTCGGCTATTTCAGTTTGCCGCCGGCTTTCTGCACCGGCAGCAGCATCATGCCGCAGAAGAACAATCCGGACGTTCTGGAGCTGGTGCGCGCCCGGGCCGCCGTGGTGCTGGGATGGGGGGCGACCGCCGCGGCCATCGTCAGCCGCTTGCCCGGCGGCTATCAGCGCGATTTGCAGGAAACCAAGGAGCCCCTGATCGAAGGCTTGCGGACGATCCGCTCTTGTTTGCGCATCCTGACGCCGCTGCTGAGCGCGCTGCGGGTGCATCGCGAGCGGCTGGCGGCCGGGTTTACGCCTTCGGTTTTCGCCACGGACCGGGCGCTCGAATTGGCGGCGGAGGGCGTGCCCTTTCGCGACGCGTATCGCCGGGTCAAGGAGGATCTGGCCGGCCTGCGGGCGCTCGATCCGCGGGCGGCGCTGGCGCGCAAGACCCATCTGGGGGCGCCGGCGGGGCTGGACTGGGCGGGATTGCGCAGGCGGATGGCCGCCGCGGCGCGCGCGACGGGGCGGGAGCGTCGGCGTTGCCAGCGCGCGTTGACCGCGCTGCTGGGGGTGCGCTATCCGGAACTGGAAGGCAAACCATGAGGGAGGAACAGGGATTGTGAAACGCAAGACATGGCGGACGGCAGGGTGGGCGGTTCTGGCGGCGGCAGCGGTGGCGGCGTCGGCGCTGGCGCAGACGGAGGGCGGGGGCGCCGCGCCGGATTACGGCGGCCTGGCGAAAGGCGGCATGTCCTTGAGCGATCTGTTTCGGGCCGGCGGGGTGTGCATGTATCCGCTCACCGCCTTGTCGATCGTGGGCGTGTGGTTCGTGATTTATCTCTTCATCGTGCTGCGGCCCGCCCAGGTGGTGCCGCCGGCGCTGTATCACGAGACGCTGGAGCATCTGCGCGGCGGCCGGCCGGCCGACGCGCGCCGGGCCTGCGGCGGTAAACCGACGCCCTTCGCCACCGTCACGCTGGCGGCCCTGGAATACGTGGAGCGGGTCGCAGCGCCCAATCCCGCCTTGCTCAAGGATGTGATCGAAGGCGAGGGGCTGCGGCAGGCCGAACAGATTCAGGGCCCGACGCAGTACCTGCTGGACATTGCCGTGGTGGCGCCGATGGTCGGGCTGCTGGGCACCGTCTTCGGCATGATGCGCGCCTTCGGCTCGATCGCCAACGACATTGCCAGCGCCAAGCCGATCGTGATTGCCGCGGGCGTCTCGGAGGCGCTGATCACCACGGCCTACGGCCTGATCATCGGCATCCCGGCCATGGCCTTCTACGCCTATTTCCGCCGGCGGTCGGCCGACCTGGTCTCGCGCCTGGAATCCGCCGCCACCGACGTGTTGACGGCTTTGACATCGGCGCGCGCTTAGCGCCGCCAGGAGGTGGGCATGAACTTTCGCCGCCGTTCCAAACCCGACCAGCCCTCGTTCCAGATCGCGCCCATGATCGACATCGTCTTCACCATGCTGTTCTTCTTCATGGTGAGCCAGATTTTTGCGCAGTGGGAGACCGAGATCGAGGTCAAGCTGCCGACGGCGCAGACGGGCGCCGTGCCGGCGCGTTTGCCGGGGGAAGTGATGATCAACATTCTGCGCGACGGCCGCGTGGTGGTGAATCGCCAGCCGCTGGACGACGCCCAGCTTGCCGCGCTGTTGGGCCGGCTGGTCAAACTCTTTCCGGGCCAGCCGGTGTTGATCCGGGCCGACCGGCAAACGGCCTACGACCATGTGATCAGGGTTCTGGATCTGTGCCGGCAGTCCGATGTCTGGAATATTTCCTTTGCCACCCTGGCGCCGGAGAACCGGCCCTGAGACGCGCGGCCGCGGCCGCGGGCTGTTCGAACCGTCCATGACGCAGCGCTGCATAGCGTGGGCCGCGGCCGTTGGCTTGGTTTGCTGTTTGTCCGCCCGGTCCGAGCCGTTGACCGAGACCGACCGCCTGCAACTGGCCGACGGCCTGTACGCGCGCGCGATGCACGAGCTGGCGCTCAAGGAATACGAAGCCTTTCTGCGCGATTTCACCAATAGTCCCAAAGCCGATGTGGTCCATTTCCGCATGGGCGAATGCCGCCGGCAGTTGGGGGATCGGATCGGCGCTGACAGGGAGTTCCGGCGGGTGTTCCGCGAGTTTCCGCAAAGTTCCTATCGCTTGCCGGCCGGCGTCAAGCGGGCCGATTTGGCGATGGAACTCGGGCAGTTTTCGAACGCCGTGGACCTGTTGCAGGAGGTGTTGCAAGAGCAACCCGCCGGCGAGGTGCGAGCCATGGCGCTCTACGCGCTGGGCACGGCGCAGCAGAAGCTGGGGCGCCGCGCGGAAGCGGCGGCCGCGTTCGAGCAGACGCGCCGGGAGCATGCCGACAGCGCCTACGCGGCGTACGCGGCGCTTTCCGCCGGGCGCCTGTACGACGAGCAAGGCGCCGCGGCGACGAATGCGGCGGAGGCCGCGGAACTCTGGGAGCGGGCGGCCGAGCGCTACGCGGAGGCGGCGGCCAAGCCGGCCACGGACCGGGTGGGCGCCGAGGCCCTGTTCCAGGCCGGCGCGCTGTGGTTTCGCCGCGGCCAGTTCGACAAGAGCGCGGAAGCCTACCGGCAACTGTTGAGCCGCTATCCGCGCGACGAACGGGCGGCGGAAGCGCGGCTGCCCGCCGCCTGGGCGGCGCACAACGCCGGCCGGTACGCGGAGGCGCTGGCGCAGGCCGACGCCGCCCTGGCCGGCGCCGGTCCGGACGATGCCGCGGCCGCGGAGTGGCTGTACTTGCAGGCAAACTGTCGGCGGCAGCTCTTGCAGCACGAGCCGGCCGTGGCGGCCTATGACGCGCTGTTGAACCGTTTTCCCGACTGCCCGTTCGCGGCCGCGGCGCGCTACGAGAAGGCGCTGGCGCTCTACAAGCTGCAGCGCTATCGGGCGGCGGCGGAGGAACTGGCGGCGGTCGAAGCGGTGGAGCGGCTGCGCAAGGACGTGTACTGGCTCCTGGCGGAGTGCTATGCGGCCTTGTCGGACGACCCGCGCGCCACGCAGTACTATCGGTTGATCGTGCGCGACTACCCGCAGAGCGAAACCGCCTGCGACGCCGCCTACCGGTTGGCGTACCGCCTCCGCGCCCAGGGCGCGCTGGCGGAGGCGGCGCAATACTACCACTGGGTCGCGGAGCATTTTCCCAGGCACAACTTGGCCGCGCCGGCGCTGTTTGCCGCCGGGGCCGCGCTGGCGCAGGATGGCAAGCATGCCGAGGCCGTGCGCGACTGGGCGGAACTGCTGCGGCGCTATCCGGACAGCGCGCCGGCGGAAGAAGCGCTGTATCAGAAGGGCGTCAGCGAAGTGCGGCTGCGGCGCGATGCCGAGGCGCAGGGATCCTTCGGCCGGCTGCTGGAGCGGTTCCCCGCCTCGCGTTTCGCGGCGGACGCGCAGTACTGGCTCGGCATGCTGCACCGCGAAGGCGGGCGCTGGGCGGAAGCGATCGCCCGTTTCCGCCGCGCGCTGGAAAGCCGGCCGCGCGAGGACTTGGCGCCGGAGATTCGTTATCAACTGGCCGTGGCCTTGCAACAGACGGGGCAGATGGAGGAGGCGGCGGCCTTGTTGCGCGAACTGCTGGCGGGGCCGGTGCGCAGCGGGCTGTTGGCGCCGGCGCAGCTTGCCTGGCTGGCGGGGTACTCCCTGGAACGCGGGGCTTGGCAGGATGCGGCGCGGGCGGCGGAACTGCTGACCGCCACGAATCAGCCGGCCGCGGCGCAGCGCTCGGGCTGGAGTCTGCTGGGGCGGGCGCGGCTGGCGCAGGGAGAAAAGGCGGCGGCCGAAACCGCGTTCCGGCGTTGCCTGGAGTTGCCGGCCGCCGGCCGGGAAAGCGCGGAGGCGGCCTTGGCCCTGGCCGACTTGGCGCGCGAGCGGGCGGACACGGCGGGCGCGACGGCGTTTTACACGCAGGCCGCGGCGCTGGCCGCGGACGACGCGCTGATGGACACGCGCGCCCGCGCTTACGCCGGCCTGGGACGCGCCGCGCGGGACGCCGGCGACGCCGAGAGCGCCGCGCGGTATTTCCTGAGCGTGGCGATTCTCTACGACGACCCGGAGCTGGCGCCGGAATGCCTGTACGAGGCGGCCGCGGCGCTGCGCCAACTCGGCCGGGCCGAGGAAGCGGCCCGCACGCTGGCGGAATTGAAGCAACGCTACCCGAACAGCGCTTGGGCGCAGCGTCCGCCGCCGGCAACGCCGTAGCGCGCGGCCGGTGTGGCTGGCGTCCTGCGTCCTTGGTGTCTCCGCTGTTTGTTTGCGCGCGAGAGCACCGCCATGGTCCACCGTAGTCGTCGGCAATCGTGGTCCCATCTGTCCTCTCCCTGGCGGACGACTACCGGCGACGATGGACCGACAGCGCATCGGGGGCGCCGTGAGCGTCGCGGATGGTTCCCAAGGGAGGACAGGGCGGGAGAGGAGGCAAGAGGGGGGCACGAGAGGGGACACACCTCTTCCGCCTTGAGCATGCTGGCCGCCTCGCAATCCCAGCCGCACATCGGTGCCTTCGACGACGCGGCGGTGCGCCACGCGGAACGGCCGAACGGCGACCGGCTAACCTGGGTCGAGGGCCTGGCCGAGGCGCTTACGGCCTGCTACGAGCGCCTGGCGCTGCCTTCGGAACTCGCTTACCTCTGGGCCCGCCCCGGCCGCCCGGTGGAGCTGGCCGCCCTGCGCTCGGCCGAAGGCTTGCCCTGAGCGCCGCCGGTCCGCTCCGGCTGGGGGGGCGCGCTGCGTTTTTCCGGTGTTGTTATCGCGTGGACCCGTTATACTATGCGTTCGTGAATCGCAGCGGCCCTGCCGAGCCGGAACCGTCCGCGGGCGGTCAGCGCTCGAGCAGAAGCCGGGAACCGTCCTGAGGAACTGAGCCATGCCGATCTACGAGTATCAGTGCGAGAAATGCGGACATGTCTTCGAGCATCTGGCGCGGACGCTGGCGGCGCCGCCGCCGGTTTGCCCGAAATGCGGCGCTCGCAAGCCGAAGAAGCAGCTTTCCGTCTTCAGCGCCGGCAGCAGCGAGAACCAAGCGCCGGCTTGCGCGGCCGAGTCCTGCCCGGCCGCCGGGTCGTGCCCCTCGGGCCGTTGTCCGCTGATCTGAGCCGCCGATGAAAGCCCAGGAAGTCCGGGTTCGTTTTCAACCTTCGGGGCGCGCGGTGGACGTGCTGCCGGGCACGAAAGTGCTGGAAGCCGCCGGCCGGGCCGGCATCATCCTGCAGTCGCCCTGCGGCGGCCGGGGCACCTGCGGCAAATGCCGGGTGCGCATCGTCTCCGGAGCGAGCGAAACGCCGGGCGAACGGCCGGAGGCCCTGACCGCCGAGCAGTGGGCGGAGGGGTTTCGGCTGGCCTGCCAGACCGCCGTCCGCGGCGACGCCGTCATCGAGGTGCCGGCGGAATCCACGTTCGAGAGCCGGCTGCAGATTCTCGTGGGCGACAGCGGCGAGCGGCCGCGCCTGGATCCGGTGGTGCGCAAGGTCTTCGTGCGGCTGCCGGCGCCGCAGCCGCAGGACGTGCGCTCGGACATGGCCCGTCTGCGGGATGCGGTGGGCGGGGAGGTGGCGATCGCGCCGGAGGTGGTGCGCCTGCTGCCGCGGTTTCTGCGCGCGCACGACTGGCAATGCACCGCCGTGCTTTCCGGCCGCCGCCTGATCGCCCTGGAAGCGGGCGACACCTCGGCCGCGGCCTGCGGCATGGCCTTCGACATCGGCACCACGACCGTGGTGGGCACTCTGGTGCGGTTATCCGACGGGCGCGAACTGGCCGTCGCCTCGCGCCTGAATTCGCAGATTTCCTATGGCGACGACGTGCTGTCGCGCATTTTGAAGGTGCGCGAGGATCCCGGCGCGCTGGCGGAACTGCAGGAAGCGATCATCGAGACGGCCAACGAGATCATTCTGAGCTGCTGCCGCGAGGCCGGCGTGCCCGAGCATCAAATCTACGAGGCGGTCATTGCCGGCAACTCGACGATGCAGCAGATTTTCTGCGGCTTCGATCCTTCCGCGCTGGGCGAGCTGCCGTTCGTGCAGGTTTTCGACCGGGCGCAGACCCTCTCCGCCGCGCGGCTGGGGCTGAAGACCAACGCCGGCGCCGAGCTGTACGTTTTCCCGCAGATCGGCGGGTTTGTGGGCGGGGACACGGTGGCCGGAATGCTGGCGGCGCGGCTGGACCGCTGGCCCAAGCCGGTGTTGCTGGTGGACATCGGCACCAACGGCGAAATCGTGCTGGCGCACAACGGCCGCCTGCTGGCCACCTCGACGGCCGCGGGGCCGGCGTTCGAGGGCGCGCGCATCCGCCAGGGCATGCGCGCCACGGCCGGCGCGATCGAAAAGGTGCTGATCGGCGAGGATGTGCTGTGGAACGTGATCGGCAACGTGCGGCCCACCGGGTTGTGCGGCACGGCCCTGATCGACGCGGCGGCCGAACTGCTGCGCCACGGGCTGCTCGATCCGCAGGGCCGTATCCTGAGCGCCGACGAAGCGCCGACCGGCGTCTCCCCGGCCGTGCGGGCGCGGCTGTTGACCGACGGGAGCGAAACGAATTTTCTGCTGGCCTCGGCGGAAGAAACCGCGATGCGCGAGCCGATTATGCTGTGGCAAAAAGACGTGCGCGAGTTGCAGCTCGCCACGGCGGCGATTCGGGCGGGCATTCAACTGTTGCTGCGGCGCAGCGGCCAGCGGGCGGAGGCTTTGGAGGCCGTGCTGCTGGCGGGCGCCTTCGGCAACTTCATTCGCCGCAACAATGCGCGGCGCATCGGCCTGCTGCCCCAGATTCCCTGCGAGCGCATCCGCTTCATCGGCAATGCCGCGTCGCTGGGGGCCAAGATGGCGCTGCTCAGCGGCGAGGAACGGGCTTACGCCGAAGCCCTGCGCGGCCGCGCGGAACACGTCGATCTGTCGCTCGACGCCGAATTTCAGGACGCGTTCGTGGAAGCGATGCTGTTTCCCGAGCGCGAACCCGACCCCTGCGCCTCGGCCTAGCGCGTCTCGGGCGCGCCGCGGGCTGGCGGCGGCACGGTCGCGCGTGCCTGTTTTGCGCTTGCCGGAGCCGACCGCGTTGCGGTAGGCTTCGCCGCTCAATCACCGCACCTTGACCGCGGATTGCAGCCTGCGAGGGACGCCATGGCAAAAGAACTGGCCTTTGTGCTCATCAATCCTTACCCGATCGCCAAGTCGCGCACGGGCGGCATTCTGGCGCGCTACATGGCGCGGACGGACCTGGAGTTCGTGGCCGCGCGCATGTTCGGGCCCAGCGGCGAACTGGCGGAGCGCTACGCCGCGCTGGTGCGCAGCGCCGACCCCCAGAACGCCCGGACCTGCGAGTTGTTGGCCGACTACATCCTCGCCAACTATACGCCCAATCCGGCCACGGGCAAACGTCGCCGCGTGATGCTGCTGCTGTTCGAAGGCGAAGACGCGGTCCGCAAAATCTGGGACGTCACGGGCAACGCCACCCTCAAATCCGGCAGCGGACAGACCGTGCGCGACACGTTCGGCGACTACATCGTGGATCAGGACGGGCGGGTGCGGTACTTCGAACCGGCGGTGCTGGTGGCTCCCACGGCGCCGCGGGCGGCGGCCACGCTGCGCCTGTGGGCCGGCTACAGCGAAAAGGACGGCGGGATCATCGAAAGCGCGGTGGACGTGCCGGAAGGCGCGGAAGTGCAGAAAACGCTGGTGCTGCTCAAACCGGACAACTTCCGCTTCCGCAGCTCCCGGCCGGGAAGCATTGTCGATCTGCTCTCGTCCTCAGGGCTGCGCATCGTGGCGGTGAAGAAATTCCGCATGACCGTGGCGCAGGCCGAGGAATTCTACGGGCCGGTGCGCGAATCGCTGCGGCTGAAATTCCGCGAACTGGGCGCGACGCGGGCGGCCGCGGCCTTGTCGCGGGAATTCGGCTTCCCGGTTCCCGAGGAGACCGTCTTCGACGTGTGCGAGCGGCTGGGGCCCTTCTTCGCCGCGTCGCAGTTCGAAAGCATCGTCAAGTTCATGACCGGCTATCGGCCCTCGGAATGCACGCCCGAGGAAAAACTCACCCGCGGCACCGAGGAGTGTCTGGCGCTGGTGTACGACGGCGTGGATGCCGTGCGCATCATTCGCAATTTGCTGGGCTCCACGGACCCGCACAAGGCGCCGCCGGGCTCGGTGCGGCGGGAATTCGGCAGCGATGTGAT
>Ga0101944_10006158_pt1 | contig 13003 bp, 11 predicted proteins | sample DewCreD2012metaG_FD_75245 | JGI IMG/M metagenome (GOLD analysis project Ga0101944, IMG submission 75245) | Hot spring sediment bacterial and archeal communities from British Columbia, Canada, to study Microbial Dark Matter (Phase II) - Dewar... ... | reverse complement strand
GCCTACCTCGCCGGCCCGACTCAGATCATGCTCACGACGTCGTGGCAGCGCTTCAAAATCACGGGCACGCTCGCCTTAAGCCAGACCGGCCTCTGGATCGTCGTCCGTCAGTACGCCGCCAATGGGGACGACTGGACCACCGGCGACATCCACCTCTGGGGCGCCTGCCTCCAGCAGGGTTATGATCCGCAAGCCGCCTACGCCCGCACCTGGGCGTCCCAGACGCCACACGCCGCATCCGGTCTCGCCGCCGGCCCCACCGTCATCGCCGCGCCCGACTCGACCACCTCGCCCCTCAAGATCCACGGCCCCGGCTCCAACCTTGCCGACAGCACTCTCCTCGAGGTGACCGCCAACGGCGAACTCATCCTCGCCGGCGGCTCCGGCAACGGCTACCGTTTCGCCGACCTCGGCCCCGCCACCAACCCCTCCGGCTGGTCCGGTGTCATCCGAGTGAAGACCCCCACGGGGGCTACCCTGGGACATCTCCTTCTTTCTTCGACACCCTGAAATGGCAAAGTTGCCGGCGCCGTTCCCTTTCTCCCCGATGGGACGCACCCACCGCAATCGGCGCGCCGCGTCTGAGTGAGTGAGCCGTCATCACTTGTCTCTATAGCAATGTCGGAAGCCGGACGATAGAACCATTGTTGGAGCACGAGAACATGGCCCTTCTTAGACAGAACACACCTTCGAAACCAAACGGATCCGTCGCAATGGAACCCAGATTGGCTGCGGCAGTGGTCCGGGACGCGGAATCTCAACGAAAAAAGGCCCGCACGCCGGCAAAGCAGCAGCAGGCGGCCGAACGCATTGCCGCCGCGACGGCGCAACTCGCCTCTGGTATTAACGAGGCGTCCTCCGCGGCCGAAGAACTGAGACGAGCTTCGTCTCAGATCGGCAGCGGCGCAGCCGAAGCTTCAGGCGCGGCTCAGGAATCGCTCGCCGCCTTCAAGCAAGTGAGCGGCGCTCTGGACAGCCAGCTTCGCGCGGCGCAGGCCGCCCAAGGCAAGATTCATGAATTGCAGGGGGTCACGCACCAAACTGGCGCTGAAGTGAGTCACCTGGTGGAGAATGTCGGGGTGGCAGCCCAGAGGCAGGCGGCATCGGTGGAAATGGTGGCGGAACTCGAAAAGCAGGCAGCGAACATCGGCGAAATCGTCAAAGCCGTGGCTCGCATCGCCGACCAGACCAACCTCTTGGCGTTGAACGCCGCCATCGAAGCCGCCCGCGCCGGCAAGCACGGCAAGGGTTTTGCGGTGGTGGCGGACGAAGTCCGCACCTTAGCTGAGACCTCCGAGAAGAGCGCCCGGCAGATCCAAGACCTGATCGGGCAGATACAGCAAGACGTCAAAGCAATCGCTGAAGGCATCAACAACTCGGCCAAGTCCGTAGTTCAGGAAGCAGAGAAAGGCAAAGCTGTCACCGCCCAACTCGAGAAGATCCGCGTGGATATGGAGGAGATTGTCCGCGGCGTCGAAGAGATCGCCACCGGCGCCCGGCAGTCGGCGGCAGCGATGCAGCAAGCGATGAAGGGCGCTGAGAACATCGCCTCTGCTTCGGAAGAACAGTCCTCAGCGGCGGAAGAAACCAGCAAGACCGTCGCCGAGCAGGCGCAGGCGCTCGGAGAGTGTGAAAAGGCCGCGCAAAACCTCTCGGAACTGGCTGATGACCTCAAGAACTCCACCGATATCACAAAGAGCGCTGAAGAGGTGGCTTCGGCATCCGAAGAGCTTTCCTCGTCCGTGCAGGAGATTAATCGCTCGGCAGCACAGATCATGGCTGCTATCGAGCAAATCCGGAAAGGAGCCCAAACGCAGGCCGCAGCCACTGAAGAATCGGCCACTGCCGTAACGCAGATCGAAAAAGGAGTTGAGATCGCCAAACAGCGTGCCGACGCCAGCGCGGAACAAATCCGGGCCATCAAAGAACTGCTGGGGGCAAACCGTGGGGCGGTTGAAGACCTCATTCAAGGTATCCGTGCCTCGGTGGAGACCTCCCGTGCCAGTATCAAACAGGTGAAGGATCTGGAGCAGGTTTCGCAGCGGATCGACAAGATCGTCGAGGCAATCACCACGGTCTCCATCCAAACCAACATGCTGGCCGTAAACGGCGCGATCGAAGCTGCCCGTGCGGGCGAGTACGGCAAGGGCTTCGCCGTCGTCGCCGCCGACATCCGGAATCTAGCCCGCGACTCTGCCGAAAATGCGGACCGGATCAAAGATCTCGTCAAAGCGGTTCAGGACCAGATCGACAGAGTCAGCGGCGACCTGAATCAAGCCACTACTGCGTCAGTGGCCGAGGCCGAAAAAGCCAAAACCACATCCCAGAGCCTGGCTGCGATTGCCACGGAAATCGCGGCCGTGGAGACTGGAGCGCAACAGATTCTTGCCGACTCCAACGAAATAGCCGCAGCCGTCGCCCAAGTCAAGAAGGCCACGGACCAAGTTGCCGCAGCCGCGCAGGAAGCCGAAAAGGCAAGCACGGAAGCCGCGGCCGCCGCCAAGCAGCAAGCCCAGGGCGCCGAAGAACTGGCGTCCGCCATTGAAGAGATCTCCTCGCTGGCGGACGAGCTCCAGAGCGCCGGTTAAGGAGACAGCCATGGACCAACCCGTCGCTTTAATCTCGGAAAATGACACCCTGGCCGAGAACAACCAGTTTGTCTCCTTCCTTGTTGGGGAAGACCGCTTCGCTTCTGCCATGGCGCCGGTTCAGGAAATCATCCGGGTGCCTGTGGTAGCGCAGATTCCCATGGCTCCCCCGGCGTTCCTCGGTTTGGCGAACCTGCGGGGCCGCGTCCTGCCCATCCTGAGCCTGCGTCGGATCTTCGGCCTGCCCGAACAAGAAGTCAGCGATTCCGAGCGGGCCCTCGTCATGAACCTCGGCTCTCCGGTCGGGTTTGTCGTGGACCGCGTCGCTTCGGTCCTGACCTGTGACAAGAACGACCTGGAGCCGGCTGAGAATTTTGATTGTGCGGTCGACAAAGAATTCCTCACCGGTGTGATCAAGACCCAGAACAGCTCTCTCACCATGGTGCTGGACTTCAGCAAGATCCTGGCCGGCCAGTTCGCGGCCGGCGTCAAGTCGGCGCGAAGCGGTCTTGGATCCACGGGCGGAACCGGACAGATTGACGATCACGCTGAAGCAGACCTGGAAGGCTTGGTCTCCTTCACCGTGGCCGGACAGGAGTACGCCGTACCCATTGCCATGGTGCAGGAAATCGTCCAGGCCCCCTCCGATGCTGTTCGAGTGCCAAACGTGGAGCCCCATGTACTGGGCTTAACGACACTTCGCAGCCGGGTGCTGCCTCTGGTTTCGCTGCGCCGCAAGCTGGGCCTCGATTCCGCGCCCCTTGACGCACGCCAACGCGTGGTCGTGATTAGCCTGAATGCCAAGAAGACGGCCGCTTTTGTTGCGGATACCGTGGATGAAGTCCTGCGAGTCCAAAAGGCGGAGATCGAACCCCTGCCAGCGCTCCTATCCAATGGCAGAGATCGGGAGCTTCTGTCGGCGCTCCTGAAGATGGATCAGGGCAAAAGGTTAGTCTCTGTACTCGATGCGGCGAAACTATTCGACGATGCCGGCGTCAATTCCGCTCTGGCGGAGGCCGGGTCCGCGGAGGATCTTGTGTACGAGGAAGGGAAACAGGAGGGCACAACCACTGAAGACGAACAGTTCGTGATCTTCCAAATGGGCCGGGAGGAATTCGGCGTGCCGATCGAAACCGTTCAGGAGATCGTCCGGCTACCGGACAAAATCGCCCGGATCCCACGCGCGCCGGCCTTTGTCGAAGGCGTTATGAATCTGCGCGGTTCGGTGCTGCCGGTCATCGACCAAAGAAAGCGGTTTGGCCTTGCCGCCGCCGAACGGAATGAGCGCCAGCGCATCCTCGTATACACGCTTTCCTGCGGCAAGGTAGGGTTCATCGTCGACAGCGTCAGCGAGGTGCTCCGCATCCGGCAATCCGCAATCGAGAGCGCCCCTGCTGTATCGGCCAAGGAGAGTCAGACCATCCAGAGGGTAGCGAATCTCGAATCAAGCGACCGGTTGGTCTTCCTTATTTCTCCAGAATCGCTGCTCGACAATGCAGAGGCAAGAACACTTAAGGAAGCGGTGGAGGCTGCCGAACATGGCGCTGAAGGTGCTGGTGGTCGATGATTCCGCCTTGATGCGCAAGCATCTTAGCCAGCTGTTCACCGGGGCCGGTTTCGATGTCGTCCTGGCCCGTGACGGACTGGAAGCGGTGGACTTGGTGCTGGCTCATGAGCCGGATGTCGTTTCGTTGGATATCAACATGCCTGGGATGGACGGGCTTACGGCGCTGTCGCTCATCATGGCCGCACGCCCTACGCCGGTGGTCATGGTATCGTCGCTCACCACGAAAGGAGCCAGCGCCACCCTGGAAGCTCTGGCTTTGGGAGCGGTAGACTATGTGGCAAAACCCGGTGGAACGATCTCTTTGTCCATTGACGCCATCGCGGAAGACCTGATCCGCAAGACCAAAGTGGCAGCCCACGCCAAGGTCAGGACGTCCAATGGAACGACTGGCTCCAGGCTGGCGCAGAGACGTGAGACTACGAAGCGGGAGTCCGACAACGTTCACCGCCAGCCCGTTAGCAGGGCAGCCGAGCCCGGACTCGTGCTGATCGGCGTCTCCACTGGAGGGCCGAGAACCCTTGAGGATATCCTCCCGCGGCTTCCGGCGGAATTCCCTTGGCCTGTGCTCGTCGCTCAGCACATGCCGGCCGCGTTCACTTCAGCCTTCGCCTCCCGGCTCGACAACATGTGCGCTCTGCGTGTGCGGGAAGTCGCCCAGCCGGAGGTCATCGAGCCGGGCACAGTATTCCTCGCGCGGGGAGGCGCAGACATGGTTGTGGCGCGCCGCGGCGATCGCCTAATGGCCCTGCCAAAGCCGGAATCCCCCTCGCATCTGTGGCATCCATCGGTGACGGTGCTGGTTGAGTCGGCGCTGGCGCAGTTGCCAGCGGAGCGGTTGGTCGCGATCCAGTTGACCGGAATGGGCTTTGACGGAGCGGACGCAATGGCGCGCTTGCACCAGTCCGGAGGCAAGACGATCGCCGAATCGGAGGACTCCGCCGTTGTATTTGGCATGCCCAAAGAGCTAATCGAGCGGGGAGGGGCCAGCGCGGTCCTTCCCGCCCCCGAGATCGCGCGCCAACTCACGCGCTGGTTGATGTAACAGGAGGACGAGAACCGATGGGTCTTCGGAAAGCTTCCCCTATCCCTGCGCAGCCGCGCCCCTGCTCCGAATCCGGTGCGCTGGAATCGCTGCTTCGCCATTTGGCGGACCAGAGCTCCGAAGAGCGCCGGCATGCCGCCCGCCGGCTGTCCATTCATCCTGAGGCAGCCGCTCCTTTGGTTTCACGCCTGGCGGAAGAGACCGAGCCCGACGTCCGCGAAGCGATCGCGACCTCACTTTCCGTAATCGGGGGAGCGCAGACGGTCGAAGGATTGATTCCACACTTGACGTCCGATGACGCTGCTTTGCGCAACACTGCGATTGAGATCCTGCAACATCTGCCGGCGGACGTGGCAGAACGCATCGACAGCCTGCTGGCCAGCCCGGAGCCGGACTTGCGCATCTTTGCGGTGAACATTATGGAGGCCCTTTCGCATCCCCGGATCGAGGAGTGGTTGGCCGGCATCCTGCGAGGCGACTCGGATGTCAATGTCGTGGGCGCCGCGCTGAACCTGTTAAGCGAAGTCGCCACGGAATCAATTCTCCCCGTGGTTGAGGAGGCCCGCGCGCGGTTTGCGTCCGAGCCCTACATCGCCTTTGTCTGCCAGGCCGTGGGCAAACGAGTCAGGGGGATGTGAATGCCGGACGTATGCATTTCCGAGGCCGATTTCCGCGCGTTCCGGGAGCTGTTCTACCGGAAGACCGGAATCTGGTTCGAAGATAGCAAACGGTATTTTGTCGACCGCCGCTTGTCCGACCGCATTCTCGCGTCGGGAAACGGTGGCTTCCGGCACTATTATCAGAAACTTCGCTATTCGGAAGGTGGAGCCGAATGGCAGGCGTTAATCAACGCCATGACCGTAAACGAAACCTACTTCTTCCGTGAGGCCCATCAGTTTGAATGCCTGGTCAATTCCATGCTGGAAGAGACGGTGAAGCACAAGAGCCGGAACACGCCGGTCCGGATCTGGTGTATCCCGTCCTCTTCCGGCGAAGAGCCCTACTCTGTCGCCATTTATCTATTGGAACATTGGGGGAGGCTCGCCGAATTCGACGTCGAAATCGTGGCGTCTGACATAGACACCGAAGCCATCGAGCGTGCCCGCAACGGTGTCTACTCACCCCGCTCCGTGCAATATCTGCCTAAGGAGTACTTGTACAGATACTTCACCGCATTGCCCAGCGGAGAATATCGGCTGAGCGAGGGGGTGCGCAGCGCCGTCACATTTTCCCAGGTCAACCTGATGGACCCGTCGCAGACCAGTCCGTTCTCGGATATAGACATCGTGTTTTGCCGGAACCTGCTGATTTACTTCGACGATATTTCCCGGCGCCGCGCTGCTGAGGCCATCTACGAAAGCCTGGCCCCCGGCGGGTTCATCTGCCTTGGACATTCCGAATCCATGAGCCGGATTTCCAGCTTGTTCACGCTACGGAGGTTTCCGGACGCAATCGTGTACCAAAAGCCATTCCGGGGGGCAGCATGAAGCGAGTATTGATTGTGGACGACGCAGCCACAGTGCGCCTGTATCACAGGCAGATACTTGAGAAGGTCGGCTTTGTCGTTGAGGAGGCCATCAACGGACTAGAGGCGCTGGAGAAGGCGGTAGCTGCGCGTTATGACCTCTACCTGGTGGACGTGAACATGCCCCGCATGGACGGATACGCGTTCCTGCGGCGGCTCCGGGCGTGCGACGAGGTCTTCCAGGCTCCGGCCGTGATGATCTCCACTGAGTCGGAGGAGAAGGACCGCATGGCCGCCTACGCCGCCGGAGCGAACTATTACGTTTCGAAGCCCGTAAGACCTGATTCCCTGGCCCGACTCGCCGCCTTGCTTACTGGAACGAGTGCATCATGACTCCACTACTCGAACAGTTTCTCCTCGAGGCGCGCGAGTTCGTAGAAGAGACCAGCAAGGGTTTGCTGGAACTCGAACTGCATCCTGGCGACGGAGAACTCCTCGATTCCTTGTTCCGCCGGATCCACACACTCAAAGGCAACGCCGGCCTGTTTGGGTTCGGGCCGCTCATCGAGCTATCGCATGCCGCCGAGGATGTGCTCGACGAGTTACGCGAAGGCGCCCTGAAGGCCAGCGCGGAACTGATCGATGTGCTGCTGCGTGCAACCGACGTGGCGTCCATGATGCTCGACTCCATCGAGCAGACTGGAGCGGTGGAAGCGCAGTCTGAAAGCGAAGGCCGCGAAGTTGCCCATTGTTTGCGGTTGGGGTGGCTCTCGGCAAAGCAGGTTTCTCCGCAGGGCGGCCGTCCCGCCGAGGATGCTTCACCTTCGGATTGGGAGTGGATACAGCGCCTGCCAGCGGAGGAGCGGCAGCGCGCCGCCCTCGCGGCCAAGCCTTTGCTGGCCATCCAGTACATCCCCGAGCCGGAGTGCTTCTCCAAAGGCGAAGATCCCCTCTTTACCGTTCGGCACACTCCTGGCCTGATCAGCCTCTCTGTCCGGCAAAAAGTCCCCTTGCCGGCCCTGGATATGATGGATGTATTCCAGGCCAACCTGATTTTTGAACTGCTGAGCGACGCTCCAGCCAGCGAACTACAAGAGCACTTCCGTTATGTTCTCGACCAAGTGGCTATCTCTTCTGTCCCCTCCGCCGTGCTCGCACCACCACTTGGCGATGCCCAGGACTCCACGGCAGACATGAAGTCCAGTGAATGGCATCTGACTGCGACGGCTGCTGAAATCATCGCCGCTCAAGAAACGCTCCTTAATCTTCCGGCCGGCCCGGAGATGCGCGCGGGCCGGATCGTCAGCGTGGCAAGAACTCTCGAAGCACTCCTGCGGGGTAGTGGCCGCACGACCGATCTGGCTAACCTCAGCAGCGCCATACAGCAGACTCGCGAGCAATCTTCCGCCGAACCTCTCAGGCGGTTCCTGGCCGGCATCGAAATCGTGCCGTCCGCGCCTCCTCCGGCTGGTGATTCGAGGTTGGAGTCGTCCGCTAAGGCGATCGAATCCCCCCTTGGGGAACTCAGTCCCTCGAATCTCGCTGGGCGGCCGGTAGGACCAGAGATGCCGGACTCCCCGGCGCCGCACGGTCCGGTCATATCGCTGCTCAAGGTTCCGATCGCGAAAGTGGACCGTTTGCTGGAGCTCGCAGGTGAGATGGTGGTGGCGAAGAACTCCCTGCCCTATGTGGCCGCCCGCGCGGAGCGTGAGTTTGGATGCCCGGAACTGGCGCGTGAAATCAAGTCGCAGTATGCCATTTTCCACCGTATCGTCCAGGAAATGCAGGATGGCATTCAGCAGGTCCGGATGCTCCCTGTCGGAACTGTTTTCCAGAGGTTTCCACGGTTGGTTCGAGACCTCAACAAGGCGCTCGGCAAGGATGTCGACCTTCTGATCGAAGGCGAAGGCGCCGAAGTCGACAAACAGATTGTCGAGGCGCTCGCCGACCCGCTCGTGCACATCCTTCGAAACAGCCTGGATCATGGCATCGAAACGCCTGCTGAACGTCTCCAGGCAGGCAAGCCCCCGCGCGGTCGCATCTCAATCCAGGCCCGTCAGGATGGCGACCGGGTGCACATTCAGATTGACGACGACGGCCGCGGGATCGATCCCGAGGCCGTGAAGCGCAAGGCGTACGAGAAGAATCTCATATCCGAACAGCAGCTCGAATCGCTGGACGATGCCGCTGCGATTCAACTTGTGTTTCTGCCCGGCTTTTCCACTGCCGAAACCGTCACCGATGTCTCCGGCAGGGGTGTGGGCATGGATGTCGTTCGGAGAAGTCTGGAAAGGGTGGGCGGAACGGTTACCCTTTCCAGCAAGAAAGGGTCTGGAACTAGTATCCGCCTTGCGCTTCCGCTCTCCATGGCCGTAAGCCGGGTGCTCGAGATCCGGGTGGGCGGTCAGTCCTTTGGGGTTCCTCTTGATGAGGTTCTGGAAACCGTGCGTGTTCCCCTCCACCAGGTACATTCGATCGGCAAGCAGAGAGCATTGGTTTTGCGCGGCGAAGTAATTCCGCTTTATAGCGCTGCCGCGCTCCTGGAGATCGAGCGCGAGGCGCCCGGTGGCTCGGATGAGATCCTGGTGATGGTCGCACACTGTTCGTCCACCACGATCGGATTGATCGTGGACGGATTCTCCCAAGCGCTGGAAGTAATTGTAAAGCCCATGGAAGGTCCGCTCGCTCACCTGGCCGGCTATGGAGGCACGGCGTTACTCGGGGATGGCTCGGTCCTGCCCGTTCTCAGCTTGAAGGAGTTGCTGTGATGCCTGTCGAATCTGATGATCAAGCTCTTAGGCTGTCAGGGTTTTGTACCATCGAAGAGGCCGAAACCGTGTTGGAGTGGATCCTCCAGCACCCGCAGGGGGAACTGGATCTGGTTCAAGTCGAGCATATCCACACGGCTGTCCTCCAGGTCCTCTTAGCGGCCGGAATGAGCCGGGTGCGGCTACCACAAGATCCATTTCTCAGACGTGCGGCAAGCATCGGTCTCCCGCCGAGAAAGGAGGAGAATGAACGCCATGAAGACAGTGCTCGTTGTCGATGACTCGACTGTCATGCTGATGAGCCTCAAACAAACCCTCGAAATGGCGGGCTTCAAAGTCGAAACCGCAGGCGATGGTCAGGCGGCATTGAAGCGCATCCAGGCCGGTCTCAAACCAGACCTCATCCTTACCGATATCAACATGCCAGCCATGAACGGACTGGACTTGATCAAAAACGTTCGACCCGTACTTCGCTTCACTCCCATACTGGCCTTGACCACCGAAAGCCAGGCTGCGAAGCGCGATGAGGCAAAACGGCTGGGCGCTACGGGTTGGCTGGTGAAGCCCGTCGGAGGGTCAGACCTTATCAAGGTGATCAGGCAGGTCCTGCCCGGAGCATGAGGAGAGGGAGCCTTGAAGTCCACTTTCACTGAACCGGCGCGTCCAATTCGTGCCACGATTGCGGGAGGTGTTGTATTCACCCTGGGGTCAGTGGGTGGGCTGCTAATCACTGGGCGGCCAGACAGGTCGCTGTACCTGCTTCAGGAACACAACTACTCTCAGGGTTTATTGCTGGGCTGTCTCACGCTCATCTCTGCGCTCCTCTTCCACTTGTTCGTAACGCGCAGATCGGGACTTCCGATTTTCCGGCAGGCTGAAGACGAAGACCGGGCTGTATTTCCTGACAACCGCGATGAATTCGGCCAGGCGACAACATTATGCCAGTCTCTCTCTCTTTCTTCCATGGCGAACTTGCAAAAATACCTGGCTGTGTTCGCCAAGCAAACCGGCACTGTGATTGAAACGACCGAGGAAGCTGCAACTGGGTTCATCGCCGCGCTCGGAGAGATCAAGAGCCTCACAGACGGGTTGCGCTCAACCATCGCCCGAAATACCGTTACGGCGAGGCAATTTCAGCAAGACGCTGACGTTCACATCAGAACCCATCAGGACTCCAGGAAGAGAATCGATCCGTTGGTGGGTAAGATCGCAGACGTGGCGCGGCAGACCAACTTGATTGCAATCAATGCGGCAATCGAGGCTGCGCACGCAGGCGAAGCGGGACTCGGGTTTGCCGTTGTCGCCGATGAGGTGAGGCGGCTCGCCACCAAGACCCAGGAGGCAACAGAGGACGTGGAAAGCGGGTTGCGTCAAATGGCAGCCATCGTCACCGCCCTTCATGCCAAACTCGCAGCAATGGTGGGTTACCTCCAGGACGCCTCGAGAGAGATCGGATCTTCCGCACAGCGAGTCGAAGAATCCGTCCTGGGTGCTCTCGGCAAGATTCAGTTTCAGGACATAGTACGGCAGCAACTGGACCATGTCCAAAAGGGATTACGCCTCGTCGCCAAAGTGATTCTGGGGGCGGCAGCCGGTGGCCGCGACGACGATGCGGCGCCGGCATTCGCCAACGCCGTGAACGAATTGGAATCCTTATACTACGAATACACGATGCACAGTCAGCGCGCCGTTCACGACGAAGTGTTGGGACGCGAGAACCGCGAGACATCACGCCCCCAAGTGGAGTTATTTTGATGGGTAACCCCTTGCTCACCTAATCAGGTGGCGCCCGCCTGCTCGCTGGCCATCAGCCTTGACGTGGAGGCTAGAATTACCGATCTTTCATCCATTCCTGCCAGATCGGCGATATTCCTAACAACCTATGCATCTTCAATATGTTACAGTTAGTCTCCTAAGTCCATCCACCCCTTGTTTGACTTGAGAAGCCGACTTCCGGTTGGTTAGACGAATCGGATGATCGGCTCAGCCGATCGCAAGCTGTTGAATCTGCTGGAAGGCCGCCTGGATCGCCGGCGTCGGGCAGGCCACAAAAGTTCGAAACGCTTCCACGATGGGGAACCACGCCGCCGAGACACGAGCCGCTCTCGCAGTTTTCGTTGACATCGTCCCTACCGCGTGACGCCCACATCCCAAACATTTCGCGGGTGCTTCGTGTGGCCGGTTTCTCCGGCTGGAGGCGCCACGTTTCGGGCATCGGCCTGAACCATCATGGTTCGGGCCGTACCCCAGAATTCCGGCCTCGAATTCTCTGGTTTCTCCGCTTGACGCCGTGCGTTTGGTGACGGTATCTGACGGTTTGATGCCCAAGATTTCACGATTTCGAGCAGGCGGCGTACAAATTCTGTAGGGGCGGTTTCAGAATCGCTCCGAATCCATTGGACAGCGGGATGGCCGCGCGTCGGAACTCGGTGTGGGTGACGAACACCGGGTTCACCTCGGGCAGACGCCGTTCCAGTCCCGCCCCGCCCGCATCTCCCTCCTCCCCGCTGGCCTTCCGCCAGGAGCGCTGCGTTGACGGAAGACCTGATTGTCAAACTCGCCGAGATCCTCGCCGATGCTTACGAACGCTACCAGCAGATTCGGCAGGTAGAAGAAGAGCAGCCGCAAGAAGTGAAGAACGGACTTGATACCGAGCGTCCACCGGGCTCTCATGGACAGTAGGTTGACGCCATGGAGAAGACGTAGAAGAAACCGATGGATCTCGAAGGGGAACTGTCCAGGCTCCAGGATATGACCGTGCCGGAATTGCGCCGGCGCCATCGGGAGTTGTTCGGCCAGGAGGCGACGTCGCATCATCGGCAACACTTGGTCCGCAGAATGGCGTGGTGGCTTCAGGCCGAGATCGAGCGTAGCCTGCCGGAGAACCTGCGACAGCACACGCTCAGTATTGCGCGTGATCCGACGCTGCGCAGCCGGATCGCGGACAACGCCTCCCGCCGAAGGGGCGGACTGCCGCCGGACCGGACCGCGATCACGAGCATCGCTCCAATGCATGATTAACGGCTTCCACTGGCAGCCAGCCTCCTCACGAAGGAGTACAAGGCCCGGACTCACGTTGTGAAGGTGCTCGACGACGGCTTCGAGTACGCCGGCCAGGGGGAGCGCGGTTGCCCAGCAGATCACCGGAACGAAGTGGAATGGCTTTCTCTTTTTCGCTATCGCCGGGGAGGAACGAGTTGCACGCAACACGACGAAACAGCGCAGTGGCCGATAGAATCACCTCGAGCGTCCGCTGCGCGATCTACACCCGGAAGTCCACCGAGGAAGGTCTCGAACAAGACCTCAACACGCCGGCACGCTTTCGGAGGGACCTACCGGCCCCTGTCGGCCGCCCGCTTCTGCTTGCTGGTCTTCAGCCGGTGACTGTCGCCGTTCATCTCCAGGATGTGGACGTGGTGCGTCAGCCGGTCCAGCAGCGCTCCCATCAGCCGCCCCCCCCATCCCCCCCGTCACATCACCTATCCAGCCCAAATTCAATCACTTGCGCTCTTCCGCTCCCACCCCGCCCGCTATCCTGGGATTGGAGTGCCGCATGTCGCCACCTTCCAGCCC
>Ga0101944_10006156_pt1 | contig 13004 bp, 11 predicted proteins | sample DewCreD2012metaG_FD_75245 | JGI IMG/M metagenome (GOLD analysis project Ga0101944, IMG submission 75245) | Hot spring sediment bacterial and archeal communities from British Columbia, Canada, to study Microbial Dark Matter (Phase II) - Dewar... ... | reverse complement strand
TCGCGCGGCAGCTCATCCGCGGCCAATCCCACGCGGGCCTTGAACCACACCCGGTCCGCGTCCACGAAACTGATGGCGCTGCACGGCACGCCGGCGACTTGCGCGGCCAGCCGGGCCAGGTCGTCAAAGTCCGCCTCCGGGGCGGTATCGAGGATGGCATAATCCCTCAAGGCCGCCTGCCGGGCCGCCTCCGTCTCCGCCGTCTGGGAGTTTGTGGCCATAACGGGTCGGTGTGTTTGCGTTTTACCTATTGTGCCAGCCAGCCGGGGTTTTTCCAGCCGCAAGCAGCGTCCGCGGCGGGGCGGGTCGCCGTGGCAAGGCAGCATTGCCCTGGCGACGCGGTCCGGGCACAATGCAACACACAACCGACACGATGAACGCCCTGACGCATCCGCCCGGGTTGCCCCGCACGAACACCGCCCGGCCGAACTCCCCGGGCGGCGGCGCCCCGAACACGGACCACTGGCCCCGGGCGGGGCGCGGCTTCACCTTGATCGAGCTGTTGGTGGTTGTGGCCATCATTGCCATCTTGGCGGGACTGCTCCTGCCTGCGCTCAGCCGGGCCAAGGGCCAAGCCGGCCGGATCGCCTGCCTGGGCAACTACCGCCAGCTCCAGTTGTGCTGGTTGATGTACGTGGACGACCACCAAGACCGCCTCCCGCCCAACGCCACCACCTCCGGCGCCGGCCGCGAGGGCTGGTCCGCCACCGCTCAGACCTGGGTGACCGGCAATGCATGGACCGACACCACCACGACCAACATCGAACGCGGGATGCTCTTCCCCTACAACCGGTCCGTGAAAATCTACAAATGCCCCGCCGACCGCTCGACCGTGCGCGACGAGGGCAAAATCCCGCGCACCCGTAGCGTGGCCATGAGCAATTACATGAACGACAACCCCGACCCGGCCGACCGCCACTGCTGGCATCGCCTGACCCAGGTGGTGGACCCGCCGCCTTCCCGGGCGCTGGTGTTCATGGACGAACACGAGGGCAGCATCGAAAACGCGCGCTTCCTCATCACCCAGGCCGGGGTGTGGTCGTGGATTGATCATCCGGCCACGCGGCACCTGCGCGGCACGGTGCTGACCTTTGCCGATGGCCATGCCGAGACCTGGAAATGGCTCGAGCGCAACACGCTCTACGCCGACCAACTCAAGGGCTGGGTGCAGCGCGTCCCGGGCATCCCCGAGCGCGACCGCGACCTCACCCGCGTGCACGCCACCGTGCCCCGCGTGCCCCTTCCCTGACCGCACGCGGCGCCGGTGTCGGGCTCAAGACGCCGGCGCGGTCGGGTGCGGCACGGTGCGGGGCAATTTCAGCCGGGCCAGCCCGGCCGCGGCCAGGGCCAGCCCCGCTGCCAACAGGTAGGGCGAGTGCGGATGCTCCGCGTAAAGCGTCGTGGCCAGCACCGGACCCACGATGCGGGCCAGCGTGCCGGCACTCTGGACCACCCCCAGCGTGGCGCCCTGTTCTTCGGGCGGCGAAAAGATCGAGACCAGCCCGAGCGTCGGCGCCCGATTCAGCCCGGAGCCCACCGAAACCAGCCCCAGCGCCGCGAGCAACGTGCCCAGCCCGCCTACGTACGGCAGCCAGGCCATGCTCGCCGCAAACATCACCAGGCTCGCCACGATCACCCGCGGCTCGCCGAAACGCTTCACCACCCGGCCGATCACCCCGCCCTGGATGAACGCCGAGACCAGTCCGCAGTACGCGAAGATGAAGCCCACCCGGCTTTCATCGAAGTAAAACCGCTGCGGCCGGATTTCCGCCGGGAACACCGCCTCGAGCAGGCGCCGGTTCAAATGCCGCCGGTCCGTTGCGCCGGGCCCCGGCGCCGGCGTCGCGCTGAGCAGGCGGCGGGTTTCCGGGGGAAGTTCCAGCCCGTCCAGTTGGGCCGCGCTCAGCAAAGGTTCCCCGGCGATCAGGCGGTTGAAGCCCGCGAACAGCACGCGCTGCAAGCGGCGCCGGGACAGCGTGTCGGCCCGGGCCAGCGTGGCGCGGACCTCGGGCGCGAGTCGGGCACTGAGGGCTGCGACCCGGGGGTCGTTGGGCCGGGTCAACCGCCGGGCCAGCGCGTGGGGCTCGGCGAAGTCATCGGGATGAAACCCCGGCGAGCCCAGGAGTAACGGCAACGTGGTCTCGAAGACCGCAAAGCACAGCGTGGCCAGAAAGTACAGGCCCACCAGCAAACCCACGCGCGGCTGGCGCAACGTGTGGGCAATCTGCCCCAGCCGCGGCCGGGCTTTGACCGGCGCCGAACCGGGAATGCGACTTTCGGCCAGGATGGCCCACGCCAGGGCGAAATTCGCCGCGCACAAGCCGGCCGCCACCCACCCCGGCCCCGCCAGGCCGAACGCCCGCGCGCTCAACGCGCCCAGGGCCGGCCCCAGGATGAAACCCAGCCCGAACGCCACGCCAATCAGGCCCATGCCCTTCGAGCGCTTCTCCGGCGGCGTAATGTCGGCGATGTACGCCGAGGCCACGGCGATGTTGGCCCCGCACGCCCCGGCAAAAATCCGTGAGGCCAGCAGCACCGCCAGGGCCGCGCCGGGGGTCAGCGCGGGCGAGGCGGCGAGGGCAAACATCGCGTAAGCCGCAGCCGAGCCGGCGTTGCTCGCCAGCAGGACCGGCCGCCGCCCGATGCGGTCGGACAACCGCCCCCACCACGGGGCCAGGAGCAGTTGCATGACCGAAAACGACGCGATGATCGCCCCAATGGTCCAACCTTGGGCACCAAACCGCTCGCTGTACCGGGGCAGCAACGGCAGCACGATGCCGAAGCCGATCAGGTCAATGAAGACCGTGAGGAAAATGACCAACAGCGACGGCTTTCTCACGGGCGCGGACGGCGCGGGCCGGACGGGGCGCGTCCGGCCTGCGGAAATGAGGGGTTTATGAACGCCAGCACGGGCGGGAATTAGGTTGACCGTCCGGGCCGGCGTCAACGGCGAAAACCGGCGGGGCGCCGCCTCCGGAGGACATCTCCGCGCCGCTCCGAAAGTACGTCCTATTCCGGACTGGCGGACCCCGTGGCGATGAATAACCTTGCAGTGTGGTCGGTCAATCCGGCAGAGCGCGATTAGGACGACTGCCCGGCACAACAAGGCAGCGCGCCGGACCGCGCTCGTTGAATCGCATGTACCTGACGGAACAACCTTGTCCGACCCGGCAGCGGACTTGCCCGTCGGTAGCCCGCTAAAGACCGGGTGAAACCGGGGCGTCGCCTCGATACCTCCCAACTTTTCCCGCTATGAAAACTAACCCTGCCCCGCTGGGAACCCTGGCGCTGGCCGTGGCGTTGCTGGTCCTGGGTTGGACCGGCTGCCGCAGCACCACCGCGGAAAAATCTGCGCCGCAACCGGCCCTCAAACCGGTCCACAGCCCGGTGCCCCCGCCCGCCCATGCGGCAGTGGCGCCGCCACCTGCAGCCACCGCGCCGGCGCCTCCTGCGACGACTCCAGCCACCGCCACGCCCGCATCCGGTGCGGTGGCCGCCACGCCGGCCGAAACACCTCCGCCCCCCCCGCCGCCTGTGGACAACCCGCCGCTGGCGCGCGTGGCGCCGCAACCACCTGCGGACCTTTCGCCCGGCGTGCAGGCCGTGGTGAACATGGTCCACGCCCAGGTGTCCGTGCCTGTCTTGCTCGAATACGTGAACACCACCACCAACGCTTTTCACCTCGAGTCGGACGACATCGTTTACCTCAAGGACCTCGGCGTGTCGGATGAAGTGGTTACGGCCATGCTTAAACGTGCCGGCCGTGAAACGGCGCCGGAAGGGCCCACGCTTGCCGAGGCGGCGCCCGCGCCCGCGCCTCCAGCCGAGCCCCCGCCGGCCAGCACCAACGCTACGGCGTCGGCCGCTACGCCCGCGCCCTCTACCTACGATCAAACAGTGACGCCCACCACCCCGGCGCCGCAGAGTGCCCAAGCGCCGCCACCGCCGCCGCCCAGCGCGCCGCCGGTCACGGAAAACTACTTCTACAGCAGCCTCGCGCCTTACGGGACCTGGTTGTACATCGAGCCGTACGGCTGGTGCTGGCAACCCACCGTCGCCGTGGTGGACCGCACCTGGCGGCCCTACCTGCACGGGGGACGCTGGGTGTACACCAGCGCGGGTTGGTACTGGCAATCCTACTACACCTGGGGTTGGGCGCCGTTCCATTACGGCAACTGGTACCTCAGCCCGGTCTGCGGCTGGGTGTGGGTACCGGGCCACGTGTGGGCGCCGGCCTGGGTCACGTGGCGCTACTCGGACGGCTACTGCGGCTGGGCACCGTTGCCGCCGGGCTGTGGCTGGCATCCCGGCTTCGGCCTGACTTACTGGGGCAGCCGGGTCTCGGTCAGCTTCGGCTTTCACCTGGGGTGGAGCAGCTTTGTATTCTGCACCTGGGATGACTGGTGGCGGCCGCACCCCTGGCGTTACTGCCTGCCGCCGCACCGCGCCGTGGTGGTGTACAATCAGACCACCATCATCAACAACTTCTACCTGGACAAGAGCCGCAACACGATCGTGAACGAAGGCGTGCCGCCCCACGCCATGCCCACCCACGTACGCCGCGAGTTGCGCAAGGTCGAACTGGCCGACGTCCCTGCCGGCAACTCCCGTTCGCTGGCGCCGGAACGCCTGACTGCGCCGGGCGGCAAGCTCGCCGTCTATCGCCCGGAAGTCCCCCCCGACCTCAAGCTCGCCTCCGCCAAGCCCGGTGAAGCCCCGCTCCGCCCCGGGCGCGTGCGCAGTGATTCGGCCACGCCGGGCCGCACCGACCTGGCCCCCGGGCGCTCGCCCGAGAATTTGTCCGGACGCCCGACGCGCGCCGAAACGCCGTCTGCACCGGGACCGCAGCGCCAACACGGTTCCGGGGGGGCCGACACCCCGGCCCGCGTGCCGCAACGCAGTGTGCCACCCGGACGTTTCGAAAATTCCACCCGCGCCGAAGTCCCCGTCCGGGCGCCAACCGTGACCACTCCAGGGCGCTCCGCTCCGCCTGCGCGCGCGCCGGAAGCGACTCCACCTTCGCGTGCCGTTCCTGGCGCGACACAACCGACGGTACCCACGCGCGCGGAGCCCCGCGCCCCCAGCGTCGGCACGCCGGTCCGACCCGACCGCTCGGGCGTGACTCCCGCGCCGCGCACGGCGGAACCGCGGACCGCTCCCTTACCGACCCCACCCACGCGCAACCCCGCTTCGGCGCCCGGCGCAACGCCGCCCACACGTCGCGCGTCCGAGTCCGCGCCAATGCCCGGTCGGAGTGAACGACCCACGCTCACCGTGCCGCCCGCTGCGCCCGCCCCGGCGCCCAATTCCAGCACACACTCGCCCACGGCCCGGCCCGAATCCCGGCTGCAGCCCGGGCCCCACGCGCCGCCGACGCGCTCCGAGAGCGTCGCACGACCCGACAGCACACCCGCGCCCCGATTTGCTCCACCGCCCTCCCGCAGCGCCGCGCCCGCCCCGGCCCCCGGCGTGAATATGGTGCCGCGTTACGTGCCGCCCGCGCGCGCCCAAAACCCGGTTCCAGCCGGGAGTGCGCCCGTGCCGCAGTTTGCTCCGCCCCCAGCGCGGTCCGTTAACCCGAGCCTGCCACAACCCGCGCCGGGCCGTGCCGCGGCTCCTGCTGCTCCGCCGGCTTTCAATCCGCCCGCCTCGCGGCCGTATTTCAGCAGCCCGCCCGCGTTTGCCGGGCCGAGCCCGCGGTCTGGCGGCGCGGCGCTGGCGCCGGGGCGTAGAGAGTCTCCGGCCCGCGCGGCAACGGCGGAGGTAGGCGAACTTACCGTGAGGACTGAGCGCCCGGCTCACGTGATTGGGCCTCCCGGGTTTTGACCGTGATGAAGCTGTCGTTTGCCGGCGCGCTGGTTGCGGGAATGTTGGCCTTCGCGCCGCGGTTGGTTGCTGCGACGGCGGCGCCCCAGGTGCTGTTTTACACCGGCTTCGAGGCGGCTGAGGGGTACGACGCCAGCAAGAATCTGCGCGGGCAACGGGGCTGGCTGGGTGAGGGCTCGGGCGGCAACGGCTTGGTCCGGGACTTCTTCGAGGGTTTGGGCCAGCAGGCGTTTGTGGGCTACGCGCCGCCGGCGCCCAAGGACGAGGTGCTCAGCGTGTGGCGGCCGTTTAACGTGCCCGCGCCTACACCGGACCGGCCGGTCTGGAAGTTCTCGGTCTGGATGCAGATCGTGGACTCAACCAACGGCGAGTACGACGACTTCCGCTGGAGCGCCTACAACACCGAGGGCCACCGGCTCTTCTCGTTGGACTTCGACAACGCCGCGCTCGAAATCAACTACCTGCTCGACGACGGCCAGGGGTTTCGCTCGACCGGGTTCACCTTCAGCACCGAGGTCATTTACCGGCTGGAAATCTGGCTCAACTTTGCCCGCAACAACTGGCAGGCGGTCATGAACGGCCAAGTGGTCGTGGACGCCCAACCCATCACCACCACCGGCGCCCGGCTCGATTTGTCCGACATCGGCGCAGTCTGGGCCCTGCGTACCAAGGGTCGGCCGGGTGACAACTACCTGCTCTTCGACGAGTACCAGCTCACGATCGAACCCACCGACCACATTCCGGCCACGCTGGAGCTGGTGGGCTTGAACACCCGGGGCGAGTTCGAGCTGTACCTGCACGCCGAACGCAACCGGACCTTTGCGCTGGACGTGAGCACGGACCTCAAGGACTGGACACCCCTTGCCACCAACCGGCTGGCCGAGGGCTACTGGTTTTTCACCGACACCACCGCGCCGGGCTACCCCGTGAGCTTTTACCGGGCGCGGGAAGTTTTGCCCTGAGCCGCTGTGGCCGCGCGGTCTTGGCCGGGGCGGACTAGGCGCGCCCGGCCGCCCCACCGGCGCGCTCAATCCATCACCTCGAAGGCGTAGCCCTTGAGGTATTCGGTCTCCGGGATGGCGGGCACCACCGGGTGATCCGGTGCCTGGGTGAAGACGGCCACCCGCCGCAACAGCCGGCGCGCATCGTAGGCCGCCGCCAAAATGACGTTCTGAAAAGTCACGGCGTCCACGTGATGCGAGCAGCAAAACGTGGCCAACAAACCGCCGGGCTTGAGCAGCTTGAGCGCGCGTAGGTGGATTTCCTTGTAGCCGCGCTGGGCGTCCCCGACCGCCTCGCGCGTGCGCGTGAAGGACGGCGGGTCGAGGATGATGACATCGAAGGGGGGCACCAGCTTCTCGTGCGGGCCGCGGGCGGTGCGGGCCTTGAACCAGTCGAAGACGTTCGCCGCCTCGAAGGAGCAGCGTTCGGCCAGCCCGTTGGCTTCAGCGTGGCGGCGCGCGGTGTGCAACGCTTCCTCGCTTTGTTCCACCAGATGCACGTGGGCCGCGCCGGCCCGGGCCGCCAGGAGGCCGAAGCCGCCTACGAAACTGAAGGCATCGAGCACCTGCGCGCCCGGCCGCCGGCGGATGAGTTCGGCCACGCGCGCGTAGTTTTCCTGCTGGTCCAGGTACAGGCCGGTCTTGTGTCCGCCCAGCAGGTCCACGCTCAGGCGCAGGCCGTGGAGGGTGATCTCGACCGGGCCGGCGAGCTCGCCGGCCAGCAGGCCGTGTTGCTCGGGCAGGCCCTCGAAGCGGCGGCCGGCGGTGTCGTTGCGCTCGAGGATGGCGCGCGGCGCCCACACCCGCCGGAGCGCCTCGACCAGCAGCGGCTTGCGCTGGTCCATGCCCAGCGCGGTGGTTTGCAGCACCAGCACGTCCGCGTAGCGGTCCACAATCAGGCCGCTGAGCCGGTCGCTCTCGGCGTTGACCAGGCGGCAGGCTGTGGTCCCGGGAAGGTACCGCTGGCGCAGGGCCGCGGCCTCGCGGAAGCGGCGCTCGAAGAACGCGGCGTCCAGCGGCTCACGGCGGGTCGAGAGCAGGCGCACGCGCAATTTGGACCGCCCGTTGTAAAAGCCCACGCCCAGGAACCGCTGGCGGTGGTCCTTGACCTGCACCACCTCGCCATCCCCCGCCGGGCGGGTCAGGCGCAGGATGGTGTTGAGTGAAGGCATATTAATGATTACCAGGCATTGAAAAGTAAGGAATTGCTTTAGGCGCAGCCCAACCTATCAGTGGAGCGTTCGCGACGAATCCTTCGGGATGGTCAAATCAGGATTCGAGTAATTTACGCAGGTCGCGCAGGTGAATCTGGTTGTGGCGGTAGACCATTTTGACCATTTCGGCCAAGGTAGTCAGGCCGAGAAAGGGATGGCGGCCCTGTTTCTGAAGGTCTTCTTCGGTCAAGGAGGTAACCAGGGCAATCATTTGGGCGCGGGTGGCCTGAAATTGTTCGAGTAAATCGGCGGCAGTCAGGTCGCGGGTTTTTTCTTGCTGACGGGCATTGTAACGGTCAATATCGAAGTCCTCCGTTGCGCCGGGGCCGCCGGCGCCAATATCTGCAAACAATTTCAAGAAGCCTTGTTCCGCCGTTACGAAATGCGCCAAGACGCTGCGCACCGTCCAGGTTTGGCCTTCGGTATATACCGGAGTTTGCCACTGCGCAGGGGAAAGGGCGGCGAAGAAAGCGGTGGTCTTTTCGCCTTCGGTTTGCAGGCGTTCAGCGAGAAATTCAGAGGTGTCGGGCATGAGAATTTATTCTCCTGTAGCGCAAAATACTATCGTGGCGCGAAATACTATTTTGCGCTACAGCGCTGGGTGGCGATAAGTGCCATTTTACGTTACGCAGCTACGCGGCTACAGCAGCGAGTAGCCGCCATCGACGGCAAGGGTTTGACCGGTAATATATTCGTTATCGAGCAAAAATTCAAGGGAGCGGGTGATTTCATCAAGATACGCCGCGCGTTGAATGGGCAGGCGCGAGACCAGGCGGCTCCACTCTTCGGGCGGGGTATCGTCAGAGGGCAGCACCAGCCCCGGCGCAATGGCGTTCACCCGCACCTTTGGCGCAAAGGCGCGCGCCATAATTTGGGTGAGCGATTGCAGCCCGGCTTTGCTGACGGTGTAAGCGGCGAAGCGCGTCCAGACCTTTTGGGCAGCGATGTCGGTGATATTGACAATAAGCGCGCCCGCCTCCATGCGTTGGTAAGCCTTTTGAGCGCACAGGAAGGGCGCGCGCAGGTTCAGGTCGAGCATCCCATCCCAATCGGAGACACTCGCCGAACGAACGTCACCGGCGCGCATCAGGGCCGCCGAGTTGACCAGCACGCGCAGCCCGGAGAGTTGGTTGGCCGGGTCAGCCAGCAGGCCATCGAGCGCGGAAAACAACCCTTCGACTTGGGCCACGTCCGTCAGGTCGGCCCGCAGGGGATAGACCGGCACGCCCAGGGCGCGCAATTCGAGGGCGGTTTGTTCGGCCTGAAATTGCGAGGCGTGATAATGCAGCAAAATGGCGTATCCGCGCCGGGCCAGGGTGAGAGCAAAGGCGCGCCCCAGGCGGTGGGCGGCGCCTGTCACAAGCGCGAGGGGGAATTGGCTGTTCATTGTCCTATTGTAGTGTATTTTGCGGCACTCCGGGGAACGTCTCGAAGGTTTTTCAACCTTTGGGAGGGGTTGAAGGAGGCCGAAATCAGGAGATTTTGGAGGCCGAAATGCGCCAAAAAGCACGAAACGGTGTTTTAATTGGATGGATGGAAAACCCGTCGTTCCCACTCAATCATTCAAGAGGAGATGTAATATGAACTGGCTCAAGAAAGACTTCAACACGATGACCTGGGTGCTCATCCCGGTCGCCATCGCCATCAACGTCGCCATCGGTCAAATCGTCGTCCTGCTCCGGCTGCCGCTCTACCTCGACAGCATCGGCACGGTGTTGGTGGGCGCAATCTGCGGCCCGGTGGCCGGGTTGTTGACCGGAATGCTCTCCAACATCATTTGGGGGCTGGCGGTCGACCCGAACGCGCTGCCCTGGTTCCCGGTGGCGGGGGTCATCGGCCTGGTGGCGGGTTTGTGCGCCAACGCCGGCCTGTTCAAGAACTGGTGGAAAGTAGTCATCACCGGTTTCCTGATTGCGCTTGGGGCGGTGCTTTCCGGCACGCCAATTGCGGTTTACCTGTATGGCGGCATCACGGCCAGCGGGTCATCCTTCATCACGGCCTTCCTTATCCAGACCGGGCGCGATATTGTCTCATCGGTGTTAAGCACCAACTTCATCGTCGAACCCATTGACAAGATTTCCACCGCCCTGCTGGCCTTCGCCATCATCCAGGGACTTTCACAGCGCTTCGTGGCGCGCTTCCCGCGTCCTGAAAACGTGGCCGTGGAAAAAGGCCAGGGACGCACCCAACTCTTCATCGCAGTGGGCGTGGTGATTGCCTTGGTCTTGCTGGCGGCGTTTGTGGTCGTCAATCTCCTGGGCTAATCTGTTTCGCAGAGTTGCGTCTCGAGTTGCGCCGTAGTTGAACTGCGGCGCAACTCGCGCCATCCCGCCCGGACATGAATACCCGGGCTATTCAATCGGATTAGAAAGCAACCTTCGGGACGACCGATTCAAATAGGGTAAAATCCCTCCATGCACGAAAGACTCTCGCTCTACATTCACCGTGAAAGCCCACTGCACCGGTTGAATCCGCTCACCAAACTGACGCTGACCTTCGCGCTCATCCTGGTCGCCTTTTCCAGCCCCTGGTATTGGACGGCAACCGGGTTGATTTTCGCCGTTGTCGCCCCGCTCAGTTTCGTGGGAAAAGTCCAGCGCGAATATTTTTGGACCGCCCTGCGCCTGCTCGCGCCGGTGACAGGATTCATCTTCGTCATGCAATCCTTTTTCCTGCCAGGCGGCGAGACGGAATTATTCCAATTCGCCTTCTTGCGGCTGACGAGCGAGACCCTTGCCCAGGCCTATCTCACCGCCATCCGTATCTTCGTGATGGTGTCCTCCTTCATCCTGTTCCTGCTCACCACCCACCCCAGCGAATTGATGGGCGACCTGACGCGGCGCGGGCTGCCCGGTCAGTTCGCCTATGTCATCGTCAGCACCCTGCAAATCATCCCGCAAATGCAGGCCAAAGCCCAAACCATCATCGCCGCCCAGCGCTCGCGCGGGCTGGATACCGAAGGGGCCTTCCTGAAACGGGTCGGCGCGCTCGTGCCGCTGGTCGGGCCGCTGGTGTTCGGGTCGCTGGTGGAGGTCGAGGAACGCGCCATCGCCATCGAAGCGCGCGGATTTACCTCGGCGCGTCCCAAAACCTTCCTGCGCGAACTTCCTGATACACCCGCCGATAAACTTATCCGCTGGACATTGGTCGTCCTCGTCTTGCTCACCTTTGCGGCAAACCTATGGCTCTCGTAACACTCAAAAACGTCACTTACCAGTACCCGCTCACCGAAACCCCAGTGCTGAAAAATGTCAGCCTGGAGGTCAACGAAGGCGAGTTCGTGACCGTCATCGGCCCAAACGGGGCAGGCAAATCGACGCTCTGCTACGCCATTTCTGGCTTCATTCCACACTTCTTCAAAGGCGAGTTGAGCGGCTCGGTGAAAGTGGCTGGCGTAGAAGTACGCGACTCCAACCTGAGCGAGTGGGTCGCCAACGTCGGGCTGGCCTTCCAGAACCCGTTCAACCAGATTTCAGGGGCCAAATACACGGTGTACGAGGAAGTTGCCTTCGGGCTGGAGAATCTCGGCATCCCGCGCGAAGAGATGAAAAACCGGGTAGAAGAAACCCTGGCGATGACTGGAATCCGTCACCTGGCCGAGCGCTCGCCCTACTCGCTCTCTGGCGGGCAGCAGCAGCGCGTGTCGCTGGCCTCCATCCTGGTCATGCAGCCCAGGGTGCTGGTGCTGGATGAACCGACCAGCCAGCTTGACCCCATCGGCACGCGCGAAGTTTTCGGCGTCATCCGCGAGATGAGTCGGCGCGGCATGACGGTCATTTTGGTCGAGCATAAAGTGGAATGGATTGCGGAATTTGCCGACCGGGTGGTGGCCCTGCATGAGGGAGAAATCCTGCTCGAAGGCGCGCCCGGCAAGGTGCTGACTGACCCTAGACTGCCCGACAAACACTTTGGGATTTCACGCTACACCCAGGCGGCCCGCGCAGCCGCCGAAAGCGGATTGTGGCCCGCAGGCCGCCGCCTGCCCGTGACGCTGGATGAAGCTGTTGAGGGCTTCTCGAAATCGGCCCAGCGTTGAACGACTTTTTCGTCTCTCCTACGCAGAAAAGTCCCCGCGAAACAAAGCGCAGCAGGAGAGGCGGTTTTAGTCCCGCGAAGGACGCGGCGTTTATCCAACTCTGCCCGTCTTGCCCCCCCAAAGGGGGCAATTTTTATAATAGGATATAAACTATCATAATTTATTGTATACTATTGAAAATATAGATATTCTAATCGCAAAGCACGGCGCACCAGCCGAAGCGCGGAACAAATTCCGCGCTACAAATCCAAATGGAGGAAAAATATGGACCCTTTTGCCGCAGTTGGAGGAATGACAATTGTTTTTATCATCCTTTCTGTGTGCTGTACGCTGTTAATCACAGCCGCAGCCATCGCCGTGCCATTTATCATCATCCGCCGCATGAACCAGAATAACCAGAAAAAGGCCGAGGAGTTAATGGCAACCGGCCAACAAGGCGAGGCCACCATCCTGGCCTTGCAGGATACCGGAATGCGCATCAACGACAACCCGCGCGTTGCCATCGTGATGGAAGTCCGCATTCCTGGTTACGCGCCCTACCAGGTGCAAAAAACCGTCACCCTGCCGCTAATTAATCTGGCGCAAGTGCAGCCTGGCTCAGTGGTGCCCGTTCTGGCCGACCCCAGCCAGCCAAACAACCCCGATAAAGTGGGATTGCTGTTACGGTAATAATCGCCGAATTTGAATCCACAGATTGCATAGATTTCGCAGATTTTTCCTGCGCAATCTGCGCCATCTGTGGATTTTTCTTTTCCCCGCCTCCTTTCAGCCCGAATGTGGTTTAATCATTCCATGAAACTGACCACCATTCTCTCGAAAGCCTTCGCCGCCCGAACAGAACTATTCGATGCCAGGCATCAGGCCGCCTTTCGCCTGTTCAACGGATTCTACGAAGGCGAGCCGAACCTGCTGGCGGATATCTACGCC
>Ga0101944_10006155_pt1 | contig 13004 bp, 8 predicted proteins | sample DewCreD2012metaG_FD_75245 | JGI IMG/M metagenome (GOLD analysis project Ga0101944, IMG submission 75245) | Hot spring sediment bacterial and archeal communities from British Columbia, Canada, to study Microbial Dark Matter (Phase II) - Dewar... ... | reverse complement strand
GAGGCCGCTTCGGGCTCGGCAACCCCGCCATGGAGACGTGCGAAGGTCTGGTTCAGATCCGTATCCTTCCCGGCCTCGGCGAGTTGTTCGTGTAACGCCTGTTTCTCTTTCAGCTCGCGAAGTTCCTTATCCAAGGCGTCCTGATAAACGGGCTTCTGCTCGGTCGCGACGATCCGTTTCCTCCGCAGGTCCGGCCGATCCGCTTCGGCATCGAAGCCCACATCGCCCAAGGGCACGTTGTGGATCTCCGCGTCTTTCGGAACCGCTTTGAGCGGCGACTTGTCGGACGCTGTCGGCTGAATCTCCGCCCGAGGCGGGGAGGTGGCGGATGTGCTGGCTTTCGCGGACGCTGGAGTCTCTGGGCGCGTCGGTGGCATCGGGGCCGCCGCCACTTCTTTGGCGTCCGGCGGCGGGGCAGGCTCGCGAGCGATAGGGGTGCCGATGGCCGGCTCGGACGGACCTCGGTCTGCCTTTTTCTCGTCGCGCTCCTCCTTGACTTGGCCTTCCAAGTCTCCAACGGTCTTCTGCCGACTCCGGAGCAGTCCTCCGCTGCCGGTTCCGAGCATTCTTCTCTCGAAGGCGTTACCCGCCGACTCGTTGTGGTCGGAGACCTTGCCCACCTCGTCCCGCACCACCGGGTGCTCCGCGGGCGGCCGGTCTTTCGCCATGTCGTGCGTTTTCGTCACGGTTCGTTCTTCGAGCGAGGCTGTTGCAAGGGTGTTTTCGGCAACAGCCTCCTTCGCGGCGGGTGGGCTCTTTACGGTCTTGTAGGGGCCCCCGTATCTGCGTGCGCTGGACAGGACCGGCAAGAGAAGCCCGCCGACGAACACTGCAAGGAACAGCGCGGCCAGCGAGGCGAAGGTCCAGCGCAGCCTTACGCGCGGCCAGACCTGCAGACCTATCCGCGCCAGGAATCCGTGGCGAGCCTGCCGGGCGCCGGAAAGCACCCGCGCGCGGCGGCGGTCGTCGAAGGCGTACTCCTTCATCCCGGAAAGGATCGCTTGCTCGGTCAACGCCAGCGTCCCGCGGAGTTCCGCCAATTCCTGCCGGCAGCGCGCACATTCCTTCAGGTGCCCTTCCACTTCCGCCTTGCCCGCCGCCGACAGGTTCCCGAAAAGATACGCCGTCAACAAATACTGCAGGTGGTCGTCCTGCTGCAGCCGGCCGGAAGGCCCGGGATGGGATTTCGGTTCAGGAGTCATGCGACCTCCTCGGGTGGCGGTCGGACGTTCATGGTTCATCCTTCACCACCGCCGCCAGGGTCTTCATTGCCCGGTGCAGTAGGAACCCGACGTTCGTCACCGTCAAGCCGGTGATCTGCGCGATTTCCCTGTAGGAGCGCCGCTCCTGGACCTTGAGCAGCAACAGTTCGCGCAGACGGGGTTCGAGCCGCTGGATGGCGGCCTGAATACGCGCCACGTCTTCCTTGCCGTGCAGCGCGGCATCGGCGGCAGGAGCGACCTTCTCGCTAGCCGCCGCGACATCGGCCTTCACCCGCCGTTCGACCGCGCGTCGGCGGAGGCGGTCGACGCTCAGGTCCCGCACAACCTTCAACAGCCAGTTGCGCCCGCCGGAAACCTGTTCGGCGTGTTTGAGCACCCGTTGCGGGTTGCGCGCGGCGCGCAGGAAGGTCTCCTGCACCACGTCCTGCGCCGTCGCCTCGTCGCGAAGGAACGCGGCGGCAAACGAGAGCAGCGAGGCCTCGTGACGGCCTACAAAGGCGTCGAAGGCCTGGACGTCGTGCTGGGCGACGTAGGCTCTCAGCAGCTGACGGTCGTTCATGCCGTCCCAGTGCCCCATATCCTCCCGTTCCTTTCGTATACCGTGCGAAACGACAGTTTATTAGACGCAGGAGCGGCGGTCACGGATCATTTTCATCCGACCGATCTGTACCGGTCCGTCGGGAATGACATTTGATGGGGACCGATCGGCCCCGTCCGTTTGAGACCGGAACCCGTCGTTCTGTTGCAGCCCGCCCCCGGACTGTGTAACCTGTTCTTCATAATCGACTGAGGAGTCTTTCATGTCCCACAACGATTTTCCCGACCGCCTGCCCGCGAAACCGAGCCGCAAAGGGTTCCTCGATGCGCTGAAGTACGACGCCGACGGACTGGTCGCCGTGATCACGCAGGACGTGAAGAGCGGCGAGGTCCTGATGCTCGCCTTTGCCAACCGCGACGCGGTGGAAAAGACGCTCGAGACGGGCCTGCTGCACTACTATTCGCGCTCGCGCCGGAAAATGTGGCTGAAGGGCGAAGAGTCCGGTCACGTGCAGAAGCTCGTCAGCCTGGCCGTCGACTGCGACGGCGACGCAATCCTGGCCAAGGTGCGCCAGGCGAAGGGCGCCTGCCACATGGGCTTCCGCTCGTGCTTCGCCTTCCGCATTTCGAAGGACGGCCGGATGAAAGTCGTCGGCAAGAAGGTCTTCGACCCGAAGAGCGTGTACGGGAAGTGAATTGGCGTGCGCCGCCATGGCGGCGCACGCCAAAACTACTTGCTGATCTTGAATCCCACGAAATCGCTTTCGGCAAGGGTGACCTGCGAGTTGTTCGTGCGGATCTGGACGCGGAACTTGTACTCGCCGGGGGAAAAACGGTAGTAGGGCATGAAGAGCTTGAAGTCCTTCCATTCCGTGCTGTCCCAGCCGGGCTTGTAACTGTCCCAGACGGCGACGTGACCGTCGTTGGCGCGATAGGGGCCCTGATCGTCGACGATCACCTTCTCGCCGGACTGGCGGTAGAAGAACGCGACGGCTTCGCCCGCGATGTCCTTGCGCCACTGCACGGCGAATTCGACGTGGATCAGCATGCCCTTCAGGTTGTTCTGCATCTGGTTGTGATCGACCCAGACGCGGCGCACCTGCGCGGTGCCGCGAGCCTTGTTGAGCTTCTCCTGCGCCTCGCGTTCCTGCTGCAGGCGCAATTCCCGCTCCTTGGCGGCGGCGGCCTCGGCGGCCCGTTTCTCGGCTTCGCGTTTGGCGGCGTCCAGCGCGGCCAGGCGTTCCTGTTCCAGGCGTTTCTGGCGTTCCAGTTCCGCGGCGGCTTCGGCCTTGCGTTTCTCCTCGGCCAGCTGCTTCTGGATCTGCTCGGCCTGCAGGCCTTGCTTTTCCAGCGCCTTCTGTCTGGCTTCCAACTCCTGGCGTTCGCGTTCGAGGCGCGCCTGTTCGGCCGCGCGTTCCTCTTCGCGCTTCTGCAAACGGGCCAGCGTCGCTTCCTTTTCGGCATCGGTCTTGTGGAGGATGCTGATCAGGAGCGGGATGCGGTCGACGAAGTCGGCGATGTTCCTGACGCCCAGCGTCACGTGCTGCACCACGCCTTTGCCGGGTGCCAGCAATTCGGCCGTGGCGTTGTAGGGCGTCGTGCCTTTGCCGCCGGGCGAGACCGCGAAACGCATGGCGCGCTGCGCGCCGGCCTTGGCGGCGAGCTGGCCGAACATGTCGGCCGGGAGCCGTTCGAGCTGGGTCTGTCCCGTCTCCTTGGCGGCCGCCGCCAGGCGGTCCGGGGGAAGGATGCGGTAGCGGGACTCGAGCGCCTTGACCAGCGTTTCGCGCGGCGGTTCGGCCAATCCTTCGGAGGGCACGCCCTCCAGCGACAGCAGCACGGCCAGCAGATCCTTGCGGTCCCGGATCTGCTGTGAGAGCTGTTTGCGCAGCTCGACGACCTGCTGGCGCTTTTCGGGCGTATCGGCCCACAGGGCGGCCTTGGCCAGTTCGACATCGGCGTCTTCGAGCAGGTCCGGGTCGTTGGCCGCGAGGATCCTGCGGGCGGCATCGAGGGCGGAGCGATAGTCGTCCTGGCGTTTCTGCTGGGCGTTCTGATCCGGGTCGGTTTCGCGCCTGCTCCGCGAGAGCCAGTCGCGACGGGCGCGCAGGCGGTCGCGGGTGGCCAGGAGCAGGACGCGCGCGGAATCGGGCGCGTACGGATGGTCGCGGTCGGCCCGGTCCAGGCTTTCCAGCGCCGCGGCGATCTCGGCGTCGTCGCGCGAGACCAGCGCCTGTTCGGCGTCGTTGACGGCACGGCGCAGTCCATGGGCCTGGTTTTGCTGAAACCAGAGGAATCCGGCCATGCCGCCGCCGACCAGGAGCAGGAAGAGCAGGACGCCGATGGCGACCCAAAGGCCGAGCCCGCGCGAAGGCGGCGCCATCGCGGCGACGGTCGTGGGACAGGACGGCAGGGGGTGCGTTTCCGTTGCGGGCGCCGCCGGCAGGCCCGTCGTCGCATGCTCCTCGGGCAGGCGCTGCTCGGGGACCTGCACGAGGCCGGCCGTCCGCGGATCCGCCTGGGCGAATGCGCGGACGAGCGCCACGCAGGAGGGATGGCGGTTCCTGCGATCGATCGCGAAGGCCTTGCTCAGTGCCTGCCACTGGGCATCGGTGAGCGTGGCCGGTTTCTCGGGTCTCGCGCGACGGATCTGTTCCATCAGCGCCATCTGCGAGGGCGCGCGGAAGGGCGGGTGCCCGGCGACCATCTCGTAGATCATCACGGCCAGCGCCCATTGGTCGACGCCGCGGGTGAGCGTGCGCCCTTCCCATTGCTCGGGCGCCATGTAGCCGGGCGTGCCGCAGATCTCGTTGCTTTGCGGCGTCGCGATGCTCAGGCTGGTCAGGCTCGCCTGGATCTCGGCCGCGAGCCCGAAATCCACCAGGCGCACGAACGGCACGCCGGGCCGATATTCGCGTCCGGATTCCAGCATCACGTTCATCGGTTTCAGATCGCGGTGCAGCACGCCGTAGCGTCTGGGCGAACCGTCGGGGTTCCAGGTGGACGGTTGCGCATGCGCGTAGTCCAGCGCCGCCGCGATCTGTTCGGCGATGCCGACGGCCACGGGTATCGGCAGGGGCGCCTCGGGATCGCCGCACCGCGAGCGGAAGTCCGCGAGGTACTCGGCCAGCGATTTGCCGCGCACCAGGTCCATCAGCAGGCAGACGTCGCCGTTCTGCGGATCGCGTTCGAAAAAGCGCGTGGTGGCGATGTGCGGGTGCGCCAATTGGCTGACCAGCGCGAAGTTGTTCTGCAGCGTCTGAAGCTGCGTGGACTGCCGGGTGACTTCCGGAGCGACACGTTTGAAGGCATAAAAGAGGTCGGTGCTGAGGTCCCGGACTTCCAGCACCTCGCCGGATGCGCCCCGGCCCAGAAGCCGGATGACCTGGTAGCGGTTCAGCAGCAGGGGCGGCGGCATCTGGCCGATGCGCGTGGGGGCCGGTTCGTATCCGCTCTGCGGCGTCTGCGGAGCCTGGCCCGGGGGCGATGGATGCGGTTCCGGCATGGTCGTTCCTTCTTACTTCCGCGACGCCACGTATTCGGACACCTTCATGAACGGGCAGCCCTTTGCCTTCAGGTAGCTCACGATCTGGACGAAGGCGGCAAAACGGTCGTCGTCCCAACTGTTCGGGTGGCCCTGCAGCACCAGATACGCCTTCTGGCGACCGAGTTTCTCGAAGCGTTCCTTGAAATGCTCGAAATTCGGCACCAGGGTCGGCTGTTCCAGATTGATGACGCGCTCGAGGGACACCTTGGTGTAATGCTTCGGCTGTTTCGGTCCGAAGAACCAGATGGTCAAGCCGGGGATGGCCTCCAAGGCCTTTTCGGTGTTTTCGTTCGTTCCGCTCCAGTGCGGGCCGAAGGCGTTGAGTTCCAAACCGAGTTTCTCTTTGGCCAGCGTCTGCGTCTTCTCCATCGCGGCCCGCTGTTCTTCGGCCGAGGCCGATTCGAACTCGGCCGGATCCTGCTCGCCCTTGCGCGCCTTGTAGCCGTGATTCCAGAACTCGATGAACCCCTTCCTGTCGAGATCCTTGATCCACTGGAAGTATGCGGGCGCGTCCTCTTCCAGGGAGGAACCGATGATGCCGAAGGACGCCTTCAGACCTTCTTTCTCGATGAAGTCGACACACTTCTGCCAGCGCGGCGAGATCGCACCGTCCTTGGGCGCGCCATTGCGCGCGAGGTCGTCGAGTTTGAGGATGATGACAGGCATCGGGGCCTCTTGCGCGACGGTGGCGGCGACGAGGAGCGGGAGCAGGGCCAGGATGAAGCGTGCGCGTTGCATGCAGGGCCTCTCCGTACGGGACCGGGCAGCAGGATACACGAAAGGGAGGGGAAAGGGTAGGGGGGTGGAGGGTTGCGGATCGAGGATTCCGTACTCGAGCGCCGGGGCCAACTTCTATTTTCCCTTTGGCCTTGACGCTTTGGCCGACCGCAGTTTCTCGCGCGTCTGCTGGACCTCGATGCTGGTGGGGAAGCGGGTGTAGGCGCGTTCGATCTGCTGGAGCGCTTCCTGCTCCTGACCGGCGGCCATCAGAATTTCGGCGAGCAATGCAACGGCCTGGGGATCGCCGCCGGCGGTCAGGCGCTCGGCTTCGCGGGCCTGCAGGAGGGCCTTTTCCGGCGAGAACCATGGCGCTTCCGGCCGGGCGATCAGGAGGCGTGCGACCCGCAGGCGCATCCCCACATCGGCAGGTTGCTGGTCCTGGTAGGTCAGGTACGCTTCGAGCGCCTCGGCGGTGCGTTGCTGCGCGTTCAGGGCGTCGCCGAGGCCGCGCCAAAATTCGGAGCGCGTCGGGGCGCGTTCGAGCAGTCTTCGGAAATCGGCCTCGGCCTCCGCGGCCAGGCCGAGGCGCAGGCGGACGCCGGCCCGCAGTTGGAGGGCATCGAGTCGCTCGGGATCCCGCTGCAGGGCGCGGTCCAGGTCGCCGGCCGCCTTCTCGAAGCGGCCTTGTCCGGCTTCCGCCTGCGCGCGGGCGACGAGCAGCGCGGGGCTGTCGGGATCGGCCTGCAGCGCTTCGTTGGCCGCGTCTAGCGCGTCGGGCCAGCGTCCGAGTTCGATCAGTGCGCGCGTGCGGAGTCCCAGCAAGGCGCGTTCTTCGGGCGCACGCTCGAGCGCGGTGGCCGCGGCGGCCAGGGCCTCCTCCGCGCGACCCGTGTCGAGCAGGAGTTCCACCAGGGCCGGCCAAGCCTCGCTCGCGTGGGGGCGAAGGCGCAGCGCGTTCGCGTAATCCAGCAGGGCGAGCGCCCGATCGCCGAGTTTGCGTGCCACCTGGGCGCGGCCCAGGAGCGCGTCCGGCTGGTTGGGTTCCAGATCGAGCGCGAGGGTGAAATGCTGGAGGGCCCGCGCCGGATCCGGCGACAGCGCGCCGGGCAGTTCCTGTCCCGCGTACAGGCTGCCGGCGATCAGGTGCGCTTCCCAGAGGGGGTTGCCGGAGGCGATCACTTTCAAGGCCAGTTCCAGGGCGGCGCGTGCGCCTTCTTTCTTCCGTTCCATCTCGGCGTCGGACATCTTGCGGGCGTTCAGGATCAGGACGTAGGCGCGCGCAAGCTGGGCGTACGGATCCTGCGGATCGCCGTCTCCGGCCTGCCGATAGAAGGCGAGCGCCGCCTGGAGAGCCGTTTCCCGGTCCGGGGCGAGGCGCAGGGAGATTTCGCCGCAGCGCACCAGCGCGCGCGGGTCGCCGGTGCGTCCGTGGTCGTCGCCGAATTTGCGGGCCAGCGCATCGGCTTCCTGGAAGTGCGCCAGCGCCGCCTGCAGGGAGCCCTTTTTTTCGCAGGCCTCGCCGCAGGCGAAGTGGGCGAGGCGTGCCAGGGCCAGCGGGGGCTGGGCCGCGACGACCGTTTCGAGTTGTTTCGCCGCGGCCTCGTATTGGCGGCGCTGGAGCAGCTCGATGCCGTGGAGGTAGAGCGGCATGGCGCGCGCGAGGTTTTCCAGTTCGCGGCGCCTGGCTTCCTCGTTCGCCCGCCGCTCTTCGAGCGCCCGCGCTTCGGCGGCCGCGCGGCGCTGCGCCTCGTCGCGCTTCGCCTCTTCGGCTTGCGAGCGCAACTTCTTTTCCTTCTCCCACTCCCGGTACTGCGCGAGTTCCTTGCGCTCCGCTTCGTCCAGCCGCGCCTTGTGCTCCCGCGACTGCCAGAACCACAGGCTGGCGCCGACGGAAAGGGCCAGCATCGCGGCGGCCACCGTCGTGATCAGCGGGCCATGACGGCGGAAGAGACGGGCCGTACGGTCGAGCGGGGTATCGGGGCAGACCGAGACGGGGCGGTCCTCCAGGAACGCGCGGACATCCCGCATCAGTTCCAGGGCGTCGCGGTATCGCTCCTCGGGGTTGAGCGCCAGCGCCTTGAGCGCGATGGCGCGCAGCGCTTTGTGCACGCGCGGCCGGTGCGGGTTGGGCGGCGGAAACCGGACCGGCTCGGTCGTCACCCGCGCGATCAGGCGGGTCGTGTCGGGGTCGAGATGCGGCGGGCGGTACGTCAACAGCTCGAAGAACATCGCCCCCAGACTGTACACGTCGCTGCGCGGCTGCAGCGCGGAGGGTTCGCCCAGCGCCTGTTCGGGAGACATGTACTCGGGCGTCCCAGCCACGAAACGCACGCTGGTATCGTGGCGGTGGTCGCGAACGGTGCGCACCTCGCTGTCGCGCCGGGCATTCGGCGGCCGCGCTGAGGCCCCTTCCCGGGCCCCGATCTTCTTGGCCAGTCCCCAGTCCATCAGCAGCACTTCGCCGAAGTCGCCGACCATCACGTTGCCCGGCTTCAGGTCGCGGTGCAGGACGCCCTTCGAATGCGCGAACGCCACGGCCTGGCAGACGTCGCAGAAGATGCTCAGCAGCCGGCGCAGCGGGAAATCGCGAAGCGTTGCGGGATCGCGCTTCTCCAGCGCGGCCAGGATCTGGCCGAGGGAACGGCCGCGGACGAGCTTCATCACGAAGTACGGTCGCCCGCGCTCGTCGGCGCCGACTTCGTGCACCGGAACGATGTTGGGATGCTCGATCTGCCCCGTCACCTGCGCTTCGGCGACGAAACGCAGCGCCTCGTCGTTCTCCGACGAGATGCGGCGGACGAGTTTCAAGGCGACGTAACGTTCCAGCAGCACGTGGCGTGCGCGATAGACCACGCCCATCCCGCCGCGACCGATGATCTCCAGCAGTTCGTAGTTGTTGACGCGGCGGGGCAGGCGCTCCAGTTCCCGCTCGTCCGCGGCGTCCGTGTCGAACGTCGGCTGCGGAAAACCCATGGATGCCACCGGCGCTTGCGGCAGCGGCTCGGTTTCGTGGCGGGCGAGCGGATGGGTGTCGTCCGGCTCCCGGAACGGTGCCCGGCAGTGCGGACACAGGCCGTCGCCCGGCCGCGCAACCAGGGACCCGCCGCATCTGGTGCACACCTCCGCCATCGGCACCTCCCCTGCAGACACGGATCATACGACCCGGGACTCCGCAGTGCCACTGGCGGCACCGCCCGACGCGCTCGCCAGCGATGTCGCAATCCTTTCCCGTCGGTACCGTCGAGCCCGAATGACCGACGAGGATGACGAGTACGATTAGGATTCCATACCCTGGGCGGGCCCGGTTTTTCGTTGCGAAGTCCGCGGCGAGCGGTTACCGCTACGGGACCGAACATGTTCGACGAAGCCGAAGATCGGGCGTGCATGAGCCGTATAGCTGCGGGCGACCGGTCCGCGTTCGAGGCCCTGTATCGCGCCTATGCCCCGGCCTTGGGGCATTACCTCTTTCGCATCTGCTACGAGGAAGCGCTGGCCGAGGACGGCCTCCAGGAAACCTTCCTTCGTGTCTGGCGCGCGGCGCCGCAGTGGCGCGGGCAGGGCAAGGTCAGCACGTTCCTTTTCCAGGTGGCCAAGAACGTGGGGCTCGATCTCCGCGGTCGCCGGCTGCGCGAGCAGGCGCGGGTGGAAGCGCCCGACGAGGAGGCGCCGCACGATCCGGAGGCCGGCGCGCCGGCGCCCGACCGCGCGTTGGAAGGCGCCGAACTGCGGGCGCTGGTGCGACGCGCCGTCGCCTCGTTGCCCGAGGAACAGCGGACGGTGCTGGAGCTGGTGCAGACGGAAGGGTTGACCTACCGGGAGGCCGCCGAGATCCTGGATCTCCCGCTGGGCACGGTGAAATCGCGCATGCTGGCTGCCGCCGAAACGCTGCGCCGGCGCCTGCTGCGACATGTGAAAGGGTAACGCGGAATCATGGCCGAAACGAACGCTCCGGGTCCCGAAGGGTGTCCGCAGTACGGCGAAGAGCTGCCGTTGCTGGCCGTCGGCTCGCTCGATCGGGATTGCGCCGACCTGCTCAGGAAGCATCTCGCCGATTGCCCGGGATGCCGCGCCAGCTATGAGGCGTACTGCCGGGTGCTGGAGACCGTGAAGGGCGAGCTGGAGCCGGACCGGCCGTTGGACACCGAGCGCGTCCTGGCAAGGCTGCGCGAACGGATGGGCAAGCCGTCCGGGAGCGGGTCCGGCGGCGCGGAGGGCGAGCGCCCTGTCAAGCTGCTGGTTTCGATGGCGCTGATCGTGGTCGGCGTGGTGGCCCTCCTGATCCTGACGCGTCCCGGAACCGCCGCGCCCTCGTTGACGCTGCCGGAAGCGCCCGATGCGGCGCTGCTCTACGTTTCGCGACAACCGGGCGGTCGCCAGATCAAGGGTGGCGATGCGGTCCAGGCCGTCGAGGGCAGCGTGCGGCTGCGCTTCGCCAAGGTCGAAGTGCGGCTGAAACAAGGCGGTTCCCTGCGCGTGAAAGAGAACGGGCTGGAGCTGCTTGCGGGCGTCGTCGCCGTGAACGTGCCGAAGGATTCGTCCTTTGCGGTTTCGGTGCCTTCCGCGTCCGCTGCCGTCAAGGCCACGCCGGAATGCCGTTTTGCCGTGGAGTTGGCAGCGCCGGCGCAGGTCGCCGTCACGGTGGCCGAAGGCCAGGTGAGCGTCGAACACGCCCGCGGCGCGACGGCCCTTCCGGCCGGGCAGCAGGCCTCGTTTTCCGCAAAGGGCGTGGACGGCGCGCCGGTCGCGGTGGATGCGCGCAAGGCGTTCGGCTGGCTGGGCGAGGAGCTGTACAAAGGCCTGAAGCTGGAGCTGTCCGTACTGCGCCCGGCCCGGGTTTCGCTGGTCCTGAAGAACGTCTCGAACGGACCGATCGGTGTCACCGGCTATCATCCGCTGGGCGTGAACTACCAGCTGGAGCTTCGCCGGCCGGCCTCGCCCGGCCCCGAATTCGTCAAGCTGGTGCCGTCGCTGCTGCGCGTGCAGCGGGCGCCCGGCGTCATCGAATCCGTCCACGAGACGCTGGGGCAGATCGTCATCGAGCCGGGCCAGGCCTTCGAGCTCGAAATGGATCTGTCCGCGCTGCTGGCCGAGCCCGGCACCTACCGCGTGGCCGCCGAATACCTGGGCTTCGGACCGGCCGGCGGCAGCGCGGCGGAACTGGGGTTGCTGTTGCGCAGCAACGAGGTCCAGGTCGTCATCGCGGCCCCGCGGCCGGGAGCGGCTCCGCAGAAGTGATCGAAACCGGGGCGAGGAGCGCGAACCGACATGAAAGCACTGACGCTGGTCGAATACAACCGCTTGGTCTACGGCGATATGCCGGATCCGGAGCCTGGGGCGGGCGAAGTGCTGGTCCGCGTGAAGGCCTGCGGCATCTGCGGAAGCGACGTGCACGGCCTGGACGGTTCGACGGGCCGGCGACGACCGCCGATCGTCATGGGGCACGAGGCCGCGGGCACGATCGCGGCGCTCGGGAGCGGCGTTTCCCAATGGCAGGTCGGGGACCGGGTGACGTTCGATTCCACGGTGTACTGCGGGACCTGCGACTACTGCCAGCGCGGGCAGGCGAACCTCTGCGATCGCCGCCGCGTGCTGGGCGTTTCGTGCGAGGAGTACCGGTGTCACGGCGCCTTTGCGGATTTCGTCGTCGTGCCGCAGCGCATCCTGTACCGTTTGCCGGCGGCGGTGACCTACGAACAGGCGGCGATGGTCGAAGCGCTGTCCGTCGCCGTGCATGCCGTTCACCGCGCGACGCACGGCCATCGCCCGCCACCCGGGATGGCCGATACCGCCTACGGACCGCTGGCGCCCGCGCCGGCGGGGCCGCGCGGTTCGGCCGTCGTCGTCGGGGCCGGCATGATCGGGTTGCTGGCGGTCCAGGCGCTGCGCGCCGCGGGTTGGACGCAGATCATCGCCGCGGACCTCGACCCGAGACGCCTCCAGACCGCGAAGATGCTCGGAGCGCACGCGGTGCTCGATGCCCGGGCGGCCAACCTTGCGCAGGAGGTCGTCCAGCTGACCGGCGGCAGGGGCGCCGATGCGACGTTCGAAGTCGTCGGCAGCGCGCCGGCCGTGCAGACGGCCATCGCCTGCGTCCGCAAGGGCGGGACGGTGGTCCTGGTCGGGAATCTGGCCCGGGAAGTGCCGTTTCCCCTGCAGGCCGCCGTGACGCGGGAACTGGATATCTTCGGTTCCTGCGCTTCGTCGGGCGAATACCCCGAATGCCTGGAGCTGATCGCGCGCGGCAAAGTCGATGTGGGCGCCTTGATCAGCGCCGTCGCGCCGCTCTCCGAAGGCGCGCAGTGGTTCGCGCGTTTACGGAACGGGGAAGCGGGGCTGATGAAGGTGGTGCTTACGACGGATTGATCGGGAAACGATCCATGCTCAATGCGCATCGTGGATGCCCGTATCGAGACCGCGAAGCGGAATGCGTCTTGTCAGGGTCCATTCGGCATTGAGCATGGGACATCGGGAGTCGGTCATTTTCGGTTGCTTCTTGCAGGAGGCAGGGCATGAGCGAACCGCTCTTCGATCTCGCCGGCCGCGTCGCCATGGTCACGGGGACCAGCCGCGGGCTGGGGCAGTACCTGGGCCGGGCGCTGGCACGCGCCGGGGCCGACCTGATCATTACCAGCCGGAGAAAGGAGGCGTTGGAGGACTTCCGCAGGGAAGTCGAAAGCCTGGGCCGGCGTGCCGTACCGGTCGAGCTGGATGTGCGCGATCGCGCCAGCATCCAACGGGCGACGGAGGAGGCCCATCGCGCCTTCGGGCGGATCGACATCCTGGTGAACAACGCCGGCTGCAATGTGCGCAAGCCAGCGCTGGAGGTCACCTGGGACGATTGGAACCTGGTCCTGGAGACCAACCTGCGCGGGACCTTTTTCGTCTCGCAGGCCGTGGCGCGGTACATGGTCGCGGCGAAATACGGGCGGATCGTCAACATCGGTTCGATCGTAGGTGCCACGGGCAATCCGGGCCAA
>Ga0101944_10006153_pt1 | contig 13006 bp, 12 predicted proteins | sample DewCreD2012metaG_FD_75245 | JGI IMG/M metagenome (GOLD analysis project Ga0101944, IMG submission 75245) | Hot spring sediment bacterial and archeal communities from British Columbia, Canada, to study Microbial Dark Matter (Phase II) - Dewar... ... | reverse complement strand
GGCGACCCCCGGCAATGCCGCAGCCTCCTCCGGCGCCCGCTGCGCATAGCAACCCGTTACCAGGATACGCGCGCCCGGGTTCAGACGGTGAATGCGCCGCACCGCTTGCCTGGCGTCCTGGTCGGCTTCCGAGGTCACCGTACAGGTGTTCACGATCACCAGATCGGCGTCCGCAGCGCTGCCGGACACTTCCAACCCGCGCTTTTGCAGCAGGTTTTCCAGCGCCGCCCCGTCTGCTTGCGCCGCCCGGCATCCGAAGTTCTGGATGTGGAACGTTCGCACTGTTTTCATGATAGCGCAGGCAATCTGATCCCTCCTTCTATTCCTTTCGGATACGGATGTCTAAGTGATTGACGCATCTCCGGTTGCGCTTCTTTCCGCCGATAGCAGGAGTGTTAGGGAACGGACCTTATGGGGCTTGACCGGGTACTCAGCCAGGATGAAATCGACAATGTATTTCGGAAGTTGCGAAACGCCGGCAAACGGGACGATCCCGCCCGCCGGGCGCAACCGTACGACTTCCGCCGCCCGGACCGGATAGCGAAAGATCAACTCCGCTCCATTCACATTTTGCACGAGAATTTCGCCCGGAACCTGGCTTCCAGCCTGTCTGCCTACTTGCGCGCCTATGTGATCGTCAACCTTGTGTCGGTGGAGCAGTTGTCGTTCATGGAGTTTTCCCAATGCATGCCTTCGCCGACTTGCCTGGTTTCGCTGGGGATGAAGCCGTACGACGGCAACGCGCTGCTCGAACTGAACCCGGCGTTAGTTTTCCCGGTGGTGGAAATGCTGCTGGGCGGCACGGGCAAGACGGCTGCGCCGGTAAAGCGGGAAGTCACGGAAATCGAGCAAAGCATCCTCGAAGGGTTCCTGCGCATTGTACTTCACGACCTCAAGGAAGCGTGGAAGGCGGTCACTCCCATCGACTTCCGGGCGGAAGCCTTCGAAACCGAGCCGCAGTTGCTGCAAATCCTCGCTCCCAATGAGGCGGTGGTCGCCGTCAGCATTGAGGTGCGCATTGGCGAAAGCTCGGGGATGGTGAACATCGGCATGCCGTCGATCATCATCAAGATGCTGCGCCAGAAGTTCGACCAGCAGTGGTCTGTGCGCAAGACGGAGTCCACCGCGGCGGAGCGCGAACGCGTTCTGCGCCTTTTGCGCCCCGCCAAAGTGCATGCCGATGCGCGGCTTCAAGGCATGCGTCTCCCCGTGGAGGACTTGAAAAACCTGGAGGTGGGCGATGTGCTGTGTTTCGATCAGCCGCTCGACAAGCCGCTCGACCTGATCCTGAACGGCAAGCTCAAGTATCACGGGCGCATCGTGACCAACGGGCGGAACCGCTGTTTCGAGATCGATGAACTCCATGTCATCTGAATGGCGCCAGACCGACCTTTCTTAACAACAGATACTCGGAGATGTTTTCGACGGTGAGCAATCCCACCAGGCGATCGTTCTCAAGCACCAGCGCGCAGGAACCACCCGCGGTTAGTTTCTGCATCGCGTCCGGCAGCAGTTCGTCCGGCGACAACGAGAGAAAATCGCGGTTCATGACGCTCGAAACGTAGGCATCCGGTCCCGCGGAAACAATCGCCTTCAACAATTCCGCGCGCCCGAGCAGCCCCATCACGCGCTCGCCGAAAACCACCGGGAAATCCTGCTGCGACGTGGCGATGAGCAATTCGGCGGCGTCCCTGATGGTGGAGCCGTGCTCCAAGGTGCGGAAGTCGCGGATCATGGCGGCGCGCACGGGGATGCCCTCGGTCAACGCCCGCCCCTCAGCCGCCACCCCTTCCTGATTGGCGCCCAGATACACGAACAGCGCTACGAAAACCAGCATAAAGTTCATCGAGAGGAGGCCGTACAGGCCCATGAGCCCGGCGAAAATGCGTCCCGTCTTGGCTGCCACGCGCGTGGCTTCGTTCTCCGGGCGGAAGCGCGCCAGCAGCGACCGCAGAACCCGCCCGCCGTCCATGGGGTAGGCGGGAAGCAGGTTGAACAGCGCCAGGATGATGTTTCCGATGGCGATTCTCTCCAGCAGGTTCTCGTCGGTGGCGTTCAGAAGCTGCTCCGCCGGGACCAAAGAGTTCGTGGCAAACAGGTAACTCAGGATCGCCGCGGCGATGACGAAATTGACTGCCGGTCCCGCCAGTGCGATCCACAATTCCTCCCGCGCCCGCAACGCACGGTCCAGCCGCGCCACGCCGCCTATCGGGAACATCACGATCTCGACGGTCTTGACTCCGTAGAACCGTGCGGCCAGTGAGTGGCCGAGCTCATGGAGCAAAACCGATCCGAACAGCGCGAGGACGTAAACGGCTGTCGCCGGTCCGGACTGCCTTCCGCTAAAGCCGAGAAACAAGAGAAATACGAGAAGGAGCAGAAACGTGAAATGGAATCGAACCGGCACGCCGAGCACTCGGAAAGAGCCCACGGCGCCCGCTATGGGGGCAGGCTGTTGTTCCGTTCGATTCTCAGGATCCATAACGGAAGTGTACTAACCCAGTTGCTTCGCCGGGAAGACGCCGCCTGCGGCAAGCGCCACATAATCCGGCCGGTCAGCCGCGCTGTGGTGGCGGTAACTGAGCAATACCTCTCCGTGGTAGATCAGAAAGACGCCCGGCATTTGGAAACCGTCGCCGGCCAAACGGCCGATTCCGTGGCGGCCAAGCACCCCGGCTTGGAAACCGCGAATCCAAACTTTTGGCCCGAACAAGCTCCAGAATCCGCCCCGGCCCAATCCGAACGCCCGGTAGAGAGCCCTTCCAGGGTCGCTCACGCGGGGGACGTCCGCCAGCCCGTAGCGTTCCAGGAATTGCCGCGCTTGGTCTTCAGGGCTCATATGCACCAATACGAGCCGCGTGCCGCCGGATTCGATTTCGCGGCGTTTCCGGGCCAAATCCGCCACAGCTTCCCGGCAGAAGGTGCAGCCTGTGTGGCGCAGGAACACGAGTAGAACAGGCGATTCCTGCGACAGTTCCAGAATGGCTGGTCCGGCGTTCGTGCGGGCGCGCATGGCCATGCGCTGCACCTCGGGAGAAGCCATCCTGCGGGCGCCGACGTGGTCCTGATAGGCGCGGTAGAGAATCAGGCTGAACGGGATCCACCAAATCAGGTCATTGGTGATGATGGTCACACCGGCGATCCAAGGGAAGTTTCCGGCTTTCACTCCATAAATGAAACCGGCCGGACCGAGAATCTTGCCCACCAGGCCGACCAGCACAATGGGCCAATGCACAAGAGGATTAGACGCCGCGATGGCATAGCCTAAACCATACACCCCCACCAGCATGCCGATGGCCTGCCACAGCTCGGGATATCTGGGGAGCTCCATCCCCGCCCACTGAAAAGCCATCTCAGGGAAGAAAACTGCCCAGCTACCCCAGGCGATGTTGTAAGCGGCCGCCGCAAGGAGCGTGAAGCGCATCCACCGGCCGGCAGAGAATTGCATGGCTTTATGATGCGCACTTTTGGCGCCGGAATCAGAATGATTGCGCCTTAGGACAAACCGTCGCCCTTCGCAATCCGGGGTTCGATAGCCTCGATCGCGGCCAGCAAATCCGCGGCAGCTTCCGGCTCCCGGCCGAACCGCAAGCGATTGTAAGCCCGGGTAAGAGCCTCCACCTGGGCGGCGAGTTCAGGCGAACGGAGCGAACGGGCGAATTCGAGCGGCGTCTGAAAAGGCGGTTTTTCGATGCCAAGCCTCGCCAAACGCCGCAGCACGCGCTGATAAAGCAGCGTGGCGTCGGAGGTGCTTGCCTGCCCGCTTCGCAGGACTTGCACCCGGCGGCGGACCCGCCACCAATGAAGAAACCGTGGCGTTCCGAGGAGCGCCAAGGCCACCGCCGCGGCGGCCGCCGCCGCTGCAAGCAGCAGATCCCAGATTGGAACGGAAGGCCAGCGCTCCGGCCACCATGTCCGCAGCCCCCGCCCGGAGCGCTCCAGGCGGTTCACCAGCGTCAATTGGCGGTCGAGGTCGTAATTCAAGATCCATTCCAGCCAGAAGGTTTCCGCGGCGTCGGCCCACAGCCACAACCGGGCGGCGTAACTCTCACCTGTGGGGGCAGGCGCGGGAGGCGTGGGGTCGAAGGCCATCCAGCCGCGTCCGGGAATCCACGCTTCCACCCAACTGTGGGCGTCCCGGGCGCGCACGGCGTACCAGCCGCTGATCGGGTTGTAGACCCCGCCCAGGTAGCCGGTGGCGATCCGGGATGGAATCCATACCGAGCGCAACATCACCGCCATGGCGCCCGCGAAATACTCGCAGTGCCCTTTCTTGCGTTCAAACAGGAAGTGCGCCAAAGGGTCGCGTACCGTCGTGGAAGGGAGTTCCGTGGTGTAGGCATATTGGCTGCGAAGGTGCTCCTCGATGGCGCGTACTTTGGCTTCCACGCTCTCGTGCCCTTCGGTCAACCGCCGGGCGAGCGTGATGACGCGGATGTCGAAAGGCGGCAGCAGCAGGTAGTAGTTGCGTTCATCGCGCGACAACTCGGTCACGCCCGCTGAAGACTCGGTTTCCGACTCCATGGCGCTCACCGCGGCATAGCGCAGGTTGCCGCCGGGCAGGCGGGTGCGGAAGCCATCGCCGGTGGTTCGAACCACTCCCTGACCATCGGCGAGGCGGAGCAGCAGCGGGTTCCCGGCAAAGAATAATTCAGAAGTTCCCGGCGAATGCAGCGCCACTTCGTACGTGAGACGCCGCCCGCCCTGCCAACTGCGGCGGTTGTCCATGAGCCACACCACTCCGCCTTGCGGCTCGATGTTTTGGACCGGAGCCGGGGAATTGTACCAGCGTTTTCCGTCGAATTCTCCCAAGGAGCCCCCCCGCCATTTCAACGGAACTGGTCCCGGAGGACCGTCGAAGCGCACATGCATCACGGTCCGGTCGGAGGGTTGCAGCCTTCCCGTCCGGCCTAAGATGATCTCATTGGCGAATCCCGGCGGGATCAGATTCCGTGACACCAGGTGTCTGGCCGCCACTCGCGCCGTGCGGGGCAACAAGAAGAACATTGCGCCCGCGAGCAACAGGATCCCGGCGCATGCCAGCACCGACAGCGCCGCCAGCCGCGAAGGCAGCCCCGCCAAACCCGCGCGGGAGATGGCGGCGGATCGCTCGGCCGCCCGCCGGATTTCGCCCGACACCATCGCTCCGGCTGTCAAAAGCAGGAAGCAGAGCAGGAAGAAGAAATACCACAGACTCGTAGACCGGATGGCTGCGTCGAGCATCAGCACGGCTGCCACCACCTTCACCAGGAAGAAGTCGCGGCACCGCCGGGCGGTGGCCAACCGGAGCAATGCCAAAGCCGAGAGCAGGTGAACGGAGAAAGGGTGGACCCAGGATGAGCCGCCGAAACCGGACACGACCTCGGCCAGGTAGCCGCTCAACACCATCCCCAAGACGCAGGCCGCATGGAAGCGGTGCAAGCCATGCAGGCGCGCGGCCCCGACAGCCATCGATTTGAGTGTAACAAGCCTGGCAAACAGCGGGCGAAAAGGCGGCGCACGCACGCCGTGGCTCCTGGTAGAATCAACTTCTTCATGGCAGTCGACTGGTTTCCCCTCTGGCTGACCTTGCGGGTGGCTGCCATCGCAACGCTGCTTGCGGTGGGCGCGGGCTTGTGGCTGGGGTGGCTGCTCGCGAAACCGCCCTTCAAGGGGCAGGCCATCCTTGACTCAGCCGTGAGCTTGCCCTTGGCGCTGCCTCCAACGGTGTTGGGTTACTATCTTCTGGTTCTGGCCGGACAGCGCAGCCCGCTCGGCAGACTCTATGAATGGGTCACCGGGCATCCTCTGGTGTTCTCATGGCAGGCCGCGGTGGTAGCGGCCTTCCTTTGGTCGGCGCCGCTGATGATCAAATCCGTGCGCATCACGCTGGAGAAGATGGATCGAGACCTGGAGCGCGCAGCGCGCAGCCTCGGGGCTACCGAGCGGCGGGTGTTTTTCGCCGTCACGCTGCCGCTCGCCTGGCGCCCGCTGGCGGCGGCGGCGATTTTGGCATTCGCCCGCGCATTGGGAGACTTTGGGGTGACGCTCATGGTGGCGGGCAACCTTCCGGGTAAGACGCAAACGCTCGCGGTGGCGGTTTACGACGCCGCAAGCAAAGGCGAGGGCGCGTTGGCGAGGACACTCACCCTGGTGATTTCGGCGCTTGTACTAGCGGCGCTTTGGGGCGTGAACCGGCTTTCGGCACGGCAGGCGTTATGATCAGCGTCCGGGTCCGCAAGCATTTCCCGCCGGGACGCGCGGCAGGTTCGTTCGCGCTGGATTGCGAGTTCACGGCCCAAGCCGGAATCACCGCGCTCTGGGGTCCGGCCGGATCAGGCAAAACGTCGATCTTGGACGCGATCGCCGGATTCCTTCGCCCCGACGCGGGACGCATCTTACTAGACGACGCACTGGTGTTCGACGCCGCCACCGGGGTGCACTTGGAACCCCGCGAGCGCCGCTGCGGCTATATCTTGCCGGGTTATGCCTTATTTCCCCATCTGTCACTCCGCCGCAACCTGGAATTCGGCGCGAGGAGGCTGCCCCGGTTGGAGCGGCGGCGGAGCGTCAACGAAGCTCTCGAGCGTTTCGAATTGTCTGGCGCGGCTGCGCGCAAGCCGCGGGAGTTGAACCGCGCCGAGAGGTTTCGCGGCGCGCTCGCGCGCGCTCTGTTGACTGAGCCGCGCGTGTTGCTCGCCGATCACCCCTCTCTCGGCGCGTGCGCGCCCGAACGCGCCGAATGCCACGATATGCTCCGGCGGGCGCCTGGCGAGCTGGAAATCCCGGTCCTTCTGGCAACCACCGACCTGGACGAGTGTCTGGAGGCGGCAGAGCGCATCATCGTGTTGCGGGAAGGGAAAGTGGCGCAGTCAGGACTTACCCGGCAAGTCATAGAGCAGCCCGCCACCGCTGATGTGGCGCGGATGCTCGGTATTTACGTACTCCTCCCGGCCGAAATCAAAGCCCTCGATCCATCCCGGAACTCCAGCCGGATCCTGGTGCAGCAGACCGAATTGAGCGGACCGTACTTTCCGGGTCACTTCCTCGGGGACCGGGTCTGGCTGTGCGTTCGTCCGGACCAACTATTCGCCCGCCCGCGCGACGGCAAGCCGGGGCCAAATCAGATTCCGGCGGAGCTGATCCGGGTCACTGAAAAGGTAAGATCCGTCCGGCTGGATTTTTCTGGGGATTTGGCGGTGGAGTTGCCGCGGGCAGAGTATGAATCGCAGAAGCATAATAAAGAGTGGGTGGTGGAATTCCCGCCAAATGCTCTGAGGGTTCTATGAAGACGCTGGACGAATACGCCCGCCTCGCTGAGCAGGCGCACGGTCACCTCTGCGCCGGTCAGATTCTGGGGATCAGGATGGCTATGTACGGGTTGCGCTTGCTGGGATTGGACGAACCAGCGGGGAGGGATCGCAAGAGGCTGGTCACCTTCGTGGAGATTGACCGCTGCGCGACTGACGCCATTACCGTGGTTACCGGTTGCCGGCTCGGAAAGCGGGCGCTGAAATTCCGCGATTTTGGCAAGACAGCCGCCACGTTTTGCGACTTGGAGACCGGCCGGGCGGTGAGGGTAGCAGCCAAAGAGTCATCCAAGGAGCGGGCGCGCGCCCTGTATCCGGAAATCGCCGATAAAGAGCGCCAGCAGATGTTGGCCTATCGTGAGATGCCTGACGAGGAGCTGTTCGATAGCCGTTGGGTTCGGGCGGCATTGCCGCCGGAAGAGTTGCCGGGGTTCAAAGCGCCTCGGGTGACATGCGCGGAGTGCGGCGAAGGAATCAGTTTCCGCCGCGAAGTGGTTCGGGACGGGCGCGCGCTGTGCCGAGCATGCGCAGGCGAGCGTTACTACGAAGCGCTCTGATGCTTCGCTACTACATTACGGACCGGCTCGCGCTGGGGGGAATTCCGGAACTGCTCGAGTCGGTGGCGCGCAACGTGGCGGCGGGCGTCGAGTACATCCAAATCCGCGAGAAGGATTTGACGGCGAAAGAGCTGCTCGAACTTACGCGCGCGGCGCTACGCCTGGCAAACTCCTCCGGGACGCGCATTCTGGTCAATTCCCGGGCGGATGTCGCGGTCGCGGCAGGGGCTCATGGAGTGCACCTGCCGGCGGGTTCGATCCCGGCGGACCGCTTCCGGCCGTTAGGGCCATTGGTCATCGGCGTGTCCTGCCACTCGGTCGGCGAAATCTTGCAGGCGGAACGGGAGGGCGCGGATTTCGCGGTATACGGCCCTGTCTTCCCCTCCCCCTCGAAGCCGGGCTACGGGCCGGTGGTGGGCCTGAACGGACTCCGGCAAGCCGCCCAAGCGGCCCGCATTCCGGTTTTCGCGCTGGGAGGGGTAACCCCCTCCAATGCGCCGCTGTGCATCGAGGCCGGCGCGGCGGGGGTGGCGGGAATCTCCATGTTCCAGGTGGGGCCTTAGTTTGCAGGCGGCGCGTTCCCGGCGCTTCGGAAAACCGCCGTCCAAGCGTCCGCGGCGCGCGCGGCTCGTAGTAGACTGAAAGTGGGTAGACTACCAAACGAGAGTTGGAGGTGTGTTTCCATGAAGGCAATTATGGGCAGGTTGGCCTTGGTAGCCGTCCTTTCATTCCTCCTGGCCGGATTGAGCTGGGGTCAGGTATCGGCGATCGAAGGCGACGTGATCGCAGAAGACGGTTCCAAGCTGCAAGGCGCGCTGATCCGAATCGAGCGTACCGACATTAAGGGCAGCTACAAGGTCAAGACGGATAAGAAGGGCCATTACTTTCACACTGGGCTCCCCCTCGGGACATATAACGTGATCCTGGAAGTCAACGGGAAAGTGATGGACACGCGGAAGAACGTCCGCACGCGGCTCGGCGACCCGCTGCCGGTGAACTTCGATTTGCAGGCGTTGGCGCAAAAGCGGCGAGCGATGCAGAAGGCGGCCGAGTCTGGAAAGCTCAGCAAAGAGCAGGTGAAGGAAATGACTCCGGAAGAGCGCGCCGAAATGGAGCGGCAAGTGAAAGAGCGGGCGGCGGCGCTTGCCCGGAACAAAGAGCTGAATGACGCTTTCAACCAGGGTATGGAGGGCTTAAAGACCAGGCAATGGCAGCAGTCCATAGACGGCTTCCAAAAAGCCGCCAGCATCGATCCCAAGCAGCACGTCATTTGGGGCAACTTGGCGGAAGCTTACATGGGTCTTTCTGCCACCAAGACCGGCCCGGAGCAGCAAGAGGCGTGGAATAAGGCCATAGAGGCGTACAACAAAGCCATCGAGTTGAAGCCGGATGACGCCGCCTATCACAACAACTTCGCTCTGGCGCTGGCCAAGCAGAAAAAGTTCGACGAGGCGCGGGCGGAGTTGGAAAAGGCGGCCCAGATTAACCCGGCGGGCGCGGGCCAGTATTATTACAACCTCGGGGCGGTGCTGACCAACATTGGCCAGATTGAAGCTGCGACCGAAGCCTTCAAGAAGGCGGTGGATTCCGATCCGAAATACGCCAATGCCCAATATCAGTACGGCGTTTCGCTCATGGGCAAGGCCACCATTGCGCCGGACGGCAAGATGGTGCCGCCGCCGGGGGCGCGCGAGGCGTTCGAGAAGTACCTCCAACTCGAACCGAATGGCCCGAACGCGGAAGCCGCCAAGGCGATGCTCGATGCGATGACCCAGACGGTGCAAACCGAATTTAAGAATCCCAGCGCGGCGCCGCCTGCCAAGAAGACGACGGGCAAGAAGAAGTAGTATCACTATGGGGGCGCCCGGATGCGGCGCCCCATTTCCCCATGCTTCGCTTTCTCGTCTACTCGCTGGTCGCGATCTTCCTGATCACATTAGTGCGAGCCTTCATTGGAATCATCACCCGGGGCTTCAGCTCGCTCCTCTCGTCCGAAGCGGAATCCGGGGGCCGGAACTCGCAGGCCACGGGAGGCGGGGAACTGCACAAGGATCCGGTTTGCGGCGTATATGTGGCGGAATCGGCCGCCGTGAAGTTGGCGGTCAAGGGCGAGACCCTATACTTTTGCTCCCCGGCGTGCCGTGACAAATACTTGCCGCCGCGCGCGTGAGCCACGGAAGCTCATAGCGTGGAACGGTGAGCAGGAGGAGGGAGGGCGGCATGAAACTGAGTGAACTCGCGGCAAGGCTTGGATGCGAGCTTCACGGGAACGGCGACATCGAGATTACCGGCGTAGCGGGCATGGAGCACGCCGGGCCGGGCCAAGTGACGTTCCTGGCCAATCCTAAGTACGCCCACAAGGTCAAGCACACGCGCGCTGGCGCGATTCTGGTTCAAGCCCCGCTCGCCGGGGTCTCCATCGCATGTCTGGTGTCGGAAAATCCTTACCTGGACTTCGCCAGAGCGCTCGAACTTTTCTATCAACCGCCGCGTCCCGCGCCGGGCATCCATCCGCTGGCTTCGATCGCCGAGTCCGCGCTGTTGGGAGAGAACGCCAGCGTAGGAGCTTTCGCCGTGATCGGCGAACATGTGCGGATTGGCAAAAACGCGGTCATCCACCCGCATGTGGTGATTTATCCGGGCGTCGAAATCGGGGACGATTTTCTGGCGCACAGCGGCGCCGTGGTCCGCGAGGGTTGCCGGATTGGAAACGGCGTGATTTTGCAGAACAACGTCGTAGTGGGCGCGGACGGCTTCGGCTTCGCCAAGCGCGCCGACGGGACGCACTACAAGATCCCCCAATCCGGTCCCGCTGTGATCGAGGACAACGTCGAAATCCAGTCGCTTTCCAACATCGACCGCGCCACGGTGGGAGAAACGCGCGTCAAGCGCGGCGCCAAGATCGACAGCCTGGTGCAGGTGGGCCATGCCTGCGTGGTGGGCGAGGATAACATCATCTGCGCGCAGACGGGGCTGGCGGGAAGCTCCATCTTGGGGAAGAACGTCCTGCTGGCGGGGCAGGTTGGGGTCTCCGGCCACCTCACCATTCACGACAACGTGGTAGTCTACGCGCAGAGCGGCATCGGCGGCGACATACAGGCAGGATCCGTGGTTTCCGGTTCGCCCGCTTTCGACCGCGGCGCGTGGCTGCGCGCCGTCACTGCTTTTCCGAAGCTGGGAGAGATGGTGAAGGCGCTGCGGCAACTCGAAAGGAAGATCGAACGGCTCGAAAAATCCCTGGAAGGACCCTCTTCTGAAAATGGCTAACCAGAACGCCGGCAACCGTCCGCCGGTAGCATACAAGGACGAGGCTTTTCTCGACAGTTCCGATGCGCGCCCGCTGCGCATCCTGTCGGAGTACCTCAAACCCCTTCACCATCTGCGGAGGGAGCAGATTCATGACACCATCGTGTTCTTTGGTTCGGCGCGGGTGAAAGAAGAGGGTCCCATGGCGCGCTACTACCACGAAGCGCGCCTGCTGGCGTCGCGGCTGACCGAGTGGTCGGACAGCATCCGGAACGAGCACCGGCACTTTGTGGTATGCACAGGCGGGGGTCCGGGCATCATGGAAGCCGCCAACCGCGGCGCCCGCGACGCCCACGGGAAGACCGTGGGTTTGAATATCGGCTTGCCGTTTGAGCAGTGGCCCAATCCTTACATCACTCCGGAGCTGTGCTTCGAATTCCACTACTTCTTCATGCGCAAGTTCTGGTTTGCGTATCTCGCCAAGGCGCTGGTGGTGTTCCCGGGCGGCTTCGGCACTCTGGATGAGCTGTTTGAGCTGCTAACACTGGCGCAAACCCGGAAATTGGAGAAGAAAATCGTGATCCTGCTTTACGGGACCACGTTTTGGAAGGAAATCCTCAATTTCGATGCGCTCGTGCGGCACGGGATGATCAGCCCGGAGGACCTCGATCTGTTCTCATTCGCCGACGACGTGGACACGGCATGTGAGTTCCTGAAGGATGGCCTGACGCGGTACTACTTGCAGCCGCTGGAGCCGCTACCGGAACACGAACGCACCACTCCAGCCATCGCCAGGTCCAGGCGTTCCATCCCCTGAGGCATGTGACTGGCGTCACTGCCCGCCGGAACGCTCCCGGTTAGTCTGAGGGTGGGAGCGAAACCGATGGCATGTGCGGCTGCGCCGGCGGGTCAAGCCGGCAAGCCCAAGAAAACGCTGGTCCGGCGTACCGCGCCTGACGATTCTCAAAGACTGCGGCGCTCGGCGCAGGCCGCCTTCCTTGTGCTCAACGTCTGGATCGGGGTTCAGTTCTACCTGTGGGTGCGGTATTACGAGACAGCGGGCGCAACAGTCAAGGTCGGCCGTCCTCCGGGGGTGGAAGGCTGGCTGCCGATCGCGTCGCTGATGAACCTCAAGGCGTTTTTGCTTACCGGATACGTCCCGGAGGTGCATCCGGCGGGCATGTTCTTGCTGGCGGCGTTTCTCGGGATGTCGCTGTTGTTCCGCAAATCGTTTTGTAGCTGGCTTTGCCCCGTCGGAACAATCTCGGAGTACTTCTGGAGGATCGGCGAACAGACGTTTGGCCGGACGTTCGCGCCGCCCCGCTGGCTGGATATCGCCGCGCGAAGCCTGAAGTACGTGCTGCTGGGTCTCTTCTTGTGGGTGGTGGCGGCCATGCCGGTTCCCGCCATTCGCGCTTTTTTGGAAAGTCCCTATGGCTTGATCGCGGATGTGAAGATGCTCAACTTTTTCCGCTACTTGAGCGTGACGGCAGCGGTGGTTCTCGGAATTCTGGCGGTTGGTTCCTTTTTCATCCGGAACTTCTGGTGCCGGTATCTGTGCCCTTATGGCGCTCTGCTAGGGTTGGCGGCTCTTTTCAGCCCGGCGCGAATCCGCCGCAATCCGGAGGCTTGCATCGACTGCGCCAAGTGCGCCAAGGCATGCCCTTCCCTTTTGCCCGTGGATCGCCTTGTGGCTATCCGCTCGGCGGAATGCACCGGCTGCGTCGAATGCGTTGCTGTGTGCCCTGCCGAGGGGGCGCTGGCGATGACCCTCCCCGGCAAGCGCCGGTTGCCGGCCTGGGCGCTGGCTGCGGGCATTGCGGTCGTATTCCTCGGCGCGGTTGCGGCCGCCCGTGCGACCGGTCATTGGCATACGGACTTGCCGGAACGGATCTACTTCGATTTAATCCCCCG
>Ga0101944_10006150_pt1 | contig 13011 bp, 9 predicted proteins | sample DewCreD2012metaG_FD_75245 | JGI IMG/M metagenome (GOLD analysis project Ga0101944, IMG submission 75245) | Hot spring sediment bacterial and archeal communities from British Columbia, Canada, to study Microbial Dark Matter (Phase II) - Dewar... ... | reverse complement strand
GCTCGCCCTTTCCTTCGCGTTGTGCGGCGCCGCTTGGCCGGTGCTGATCGTGGCCCTTCTCGGCCGGGCGTTCCTCGTCTCGCTCCTGGACAACGCGCCGCACTATGGCGGCCCGCTCGCCGATCCGGGCCAGGGGTACGACATGCGCGCCCCTCGCCTCCTGAGCCGGCTCGTGCTGCACACCAACCTGCACGGCACCCACCACCGCCACCCCGGCCTGCCCTGGACCGCCCTGCCCGCGGCCCACGCGGCCGACGGCGGTCGCTTCGACGGCCACTATCTGCTGCGACCCTGGCGGCAGCTCTTGGGCCCGATCCCGCTCGACCGGCTCGCCCCGGCAGGCGTGGGGGCACCGCAGTGAGCCGCGCCCGCTCGCTCGACGCCCGGGGCGAGGAGTCGGCCGATCCGGTCGCAGCCCAGGCGCGCGAGGTGCTGCGCGCCTACGAGCGGATCGCGCCCGTCTACGACGTCCTGGACGGGCTCTACGAGTGGAGCTGGAAGCGCCGGCTCAGGGCGGAGCTGTTCGCCCATGCGCTGCCCGGCCGGCTGCTCGACGTGGGCGTCGGCACCGGCTGCAACATGCCCTTCTACCCGCCCGGCAGCGAGGTCGTCGGGATCGACGCGAGCCCGGCCATGCTCGCCCGCGCCCGGGCGCGGGCCCGGCGGCTCGGCCTGCGGGTCGAGCTCCGGCAGATGAACCTCCTTGAGCTCGCCTTCCCGGACGGCTCGTTCGACACCGTCGTGGCCACCTTCGTCCTCCTCTGTCTGCCGGACGCGCTGCAGCTTCCCGCCTTGCGCGAGCTCGCGCGGGTCACACGCCCCGGCGGGCGGATCCTGCTGCTGGACTATCACCGCTCCTCGCGCACCGCGGTGCGCTGGTGGATGCGGCTCCTCTCGGCTTGGCTGCGTTGGGCCTTCGCCGCCCGGTTCGATCCGACGACCGAGCAGCATCTGGCGGATGCCGGGCTCGAGCCGCTCGTCCGCGCCCACCGCATGGGCGACGGTGTCACGCTCCTCGTCCTCGCGCCCGGAGCCCGAGAGCGAGACGGCGGCTCCTAGGCCGCCGTCCGCTGCTCTGCTGTGTGGAGCGGTGCGCTCAGGTGATGTGCGCGCCGCGGGTCTCGACGAAGACCGAGTAGAGCGACTGCGAGGCGGCCATGAAGAGCTGGTTACGCTTGCTGCCGCCGAAGCAGAGATTGCCGCAGATCTCGGGCAGCCTGATCAGGCCGATCCGGGTGCCGTCGGGGGCAAAGATGTGCACACCGTCGTAGCCGTCGCCGACCCAGCCCATGCCGGCCCAGACGTTCCCGTCCTCGTCGCAGCGCAGACCGTCGGCGAAGCCGACCTTGCCGTCCATCTCCATGGACGCGAAGGTCCGCGGGTTCTTGAGCTTCTCGCCGTCGACGTCGTACACCCAAATGATCGACTTCGCACCTTTGTCGGCGTAGTGCGAGAGGCCGGTGTCCGCCACGTAGACTTTCTTGTAGTCGTGGCTGAAGCACATGCCGTTGGGCTTGAAAGGCTCGTCCGCGACCTTGGTGATCTTGCCGGTCTTGGCGTCGATCCGATAGATCGCCTCCTTGCGGAACGGCCGCGGATCCTGGTTGTAGCGCCGGCCCTCGTAGTTCATGAGGGCGCCGTAGCCCGGGTCGGTGAACCAGATCGAGCCGTCGTCCGGGTGCACCATGCCGTCGTTGGGGGCGTTGAAGCGCTCGCCCTCGAAGGTTTCGGCGAGCACCGTGACCTCGCCGTTCCACTCGTAACGGATGACGCGCGCCGGCTCGTGGCAGAAGCTGATCTGCCGGCCCTGGAAGTCGAAGGTGTTGCCGTTGCTGTGGCCGGAGGGGAACCGGTGGCGGCGGGAGACGTGCTCGTCTTCCTCGATCCACCGCAAATTCTCGTTGCGCGGGATGTCCGACCAGACGAGGTAGCGGCCGACGCCGCTCCAGGCGCAACCTTCGGCCCAGAGGGTGCCCTTGTAGTGCCGCCTGATCGGCGTGTTGCCGAGCTTGTAGCGGAAGCGCTTGTCGAGCACGACGACGTCGGGCTCGGGATAGCGCACGGGCTCGGCGTTCGGGTCGAAGTTGCGGGCGAAGGCGTCGGTCGACATGCCGGTGACCGCGGCGAGGGTCGCGGCACGGGCGAGGAAGTTGCGCCGGGCTGGCGAATCCGGCTCGTCCTTGCGGACCACCGGCTTCGCCAAGTCGATGAAGCGGTGCAATTGGATGCGGGCCATGAGGCCGTCCTCCCTGTCGGATGTCCCGATCGGGCAAGACGAGCCGCGCCGTTCGGCAACCTGCCGATCGTTCGCTCGCCTCCCCGATCACGCAACATCTTAACCCGGCCGAACGCGCGCGCAACGGCAGCGGACGCGCAGCCGGCCAGCGTCCGGCGCTATTCCGCAGCGAGAGCGACGGGCTGCGGGGCGCGCCAGCGCTCGAGGAGCGTCCGCCAGCGCACCCGCACCTTCGCGAGGTTCGCCTCCTTGACGTGGCCGAAGCCGCGGATCGCTTCCGGCAACCGGGCGAGCTCGATCGCGAGCGGCAGCCGATCGGCGGTGAGGCCCCCCACGATCTCGGCCAAGAGGGCCTCGTACTCGCCCACGAGGGCCCGCTCGGTGCGTCGCTCCGCGGTCCAGCCGAACGGATCGAACGCCGTCCCGCGCAGCCTCTTGGCCCTGGCGAGCCAGCGGAACGCGGCCATCGCCCAGGGGCCGTAGCGGCGCTTGCGCAGATGCCCCGTCCGCGGGTCGCGCTCGGCCAGGAGCGGTGGGGCCAAGTGGAACTCGAGCCGGTCCCAGCGCTCGAACTCGCGGGCGAGCTGGGCCTCGAACGCCTCGCCCGACATGAGCCGGGCGACCTCGTACTCGTCCTTGTAGGCCATGAGCTTGAAGAGGTTCTTGGCGACCGCGAGCGCGAGCGCTCCGCTGCCCGGGGCGATCCGCGCCTCCGCCGCCCGCACGGTCTCGACCGTCCGCCGGTAACGCTCGGCCCACGCGGCATCCTGGTACTCGGTCAAGTATTGCACGCGGTCGGCGATCGTCTCGTCGAGCGAGCGGGGCCGCGGCCGCGTGGCGAGGCCCGCGATCCGGCGCACCGCCTCGAGGTCGAAGGCTGCCCGCCGCCCCCAGAGGAAGGCGCGCTCGTTGAACTCGACCGCCACCCCGTTGAGCTCGATGGCGCGGAGAATGGCGGCCTCGGAAAGCGGCAAGAGGCCCTTTTGCCAAGCATAGCCGACCAGGAACAGGTTGGCCGCGATCGCATCGCCGAGCAGAGCACCGGCGAGGCGGGTCGCCTCGACGAAGTCGACGTTCTCGGCACCCGCCGCATCCTCGAGGGTCCTGCGCAGCTGGCCCGTCGGGAAGGTCAGGTCGGGCTCGCGGGTGAAGGCACCCGTCAAGACCTCCTCGCTGTTCGCCACGACCCGGGTGATGCCCTTGGCCACGGTCGGCAGGGCCGTGCGGCCCGCGGCGACGAGGAGGTCGCACCCCAAGAGGAGCCGCGCCCCGCCGGGTGGCACCCGTGGCGCGCCCACCGCCTCGGGCGTGGGTGCGATTTTCACGTGGCTCACGACCGCGCCGCCCTTCTGGGCGAGGCCGATCATGTCGAGCGCCACGAAGCCCTTGCCCTCGAGATGCGCGGCCATGCCGAGGAGAGCCGCGATCGTCACGACACCGGTCCCGCCGATTCCGGTGACGACGATGCCGTAGGCGCGGTCGAGCGGCGGCAGCTCGGGTTTCGGCAGAACGGTGAACGGCACCTCGCGCGTGCCGACCGCGGCCTTTTTCGGGACCGCGCCCTTCACGCTCACGAAGGAGGGGCAAAAGCCTTTGATGCAGGAAAAATCCTTGTTGCAGGCGGATTGGTCGATCCGCCGCTTGCGCCCGTATTCGGTCTCCACGGGCTGGATCGCCACGCAGTTCGACTGCACCCCGCAATCACCGCAGCCCTCGCAGACGAGCTCGTTGATCACCACCCGCTCGTCCGGGTCGGGGAAGGTGCCGCGCTTCCGGCGTCGGCGCTTCTCCGCCGCGCAGGTCTGGTCGTAGACGATCGCGGTCACACCCGGGATCTCGCGCATCCGCCGCTGCAAGGCGTCGAGCTCGTCGCGGTGGTGGACGGTGACGCCCGGGGCGAAGCCCGAAGGGATCGGGTATTTCTCGGGCTCGTCGGTCATGACCGCGATCGCCCGGACTCCTTCGGCTTCGAGCAGCCGGGTGATTTGCGGCACGGTCAGATTCGCGGTCTCCATCTTCTGCCCGCCGGTCATGGCGACCGCGTCGTTGTAGAGGATCTTGAAAGTGATGTCGGCGCCCGAGGCGACGGCCGCCCGCACGGCGAGCGAGCCCGAGTGGTAGAAGGTCCCGTCGCCGATGTTCTGGAAGACGTGCCGGCGGGTGCTGAACGGCGCCTGGCCGATCCAGGACGCGCCCTCGCCGCCCATCTGGGTCCACCCGAGCGTGTCGCGGCCCATCCACGTCACCATGAAGTGGCAGCCGATCCCGGCCACCGCGCGTGAGCCCTCGGGGACCTTGGTCGAGCTGTTGTGCGGACAGCCGGGGCAAAACCAGGGCAGCCGGACGAGCCCGGCCGCGCTCTGCGGGAGTGCGGCGCGGCGGGCGCGCAGCGCCTCGACCCGTGCCGCGAGTGCCGGATCGCCCGTCCGCTCGAGGAGCCGCTCGCCGAGCGCGATCGCGATCTGCAAGGGCTCGAGCTGGCCCCAAGAGGGGAAGAGCGTCTCGCCGCGCTCGTCGGTCTTGCCGAGGACCCGCGGTCGCTCACGCCGGTCGTAGAGGATCTCCTTGGCCTGGCTTTCGATCAGCCCGCGCTTCTCCTCGACCACGAGCAAGAGTTCGCTGCCGCCGACCGCCTCCGCGAGCGCCTCGGGCTCGAGCGGGAAGGTCAGGCCCACTTTGTAGACCGCGAGGCGCAGGGCTCGCGCCCGGGCCTCGTCGATGCCGAGCTCGTCGAGGGCCACGACGACGTCCTGGTAAGATTTGCCCGTGGTGGCGACCACGACCCGCGCACCCGGCTCGCCCAGCACGATGCGGTCGAGCCGATTGGCGCGGGCGAAGAGCTTGGCTGCCTGCATCCGCACGGTGTGCAGCCGCCGTTCGACCTCGAGGGCCATGGGCGGCCAGGGCATCTCGGGCGGGATCTCGATGTGCCGGCGGACCTTGGGCAGCAGCGACTCGTCGGGCAGGACGATCTTCGGCCGATCCGGGGCGACGGCGATCGAGGCCGTGCTCTCGACCGTGTCGTGGATGCACTTCAAGGCGACCCAGGCGCCCGAGAAGCGGGAGAGGGCGATACCGTAGAGGCCGTATTCGAGGATTTCTTGGACGCTCGAAGGGTTGAGCACCGGCACCATGGCGTCGACCATGGCGTATTCGGACTGGTGCGCGGTCGTGCTCGACTCGCAGATGTGATCGTCGCCCAGGAGCAGGAGCACGCCGCCCTCGGGATCGGTGCCGAAGAGGTTGCCGTGGCGGATCGCGTCGCCCGAGCGGTCGACGCCCGGGCCCTTGCCGTACCAGATCGCGAAGACCCCGTCGAAGCGCCCCTCGCCCGCGAGGTTGACCTGCTGGGTCCCCTGGCAGGCGGTGGCCGCCAGATCCTCATTGACCGCCGGCTGGTGCACGACGTCGTGCGCCGCGAGCAGGGCCTTGGCGGCGGTGAGCTGCTGGTCGTAGGCGCCGAGCGGCGAGCCGCGGTATCCCGTGACGTAGCCCGCGGTCCGCAGCCCGGCGCGGCGGTCGCGGCGCACCTGTTCGATCGGCAGGCGCACGAGGGCCTGGATGCCCGTGAGGTAGACCCGGCCTTCCTCGAGCCGGTACTTGTCGTCGAGCGAGACGGAAAGCAGCTGGGTCACGTCGGCCTCGATCCTGATCGCAGGACGTCGCTAGCACGAGATGGCGCCGCGGTCAGGCGCGGGACAGGGCCGTTCGCGCATGCCGGGCCCTGGCGCCGGCGTGGCCGGTCTGCTAGGCTTCTGTTGCACGGAGGCCGCACATGACCCAGGACGAGGTGGTCGATCTGCGCTTCATCGGCGAGCAGGTGCGCCGGCTCGGGCTGAAGGTCGGGCCGATGGAGGAGCAGCTGCGCCATCTCTCGTCCGAGCTCAGTCATTTTCGGCAGGCCATCAACCTGCAATTCCAGAGCATCGAGCTCGCACTCAATCAGGTGCGGATCCAGACCAACGCGGTCGACGCCCAGCTCGCCAATCAGCAACGCGTGCTCGACGAGCTCCTCGCCCGCCAGCAGGGCGTCGAGCAGCGCCTCGATTCCATCGAGCAGCGGCTCGATGCGGTCGCGCAGCGGTTCGACGAACTCCTCGCCCGCCAGCAGGGCGTCGAGCAGCGCCTCGATTCCATCGAGCAGCGGCTCGATGCGGTCGCGCAGCGGTTCGATGAGCTGCAGCGCTTCCTGATGACGAAGCTCGGCGCCTGAGCCGCGCGCCACGCCCCGGAAGGCCGCCGATCAGCGCGGGCTCTCGCCCAACAGGATCCGGCGGAAGGCCTGGGCCGCCGGCGGCAGCCGCCGGTGCGCGCGGTAGAGCAGGTACCAGACCCGGAGGATCGGGAAGGTCTCGACGGGCAGGACGACGAGCCGGCCGGTCGCGAGCTCGAGCTCGATCGTCTGTGCCGAGATCACGCCGAGCCCGAGCCCGGCCTGGACCGCCTGCTTGACCGCCTCGTTCGAGGCGAACACGCAGGAGGCCTCGTAGGCGAGGCCGTGGGCGGCGAAGAGGCGCTCCATGGCGGCGCGGGTGCCGGAGCCCTGCTCGCGGACCACGAGCGGCTCCCGGACGAGCCGGGCGACCGGGATGGGTGCCTCGGCGAGCAGCGGATGGCCCGGCGGGGCGATCACCACGAGCGGATTGTCCTTGAAGCGCTGGGCGACGAGGTCGGCATCCTCGGGCGGTTGGCCGGTGACCGCGAGATCGGTGTCCCCCGCCTCGAGCACGGCCAACACGCTGTCGCGGTTGGCGACGTGGAGCGAGACCGCGATCCCCGGGTAGCGGCGGCGGAACGCGGCCAAGATGGGGGCCAGGAAGTAGTTGGCGGTGGAGACCACGGCGAGCCGCAGCACGCCCCGATCGAGGCCGCGGATCTGCTCGACCGCCGCCTCGAGATCGGCCGCCGCCTGGACGATCCGCCGGGCGTGGTCGGCGAGCTCCTGGCCGGCCGGGGTCAAAACGATCCGCCGCCCGACCCGCTCGACCAGCGGCAGGCCGAGGCTCTCCTCGAGATGGCGAACCGACATCGAGACCGCCGGTTGGGTCAGATGCAGCTCCTGCGCGGCGCGGGTGATCGAGCCGTGCCGCGCGACCGCATCGAGGACCCGGATCTGTCGGAAATCGGCGGGCATGCCCGATTCTTAAATCGGCCTTATGTGAGCGGCAACGAATTCTGATTGGTCGCCGGCGCTGCGCCGCGCTACCCGCCCTCTTCGAAGACAGGGGTGGCTCGCCCCGCGGCGAGCCGACAGCGAGGCGGAGGGTGCCGTGGCACCGAAGGCGTACGAAGCCGGCGTCAAGGACTACGCGAAGACCTATTGGGTGCCCGATTACGTCCCTCTCGACACCGACATCCTGGCGCTCTTCAAGGTCGTGCCCCAGCCGGGGGTGCCGCGCGAGGAGGCGGCCGCGGCGGTCTGCGCGGAATCCTCGACCGGCACCTGGACCACGGTCTGGACCGACCTCCTGACCGATCTCGATTACTACAAGGGCCGGGCCTACCGCATCGAGCCCGTGCCCGGCGATCCGAACGCCTTCTACGCCTACGTCGCCTACCCGATCGACCTCTTCGAAGAAGGCTCGGTCGTCAACGTCTTGACCTCGCTCGCGGGCAACGTCTTCGGCTTCAAGGCGGTGCGCAGCCTGCGCCTCGAGGACGTCCGCTTCCCCCTCGCCTACGTGAAGACCTGCGGCGGTCCGCCCAACGGCATCCAGGTCGAGCGCGATCGGCTCAACAAATACGGTCGCCCACTGCTCGGCTGCACGTGCCGGTCATCGTGCGCAGCATTCCACCGACCGCGACGCCTGTTGTGTGCCAGACCACCGGCACCGCCTACGAGGCCGTCGACAGCATCGACGGGCTCACCGACCAACCGGCCGCTGTCCACGCTGATCTGAACCTGGCACTGCGCGGCTACCGCGCGACCAACACCGAGCTAGGCCTGGTCCACTACAATGCGGGAGATGGAGGCCCAGATCCCCGCGCGCCCCAGCTTCCTACGCTCTTCGTCGACGAGCGGACGGCCACGATCACGGGCACCTACCAGGTCTACGACTGGGATTGGTCGTGCAACTGCCGAGGCGATCCGCTGACCGGGGACGGGATTCCGCCTGACTACTACAGTACGACCCTAATCACCCTCGGCACGACCGCTGGCGAAATCCTCCGCGTGCCCAACTCCGGTTACGATATCGGACAGGGTTACCAGGTGCTTGTGCTCTACGCGACCGACAGCCGGCTCACGCTCAAGTACACCCGCGAAGACAACGTCATCGCCGGCTACACGATCCACCTCGAAAACATCTGCACCGATCCGTCGCTGCTCGCCCTGTATCAGGCGGCTGACAACGCCGGGCGCGGGACGCTGCCGGCGCTAAGGGGCAGGCAGCCGCTCGGCCGGGCGCGCGGTGGCTCAGTCGGCGTGGCCGTGCGCGACTCCGGAACTTTCATGGACCCACGCTCGCAGGCCGACTGGTGGCAGGACCGCGGGCCGGTCGTCGTGTATTTGGCGAACCCGATGACCGGCCAGTAGTAACCGTCTACAGCGACGGGTGGCAGCGGTGCCATTCGGTCGCCTGTTCGTAGGAATCGCCGACTTGCAGCGCCAGATCGTCCCGCCACGGGGCCGCGACGATCTGCAATCCGATCGGCAGTCCCTCGGTGGTGAAGCCGCACGGCACCGATAGCGCCGGCGTCCCGATAAGGTTGAACGGGCTCGTGTAGGCGATCAGCTGGTCCGCTGTGGCGACCGAGTCGATGCCCTCGATCGCAGGCGCTGGGAAACGCGTCGTCGGTGTGAGCAGGACGGCGTCGTCGCCGAGCAGCCGCTCGAGCCGGCGGCGCCACTCCACACCGGCCCGACGGGCCGCCGCGTACTCCGTGCCGGCAATCGCCTGGCCCCGGCGCAGACGCGTCAGCACGTCCGCGCCAATCAGGTGCGCTCGCTCGGCGAGATCGGCCGCGTGAAACCGCGCGCCCTCGCTCAGCGTGATGTCGCGGTTGAGCCCGCGGAGATCGCCGATGCCCTCCAGGTCCACCGTCTCAAGCTTGGCTCCCAGCCCCTCCAGGACCTTGGCGGCCGCCACAACCGCCTCTGCGACGTCCGACCGAGCAGTCTCCAGGAAATACGCCTCGCCGATCAGGACTCGTAGCCCGGCAACTCCAGCGCCCACGCCGGCGCTCGCCGGTCGGCGAGTCGCGTCGATGCAGCCAGGGTCCTCGACGTCGTACCCGTCGACCGCTGAGAGCAGCGTCGCGCAGTCCGCGACTGACCGAGCCATCGGGCCGGCGTGGTCGAGCGCCCAGCTCAGCGGGTATACACCGCGCAGGCTCACCCGGCCGTGCGTCGGCTTGATTCCGGCGATCCCGCAGAGCGACGACGGAATGCGAATCGACCCGCCGGTGTCGCTCCCGAAGCCGCCGAAGCACAGTCCGGCGCCTATCGCCGCGCCGGTGCCGCCGCTCGAACCGCCTGGAACGTGACCGCGCTTCCACGGGTTGTGGACCGGCCCGAAGTGAGGATTGACATTCGTTACCCCGAGCGCGTACTCGTGCAGGTTGTGCTTGCCGATCAGGACCGCTCCGGCCGATGCCAGGGCCGCCGTGACCCAGGAGTCTGAAACGACCGGATCTGCCGACGTCGTCACAGCGCCAGCCCGCGTGGGCTGGCCGGCGACGTCGTAAAGGTCCTTGAGGCCGAGCGGCACGCCCAAGAGGGGCGTCCAGCCAGAACGCGCGGCCCGTTGCTCGGCCGCTCGAGCCTGCGCGAGCGCGGCTTCCCGGTAGACGCCAACATAGGCGTTGAGCGCCGGATTCAGCCCGCCGATCCGCTCGAGCAGCGCCTCGGTCACATAAGTGGGAGTGGTCGAGCCGCTGGCGAAGCGCCGGCCCAACTCGGAGATCGTCAGGTAGTGCAAGTCATCGCTCACAGGCACGCTCCTCGTCGTGTGATGGACCCGTCCGCGGGCCGAAGCTCGCCGAGCGCGACGTCGTCGGTCGTCGAGGTGATCGCGGTGAGGGCAATCCGCCCACGGAGCGTCGCATCTCCGTCAGCTACCACCCGAACGTAGTCGTCGGTGAGCCCGCGCCAGGCCCGACCGGTCAGATCAGCAGGTTCCTCGTAGAGGACTGACCGCACAGAGCCGACCAGACCCTCACGGTGCCGGCGCGCGCAGCGCGACGCGACCTCTAGCATCAGAGCGCACCGACGCTCGCGTTCACGCGGCGGCACCTGCCCATCGAGCTTCGCCGCAGCAGTGCCGGGGCGGGCCGAGTACGGAAACACGTGCACCTGCGCCAATCGCATCGACTCGACGAAAGCCACGGTCTCCTCGAACTGCGCTTCCGTCTCGCCGGGGAAGCCGACTATGACGTCAGTCGTGACCGCCATCTCGGGCACGGTCGCCCGCAGCGTGTGGACCGCCTCGGCATACCGGCCAGACGAATACCGGCGTCGCATCCGGGCGAGCACCGCGTCCGAGCCGGAGTCGAGCGCCATGTGCACGTGCCGACAGAGGCGTCCTCCGGCGAGCGGCCAGAGTCCGACCAGCTCGGTCGTTAGCTCGTCCGGCTCGAGCGAGGAGAGACGAAAGCGCGGCCCGTCCGTCTCGTCGAGACAGAGCGAGACCAGGTCCACGAGACTGGAGGGCTCCGGCAGGTCGCGGCCATAGAGCCCGAGGCGCACAGCGGTCAGTACGATCTCCGGGTAACCTTCTGCTGCGCGAGCGCGGACATCGGCCAGCACGTCTTCGATCGGGCGACTGCGCGGCCTGCCGCGGGCGATCGGAACGATGCAAAATGAGCAATGCCGGTCACAGCCATCGGCGACCTTCACGAATGCCCGCGTCCGTAGCGAAAACGCCTTTGCCCCACGAGCCTTAGCGCCGAGCGGTCGGCCCCTTTCGGAGCAAGCGAAGGCGACACGCGAAACCAACAGGTCCTTGTCACTTTGCGGAACAACGATATCGACTTCCGGCACCAGACCGGCGATGTCTTCCTCCACTGACGAATAGCAGCCTGTAGCGACCACCAGCGCCTCGGGATTGCGTCGCTTGGCGGCCCGAAGCGCCTGGCGCGACTTGCGGTCGGCAACATGCGTTACCGAGCAGGTGTTGACGACTACCACGTCGGCCGGTTCGTCGGCGCCCACAATCTCGCCCCCGAGGCTGGCAAACGCGCGCGCCCAGGATTCGGACTCCGCCTGGTTGACCTTGCAGCCGAGGGTGCAAAGCGCGATGCGAAGGGCGGTCATCCGATATCGCCCGCGGCAGCGAGAATCAGCGTAGTCGCCACGATCGCAGCTGTCTCTGCGCGCAGGATGCGCCCGCCGAGAGTGACCGGCACGACTCCGTAGCGCCGCGCAAGGTCGATCTCCGCCTCGGTGTAGCCGCCTTCCGGCCCGATGAACAGATTCGCGGCGAGCGGAACCGGACGCGCAGTGCCGTCGGGGCCGGTTCGGAGTGCATCCGCAAGCGTTCGGGTGCGCTCCTGTTCCCACGGGATGACTGAAAGCCCTCGCGCTTCGGAACAGGCTTGCTCGAACAGCACGGTCGGTCTCAAGACCGGCACCCGCCCGCGCCCAGACTGTTCCGCGGCCTCTGTCAGAATCCGCCGCCAGCGCTCGGCCTTTCCCGCTCGGTGTTCCGACACCGCGGCGACGACACAGCGCTGTGTGATCGTCGGAACGATCGCGCTGACGCCGATCTCGGTGCACTTCTGTAGCACGAACTCGAACTTCGGCCCCCGCACAAGAGCCTGGTAGAGCGTGACCTTGAGCCGAGGTTCGCCTGATGCAAGCCGACGCTGCCTGACCCTTCCCCGATAGGCCACCGGGTCGGGCTCTCCCAACTCGACTTCGTACTCCCATCCAGCATCGTCAAGTACCAGACACCGCTCTCCGCGATTCAGACGGAGGACGACCGCGAGCTGGCGTGACTGCGAGGGCGAGAACTCGACGACGCCGTCGACAATGCCTTCGGGCGGGACGAAGAAGCGGTGGAGTGCCACTAGCTTCCGCTTCGACGGCAGACCAGGGCGTACCAGTCGCCACGCTGTCGAGCTTCGGTGCTGAAACCCGCAACGTGTAAGGCGACCTCGACCTCGTCCAGCCGTTCGGCGATGATGCCCGATGCAACTAGGACCCCTTCTGGCGCGGTCGCGGCACGCAAGTGGGGAGCCAGATCGACGATCACTCGCGCGATGATGTTCGCGAGCACCAGGTCGTACGTCACGGCCGGATCGGCAGGCAGAGAGCCCTGGAGCGAGACGACACGGTCCCCTACGCCATTGTCGGCGGCGTTGTCGCGCGTGGTGCGAACCGCGATCGGGTCCAGATCGAGAGCCCGAACACACCGGGCACCGTGCAGCGCTGCCGAGATGGCAAGCACGCCAGACCCGCAGCCGAGGTCAAGAACGGAGCACCCACGCAGATCCAGTTCCTCGATGGCCTCGAGACACAGTTGAGTGGTCGGGTGCAAGCCCGTCCCAAAGGCCATGCCGGGATCGAGACGGATCACCACATCGTCGGCGGAGGAGTCGACATCGTGCCAGCGTGGGCAGATCAGCGTGTGACGTCCGATGCGGATGGGGTGGTAGTGGGACTTCCAGGCGTTGGCCCAGTCGGTCTCGTCAAGTGTGCGCGTGGAGAGCTCCCCGACCGGCCAGATCGAGTGCAGGTGCCACAGGGCTTGCTCGGCAAAGCTCACCGCGGACGGCGCGGACTCATCACCCGCAATGAAGGCCTTGACCACCCACGGACGATCAGCCGATACCTC
>Ga0101944_10006149_pt1 | contig 13012 bp, 9 predicted proteins | sample DewCreD2012metaG_FD_75245 | JGI IMG/M metagenome (GOLD analysis project Ga0101944, IMG submission 75245) | Hot spring sediment bacterial and archeal communities from British Columbia, Canada, to study Microbial Dark Matter (Phase II) - Dewar... ... | reverse complement strand
GCCCCCAATGGAGGGGGGACGTTTCTCGATGACGGCGTCGATCAGGCCGTAGTTGATCGCCTCTTCGGGGCTCATGAAGTTGTCGCGCTCGGTGTCGCGTTCGATCTGTTCGGGAGTCCGGCCGGTGTGCTTGGCCATGATCTCGTTCATGACGCGCTTGACGCGGGACATTTCGCGGGCCTGGATGTCGATGTCGGTGGCCTGGCCATGGAATCCGCCCATGGGCTGGTGGATCATGATGCGGGCGTGGGGAAGAGCGAAGCGCTTGCCCTTGGCGCCGGCCGCCAGCAGGATGGCGCCCATCGAGGCGGCCTGGCCGACGCACGTCGTGGCGACGTCGGGCTTGCAGAACTGCATGGTGTCGTAGATTGCCATGCCGGCCGACAGCGAGCCGCCGGGGGAGTTGATGTAGAGCTGAATGTCCTTGTCCGGGTCCTCGGACTCCAGAAACAGAATCTGGGCGATCACAAGGTTGGCGGACACGTCGTCCACCTCCGATCCCAGGAAGATCACGCGGTCTTTGAGCAGGCGCGAGTAGATATCGTATGCGCGTTCGCCGCGCTCGGTTTGTTCAACAACAAATGGAACGTAGTAGTTCTTCATTGCGACCGGAACTCCGTTGGGAGGGTTTTGGCCCCCCACTATTCAATTTGGCGGCTCTGCAGGTCCTGCCTGCCTGCCGGGCTGGCCATCTGAAACCCGGCAGGACAAGGGCGCCCGCATGACAGGCGCGATCTGCAGGGGCCTTATTCATACAGCGTTGGGTTTCAGGCCTTCTTCTCCGCCGGCTTGATCGTGACGGCGGCCTTGGCAATCAGGAACTCGCGCGTCTTGCGCAGTTTGAGGTCTGAGCGCAGGCTGTCCAGACGTTTCTGCTTTTCGAGCTGGGCCCGCAGGGCCAGCGGGCGGCGCCCCTGCTGCTCAGCCTGGCGCTCGATTTCCTTGTCCAGATCGGCGTCGCTGACCTCCAGATTCTCGAGCCGGGCGATCTCGTCCAGGAGCACATAGTGGCGCGTGACGGAGTTGGCGTCGTCCATCTGGCGGCGGAACACGCTGAGTTGCCGGTCCGAACTCCATCGGCGCGGATCGTCGCCCGACATCATGCTGTAATACATTTCCTCGCGCATGATCTGCTGATACGACGCGGCCAGCAGCGTCGAGGGGATATCGAAGGGATTGCGTTCGAGCAGCGTCTCGCAGACTTTGGCAAAAACCTCGGAGTTGCGGCGGTTCTGCTCGGCTTCCTCGAGCTGCTGTCGAATCTTGGTTTTCAATTCCTCCAGCGTCTGGCATTCGCTGGCGTCCTTGGCCAGTTCGTCATTCAACGCGGGCAGTTCCTTGCGCTGGACCTCCTTGATCGTGACCGTCCAGTGGTCCTTCTCGCTCAGGACGGCGCCCGCCTTGTTCTTGCGCAGGTTTTCCACGTCGGCCTCGACGACGTCGCCGGCCTTGCGTCCCATGAGCGCTTCGCAGACCGGCTTGGGCAGGTGCTGCTCGAAGTTGACCACGCGGAAGTCCTTCTGGGAGGCCTGCTCATTTTCGCGTCCGCGATCATCCCTGACCGTGATGTCCAGCACGAGGCCGCTGTCAGCGGCGACCACGGCGCCGGACTCGGTGACATACGAGGCGTGGGAGTCGCGCAGTTCTTCCAAGGCGTGGGCCACATCGCCGTCAGTGACTTCGCGGCCTTCGATCTCAACGCTCAGATCGCCGTATTCGATCTTTTCGAGGCGTGGGCGCACCTCCATCGAGGCCTCGATAATCAGCGGCTCGTCTTCTTTGAAGTCCTTGATCTCCGCGATGCGGGGATCGGCCAGAATATCCGGTTTCTTGTCTTCCAGGTATTGCGAAACGACCTTGCGACCCAGGAAGTCAATGGCGTCTTCCTGAACCGCGCGGCGGAATCGGGCGCGAATCAGCCCCAGCGGCGCCTTGCCGCGACGGAACCCGTCGAGAATGGTCTCTTTCTGCAAGTCGGCGTAAAGCCGCTCCGTCTTGGCCTTATACTGTTCGGGTTCGACTTTGAAGCGCAGGGCCAGGATGGACTGTGGCTTCATTTCCGAGCTGAGCAACTCATACGGAACGGGCTTTTCGTCTTCGTCCTGTTCGGCCTCAGTCGGCGTTTCACCGGCCGCTGGCGCTCCGGCCGGGGCGGCGTCAACTACGGTGGTCGAAAGCGCGGTCTGTTCCTGAGATTCCGGCGTTTCGCTGGTTTTTGATTCTGTCTCGCTCACGTTTTCGGCCTCCTGAGGCGCAAGGCGGCGATTGCCCGGCAATCGGCCGCCATTGGGACTTTCTGTATTGGCTGCATCCGACACACCCGCCCGGCGGTTTTCCGCGCCGTAAGCGGGCAAAGAAGATAAGAATGGGATGATTGACCCGTCAAGCGAAAACCCCGCCCGTTTCGCAGCGTCCCCCGCAGTGTCCCCTTGACGCGCCGCCGGTCTCGAAGGCACAGTGCCGTCACAGGTTGTGGCCGCTCGCAGTCCGACAGGCTCACAATCTTCCCGCCTCGCAGGGCAATCCTCGGGGAGGGCGGCGTGATCCGGATACGGAGCCGATGGGATGAATCGAGCGCTTGTGCTGGCCTTGGCCGCAATGACGGCGCTTCCCGCGCGGGGCGCATTCGACACCCGCAACTGGCAGTGGGAGGCGCCGCTGACAGCGCCAGGGAGCGCCGGGCCGGGCTTGACGCGCGTGGAAATCCCCCCCTGGGTGTTTGATCGGTCCGAGGCGTCGCTGCGCGATTTACGGGTGTTGAATGAGCATGATGTCCTGACGCCCCATGTCATCCTCTGGCGGCAGCCCCGCTCCCAGATGACGCCCCAATGGCGCCCGGCTCGTCTGATCAACCAAACCTGGCAGCCCAACCAATACGCGCGCGCCGTGGCGGATTTTCGAGAAAGTTTTGAGAAAAACGAAATCCGCATCGAAACGTCCGGCGAAAACTTCCAGCGCCGCGTCACGATCGAAGGCGGCACAAACAACTCCGACTGGGAAACCATCGAGAACCGGCTCTACGTCGCCGACATCAGCCGGAACGACCAGCGCTACAAGGCCAATGTGCTTAAAGTCCCGGACAATAACTTCCGGTATCTGAGGCTGACCGTTCACCACATGCCCAACGATCCCGGACGGATCGACATCGTCTCGGTTCACGCCGCCAACGTCGCCACGCAATGGGACGACCTGACAACCGTCGCTTTGGCCGGCGCGACGGTTCGCCCCGACGCCCGTTCGCGCGAGACCCTCGTTCTGCTCGACAACGGTTACCGCCATCTGCCGATCGACACCATCCGAATCCACGTATCGGACGCCGAGTTTCGGCGCGCCTGCGCCGTCGAAGGTCGCAACGCGCTGACGGTGCGAAGCCGGCGGGACACCGAGACCGGATGGGATGAGACGGAGCAGGAAGCGCCCTGGCAGCCGGTCCTGCACACGGTGCTCTATCGGATTGCCGACGCCGAATACCCGGCCGAATCGCTTGCGCTACGCAATCTGGCGGCCCCCTATCGCTTTCTGCGCTTGAGAATATACGATGGCGACCTCAGCCCGCTGGCGCTGACCGCCGACGGGATTCAGGTCTTCCGGCACAGAGCAGACCTGGCGTTTCAGCACAGCCCCGCCCACACGTATCGGTTGATCGGCGGGAATGCCCTCGCCGGAACACCCGAGTATGAACTGACCAAAAACGCTTCGAATGTGGCCCGGAGCGATTTGCCGGTTGGGGCGCTGGGCGAAGCGCGGCCGTTGCAGCCTGGCGACGGCCCCTCCTGGGTTCAAAGCCGTCCGACGGTGATCACCCTGGCTGTGATTGCAGGGCTGGCCGCCGGCGCCGGATTGTGGTCGGTGGGCCGGCGCCGTTCCCGCCGGCGCCCGGCGCTGCCGGCGCGATTGCGCCAATAGCCCGCCCGGCGACACGCCGTCGCGCGAAGGGGAATAATTATCAGACGATTCCTGCCGGTTTTCGGTTGATCGGAGCGCGGGGATTGAGTGAGAATCTCATTGGTTCTTGAATAGGAATGGGACCGGAGAGGTCAGTAGCGCTCTCCAAGTCGTAGTCGAAAGCATTGTGCAGGGAAGTATTGCGGTCCGGGAAGCGTCTGTCCGGCCGCCCACATATCATCACCACACGGGAGGTCAATCGCGCGCCATGGACGTCAAAAAGATCGCCATTCTGATTGTGCTGGTCATCGTCATCGTATTTCTGGGTCTTCGGGCTTACAAGAGCATGAAGGGCCCGGAAATGCCTCCGCCACCGCCGCCGGAAGAGATGGTGGACGAGGGGGCGGCGCCTCCTGCGGCTCCGGCCAAGTAAGCGCGCCCGGCCGCATTTGATTCACGCAAGGGATTTATACAGCAGCCCGATGACGTCTTGCACGTCGATGCGCTGGCCAATGAGGCTGCCGCCATCGCGCAGGGCGATGAAGCATGTCGGGCAGGCGGCGGCAATGATTTCGGCCCCGCGGTCCACGGCTTCCTGGACGCGGCGTCCGGCAATGCGCTTGGCCATGTCGGGGTCGTTGGACATCATCGGGCCGCCACAGCACTGGCCAAACTGGCGGTTTTTCGTGAACTCGAGCAGTTCAAGCCCTGGAATGGCCCGGAGGATTTCGCGCGGCGGCTCGTAGCAGCCGATGTGGCGTCCGATGTCGCACCCGTCGAAGTAGATCACCCGTTTGGGGAAGGGCTTTTCGGGCCGCAGTTTTCCGTCGCGGATCAACTCCGCCAGCCATTCCACCAGATGCATGGATTCGAATTCGCGATACTCGCGCCGGAACGATTTGACGCATCCGGCGCAGGGCGTGACGATGCGCTTGACGCCGAACCGGCGGAACCGCGCTTTGTTGCGCTCCTGCAACTCGCGCGCCAGCGTCAATTCCCCGAGGCGGATCAGTGGATCGCCGCAGCACTCCTCTTCGTCGCCCATCAGGGTGAAATCGGCCTGAGCCTTTTCGAGAAGGCGCAGCGCCATTTTGCCCGTGCGCGAATTGGCATACGAGATGGAACAGCCCGCATGGAAGACGACCGGAGCCGGATGGGGGCGCCGCAGCGCCTCGGGCAGCCAGGCGCCGCGCGCCGCGCGCGGCTCGCCAAAGGGATTGCCATCGCCGGCAAGGTTGCCGCGCAGGATTTCCTGGAGCGAGGGCAGCTCGACGCCCTTGCGGCGCATCGCGGCGCGCGCCTCGTGGATGAGTTCCTCGACGTCCACGCCGCTGGGGCAGTTGGCATTGCAGGCGTTGCATCCCAGGCAGGCGTAGATGCGGTCGCGCAGGTTGTCGGTCAACTCGAGGTGGCCTTCGATCAGACCTCGAAGCAACTGGACGCGGCCACGCGCGCAGTTGGCTTCGTTGCCCGTTTCGGCGAACACGGGGCACGCCGTCAGGCACATGCCGCATCGGGCGCACTGAAACGCCTGCCCGCTGCCCTGGGCGCCCAACTCGGTCTCGGAAAGTGTTTTGTGCGTCATGACGCGCCCGCCTGTCTTTTGAGAGTTTGAAGCATGGTTTCATCCGCCGCGGCGCCAAAGGCGGCGGCTCACGACGCATTGGCGGCCGCCGCCATGCCGTATTGCCGCGCCCCGAATCCCGGGGCGATCAGATTCCCCAGTGCGCGTCGATGGGCTTCTGAAACGCGCGCGTCCGGCCGCTGAGCACATCGGCGTATTTGACCGGCTTGCCGGCCTCGGCCGATTCAAAGCACGCCTCCGACAGCGTCTTGGCCCGCAGCCCGGCCTCGCCGTCCATCTCGGGCGGACGCTTCTGGCGGATGGCCTCGATAAAATCCCATGTCTGAATGCCAAAGGCGTTTTCACAGCCCAACGGAAACAGCCGCTCCTTCTGGTCTGCGGAAAGCGAAGCCATGTATTCGGCCACAACCTGTTCGGTGTTCATCTCGCGACCGTCAGCGAAGAAGATCGTTCCGCCTCCCTGGAAGGGATGGAAGGCGATCTTGTCGCTGCGAATGGTTCCGTGCGTTCCGAAATACTGGGCGACCTGCGCGGGGGCGCCATAATAGTGGCGGGAATACAGCCACACCACATCGATTCCGCTGTGAAAGTGGATCATCGCGTGCCAGGCCGTCTCGACATCGGCCGGAACGTTGCCCAGCGTGGGCGCGTTTTCGACGATGCGCCCGTCATGATTCCGCGTAACGCAATAGACCGTATCCGGCTCGCCAAACATGTGCTGCATCATGTCAGCATAGTGGGCGCCGCTGTCCATGATCATGCCGCCGCCGGTCAGCAGTTTGACCGCGCGCCAGCGCATCGCCGGCTTGCTGAGGTCCAGCGGATTGTTCATGACCTGGCTGGTATGAACGGCGCGAACCTCGCCGATCATCTTCTTCTCCGCAATGGCCCAGCGGAAGGCCCGGCATGACGGCAGGCGGCGGACCTGCTCGGCCGTTGCGACCACCCGGCCGGCCTTCTTTCCGGCGGCGATGATCTTCTTGCTGGCCTTGACGGTGATGCCAATGGGCTTTTCCACCATGACGTGCAAACCCGCCTTCAGCGCCGCGATGGCGACGCTGTGATGCAGCCAGTGAGGGACCGTGATGATTGCCGCCTCGGCCACATCTGCGGCCAGCAGCGCCTCAACGTTCGTGAAAACCTGCGGCGGGCTGCCCTGAACGTCGGCGAATTCCTGCGCGCGCTGCGCCGCGCTGGCTTGGTTGAGATCACAGCAGGCCGTGACGGCCATGCCGCGCCAGCCACGGCCATGCAGGTCGGCAAATCCCTTGAGATGGGCGCCCGTGATGCCGCCGCATCCAATATAGGCGACCTTGGTCGGTTCAGACATTGCGCGCGGCCTCCCGGACCGACTTCACACACTGGCTGAGGGCCGGAACCGGATTATTGACATCGGCTTCGTATTCGAGGACGGCGTAGCCGTTGAAGTTGACCGCCTTCAGCTTCGCCAGCAGACCCTTGAGATCCAGACAGCCGGTCCCCACCACGACGTCATTGTGCCTGCCGTCACGCTCAAACGTGAAATCCTTGAAGTGGACGCCATACACGCGCGGCGCAAATTCCTCGACCCACTTCAGCGGGTCCTCGTGCGAATGCAGCGCCCAGGCCGTGTCGATGCACAGTCCGATGCGGCTGGAGGTCTTCTTGAAGACGCTGCGCAACATCGCGGCGCACCCCAGCCAGTGGCGTCCGCCGTGGTTGTGGATGGCCAGGTTGATGTCATACTTGTCGGCCAGGCGTTCGGCTGTCCGATACGAATCGGGAACCGAATCCACGCCAAAATCGACGGACATGAACTTGCAGCCCGCCTTGTGCGCGAACTGAAACATTTTTTCTTCGGCTTCGGGATGGTTGCCCAGCCCGTTGACGCCGGTGCTGACAATCTGCACGCCGCCCTTGCGATACTGCTCGATGACCTCGTCGTGAATGGCCTCGTTGCCGAAGTCAATGTGCACGCGGCACAATTCGATCTTCGACAGATCGCACTCCTTGACCTTGGCAATCACTTCCGCGTGGGACTTGAATCCGCGAAAGCAGAAACTCTGAACGCCCAACTCCTTTGCGATGTCCATCGCCGTTCCTTTCGTGTACAGGTTTTATGTGGACGCAACAAACATCTTGCCCGGATTCAGAATGTCGTTGGGATCCAGGGCGCGCTTGATGGCCTGCATCGCCGCGACGGCCGGCGCGCCGAACTCGTCCCGCAAATAGCGGGCCTTGACCAGACCGACGCCGTGCTCGCCCGTGATCGTGCCCTTCAGCGACAGCGCCAGCGCGAAAATGTCATCGACGGCCTGCTCGACGCGCGCCATTTCCTCGCGGTCGCGCTCATCGGCCTGAATCGTGGGATGCAGATTGCCGTCGCCGGCATGACCGAAGACGCCGATGGGCAGATGGTGGCGCAGGGCAATCTCGCGCACGCCCGCGACCATTTCGGGAATCTTGCTGCGCGGCACGGTCGCATCCTCGAGGATGGTCGTGGGGCGAACGCGCGACAGGGCAGAAAGGGCGGCGCGGCGCGCCTCCCACAGGCGGTCGCGTTCGGCGGCGTTGGCGGCCTTGCGGACGTCGCGCGCGTGGTTGGCGCGGCAGACGTCAACGACCTTGTCCGCCTCCCGTTGCGCCGCCTCGCGCATCCCGTCGGTCTCAATCAGCAGGATGGCGCCGGCGTCGCGCGGCAGGCCGACCTTCTTGAAGTCTTCAACGCAGTTGATGGTGACCTGGTCCATGAACTCGAGCGTGGCGGGAATGATGCCCGACTCGATGATGGCCGACACCGTCCGCGCCGCGTCATCCACGTTGTTGAACAGCGCCAGCATCGATTCGCAATGCTCCGGCGGCGGAACCAGCTCGAGGACCGCCTGGGTCACGACGGCCAGGGTGCCCTCCGAGCCGCAGATCAACCCCGTCAGATCGTAGCCCGATACGCTCTTGACCGGGAACGCGCCGGTCCGGATGACCTCACCCGAGGGCAGGACCGCCTCCAGCCCCATCACATAGTCGGCCGTCACGCCATACTTCAGGCCGCGCAGTCCGCCGGCGTTCATCGCGATATTGCCGCCCAGGGTCGAGGACTTCATGCTGCCCGGGTCGGGCGGATACAACAGCCCCCGGGCGGCGACGGCATCGGCCAGCGCCTGCGTGATGACGCCCGGTTCGGCGATGACATACAGGTCTTCCTTGTTGATTTCGAGGATGCGGTTCAGCCGCGACAGGATCAGCACGAGGCCGCCTTCGACGGGAACCGACGCGCCGGCCAGCCCCGTGCCGCTGCCGCGGGGCGTGACGGCGAAGCCATGCTCATTGGCCAGCCGCAGGATGCGGGATATCTCCTCCGTGGAGCCCGGATAGGCGACCGCTTCGGGGCGGTGGCGCTCCAGCGTCGCGTCGTAGGAGGCGCAATAAAGGTCCTCGACCGAGTCGGAGAAATGTTTTTCGCCCACGATCTGCTTGAGCTGGAGTTTGAGGTCGTGTGCCAGTGGCGGACGCCTGGAGGATGCCATACGGTAGTTCCGATGATCGTCAGGTCAAAGCGCGCCGGGACGGAGGTGACGCCCGCCGGCTGAAGCGCGTGTGCCGGAGGGATTATGAATGGACCGGGGCTGCCGACGCAAGCCCCGGCTTGCCGGCGGGCCGAAACGCCGCGCAAAGCTCACGCCACGATGGCCAGCCCCTTTTCGGCCTCGATCCGAACTCGCTGGACAATGCTGTCCATGTCGTCGGCCTGCAACCCCAGGTCATACCAGGCCCGTTCGTAGAACATCGCCTCGTCACGGACGCCGACGCTGCCGAGCTGCTCGTGGTTGCAGATGTAGTCGGCCAGATGAACCAGTTCGGCGAATGGACGCGCCTCCAGCGGCGCGGCGTCCGGAAAATGGTGGCAGCGCACGGCCTGGCAGACTTCCATCGGCATGCGCCATTTGTCGCACAGCCGCGCGCCGATCTCGCCATGGTCCACCATGAGGACGTTCTGCTCGACCGTGCTGAGGGGCACTTCGCGTTCGTTGGAGATTTGAACCAGTTTGTCAAACAGCGCGGGGAAGACGTGTCCCAGCAGCAGCAGCCCCACGTCGTGGAGCAGGCCGCCGAAATACAGCGCCTCGCCCGCCTCGGCGCTGAGCAGCGCCGGATGGTTGGTGTGACGGCGCAACACGTCGGTCACCAGCGCGACACAGACCGAGTGTTTCCAGAACTCGCGCGGATTGGTCCGCGACGAGAAGGCGGAAAACGCCTGTATCACGCCCGCGGCGGTGACGATGTTGCGCACTTCCATCAGTCCGATACGGGCGACAGCCAGTTCGAGGCCGGCGATGGGCCGTCCAGCGGCGGAGTAATACACCGAATTGGCGACGCGCAGGACGTTGGCGCTCATGGCGACGTCCCGTTTGAGCAACTCGGAAATCTTGTGCGAATCCGAACGCTCGTCCGACAGCGCCATCAAAATCCGGTTGGCGTTCTCCGGCATCGTCGGAAGATTGCGAATCCGATCGACCCCGTTCAGAACGCGTTCGCGCGCGTCGCTCATGATCCTGGCGTCTTCCGGTGTCTGGTCATTTCATCATCGCATGGACGCGCCGCACCAGCGCCCGGGCCTCGCCGGCCTCCGGCGCCTCGGCAAAGACGCGGAAGATGGGCTCGGTGCCCGACGGGCGCAGGTGCAACCACGCCACGCCGAAATCCAGCCGCAGCCCGTCCTCATCATTGATGCGCACGGCCTCGGCGAACTCCCGCCGCGCCTTGTGATAGATGGCGTCCACTTTGAGGCGCCCGATGGGAACCTTGTCCTTGACGATCGCGTAGTCCGGAACGCGGGCGTTGAGCTCTGACAACGCGCACCGGTTTCTGGCCAAAGCTTCAAGGATCACGGCGATCCCCCCAAGCGAATCGCGGCCCTGATGCACATCGCCCAGAATCACGCCGCCATTGCCTTCGCCCCCAAGACGCGAGCGATGCCGGCGCATCCCGCCGACGACGTGGGCCTCGCCGATCTTCGTGCGATGGCAGCGGACGCCGTGGGCGGCGCAAACGTCCTCGACGGCGCGTGTTGTCGAGAGATTGACCACCACGGGCGAGCGCATCCGCTCCAGCAGATGGTTGGCCGCCAGCGTGATCGTGCGCTCCTCGCCAATGGGGCGGCCCATCTCATCGACCAGCGCCAGCCGGTCGGCGTCCGGGTCCACCGCGAAACCGACGGCCGCGCCGTGGCGCTTGACGGCCTTCGACAGCGCGCCCAGATGCTCCGGCAGCGGCTCGGCCACGCGCGGGAAGACTTTCGCTGCGGCTGGGGCCGGCCTGTTGGGGGAGCCATCCGACGGATTGGCCCCGTCGGCGGCGAAGATCACTTCGGCGTCGCAACCCAGCCGCCCCAACAGCTCAGGCAGCACGCGGGCCCCCGCGCCGTTGCAGCAGTCAATGGCCACTTTCATGCGCGCCCGCCGAATCTTTGCCGCGTCCACGAATTTCAGGACGCGAGTCAAATGCTCGCGGCACGGATCCGGATGCGGCTGGACGCGCCCCAGCCGCTCCACCGGCGCCAGCGCGAACTGCGCCGAAGCGAATCGTTTCATCAGCGCCCGGTTGTCGTCGGCGTTGAGAAACGTGCCATCGGCGCGGAAGAACTTCAGCGCGTTCCATTGCTCGGGATTGTGGCTGGCCGTGATGGCGATGCCGCCGCCCGCGCCCAGCAGGCGCGTCATCAGCCCGATGGTCGGCGTCGGGGCGATCCCCAGATCGACGACTTCGCATCCGGCGGCTTCGAGCGCGCCGAAGACCAGATGCCGGAGCATGTCGCGCGAGGGCCGCGTGTCCCCGCCCAGGACGACCCGCCGGGGCCGGCAGCCCTCCGCGAAGGCCAAGGTAAACCGCACAAACTCCTCGGGCCGGATCGAATCGCCCACGATCCCCCGAATTCCCGCCACACTGATCATCAGTTGAGACATTATGTTTTGTCATCCTCCTTGAATTGGCGAACTTGGTTCTTAATGCGATCCCAGGAATCTGCAATGCCCAGTTTCCCCGCCCTCTCGTCCCGATAGGACAGGTCCAGATGGAATCCACCACCATATGACGGATATCCGCATGGTCCAGCGCCTGTGAAACGGCCAGAATTACTGTGTTGTGACCGGTCATCGGCGCGGCCTCGAATCCCCATATACCCGGTGAAAGAGCTTCTCTCCCAGCATGCGGCGAATGATCTCAGGCTTCCCCTGCTGAATTCCGGATGCTGTTCATGTATCATCGCATCCGTAATGGCGCAGACCGTCTCATGCCATTCACACAGATTCCGCAGACGCTGTTGAGGCGTCATCCGTCTGAGAATCCCGTAGCAGGCCCGCGCCGCAGATGGGCTCATGTCCGCAGGAGCAAAGCCAGCCTGTCTTCTTGCCTCAGCGATCAACATCAGCGGATTCGTCGTTTCCCATCAACTTTCGCCTGTCAAGCGAAGACCGGCAGGCGCCTGGTTTCAGTTTGTCACAGATTGGATGGAGTTTCTGGTTCAACGTAGATACAACCGCGCAGGATTCTACTCCGCTGTTTTAATCGCATTGCAGATTTCCCGCGCGACAATCAGTTCTTCATTGGTCGGAATCACCCACAGCCCCACCTTCGACGCGGCGGTGGAGATGACGCCCTCGGCGCCGACCACGGCCGCGTTGCGCGTCTCATCCAGCTCCATGCCCAGCGCGCCCAGGGGCCGGCAGATTCTCCGGCGCATCGAGACGCCGCGCTCGCCGATCCCGCCGGTGAAGACCACGGCATCCGCGCCGCCCATGACGGCGAAACACGAGCCGATCCATTTCTGGATTTCGCAGGCGAACGCGTCCAGCGCCAGCGCCGCGTCCGGGTTGCCTTCGGCCTCGGCTTTTTCAAGGATGGGCACGTCGCCGCTGAGCCCCCGCGACAGCCCCAGCAGGCCGCTTTTGTCACACAAGACCTGGCGAATATCCGAGGCGGTCATCTGCCCTGTTTCAATCAAATACAGGACGGCATATACGTCGAGGTCGCCGCACCGGGCCGATTGCGGCAGACCCGACTGTGGCGAGAAACCCATCGAGTGGCAGACCGAACGCCCGCCGGCGATGGCTGTGATCGACGAGCTGCCGCCCAGATGGCACGAGATGATCTTCAAATCCTTCGCGGGCCGTCCGATCACCTGCGGCGCGCGTTCGGAGATGAACCAGTGCGACGCCCCATGAAAGCCGTATTTCTTGATGCCGTAGCGGGTCTCCCAGTCACGCGGGACCGCATACAATGCCTCATGGGCCGGCCGCGTCTGATGAAACGTCGGCTCGAACAGGCCGAACATGCGCGTCTGCGGCAGGGCTTCCTTGAAGAAGTGAATCGCCTTCAGATAGAGCGGATTGTGCAGCGGGGCGACGAGATTGTAGGCCTCCATCGCCTTCAAGACCTCAGGCGTCAGCTCGCGCGCGCCGGCGATTCCCTTGGCGTGAACCGTCTTGAAGCCCACCGCGTCGAGGTCCTCAGGCCGGGCAAGAACGCCTTTCTCCGGATCGGTGAGCTGCGCCATCGCGCGGCGGATCG
>Ga0101944_10006147_pt1 | contig 13013 bp, 10 predicted proteins | sample DewCreD2012metaG_FD_75245 | JGI IMG/M metagenome (GOLD analysis project Ga0101944, IMG submission 75245) | Hot spring sediment bacterial and archeal communities from British Columbia, Canada, to study Microbial Dark Matter (Phase II) - Dewar... ... | reverse complement strand
TCGAGGAAATCGTTGAGGCCGTGTCGGCAGTTTTGCACGGGTGCCGATTGCGTCCCACGCCGAGCCCCACACCGACTCCACCAGCTCTGTCGTTGCCGCCTTGCGGTGCGCAGCAACAAACCACGGTGCTCTTGAGCACCGGCCAGGGCGTGAGCGGCCCAGGCGTGGCGGATCCGTTTTGGCGCTTTGCTTCGCCGACACCCGCGGTGGGACCGGTTCCGTTTACCACCAATCCGTCGGTTGCATGGGCACCGGCGCCCTCCGGTTCCTGGTGGGTCCAGCCTGATGCGAGCGGGAATCCACAGCCCGGACCCTCCGCGGGTTACGTGGTTGCGTTTACCATTCCGGGGCCGCTGACTCAGTACACGGCGTTGCGCCTCGTGGGCCAGTACGCTGCTGACAACACGGTGCCCTCGATTTTGCTCAACGGTACTCCAATTGCCTCGTGCACTCCCGCAAGCAGCAACTGCTTTGCCTCGTTGCAACCTTTGAGCTTGCAGGCCACCGCGTTCCCCTTTGCTCCCTTCGTGGCCGGCGCCAACACATTGCGTGTGAACGTTGCCAATCTGAGCAATATCACCGGGCTGGTAGTGGATGCGCGGTTGGAAGCGGACTGCGCGCCCTTGAGCCCCACGCCCACGCCAACGTTCAGTCGAACTGCGACACATACGCGTCCCCCCACACCGACTCGCACTCCGACGCGAACGCTCACTGCCACACCGAGCGCGTCCAGCACTCGCACACCGACGTCGACGCCACGACCTACAGCGACGCCGTCTCGCTCTCCCACGGGAACGCCTTCGCCTCTGCCGTCACCAAGTCCAACCCCGACTTCCAGTCCGGTTTTTTCTCCAACTCCGACCCCCAGTCCTACGTGCACCGGGATCCCCGCGGGTGCTGTGGGTTGGTGGCCACTCGACGAACAGGTGGGTAGCTCGGTTGTGGCCGACATCAGCGGAGCGGGGAATAACGGTGTTTCCCAGCCCGGCGCTTTAGGATTCGGGAGCGGCCCCGCACCGGTGGCAGGGCAAGTGGGCGGAGCGCTGTATTTTTATTCCGGGGGCGAATTCGTGGAGGTCCCACCTGGAAGCAGTCTCGACCGAGCCAATGCCGACCTGACCATTGACGCATGGTTTGCAGCGTTCCTGCCTGGGTCGCCCAGCTTCGGAGGCGTGCCGAACTTTTCTCCGGGAACAACCTTCTTCTATTCGATCGTCGACAAACTCGATCCCGCGGGCAACTCTGGGTACGGCTTTTACCTGCGCACCTTCGCTACGGCGCTGCCGTCGCCTACACCGGGCGGGTTCTCGGTGACCGTTACGGTGGACCTGGTGTTCGCTCTTGGCAACGCGGGATTTGCCACTCAGATCCACCAAGGTACGACCAGCTATCCGGGGCCGAACCAGCCGTGGCCGCCTCTCGTACCAGCGTGGCCTTACAATGGACAGTGGCTGCACGTTGCGGTGACGGTGGACCGCACGAGCAACACCGGACAATTTTATCTCAACGGCGTTCCCTGGGGCGCGCCGTTCACCCTTCCTGCCGGCACCAACAATACGCTTCCCGTTTGGTTCGGCAAGTCCCGCTTGGCTGACAACGGCTTCGAGTTTGCGCTCGACGAGATCGAGATCTTCGACCGCCCCCTCAGCCCTGGCGAGATTGCAGGTGTCGCGGGTGCTGGCGGCAAGTGCAAGACGCCGACAGTGCCGGCCCGAACTCCGACCGCTACTCCGACGGCTTCCCCGCAGGGTGGATGCGATTTCATCGGCCCGAGGATGTGTGGCGGCACCTGTCCGAATCCGACCGACGTGTGCGTGCCCAAGCCCGATGACTCGGGTTGCGAGTGCGTCCCGGGCCAGCCTCGGGCTACGGAAACGCCCACGCCGACCACTACACTGGGTTGCCCGGGGGCGATTTGTACGGCGACACCGACGCACAGAAGCACGCCTGAGAGATCGCCCACGCCCACGTTCACGCGCAGCGCGACGTTCAGCCCGACGCCAAGTCCGCGTCCGACCCTCACCGGCAGCGCCACGCGCACGCCGACGGCCACTTTCACAGCGACGCCAAGCGCCACGGCGACGCCAACGTGCGGCCCAAGCGTGTCCGTGGACATTTCGACCGGACAGGCTGTGATTGGGGGCAGCGACCCGATTTGGTCGCTGATCGCGGCGCCATCGGGGACGACGGGCTTCTCTTCTCCCGGTCCCGCAACGGTCATCGCACCGAACGGTTCTTGGTTCACGTTGTCCGGCACGCAGTGGATCTCCGCGAATACAGGCTGCACGAACACTCTCACAACCGACTGTCCGGCTGGGACATACTCATACGAACTCTGTTGGGAGCAATGCGGTCGGCTCGACCCGTCGCCGCTCGAGATTCTCGCGGACAACACTGCGACGGTCCACCTTGACGGGATTCCCGTCACGACCACTCCGCCGACGATCGGGTTCACGACCCCCGCGACCATCCCGGCCAGCGCCTTGGCTCCGTTGGGTACGGGCGTCCATACCCTGCGGGTCGACGTGCAAAATAACCCGTTTAGCGGAGGCGGTGGCACCGCGACCGGCATGGACCTCAGCGGGACCCTGAAGGGATCCGTGGCCATCGTCGCGTGCCGGGCTCCTACGTCCACCTTCACCGCGACTCCGGCGCTAACACCCACATCCACTCGTACACGCACCGCAACGATTTCCCCGACGCCCACGCCCACGCTGACGCCGACGCCTACGCGAACCGCGACAGCCACCGCTTCCCGGACGCCGACGCACACACCGACGCGCACGCCGACGCCGTGCTTCGCCGAGGTGTGCGTCACCAAGTTCTGGGACTTGAACGGGAACGGCCAGAATAACGGCGGGCCGGGCCTGTCAGGCTGGACGATACAGTTCCTCGATTCCAGCAGCGGTGCGCTGGTCAGCAGTGTGGTTACTGGCCCCAGCGGAACGATCTGCGCTGGCATCCCAGCACCGGCTACGTACAACGTTCAGGAGGTGCTGCAAGGCGGTTGCGTGCAGACGTTTCCTCCTCCACCTGGCATTCACACGCTCTCACTCACCTGCGGGCAGTTGGTGAACATCGCATTTGGTAATCGCTGCCCCTTACCGACGCTCACGCCGACATCCACTCCCACGCCCAGCCGAACCCCGACGAGGACGCCGACATCCAAGGCACCGCCCCCGGATTGAAGGCACAAATTACCAGCGCGGAGGATGCTCGGCTGCTGGGCCGATCGCGCTCGAGGCAGCAGTAGATTTGCTTTGCGTCTTCCCGGGCCGTGCGAACGGGAAAATCTGGGGGAAAATCTGGGCACACCCCATTCGTGTACCGAGGCGGCACCGTTGGCTCCAGGCAATCTGGCTCGCTTGCTCATCGGACCGTGACGCCGGCGATGTAGTGGGCCCGCGGCGAATCACTCGAAGAAGGTTGCGTTGCTACGCCGGCGGGTCGTGCACGTCGAGCAACGATACACTGACTCCTGTGCGTCGGAACACTGATACATCGCGAAAGTGGTCTCGCAGAGACGCTACCCCCGCCGGGGCAGCGCGGGCGCTGTGAGGGAAGCAGCGGGAGACAGCGGCCGCACGCGCCCGTACGGCCAGCCGATGCATCCGCAATCGACGCAACCTTCTCTCCTGAGTGTCTTGTGACGCGGCACTGCCTGCGGCTTTCCCGAAGCTCAGCCGCATCGGAGAAAGCCCGCAGGAACCGGTGCCGCATGGACGGCCGTGCGCTCGGCAGGAGCTGCGCGTGCCTCGAAGGTCACAGCGCATCTCGGGAGCGTTGCCTTGACTTGGTTCCACCATGGTGGCAAGCAAGTGATTTAATCACTTGATTGAAAGCGAGATCGGCGCAGCGATGGCAACGTTGGCAGGAACTTGTGCGATTGCCGGTGTGGGCGTATCGCGCTTTGGGAAGGTTCCCGGCGTGAGCGCCATGGGGTTTACCCTCGAAGCGAGCAAGCGGGCTTTGGAAGATGCGGGTGTGCGCACCCGCGACGTGGACGGCGTGTTGGTATTGATGCCCGCGGTGATGGGAGAGCAGCACGGTTGGGCTGCGCGTGTCGCCGCATATCTTGGCCTCGAGCCGAGTTTTTGCACCACGCTCGACATGGGCGGCGCCACAGCCTGTGGAGCCGTGCAGATTGCGCAAGCTGCTATTGCGGCCGGGTATTGCCAGGCCGTGCTCTGCGCGTTTGGCACGCAAAACTGGCCGCAAGGAGTCCCGCTGCAACTGTTCGGCTCGGAGTTTCAGCTAGCGTACGGCGACGTTGGGGCAATGTGCCTGATGGCGCACATCAAGCGACGCCAACAGTACGAGTACCATTTTCCCGATGAACTGTATGCGCGGATCGCGGTCACTTGGCGGTCGCACGCACAATTGAATCCAGAGGCACAGATGCGCAAGCCGATGACCCTGGAGGATTATTTCCGCTCGCGGTGGGTCGTGGAGCCGTTACGGTTGTTCGATTGCTGCCCGAACACCGATGGTGGCGGTGCGATCGTCGTGACCAGTCTTGAGCGGGCTCGCGACTTGCGGCAGCCCGTGGTGCGAGTGCTGGGGGCCGGACAATCTCACAGCGCTGAACTGGTCGAGCCAGCGCGGCCAGAGCGCTCCGAGTGGGGCGGCGCCGCGGCCGCGCGGCGCGCGTACGCGATGGCCGGGATTACCCCTGCGGATCTCGACTGCGCGCAGATTTACGATGCCTTCACTCCCCGAGTGGTTCACGACCTGGTGGCGTACGGTCTCGCTGCACCTGAGGAACTCGCGGGCGCCTTCGCTCGCGGGGAGTTTACCTACGGAGGCGGCTTGCCCTGCAACACTGCCGGGGGGTTGTTGTCGGAAGGTCACTTGTCGGGCTTCGGGCACGTGCGGGAAGCGGTCCGCCAACTCCGCGGAGAGTGCGGCGAGCGGCAAGTTCCAGGCGCAGAATTGTGCTTAGTGACGGGCTACGGAGGTGCTCCTCACGAAGCCCCGCCAACCGTAAGCTACGCAGCGTTGGTTTTGGCCCGCGATTGAGGTGGCGCGATGTTCACGATCGAAAAACCACTTCCTCGAGGAACGGAGGACACGACCCCATTTTGGGACGCGGCGTTGCGCGGAGAGCTGCGCATGCAGCGTTGCATCGAGTGCGGACACATTCGCTTTCCGCCAGCGTTGGTGTGCCCTCGATGCACGAGCGAACAAACAGAGTGGGTCCGACTTTCCGGTCGCGGTCGGGTCTTTAGTTGGGTGATTGTGCACCAGTCGCAGCACCCTGCGTTCAACACCGAGACCCCGTACAACGTCGCCATTGTCGAGCTGGACGAAGGGCCGCGCTTGCATACGCAAATCGTGGACTGCCCCCCGGATCGCATTACGATCGGGATGCCGGTGGAGGTCGTGTTCGAGAAAGTCCGCGATGACGTAGTGCTGCCCAAGTTCCGGCCGTTGGCCGACCGAACTTGAACGGTACCGGATACCCATTTCGAGGAGGATTCTCCCATGCGCGTGCACAGAAAAACGCAGCCAAGGGCCCGGAAGCAAATGCGGCAACCTGCCAAGCGAGCACGCACGCAACGCAGAGTGGTCGATCCAGTAACCGCGGAAATCATCCGCGGGGCCATGGAGACCATTTGTTACGAAATGGCCACGCACGTCAGCCTGACGGCAACGACGCCCATCCTGAACCAATCGAACGAGCGCAATGCCACCATCTTGGATGCCCGCGGCTCGCTTGCCGCGTTGAGTGTGGGCATTCCCCAGTTCATGTTGAGTTCCACGCTGCCAGTGCGTTTCGCTTTGGAGTTTTTTGGCCCTGACGGCCTGTACGACGGCGACGTGTTGGTGGCGAACGACCCGTACCATGGTGGGGGACACCTTCCGGACTACAACGTGTTTGCGCCGGTGTTTCACGAAGGGGAAATGGTGTTGATTGCCTCGATTCAATGCCACCACGCCGATACCGGCGGAGCCATGCCAGGGGGCTACAACGTCGATGCGCGTGACATCTGGGCGGAAGGCGTGCGGTTTCCCGCTGTGAAAGTTTACGAACGAGGCGTCGAGCGTCGGGATGTCGTGTACATGATGAAGGTCAACAACCGCACGCCGACGTTCATTGGCGACTTGCGTGCTCAAATCGGTGCGGCGCAACTAGGTGCACGCCGGTTGAAGGAGCTGCTGCAACGCTACGGTGCGGAAACGGTGCGCGCCGCCGTGGAGTACATGATCGACTACGCTGCCCGCCGCTTTCGCGAAGAGGTGGCCAAGTGGCCGGACGGAGAATACGAGTCGGACGTGTATGTCGATCACGATCCGAAAGGGAATCCCGACATCCACATTCACTGCAAGGTCACGATCCGGGGTAGCGATCTCACGGTGGACTTTACCGGCTCGGACATGCGCGACAATCTGCAGGCGTATTCCACGTTTGGCAACACGCGCGGTTACGTGGTCGCGCAGTTGGCGAGCATGATGGACCCTTCCATCCCGAAGAACGAAGGGTTCTTTAATTCCATCCGCCTCATCGTTCCTCCGGGATGCTGTTTGAATCCGCTGCCGGAGCGCTCTGTGGCCGCGGGGACGCACCACCCGGGCACCGAAGTGGGCGAGGCGATCGCGAAGGCACTGGAGAAGGTCATTCCCGAGCGCTGCTGCCCGCAAATTTACAAGATGGGAATGCCCACGGTGATTTTTGGCAAGAATCCCCGCACAGGCCAGCTGTTTATCGACCACTCGGTGGACACCTTCGCGGCGTACTGCGGGGCCGTATACGGGCAAGATGGCTGGGGCGCCATGAACGTGAGCTTCGGAAATCTCATCCGCGCCACCGCGGAGATCAACGAATCGATTTTTCCCGTGCGCCACTTGTCGCGCGATTATGCCACCGACACCGGAGGTCCGGGCAAATGGCGCGGATGCCCGGGGTCGTTATACGTGAAAGAAATTTGTGCGCCGGCACAGATTTACACCTACGTGGTCGGGCGGAAGTACCCCATGCCTGGCATCGCCGGAGGAAAGCCAGGCGCGCCCAATCGGCTCATCGTGCGGGCCGGCGGACCGCACGCACACGAGGTGACGACCACCGCGTTTTATGTCGAGCACTTGCCAGGCGAGCGCTACGAATATCGCTATGGTGGCGGCGGTGGATGGGGCGACCCGCTGGAGCGAGACCCGCAACAGGTCTTGGAGGACGTGCTCGACGAGTACGTGTCGATCGAAGGAGCGCGCCGCGACTACGGGGTGGTGCTGCGCGGCTCGCTGGAGAACTTGACGCTCGAAGTAGACTGGGAGGCCACTGCGGCCTTGCGCGCAGAGCTGCGGAGCAAAGGTACTGCTGCAGCGTCCAGCTAGAGGTGCGAGGGTGGAATCATGCGTTCTTACGCAGTCGGCATCGACGTGGGCGGAACATTTACGGATTTTGTCCTCGTGCGTCCGGACGGTACGATCGTGCCGAGCAAGCATCCGACTACTCCGCGGGATCAGTCGGAGGGCGTGCTTGCAGGCCTCGAACGTGTCGCCGCGAGCGAGGGGCTCAGCTTGCCGGACCTTCTGCGACGCACCCGCCGCATCGTCCATGGAACGACCACGGCTGACAACACGATGATCGAGATGGCCGGCGCCGTGACGGGGCTGATCACCAGTGCCGGCCACCGCGACGAAATCGAGCTCCGGCGAGGGTTCAAGGAGGACATTTGGGATCCAGCTCTTCCGCCTCCTCCGCCCATCGCTCCGAGGCGGCGCCGCTTGGGCGTGCCGGAACGATTGGATTTCGAAGGAAATGTGCTGGTGCCGCTGGACGAAGAAGCCGTGCGTGCGGCTCTGAGGAGACTGAAGAAATTCGGAACGGAATCCGTTGCTGTGGTGTTTTTGTTCTCCTTCGTGAACCCCACGCACGAACGCCGGGTGCGCGAAATTGCGCGCGAGGAGTGCCCGGAAATGGCGGTGTGGTTGTCGCATGAAGTCTTACCCGCGGCACCGGAGTTCGAGCGTACCAGCACAACGCTGGTCAATGCGTACGTCGGTCCGAAGATCGAACGGTATGTTCGCCACTTGGCAGAGCGCCTCCAGCAACACGGCTACCGGGGCGAGTTTTTGTTGATGCAATCGAACGGCGGCATGATGGGGCCGGACTACATCCTCCAACGTCCCGTCACTCTGCTCAGCTCGGGCCCGACGGGCGGCGTCATTGCCGCATGTCGGGTGGGGGATGCGGCCGGAGAACAGGATTTCATTTGCGCCGATATGGGCGGCACCAGCTACGACGTATGCCTCGTGCGCGGCGTGGAGCCTGAGATCAAGGCAGGGTGGAACTGGCACCACCGCTATCTCATTGGCTTACCGATGGTGCAGGTGCACTCCATCGGTGCCGGCGGAGGTTCCCTGGCGCGAGTGGTGAGCGGCACGCTGCAAGTCGGGCCCCAAAGCGCGGGCGCCGATCCGGGGCCGATTTGCTACGGCCGGGGCGGAACGGTGCCGACGGTGACGGATGCCAACTTGCTGCTTGGATACTTGAACCCCGAGACGTTTTGCGGAGGAGCCATGAAGCTGCAAACCGCAGGCGTCGCCGAAGCGATCGAGGAGCAGATCGCCGCACCCCTGGGCTTACCAGTGGTGAAAGCGGCGTACGGGATTTACCGACTTGTCAATGCAAACATGGCAAACGCGATCCGCCGCATTTCCGCTCAGCGAGGAGAGGACCCGCGCCACTTTGCCCTGGTCATGTATGGCGGCAACGGACCGGTACACGCGACTGCGCAAGCTCGCGAGCTGGGCATTCAACGGGTCATCGTGCCGAAGACTTCACCGGTCTTCTCCGCACTGGGTTTGTTGCTGTCGGATCGTATCGTGGACGAGATGCGCTCGTATATCGTGCCGGCAGCCGAAGCCAATCTCGAGCGGATCCAAGCACTGTTCGAGGAAATGGAACGCCAAGCGCGCGCCGTGCTGAGTCGCAGCCGCGAACGCGTGGAGCTGCGCCGCTTTGCCCACATGTGTTACCCTGGCCAAACCTTCGACATCGCGGTGCCCATGGGCAATGGTGCGCGTCCCATCAGTCGCACACTGCTCCAAGCGACCATCGAGCGTTTTCACGACTTGCACGAGGAACTGCACACGTACGCCGTGCGCGAGGAACAGCCGATGTTGCGCGGGCTGCGATTGACGGTGGTGCAACGTACCGAGAAGCCCGTGCTTCATGCGCTGCCGGCGAGCCGAAATCCGGCTCGCCCCGTGACTAAGCGGCAAGCGTACTTCGAGGGACGCTTCGTGCCGACGCCTGTGTTTTCCGGACCAGCCTTGCGTGCCGGTCAGCGTGTGCGCGGCCCGGCGATCATCGAGGAACCGTTCACGACCATCGTGCTCCATCCAGGCGACACGGCGGTTCTGGATCGTGCTGGGAACTACCGGATCGACGTTGCCCTGTGAGTGCGGAATTGGTGGCGCACGATTCGGGCGCTAGCGCTCGACCTTCGAACAGGGCCCCAAACCGATTGCCACGCGAACGCAGCGCAGTCATGCTCCGAGCTTACGGAGAAGCGCACCGGTGCGGTTCATGGTTGTTGGGGCCCAATGGCGCGACGTCCCGGCGGTGGGCTGGCGGCCTGTACGTTCTCTTCCTTACGAAGCAGGGCTCGTAGCGCCACTACAGGACCGACGTCGACGGGAGCGACGCCGGGCGCCCACGAGAAAGCATCTGGCTGTTCGAACGCGGCTCTCCCACCTGGGAAGCTCGCATCGACTGGCGCGGTGAGAAACGCGTGGGGCTAGCTCTGGTTCGGTGGAGTTGCCGACGGTGACGACAGCGCCACGGACGACGGGTGCCGGCGCGACGTGGAACGGCGCCAGAGAACCCACAGCAAGCGTGCTGGGCCCGAAAGTGCGTAGCTGTAAAAGCCCACGAACAGGAAGATCTGCGGCTCGGCAACCAGGAGCTTGAGCAGCAAAATCGCAACGAGAAGGGTCCAGAACGGCTGGCGACGCAACAAGTCGGTTTCTTTGAAGCTGAAGTACGGCAGCGTGCTCACCATGAGGCCAGCAAGGCCGTAGGTGAGCAACAGCAAAAGAAGGTGTTTGTCTGTCGGCCCATAGGCGCCGAAGCGATAAAACATCAGGACCGTAGCAGCGATGGCTTCCGCGGCTGCGGGTGTGGGCAGCCCGATAAAATGCCGCTTCTCCACCGAATCGAACTGCACGTTGAAGCGGGCGAGGCGCAGGGCGGCACACGTCAGGTACAATGCGGACGCTAGCCAGCCCCAGCTTCCCCACGGCTCCAGTGCCCAGCGATAAATGAGCATTGCCGGGGCCACTCCGAATGCCACGAGGTCGGCAAGCGAGTCGTACTCGATACCGAACCGCGTCGTGGTTCGGGTGAGGCGAGCTACCCGTCCGTCCAACGCGTCGAACAAATTGGCAACAAGAATCGCGACTGCAGCCACCTGGAACTCGCCATGCAAGCTGGCCACGACGGAGTAAAATCCCGCGAACAAGCCTCCTGTGGTGAGCAGGTTCGGCAGCAAGTAGACTCCGCGCCGCAACGGCGAACCGTTTTCCAGCGGAACCAGCAAAGGGGTGCGTGATCGTTCTACCGCCATCGGGCCACCACAGTTTCACCCGCGCGCGTGCGATCGCCAACGCGCACGGTTACGTCCACGCTGCCAGCCGGGAAATACACATCGGCACGCGAGCCGAACAAAATCATTCCGTAGCGCTGCCCGCGGACTACCGTGTCGCCGGGACTCACGCGGCACACGATCCTCCGAGCGACAAAGCCGGCAATTTGCACGAACCAGACCCGGCGGCCATCGTCGTCTTCCACAAGGACCGCGGTTTGTTCGTTGTCCAACGATGCCTTGTCTGCGAACGCGCGAAAGAACTTGCCAGGGTGGTAGCGCACGTCCAGGACTTTCCCGCTCCAAGGAATGCGGTTCACGTGCACGTCCAGCGGGGACATGAAAATACTCAACCGCGTTGCCGGGGCTTGGAAAAAGCGCTCGTCGTGCAGTTCGTGGATTCGAATGATTTTCCCGTCCGCCGGGGCCACCACAGCGCGTGGATCGTCAGGCGGACGACGGGGTGGGTCGCGGAAAAAGTTGACCGTCAGACCGAACAGGGCAAGGCCGATGAGCGCTCCCCAAGGGCCAAAAAACACCGCGAGCAAAATGGTGAACAGAAGAGTGGCAACGATGTGGGGCACACCGTCTGCGGCCAGCGGGAGGCCAAAGAGAGAAACTTGTCCGGCCTCTAGCTTTGCGGTTGGGTAGCCACGGCCCACGCCCGGTGCCCCTCGAAACTGCGTCGTTCAGTTCTTGCTTTTGTCCACGAGCCGGTTGCTGGCCAACCAAGGCATCAAGGCACGCAGCCGCGCTCCGACGGCTTCGATCGGGTGCTTTGCGGCTTCCTTGCGGAGCTCTTGGAAGTGGGGCATGCCGCACTCGTACTCGGTGATCCACTCGCGCGCGAAGGCGCCACTCTGGACGTCGGCCAGAATTTGCTTCATCGCTTCGCGGCTTTCTTTCGTAATGACCCGCGGCCCGCGCGTCATGTCACCGTACTCCGCGGTGTTCGAAATCGAGTAACGCATGTTGGCGATGCCACCCTCGTAAATCAGGTCGACGATGAGCTTCACCTCGTGCACGCACTCGAAGTACGCCATTTCTTCTGGGTAGCCCGCTTCCACCAGCGTTTCGTAACCGGCACGAATGAGTTCCGTCAGGCCCCCGCACAACACGGCTTGCTCGCCAAACAGGTCGGTTTCGGTTTCATCCTTGAAGGTTGTTTCCAGCACTCCTGCGCGCGTACCTCCAATGGCTTGGGCGTACGCCAGGCCAACTGCTTTTGTATCGCCGCTAGGGTCCTGGTGTACTGCGAGCAGACACGGCACCCCTCGACCCTTTTGGAATTCGCTGCGGACAAGGTGGCCCGGTCCTTTCGGGGCGACCATGAACACGTTGACGCTCGGGTCGGGCACGATGCGCTTGAAATGGATGTTGAACCCATGCCCAAAGGCGAGGTACTTCCCCGGGGTCAAGCCGGGGGCGATGTCGCTTTCGTACAACGGGCCAGCAACTTCGTCCGGCACCAAGACCATCACGATGTCTCCCCAGCGAGCCGCCTCGCCAGTTTCCTTCACGGTGAAGCCGGCTGCTTCGGCTTTCGGCCACGAACTTCCGCCGCGGTGCAAGCCCACCACGACCTCCACGCCGCTGTCGCGCAAGTTTTGGGCGTGGGCGTGGCCCTGGCTTCCGTACCCAATGACGGCAACTTTCTTGCCGCGAAGATACTCGGGATTTGCGTCTGCGTCCTTGTACACTTTCATCATACGACTTGTTCTTCCTTTTCTGCTTCTGGAGAGATTTGCTCGCTTGGCACCATCAACCGTGCGCCACGGTGCATAGCTACCTTGCCCGTGCGCACAATTTCCAAAATCCCAAGCGGCTTGAGCAACTCGATAAAGGCGGCCAGTTTGTCCTCGTCGCCGGTTACCTCGACGATGAACGACTTCGGCCCGACGTCGATCACTTTGCCCCGAAAGATGTCGACGATGTTCATCACCTCCGCGCGTGTGGTGTTGTCGGCTCGCACTTTCACGAGCGCCATCTCGCGTTCCACATGCGGCGTTCCCTCGAAATCGCTTACGTGAATGACACCGATGAGCTTGTTCAGCTGCTTTTCGATTTGCTCGACAACACGATCGTCTCCACGGGTCACCAGCGTGATGCGCGAGACCGTGGGATCGAGCGTCACAGCTACGGTGAGACTTTCGATATTGAAGGCCCGGGCGCTGAACAACCCAGCAACCCGCGAAAGAACCCCGAATTCGTTCTCCACCAAAACGGAAATGGTATGTCGCACGTTGAAAATCCCCTTGCGGGTCCACAGCGAGCAGCGGACCCAAACTCGTTGTTGCTAGAAGATTCCGACCGTAGCCGGAAACCCTACGCGCTCAAGGGGCGTGAAGTTTGCCGATAGCGGGCGAGAATCTCCATGATCTTGTCTTTGCCCGCCAGCTTGAGCTTTTGCAGGCGCTTCTTTTC
>Ga0101944_10006145_pt1 | contig 13018 bp, 9 predicted proteins | sample DewCreD2012metaG_FD_75245 | JGI IMG/M metagenome (GOLD analysis project Ga0101944, IMG submission 75245) | Hot spring sediment bacterial and archeal communities from British Columbia, Canada, to study Microbial Dark Matter (Phase II) - Dewar... ... | reverse complement strand
GCTCTCTGGAGCCATTCGGCCGTGACTCAGCCCGGATTGGACGTCGATCGCGACGCGCAACTCGTCTCGCGGTGCCTGGCGGGGGACGAATCCGCGTGGGAGGAACTCGTCAAGGCGCAGAAGGTCAGACAGGACGAGGCGTGGAACTGGATCGTCGATGCAAAGACCGGGAAACACGTACGGAACCACAACGGCACGGTCGGCTACAGCGAATACCGCGGAAAGTACTTCATGATCGTCCTGCAGTCCGGCGGCGATTCTTCGTTCCTGGGCGAGGTCTGGTACGCCGAAGCCGACAGGCTGGAAGGTCCGTGGCGCAAGGCCGTCAAGATCCTCACGCACCACAAGTACACGTTCTACAATGTCTGCCATCATCCGCTCTTCAACAGGGAGAAGGGACGGTTTGTCCACTTCGAAGGTACCTACTGCAACACCTTCTCGGGAAACGACGAGCAGACGCCGCGCTACGATTACAATCAGATGATGTACCGGCTGGATCTGTCCGATCCGCGACTCCATTGACCGCCAAGACGCCAAGAGCGCCAACGGAAGGTCAGCGGCAGTAACCGCCAAGACGCCAGGAGCGTCAATGGAACGTCAGCGGCAGTAACCATCAGGATGCCCAGAGCACCAACAGAATCACGTGAGCCGTGGGCTTTCGTTCCTACTTCCAGCGTCTTGCCTTTCCAATTTTCTACAATCCTCGTTCCGCTCCACTGGCATCCTTCCATCCCATCCTGTCAATCCCGTTCATCCTGTCGAAGGACCCCCGGTCCAACCTGTCATGGCGCGTGCTTCAGGATGAATTCGACGATCGGTGTCGGATCGGGCAGCGCATGCGGGTGGTGGCCGACGCCGGGTTTGTGGATCACCTGGATGTCACCACCGAGTTTTTTGTAGCGCTCTTCGATGGGCTGCGTGTTCTCCGCCACCGGCACGACATCGTCGGCATCGCCCACGACGTGTAGGATCGCGAGCTTGGCCTTGGCGAGCGGTTCGAGTTGGTCGATGGGGTTCAGCTGGTAGTCCGCGCCTTGCGCGTCGGTCAGGCCATAGGTCTTCAGACAGTTCTGCCAGTCGCCGGCGCTGCCTTTGCCTTTTCCTTTCCCGCCGGGCCAGCTCTGGATGGCGCAGACGGGCGCGTCGGCGTAGAGCGCGCTGACCTTGTCGGGATTGGCCGCGGCCCAATGGTAGATCAACAGTCCGCCGCGACTGTAGCCGGCGAGCACCGGCTTGAGGTTCAAGCCGTACTGTCGGGTCCAGACTTCGTAGCAGGCATTCCAGTTGGCGACGGCTTTCGGGCTGCCGTAAAGGCCGGCGGCCGAGGGATTGTAGGCGATGTGCCAGCCCTTCTCGAGGAGCTTGGCATCGAGGCTGTGCCAGAATCCGACACCGAAGAACTCGGCGACCCACAGCCATGGCTTCCCAGGCGCGGTCTTTTGGGGTACCGCGACGGCAAACTGCTGCCCGTTAACCTCGAAGTCATAGCGGTCGCAGCCCTGGTAGACGCTCTTCTTTCCCGAAAAGGCCATGGCGACTATCCCTTTCCCTGCGGTCACTTCCCCTTCGGCGGCGTTTGGCGAGGGCATGCCCAAGGCCAAACACAGGATCAGGCCGGGAATCGTTCGGTCGAATCGTGCCATGCGGATCTCCTGCAGCGATGGTTACTGAGTACCGTGCCGCAGAAGTTCCAGACCCATGGCGCAGCGGCTGCGGACCCGGCTCTTCGTTGCTCGCTCGTCACCGATCTCCTCCGGATAGGCTCCTCGCTCGCGCCTCGATCCGGACCCGCATCCGCAGCGCACGGGGTTAGGAACTTCTGCGGCGCGGTACTGAGGCATACCCCACCGCCCGCGGAATGTCACCTGTCCTATCTGCCCTATACGTCCGCGTCCGCAACGGTAAAACCACGGCCATGGATGAAACCCTTTTCAGCCTCAACGGCCGGATCGTGTCGGAGGCGCAGGCGGTGGTGCCCGTCACCGACCGTGGCTTCCTGTACGGCGACGGGTTGTTCGAAACGATCCACGCCTACGGTCGTACGCCGTTTCGCCTTGCCCAACACCTTGCCCGCATGGCCTGCGGCTTCCGCGCCATGGCCTTCCGGCCTGCGCCTTCCGCGGCCACGCTGACGCGCTGGATTGTCGCCGCGATCGAAAGGGCGGGGTTTCCGGAAGCCAACATCCGTCTCACCGTCACCCGCGGTACCGGTCCGCGCGGGCCTTCGGTGAGAGGCCCTTACCGTCCGAATGTCGTCATCATGCTTGCGCGTTTCCACCGACGACCCGAGGAGCACTACACCAGGGGCGTATCGGCCATCGTCGCGAGTTTTCGCCGCCAGGAATCCAGTGTCGTCGCCAACCTGAAGACGACCGCCTACATCGAACAGATCTTCGCGCGGCGCGAGGCCGATGCGGCCGGTGCCGACGAGGCGCTGCTCCTGAACAACGCAGGTCTGCTCTGCGAAGGCTCGGCCTCGAATATCTCGCTGGCGAAAGACGGCACGCTCTGCGTGCCCGACCCGAAACTGGCCGGCGCACTGCCCGGCACGGCGCAGTGCGTGGCGCTCGAACTGGCGGAGAGACTGCGCATTCCGGTCTGCCGCACCGCGTTGGGACCGTGGGATCTGCGCGAATGCGACGAGGCCTTCCTGAGCGGCTCGCTGCGCGAACTGACGCCCTTGGTACGGGTTGACGGCCGGACGATCGGCGGCGGGAAGCCCGGACCCATCACGCGCAAACTGATCGCGGCCTACCGCCAGCTCGTGCAGCGCGAATGTCCGGGATACCGGTTTCCCTGACGCCGGTCACCCCAGCCCCAGCCGCTCCCCACGGTAACGCCCCGAGCGGATTTCTTCCACCCAGGCCTGATGGTCCAGGTACCAGCGGACGGTGCGTCGGAGTCCGCTGGAAAGATCCTCCCGAGGGCGCCAGCCGAGTTCTCGTTCGATCTTGTCCATGCAGATCGCGTAACGCCGGTCATGACCGGGTCGATCCTTCACGAAGGCGATCAGTTCCGCGTGCGGACGCCCGTTCGGCAGCGGGGCGGCTTCGTCCAGCAGCGCGCAGAGCATCTTCACCAGGTCGAGGTTGGTCTTTTCGGTGCGGCCGCCGATGTTGTACGTCTCCCCCGACTTTCCCCGGCGCAGAACCAGGTCAATGGCGCGGCAGTGGTCTTCCACGTACAGCCAGTCCCGGATGTTCTGCCCGTCGCCGTAGACCGGAAGCGTTTCGCCTCGCCGGCCGTTCTCGATCATCAGCGGGATTAGCTTTTCCGGGAACTGGTACGGACCGTAGTTGTTCGAGCAGTTCGTGAGCGTCACCGGAAGTCCGAAGGTGCGGTGCCAGGCGCGGACCAGGTGGTCGGACGCAGCCTTTGAAGCGCTGTAGGGGCTCGACGGATCGTATGGCGTCGTTTCGCTGAAGGCGCCGGTGGGCCCCAGCGAGCCGAAGACTTCGTCGGTCGAGACGTGATGAAAGCGCACGTCCGACCGCAGACCCCACGCCTTGCGAGCGGCCTGCAGCAACGCGAACGTGCCCTGGATGTTGGTTCTTACGAAGATCGCCGGCCCATCGATCGAACGGTCCACGTGGCTTTCGGCGGCGAAATGAACCACCGTGTCCGGATGCGTGTCGGCGAAGAGCCTGGCCAGCAGCGCTTCGTCGCAGATGTCGCCCTTCACGAAGCGATAGCGCGCGCCGTACTGCGCGTCCAAGCCCTCCAGATTCCGCGGATTCCCGGCGTAGGTGAGGGCGTCGAGAACGACGACGGAAACCGACGTGTCGCTGGCCAGCAGATGACGGACGAAGTTGCACCCGATGAACCCGGCGCCGCCGGTCACCAGCACCGTCTTCGGTCGATGTGTGTCTGCCACGGCTCATGCTCCTGCGGGACGGAATCCGCCATCCGGAATCGTTCGGAAACCTCTGCGGCGCGGTACTTAGCATCCCTTCTGCGCCAGCAGGTCGTGCAGGTACGCGGCGTAGTTGCTTTTGCCCATGCTTGCGGCTTCAGCCCTGACTTCTTCGGGGCCGATCCAGCCGTTGTTCCAGGCGATCTCTTCGATGCAGGCGACCTTGAGCCCCTGGCGTTCTTCGATGGCAGCGATGAAGTCCGAGGCGTCCTGGAGACTCCGGTGCGTGCCGGTGTCCAGCCACGCGATTCCGCGGCCCAGTCGCAGGACCTTCAGCCTGCCCTGTCGGAGAAGAAGGCCGTTCAGATCGGTGATTTCCAGCTCGCCGCGCGCGCTGGGCTTCAACCGCGCCGCGAGGTCGCAGACTTCGGGACCATAGTAGTAGAGCCCCGGCACGGCGAAGCGGCTTCTGGGAACCTTGGGCTTCTCCTCGATGCCCAGCACCTTGCCTGACGCATCGAATTCGACGACGCCGTACCGTTCCGGATCGCGGACGTAGTAGGCGAAGATCAGACCGCCCTCTCGGATCCGGGCGGCTTCCTGCAACGTGCCGGTCAGTCCGTGCCCATAGAAGATGTTGTCGCCGAGCACCAGGCAGACCGGCGTGTCGCCGACGAAAGACCGCCCGATGATGAACGCCTGGGCCAGACCTTCCGGCTTCGGTTGCTCGGCGTAGCGGAAGGTCATGCCCAGGCGCCTTCCGTCCCCCAGCAGTTCCTGAAAAAGCGGAAGGTCCTGGGGCGTCGAGATGACCAGCACCTCGCGGATGCCCGAAAGCATCAGCACGCTCAGCGGGTAGTAGATCATCGGCTTGTCGTAGACCGGCAGCAGTTGCTTGCTGATGACCTTGGTCAGCGGATGCAGGCGCGTGCCCGCGCCGCCGGCAAGAATGATGCCTTTCATGCGCGCTCACTTCCGTTTCTTGTCTTCCACGGACTCCTTGCTGCGTGTGCGCTGCAGTTCGACGGTCGGCGCGCGATGTTCGAGGACGGAAAGCGAGATGTCGATCAGTTCCTTCGCCTCGTCGGCGTTCAACGTGCCCACGCAGACCAGGTCTTCCGGGCGGATGGTGGACCAGACGAAGGCCATGCCGACCAGCGGCGGGATGCGGCCGGCCGCCATGGGCTTGATGACGATCACGGGCTTCTTGCGTCCCCAGATCATCCGGTGCACCCAGTCGATCTCGATCTGCATCAGGAAACCCTGCGCATTGTAGATCTGGATGTAGGTCGCCGCATCCAAGCCGGACTCGTCGGCATAAACCGGAACTTCGGGCATGTGCGTGGAGAGTCCCGGGATCATGCCGCGTTCGCGAATCATCTTGAGCAGGCGGTCCATGTTGCGGATGGTGCGGGTCGTGCGGTCGCAGAGCGCGTCGGTCGTGGCCTGGTGGGGCAGGCAGAAGGTGGCCCCGATCCTGGCCTGCTCGTCCAGCAGCCGGGCGTTCTCGTCCCAGGCCTCCTTCGTATCGGCTACGTTGAAGGTCGGCAGCGCCAGCGTGTAGCACTTCTCGCCGGTCGCCTGTTCGGCGTCCTGGATGGCCGGCAGCAGGAGCGGCTTCTCTTCCGGCCGGACGCCGTAGACGAAGTTGATGCCGGCCTTCATGAAGACCGTGAGCGTCTCGGCGAGACGTTCGCGGGTCTGGTAACCGACGATCAGCTTGTCTTTGGCCTTGCTGGTGTGCGAGAACCCGTAGAACCAGTTGATGCCGACGACCATTCGGGAGACGGAGACGTTTTCGATCCTGGTACGCGGGAAGCTGGTCATTGCGGTTTCTCCTCGAGGGGGACGGTGCGGGGCGCGCAGAGCATGAAAGGCTCTGCAAGCGTCCGCTTAACGCTACCCGCCCGGTGGGTGACGTCAACCGTCGCTCCGGGAGGTCCGGGTGCCGGGCGTCTCATCGACGCCCGCCCACGGGGCCCCGATCGTTGTCGTAATCGAGGCCGGCGGGGGGACTTCTTCCGCTCATCGTTCGCCGATCCAGACCGGTGTGTCGAAAGAGGTTCCGTCCAGCGTTGCAGGACCTGTCACGCCGAACTTGCGGAAAGCCAGCCATTGCCGGGTTGCGCCGCGAGTCAACCGCACGCCGATGGCGGATTCGGTCTCCACGCGCTCTGCCGTCCACGCTGTGCGCTGGCCCGCACGATACGGAATCAGGAGCGTCAGCATCCCCAAGGCACGCGTTTTCTCCCGTGTACCGGCCTCCAGGTGCCAGTGGTTGGGAAATTCCTTCGTGGGCTTCGGATTGAAACCGTCCCACCGGCGAAACGAAACCGGAAGCGGCGAAAGGTAACGGATATCGAGCCCGGCCTGGGGCAGTTCCACCGACGCGCTCCCCGTCTTCTCGTCCACGACGAACGCCTTGAGCGCGTGCAGCATGAACTGGAACGTCGCGGGTTCGACGGCTTCGAGGTCGTCGTAGAGGGCCAGCACGTCCGGCTTGAGAAAGAGGACATTTCGCCGGAAGCGCTTCAGTTTTCCGGCGTACGCAGCGGAAGCCTCGCCGACGATGTAGTCCCACCGCTCGGTCAGGATGGATTCGACGATCTGGCCGTGCGGCGCGGCTGTGTGCTTGACCTGGCCCTCTCCATTCACCAGCACCCCGTTCTGCGCGACGGTGCTGTGCACCCACTGGTAATGAAACCTGCTGCCGTGCAGGTCGCGGTAGGTGCAGGCGACGAGCAGCGGCTCGCCATAGGCGTTCAATTGGAAACTGTTGTGCGGGTTATGTCCGTGGCTCTGCGTCCCGAAGGGACTCGACTTGAAAAGGAAGTGCACGTCGTCCTTCGCATGCAGTAGCGTCGCATGCAGGCTGGCCACGCCGATGCCGCGGAAGACCTTCGACTGCGGCAGGTCCGTCGGGGCTTGGGCTTCGGGCAGCGGCGGCAGGTTGGCCCGGTACAGGAAGCCCAGCACTCCGCCTTCGGCGTTCATCTTCCACTGTTCGGTCCACCAGCGCCAGTACGCGGCCCGTGCGCCGTCGGCCTGAGCCCCGCGGGCGCGGATGTGGTATTCCATGAAACCGCCGATGCCGGATGAAGGCGGGCGGTAGGAGAGGTCGCCGAAGCCCATGTTGGGCGAGCCCGGCGGCGCGACATACATCGGATAGTCGCCGATCTGCGCGAAGAAAGGCTTCTTCAGGCCGTCGATGCCCAGCGCGGACTGGGCCACCTGAAGCCACCAAGCGGCCTTGTTCATGTAGCCGGCCCAGTAGCTGACGCCTTCGTGCCAGCCGCCGTCATCGTCGGACCAGACGGGATAACACCCGAAGAACTTGTTTACGGCATAGTCGAGCCAGACCTCGGCCTCGGGGATTTCGCCCAGGAAGGCGATTCCCGCCTCGCCGATCTTGTGCCAGATGCGGTTGCCGTGACTGTTGTAGGGACTGTTCAGATGCCCGGTGCCGCGCTGGACTTCTCCGCTTTCCCACGCCTCTTTCAAACGCCGCGACGTGACGTTCCAAACGGTCCGGCGGTCCTCGGGCGACAGCGTGTCCCAGGCCCAGTCGTAAGCGCGTGCGGGGCGATGGAGCATCACCTTGCCGGCCTCGCAATTCATCTTGAAATTCGTCGGGCCGTCGGGATTCCACGAGGCCAGATGCATGATCCACTTTCTCGCCGCCTCGCCATACTTCTTCTCGCCGGTGATCAGGTAGACGAAGGCGATGGTCTCGGCCTCCTTGCAGGCCTTTTCGGTCTGCTCGCGGTTGGGCCACCAGTATTTCACCAGTTCGGCGTTCTCCTTGTCGCGCGCCGAACCCATGTGCTCGGGTTCGGGGGTCGGGCCGGCGGCGATGAGCTTGTCGGCCTCGGCGACGAGTTTTCCGAATCGTTCGGCTTCCCTGCCCTTGGCGATTTCGCGCAACCGAGCCAGGTCCTCGGGGCGCAGGAAGAGCCGTGGGTGTCCGGACGGGACGCGCTCGCGCTGTTGGGCTCGCGTCGGCATGGGAAACGCGACCGCCTCCGCCGGTACGACGACACTGCGCACCGCGCTCCAGTTGGACTCGGCGCCGTCTTTCGTCGTGAAGCGGTATCGCCAGAAATAGGTTCCGGGTGCGAAGGGTTCGCTATGCGTGTAGGTGTTCCATGCGAACCCCCGGGCCGTCGTCGCGTCGGCAAAGTCCCGACGTTTCGCCCATTGAACCGTATACGTCGCGGCCTCCTGCTCGTGGAGCCAGATGAAGGAAGGCGGGTTGAGCCGGACCGGCGACCCGTCGGCGGGACGGTAGCCCACCTCTCCGTCCTTGGGTGCGCGGTTGTCGATGACCGGCTCAACGGCGCAGGCGAAGGCGCTCAAGAGGACCATGCTGCAAATCCGTTTGACGATGATTTCCATTCCGGAGCCCTCGCGTAAGGCGGACCTCGATTCCAGTTATTACCCCGACTACGATTCCGGAAAATGTCGAAATGCCGGCCAAAGATGGCCGAAGCGAAGGGTGGGAAGCGGTTTTAGGCAACCTCGCGCGCGTGCGAATGGCGGTGCGGGGGGCTGTGCCCGGGACCCGAATGCGCGATGCCTTCGGAGTGAGGAGGGCGTTCCGGCGGGGATCGCAGACGCCACACGGCGCCATGCCCTCTTTCCCGCTCGAAGGATTAATATGCACTTGCGTTATTAAATGGGTAAAGTATTCACTCGGCGGGAACGTCACCATGCGAAACGACAGCGCGGCGATGCGGCGGCACGAGGTCCTGCGGTTGGTCTGGCGTGCGGGCGAGGCCAGCCTGTCGGATCTTCACCGAACGACGGGCATGCGTCCGAATACGCTGGGCGAGGACCTCGACGCCCTCGTTCGCGCCGGGCTTCTGCGACCCAAGGCTGTCCAGGTCCGTGGGCGGGGGCGGCCGCGCGTTCCGTTCGAGATCGATCCCGAGCGTCGCAATGTCCTTGGCTTGGCACTCAAGCGTGGGCAGGTCGAGGTCGGACGTTTGAACCTGCTCGGCAAATACCTGGGCGATCCGACTTCGCTCCCTGCGGAGGGATCTGTACGGATGTTGACGGCCGCCCGGTCGCTCCTCAAGGGACAGCTCGACCGCACGACGCTGTCCGTAGGCATCGCCACGCCGGGTTTCGTCGATCTTGAACGCAGGGCCATCCTGAGGCACCCCGGCTGCGAGACGTCCGATCCAATCGACCTGGAACCGCTCTGCCGGCTCGCGGGACGCCGCCCGGTGATTCTCGAAAACGACCTGCAGGCGCTGGCGGCCCGCTGGCTGCTGACGCGCAAAACCGGGCCGCGCGAAGACATGCTTCTGGTCCACTTCGACGACGGCGAGATGGGCGCGGCGCTGTTGATCGACGGCCGACCGAACCGGGGGTGCGTTTCCGGAGCCAACGAACTGGGGCATGCGCGCTTTCCCGTCCCGACCGCCCGCTGTTTCTGCGGCCACACCGGCTGCCTGGAACGCATCTGCAGCACGGACTTCCTGATGCGCAACGGGGCCGATGTCCGGACGTTGCAGCAGCGCGCGGCCGCATTTGTGGGGACGAACGACCCGGGACTCGACGAGGTCATCCGATATCTGGCGCTGGGATTCGCCAACGCGGTCAATTTCTCCCGCGTGCGGCGGCTGGTGCTGGTCAGCAGTCTCCTGCGCCACGCCGCGTTTCTCGAAACCCTCCTGAAAGGCATCCGCCGGCAACTGATGGAGGTCCTCGCCTCGCGCGTCGAGATCGAAGTCTGGGATCGGCCCGTCCTTCGCCTGGCCGAAACGGCCGGCTGGCTGGCCCTCGCGGCCTGGCTGCTCCCGGGATGGGACCGGAATCGATAATTAATAACAATAACGTTAATAAATGCCTTGACCTCGCCGCCGACCGGTGTAGGTTTTGCGGGAAAAGGGGATGCCGGTCATGGCGAGAGATTACGGAAGGGCGCTCGGCGAGATCCGACAACACCTGCGTGCGGAGCTGCTGCCTTTCTGGGCCACGCGCGGCGTGGACGCCGAGTGCGGCGGATTCCTGACCTATTACGACCGCAACGGCCGGGCGACGGGAGAAACCACCAAGACGCTCATCTGCCAGACGCGCTGCCTTTACGCTTACTCCGCCGCGCATCGCGCCGGCTATGGCGACGGACGTTTTCTCCAGGCGGCCGAACAGGGCTGTCGGTTCCTCCTAAGGCATTTCTGGGACGAGGCGCATGGCGGTTGGCATTGGACCGCCGATCGCCAAGGCCGGCCGCTCGACACCAGCAAGTTGACCTATGGCCAAAGCTTTGCGATCTACGCTCTCAGCGAGTACGCCATGGCTTCCGGGGACGCCGCGGCGCTCGACTGGGCCGAACGAACCTTTGACCTTCTCCAATCGCACGCCGGCGACAGCCTGCACGGCGGCTATTACGAGTTCCAGGAGGCCGACTGGACGCTCAAGAAGCCCGGCGTCTACGGCGGCGACCGCAAGTCGATGGACGTGCACATGCACCTGATGGAAGCGTTCACCAACCTCTATGCGGCCAGCCGAAAGGCCCTCCACAAGCGCAAAGCCGAGGAGGTCATCGGCCTTCTCCTGACGCGCATGCTTCATCCGGAACACGGAACCGGTATCGCCCAATTCGCCTTCGACTGGAAACCCGTGCGCGCGATCCTCTTCAAAAATGTCTGGGGCGAGGATCGCGATGTGGACGATCCCGTTGGCCGTCCGCTCGACAACACCAGCTACGGGCACAACGTCGAGTTCGGCTGGCTGCTGAACCGCGCCGTCGAGGTCCTGCGGCTGGATGCCGAGACCTACAAGCCTGCGATCCGGAAACTGTACGACCAGTGCCTGCAGCATGGGATCGACTGGAGGAACGGCGGCGTCTTCTGCGAGGGTCCGCACCGAGGCCCAGCACGAGAGACCAACAAGGAGTTCTGGCAGCAGGCCGAGGCGCTGGTCGGCATGCTCGACGCCGTGGCGCTCTTCGACGAGGACCGCTACTGGGAGGCCTACCTGAACATTCATCGGTTCGTGATGGATACGATGATCCATCACAAAGTCGGCGAGTGGTTCCCGCTCTTCAGCGCGGATAACCGCCTGCTGCGCGACCACATGGCACATGCCTGGAAGATCAACTACCACACGGTGCGGTCGATGCTCGAGTGCGAGGCGCGGCTGAAACGGCTGGCCTGACACGGACGATCAGCCGTGGAGTTGTCGAGATGCGGAGGGAAGCGGAACTTCCGTAGGCCGGACCCGTCCGGGCCGAACACTTCGGCCTTCGGCCTTGTCTCCACTCCTGCGCTTCAACGTTTCCGCGGCGCAAGAGTTCACCGAGGAGCGTCCCATGACTTTCCCGGAATACCGCGGCGCCTTCAGCTGCTTCGACTTCGGTGCCGTGAGGACCCATTCCATCCAGGAACGCCGCCACAAGGTTCAGGCGGGCGACCTGCTCCGCCCCGAGGCGTTGCTTGCCGAAAAGGCCCCGCGCTTCCGCAGCCCGGAACTGGACGCCGTCGTTGCCGCGATCCGGAAGGCGCGGGCCGCGGATCGCGCCGTGATCGTCTTTACCGGCGCGCATCTGGTGAAGAACGGCTTCGGACTGCTGCTGATCGACCTGATGCAGCGCGGATGGGTGACGCTGGTCGGCACCAATGCGGCCGGCTTTACGCACGACTTGGAACTGGCGCTGATCGGCGAGACCAGCGAGATCGTCCCGCAAGCGTTGCCGCAGGGGCGTTTCGGCACCTGCGAGGAAACGCCATCGCTGATGAATCGCGCCTTCCGCGCGGGACTGGATCGCGGTCTGGGCGGCGGCGAAGCGCTGGGGCGCCTGATTCTCGGCGAACCCCTGCCCGATGCGGTCAAGTTCGCGCATCCCGAATTCAGCATCGCCGCGGCGGGCGTCCGGTTTCGGGTTCCGGTGACGATGCACGTCGCCATCGGCACGGATGTGATCGATCAACATCCCACCTTCGATCCGGAGGCCAAAGGCGGCGCTTCGGGCATCGACTTCGGAATCTTTGCCTCCGAGGTCTGCCGGCTGGCCCACGGCGTCATGCTGAACCTGGGTTCCTCCGTTCAGGGGCCTGAAGTCTTTTTGAAGGCCGTCAACATGGCGTCGAACGTAGGGCACCCCCCTCTGGGGTTGACCGCGGCCAGCTTCGACGTGCGGCCTGTGAACCCGGCGGACGTCAACAACGAGCGCGCCTTCAGCTATTACTTCCGCGATCACAAGTCCGTCGTGCACCGCATACCCGAGGCGTTCGGCGGAAAAGGGTACTACGTTCAAGGCGATCACCTGCAGACGATCCCGGCGCTGTACCGGGGCTTGGTGGAGAACGTCAGGACATGAACCGACGCTCGCCGCGGAGACACGGAGGAGTTTTCTGCGGTCCATCCCTGTCGCTCCGCGGCGAACCTTCTGGAAGGGAGTCCCCGATGCCCGTACCCGACCTGGACCGAGTCTTCGACGCGCTGCGCAAGGTTCGCGTGGCGATCCTCGGCGACTTCTGCCTCGATCACTACCTCTTTATCGACCCCGACTGGAAAGAGATCTCCGTCGAGACGGGCAAGCCCGTTCACGGCGTGATCGACCAGCGTTACGGTCCGGGCGGCGCAGGCAACGTCGCGGCCAATGTCGCGGCGCTCGGGGTCGAAGCCGTGCACTGCCTCGGCTGCGTCGGCGACGATCCGTACGGGGTGTGCCTGCGGACGTGTCTTTCCAAACTGGGCTGCGACACCGCGGGCCTGATGCTCCAGTCTCGGCAGTTCGCCACGCGCGCCTATGTCAAGCCGATACATGGGAACGAGGAAGGCTCGCGATTCGATCACGGCGTGGCCAATCGCATCGACACGGAAACGACCGGGAAGCTGGTGGCGCATCTGGAGCGGCTTCTGCCGGATCTGGATGCGGTCATCCTGAACCAGCAGGTCACGGCCGGCGTCTGGACGCCGGCGCTCATCGAGGCGATCCAGCGGCTCATCGGGCGCTTTCCAAAGGTCCACTGGCTGGCGGATTCCCGCCACCATGCCGGGGAGTTCAAAGGCGCCCTGTTGAAGCTGAACGCGAGCGAGGCGGCCCGCCTGAACGGTCGCGACGTCCGTCCGGGCGAACCGGTCAGCGAGGCCGAGACGAGGGCCGATCTGGAGCGTCTCTTCGAGCGCCACCGCGCTCCGGTGGCGATTACGAGG
>Ga0101944_10006144_pt1 | contig 13020 bp, 14 predicted proteins | sample DewCreD2012metaG_FD_75245 | JGI IMG/M metagenome (GOLD analysis project Ga0101944, IMG submission 75245) | Hot spring sediment bacterial and archeal communities from British Columbia, Canada, to study Microbial Dark Matter (Phase II) - Dewar... ... | reverse complement strand
CAGAGAGCCAAGCAGTACAACGAGCTCCTCACGAACCAGCTCACCGAGGCCAGGGACTCGGTTTCAGCCGTTTCACTGGACGAGGAAATGACGGAAATGATCAAATACCAGCATGGCTATTTGGCGGCGGCCAAACTCATCACCACGGCCGACGAAATGCTGAAAGCACTCATCGAGGCGAAGTAAAGACAATGCGGGTGACGAACAAGAGTCTTCATGAAAGGATTGTCGGGCATCTGAATGCGGTCTCCTCCGCCATGGTCGCGGCAAACCAGGTGGTGAGTTCCGGCAGGAAGATCAACCGCCTCTCCGATGACCCGGTGGGCTTGGTGAGCGTTCTCAACCTGAGATCTTCCCTGTCGAACCTTGAACAGTTGGAGCGAAATCTCGGCGCCGGAAGGTCCTGGCTGGAAGCGGGCGAATCCGCGCTCAGCGAAACAGAGAACATCCTCTCTGAGGCCAGGGCGCTCTGCGTCCAGATGTGTTCGGCAAACATCGGCGCCGAGCAAAGGTCAAACGCTGTGGAGGTGGTGGACGGTTATCTTCAGCAGATTCTGGCCTTGGCGAACACGGAGGTCGGAGGACGATACATTTTCGGCGGCACCAGAACGGATGTGGCCCCTTTTCTTCTCTCAGGGAGCGAGGAGGTGACCTACCAGGGCAATGACACTCCTTTTTCGATCAAAATCGGAAAGAACATGGATCTTGCCGTCGGGAGAGACGGCGAAAGCATCTTCGGCGACTGTGATATGGACTGGGCTGATCCGGCCGCAGGCCAAGACAATGTTTTCAAGACCCTGATGGACCTCAAAGATCATCTCCGGCTCAATGACGCGGACTCGGTTCGCGCGACCCTGACCCGGCTGGACCGCCACCTCGACACGGTTCGGGCGGCTGTTTCGGACACGGGGGCCAGGCGCCTTCGGCTGGAGACCAAGGGCGCGATCATCCAAGATCTCAAGCTCGTGTACACGGAGAGAAAATCCGAGATTGAAGATTGTGACATTGCTGAGGCCATCATGAATCTGAAGAGCAAAGAGCTGGCCTATCAGGCCTCCCTCGCCTCTTCTTCGAGAGTCATGCAGCTGACCCTCATGGATTATCTGTAGTATAGTGTTCGGTGTTCAGCAAAACAAGGGTTCATTTCCTTTCCTTCCTGAACACTGAACCCTGAACACTTCTTTATATGGGGCGATGATGTTGATACTGACAAGGAAGTTGGGAGAACAGATCGCTATCGGGGATGACATCCGCATCACGTTGCTGGAAATCAAGGGATCTCAAGCCAAGCTGGGCATTGAGGCTCCTCAGTCTGTCGGGATCTATCGGAGTGAGATTTATGAAAAGATCGCAGCGGAAAACCTGGTCTCCTCCCAGGTGGACTCTCCCGATGTGTCCTTGGCCGAGGCCCTTTTGTACAAGAACCGTTCACAGTGAGGCCGCCTTGAAGATCGAAACCACACGATTCGGAGATATGGAGATCGATGAGGGAAAAATCATCAGCATGCCTTATGGGATGCTCGGTTTCCCGCAAAGCCGGAGGTTTGTGCTATTCCCCCATAAAGAGGATTCCCCTTTCTATTGGTTTCAGTCCCTTGATGATCCTGCCTTGGCATTTGTGCTCACAAACCCTTTTCTTTTTCTTTCAGGATATTCCGTGGATCTGCATGAGACGATCCGCAGGATGTCCTGGGAAGAGACTGAGCACGGCCTGTCACTTGAAATCTACGTCGTTGTGACCATCCCCAGCGGAGCCCCTGAAAAAATGACGGCCAACCTGCTCGGCCCCGTTGTGATCAACAACAACACCTGCCAGGCAGTGCAAGTGGTCCTGTCCGACAGCCCCCTCTCCCATCGATTTCCTCTTTTTGGGAACCCGTAACGCTTGGTTCTGACAAAAAAACCCTCTCTCTTCGAGAGGGTTTTTCCGTGTTCAGAACCTTCCCCTGATGCCGTTGTTCCCCACGGTCCTCTTATCTCCGCTCAACTTGTCTGGTTCTGGAGACGACCGACAGAAAAGATGCACGGGCAACCGAGAAGATTCCAGGGCCTTGCTAACGAAGGGTGAATGCAGGAACCATACCAAAAAGAGACGATCAAAAAACCTCAGCCTATGGATAAGATAGACGTCGGTGGGCGCAAAGAAAGGAGAGCACGGAAGCGGCGCTGATGACGGAGTGTCGGTTTCTTGACGGAGCGGATGACGTTGCAACCAGTGGAAACGGTTTTTCAGGGAGCGTGTTTCAGAGTTTTCCTCGGCAACGGCAAGGGGCCGCTTCGCGTGTCCGCCACATCCATGCCCAGGTTCTTCAACTCTTGCCGGATGCGGTCGGCCCTTTCCCAGTCCCCTGCCTTGCGGGCGGCCTCCCTTTCCTGAATCAGGGCTTCGACCGCCTCGCTCACCTTGGGAGCTTCCAGATCCATGATCTCCAGAACCGCGTTGACTCCCTCCAAGGCTTGCACCACCCTTTTCTTGTCTTCCTGGGAAAGGCCTTTCTGATCGATGATCCTGTGGACTTCCCTGGTAAACTCGAACAAGGCGGCCAGGGCCTGGGAGGTGTTGAGGTCGTCATCCATGGCCTCGGTGAACTTGTGGTTCAGGTTGTAGAGCACCTGGTCCATTTCAGGATTGTCTTCTCCGGAGCGGCAAAAGAAAAGCTTCTTGATGAACTTGTCCAGGTTGGAGAGGGTTTTCTTCGAGTGGTCCAGCTTGGCCAGGGAAAAGGAGATCGGCTTGTTGTAGTGGTGGCTGATGAGCCAGTACCTGATCTCTCTGCCCGTAAAGCCCCTCTTGAGAAGATTTCTGATGGTCGTGTGGTCGCTTTCCTTGCCGTCGGCCGGCTTCTTGCCGTCCACCATGACCAGCTCGTGGTGGAGCCAGTAATTGGCCAACGGCTTTCCTGTGACGGCCTTGCTGAGGGCAATAGCGTTTTCGTGGTGGGGGAAGATGAGATCCGCTCCTCCGGTTTGGATGTCGTGGGTGTCGCCCAGGAACTTTATCGCCATGACGGGGCACTCCAGGTGCCAGCTGGGTCTTACGTTGCCCCACTTGGTCTGGAAGAAAATGCCCTTCTTGAGTTCGCTCAGGGTGGAGCGTTTGAGAAGGGTGAAATCCCTGGGGTTGCCCTTTTCATAACGCTCCAGGTCCACGGTTTTGCCCAGGTGCATCTTGTCGAGGTCGATCCGCGAGAGCTTTCCGTAATCTCTAAAGCGGGAGATGTCGAAATAGAGGGAGCGGAATTTCTCGTAAGCATAGCCTTTTTCCAGGAGTTTTCCTGAAAACTGGATCATGTCCTCGATATGGTCGCTCGCCTTGGGATAGGCCGTGGCCTTTTTGACCAGGAGGGAGTCCAGGTCCTCGAGAAACTCCTGATAGTATTTTTCCGTGAACTCCTTGAGGCTCACGCCTTCCCTTTCGGCGCCCTGAATCGTGCGGTCGTCTATATCCGTCACGTTCACGATGTGCGTGACCTCGTAGCCCTTGGCCTCAAGGGTGCGGCGCACCAGGTCCGAGAACACGAGCTGTCGGGCTTGGCCGATGTGGAGGTTCTGGCAGAGGGTGGGACCGCAACTGTACAGGCTGACCCGGTTTTCCTGGATCGGCACAAAGGCGTCCTTTCTCCTCGTGAGCGTGTTGTACAGGCAGAGGCCTGAGGTTTTTCTGTCCACGAAAAGGGAGGTGCTCAGGTAGCGTTCGCCTCCGTCCGGCAAGATCACGACGATCCGCCCCTCTTTCATTTCCCTGGCGAGCCTGAGGGCCACGGCCATGGCCGCGCCTGCGCTCATGCCCACGAGCAAGCCCTCTTTCTTGGCCAGAAGCCTGGCCGTTTCAAACGCCTCTGCGTCATCGACGTGCACAATCCTGTCCGCTCGCTTGCGATCGTAGATGCCCGGAGGATAGGACTCTTTCATGTTCTTGAGGCCCTGGATCTTGTGCCCCATGTAGGGCTCCACGCCGATGATCTGGACCTTCGGGTCGAGCTCCTTGAAGCGCCTGGAAAGGCCCATGAGGGTGCCGGTGGTGCCCATGCTGGCCACGACCATGTCCAGGGCGCCGGCCGTCTGCTCCCAAATCTCCATGGAGGTTCCGTGATAGTGGGCGAGCCAGTTTGCGTCGTTGTTGAACTGGTCTGCGAGCCAGAATTTTCGGGCCTCTTCCCTGGCCAGGTTGTAGGCGAACTCGATGGACCCATCTGTTCCCATGTGGGCGGCCGTGAACTGAAGATCCGCCCCCATGGCTCTGAGGATTTTCTTTCTCTCTTCACTGACGGCTTCGGACATGACGAGCAGGATGCGATAGCCCTTGACCGCGGCCACTAGGGCCAATCCGATCCCCGTGTTGCCGCTGGTCGCCTCCAGGATGATCTTGTCCCTGGTCAGTTCCCCTTTTCTTTCGGCCTCTTCGATCATGTAAAAGGCAGGCCGGTCCTTCACCGATCCTCCGGGGTTGAAGGATTCGAGTTTGCCCAGGATCTGAACGTTCCGGTTGGTGTTCAGCTGGCGGATAGGCACGAGAGGGGTCGAGCCGATGTGATCGAGAATGTTGTTGTACTTCTTCGGTACCAAATGAATCGCTCCGCATGGGAATGGATTTAAAAAACACTATAAAATATGACAATAAGGGGTTTTCTTGCAACATCTAAGTGCGCTGAGCGAGCAGGAATTCCTTGACGCGGCTCTTCTTGAAATGTTAGGCACAGGCTTGCTTTTGCGCAAAAGGGAGGTCTTCATGAAAATTCTGGTGACAGGCGGGGCCGGGTTTATCGGCTCCAATGTCGTGGACGGCTACATCCGGGCCGGGCATGAGGTCGTGGTCGTTGATAATCTTTTCACGGGCAAGAAGTCGAACCTGAACCCCGAAGCAACGTTCTACGAGATGGACATCCGCTCCCCGCAGATCCAGGAGGTCTTTGCCAGGGAAAAACCGGAAATCCTGAATCATCATGCAGCCCAGATCAGCGTTCCTGCTTCGGTTTCCGACCCTCTTTTCGATGCGGACGTGAACCTCAAGGGATTTCTGAACCTTCTTGAAAACGCGGTGAAGTACCAGATCAGGAAAGTGATCTTCATTTCCTCGGGGGGGGCCATCTACGGAGAGGCCGAGGAGTATCCCACCTCTGAGAGGTATGTTCCAAAGCCTCTGTCTCCCTATGCCGTTACGAAATACTGCTCCGAGTTCTACCTGGGTTACTACAGGCATCAGCACGGGCTCGACTACACGATCCTGAGGTATGCCAACATTTACGGACCCCGCCAGATCCCCCACGGGGAAGCCGGCGTAGTGAGCATCTTCATGACCAACCTGCTGGAAGGAAAGGCCTCTGTTTTGAACCACTTCCCGGATGAACCCAGGGGCATGATCCGCGATTACTGCTTCGTGGGGGACGTGGTGAAGGCCAATTCAATGGCTCTCACAAGAGGTGGAGGGGATTTCTTTAACATCGGGACCGGCCAAGAGACAAAAACCCTGGATCTTTATGAGGCGATCTTTGAGGCGGTCAAGGAAATCAAGCCGGATCTCCAGGAGTCGCTCTTTCACCTTTCAGGCCAGGCGGCCAGACCCGGGGATATCCGGAGGAGTTGCCTGGTGGTGGACAAAGCGAAAAGGGCTCTGGAGTGGAGGCCTGAAACGACTCTGCCGCAGGGGATTCGTCTCACCCTTCAATGGTGGCTCGCCGAAAAACGCAAAAAGGCCAGGTAAATTTATGGCCTGGTCTTGACATCCCAACCAAGGCCATTAATTTAGTTAATCAAATTTCATAAACATGTTATCGGGTCAGAATGCCCGCGACGGGTTGCAACCAAAGTCCGGTCCCCGGCGGGCTGGGCAAATACAAGGCGGCTCGGAAACTTTTTGAATCGGCTTCTTAACAGGGTTGAACCTGTGCAACAGCGAATTGAAACTAAACGGGAGGAGATGAGGAATATGAAAATGAGACCATTGCATGATCGCGTGATTGTGAAGAGGATGGAAGGCGAGGAAAAAACCAAAGGAGGGATCATCATTCCGGATACGGCAAAGGAGAAGCCGGTAGAAGGAAAGGTGATTGCCGTCGGCGGAGGCAAGGTTCTTGAGAACGGCAAGAAAGTCCCGCTTCAGGTAAAAGAAGGCGATCGAATTCTTTTCGGCAAGTACGCGGGAACAGAAGTCAAAATCGACGGTGTAGAACACCTGATCATGAGGGAAGACGACATCATTGCAATTGTGGAATAACCAGCCAACTCAAAAAAGAAATCTTTAAGGAGGATATGGGATATGGCAAAGGACATTAAGTACAGCCAGAAAGCCAGGGAAGCCGTCCTGAGAGGCGTGGATACCCTTGCGGACGCGGTTAAGGTGACCCTCGGGCCCAAGGGCCGCAACGTGATCCTGGAGAAGAGTTTCGGATCTCCGAATATTACGAAGGACGGTGTGACCGTCGCCAAGGAAATTGAACTGGAAGATAAATTTGAGAACATGGGCGCCCAGATGGTCAAGGAGGTTGCCTCCAAAACCTCGGACGTCGCAGGAGACGGGACAACCACCGCGACGGTTCTGGCTCAGGCCATTTACAAGGAGGGCTCGAAGCTGGTGGCGGCCGGGGTCAACCCCATGGCCATCAAAAGGGGAATCGAAAAGGCCGTTGAAGCGGTCGTGGACGAGTTGAAGAAACTCTCCAAGCCGACCAAGGACCAGGAGGAAATCGCCCAGGTCGGAACGATTTCCGCGAACAACGACACCACCATCGGCAACATCATTGCCGAGGCCATGAACAAGGTGGGCAAGGAAGGCGTGATCACCGTGGAAGAAGCAAAGAGCATGGACACGACCCTTGAAATCGTCGAGGGCATGCAATTTGACCGGGGTTACACCTCCCCCTATTTTGTGACGGATCCGGAGAAGATGACGGTTGTCCTGAGCAATCCCTACATCCTTCTCAACGAGAAGAAGATCAGCACCATGAAAGACCTGATTCCCATTCTGGAGCAGATTGCCAGGATGGGCAAGCCGCTGCTGATCATTGCTGAGGACATTGAAGGCGAAGCTCTGGCCACCCTGGTGGTGAACAAGCTGAGAGGAACCCTTCAGGTGGCCGCCGTGAAAGCGCCGGGGTTCGGGGATCGAAGAAAGGCTATGCTCGAAGACATCGCCATCCTCACGGGCGGCAAGGTGATTTCCGAAGATCTTGGGCTCAAGCTCGAGAACGTGTCCCTCAATGACCTCGGCACGGCCAAGACCGTGACCATTGACAAAGACAACACGACCATCGTGGACGGCGGCGGCAGCCGGAAAGACCTCGAAGGCAGGGTCAAGCAGATCCGCGCCCAGATTGAGGAAACCACTTCGGATTATGACCGCGAGAAACTCCAGGAGCGACTGGCCAAACTGGTCGGCGGCGTTGCGGTGATTCATGTCGGAGCTGCCACGGAAACGGAAATGAAGGAGAAGAAGGCCAGGGTGGAAGACGCCTTGAATGCCACGCGGGCTGCGGTGGAAGAAGGAATCGTCCCCGGCGGCGGAGTGGCGCTGCTGAGAGCGGGCAAGGTCCTCGAGAAGATGAAACTCGACGGCGAGGAGCAGAGCGGCGTCACCCTCGTTCAGAGAGCCCTGGAGGAGCCGATCCGGCAGATTGCGAACAATGCAGGGGCCGAGGGGTCTGTGGTGGTTGAGAAGGTGAAAGATCAGAAGGCCGGCTTCGGCTTCAACGCCGAGACGGGAAAGTATGAAGACCTGATGAAAGCCGGAATCATCGATCCCACCAAGGTCACGCGGTTTGCGCTTCAGAATGCCTCTTCTGTGGCGGCCCTGCTTCTGACCACAGAGGCGATGATCGCCGAAAAACCGAAAGAGAAGGAAGAGATGCCCCACATGCCGCCCGGAGGCGGAATGGGAGGCATGATGTAATCAGATCCTGTTTTGTTGCGGTTACCCTATGGCCTGGGGCTTTGCTCCAGGCCATTTTTTTGCGGCATCTACGAAGCCGTCATCATAGGTTTCCGAGCAGTTTGCATCCAAGTAGACATGGTTTCTTTATGAAATCGCATAAAAAGTGACATTTTTTGCTTGTGAATTTCATAAAATGTAAATTTTTCAAACAAATATATACACCAAAATTAAAGCTAACTACACATAATTATATCTAGTTACATGTGTAAGTATTCTAAATAAGTAGTTATTTGTATTAAGAAACATTAAAATACCTGTTAAGTGCATTACTGGAATTTTCTGGCATGAATAGTGCAATATACAGCTGTGCAGATACATCTTCTTAATCCAATGTGTTACAAGGAGGAGAGCTGCCATGAACGTTTCGACCCTGCGCGAAATACCGCGTTCAAAACAGGAAATAACCGGCGGATGCTCGGTGGAAATGGGACCTCTGAGGTTCAAGGTCTGGCACAAGTCCCCGACCTATTTGTGCCTCTTGGCTGGGCAGGACCCCTCTGCGTTTTTGGAGTTCAGGGAGGGTGCCACCCTGACTCTGGAATACTTCGACGGCAATTCGAGCCTCCCTTCCGAACGGCTCAACACCGCGGTTCGCAAGATCAAGAGAAACGCAGGAGAACGACTGAAAGGTCAATATTTGGTTGATTTAGAAATTCTAAAGAGCTACCATTAGGACCATTCAATGCATCTTCAAAAATCAACCGAAGAGAGGCGACCCGGTATGTTTCCTTACCCCTATGAACGCCGAAGCGGTCGGGACAGACGTTCCGGATCTGAAAGGAGAAGAGTGGGCGAGGCTGCATCCTTCCCGTTTGACGATGAGGAAATGGATCAGGAGGAAGCGGAGCAGAAGGCGGCTCAAATGAGTCTGCATCTCGGTGACCTCTGGAAGCACAAGGGCAAGGAACTCTTCAGAACCCACAGGTACAACGAGGCCAAAGAGGCGCTGCTCAAGGCTGTTGAAATCAAACCGCAACTGGCCGACGCCTGGTATGTGATTGCCTGCATCGAAGCCATGAAGGGCGAAAAAGAAGGGGCGCTTGCGCGTTTGAAAAAGGCGATTGAACTCGACCAGGGTTTCAAAGACAAAGCCAGGACCCAGAGTTACTTCAAGAAGCTCAAAGGCGACGAGGATTTCGAAAAACTCCTCCAATAGGCGTTTCTGCCGAAGGGAGGACTCCCCTCTTTCCTATCCGCGTGAACTCATCCTGAACCGTGCCGTGAAGACCAAAACGAAAGGGGCTGCCGACAGATTGACAGCCCCTTGTTTTTTGCTTGTTTTGAGATGCCGAGACACAGAATCGAACTGTGGACACGCGGATTTTCAGTCCGCTGCTCTACCGACTGAGCTATCTCGGCATCGCGGGCCAATTATACCGGCCGACGACGCGATGTCAAGACTAAAGATCACCTTTGCCGGGCTTTTATGCCTTGGGAGGGACACTCCGCAGCTTGCTGAGCGGAGCTTTACTGGGGTTTTGCGTCCTCCAGTTCCAGATCCAGATCTTCCAAGTCGAGAGAGAGATCGTCCTCTTCAGGCTTAGGGGCCGCTTTTTTCTTGGGAACGGCCGTGTGGATCACACGGCCTTCCTGTTTTGATTTGGGGGGAACTTCCGTGAGGGGAATCTCTTCAAGTTTGATTTCCTCCATTTCAAGGAGGTTGTCCAGAGTGTCCGCAGGCTTGGCCTCAGCCCCGAGCTCCAGTTCTCCCGTGTCATTGATTTTGAGGTCATCCAGGCTGAGTTCAATCTCTTCCTTTCCGGACGTGCCTTCGGGTTCCAGATCCAGCGGCTCGAGTTCAGGAGCGGTGTTTTCCGGTCCAGCGGATTTCAAAAGATCTTCACCCGCTCCGGTGTCCTCTGCTTTTTCTTCTTCAAGATCAAGGGTGATGTCCAGATCGGAATCTTCCGCCTCCGGCGCCAAGGCTGCTTCTTCACTTTTTTCTTTCACATCCAGGGTTAAGTCCTCTTCGGCAGCTTCTCCCAGGTCGAAGTCCGCAAGATCATCTGCAGGTTCCTCCAGTTTAAACTCATCTGAATCGGGTAGGCCTTCCTCCGCTTTTGCCTTTGCCAAGCCCTGGGCAACTTGCTTCTGCACCTCTCCTGTGTCTAGAGAAATGGAGGAGGTGTCATCCAGGGAAAGCTCGCCGGAATCGAGATTGATCTCGGAGGAGTCATCAAGAGCTGTCTCACCGGAGTCAGCGGATTCGGAATCGTCCAGACTGATGTCCGCCTCTTTTTCGAAGGAAATCTGAGATGGGGCAGGACCGGCACTGACCTGAGACTCATTGGCCTCCCCCGTGAGAGCGCCGAGAAGGAAAGGTGGATCCGGTCTGAATGCAGGAATATGCAGCTTCTCCTGCTCGGAGGAGATATCCTTGTTACATTTTGGGCAACTCAGGTTATAGTCGAAACTGATATAACCACACTTAGGGCATTTCATTCCTGACTCCTATAAATCAGTTTTCTTTATTCAAAGTCACCAAAAATGGACTTATGCATAGGCAACTACGGAAACTGTGGAATATATTAATATCATAAATTTCAGTGCCCGTCAATGGCTAACACTTGATAGGATAATTCCAGCCTGTTTTAAATTGAAAATCTCTGTTGCTAAGTTTTACCCAGGTAGGTTCCTTCATAATCGAGAGTGCTCATAGGCTCACCCGGAGCCATCTTCTTCGCATCCACAATTCGGCCCACGAAAAGGGTGTGGTTCCCCGGGGCGAGGGATTGGACGAGCCTGCAATCCAGGTAAGCCAGGCAGTCCTTGAGAATCGGCGAACCTGTTTTGCCCCTGGACCATTCCAGGGCTGAGAACTTGGACAGTGGATCAGGACCTTTGAACTTCGCGAGGAAGGGTTTTTGATTTCGGGACAGGACGTGCAGCGCAAAGGCTTGCGCCTTCTCGATGAGGTGGTGCGAGTAGCGTTTCGGATGTACAGCCACCATGACGAGGGGTGGGTCATAGGAAACCTGGGAAACCCAGGAGGCGATCATCCCATTGATTTTGCCTTCATGGGCGGCGGTGAGCACGTAAATCCCGTGCACAAGATCCTTCAGAGCTTCTGACCAATTTTCGTCCATTTATTCCTTGCCCTCCGAGGAAAGGCATTTTCTGATGGCCATTCGAGCCAGTTCATCACAGCGCTCGTTTTCTTTGTGCCCGCTGTGTCCCGGCACCCAGACCCACTCTATCTCATGGGGCTTGCTCAACTCCATGAGGATTTCCCACAGGTCTCTGTTGAGGACTGGTTTCTTCTGAGAGTTGACCCATTTCTTTCTCACCCAGCCTTTGATCCACTGGGTCATGCCCTTGACGACATAATTGGAATCGGTGATCACCCTGACCTTGCAGGGTCTCTTGAGGAGCCGGAGACCTTCGATCACTCCCATGAGTTCCATCCGGTTGTTTGTCGTGCGACGCGCGCATCCGGAGGCTTCCTTGGTCAATTGGCCGTAGCGAAGCAGGACCCCGTACCCGCCCGGGCCCGGGTTCCCGCTGCAGGCCCCGTCCGAAAAGAGTTCGACGATGCCGTCCTTTTTAGTCTTGCGTTGCGAAGGCGTGACCAAATCGATTCTCCGGAAAAGCGGTTCAAACGATCCCTTGAGGTGATGAAAAGAAAGGAACCCGATGTGCTGGAACACGGCGTTCACCCAGCGTCCCCCGGGAGGAGCAAGAGGGCTAGTTGATGAACCTCCCCCTCACGTGAATCATGACTTCCGGTTTTTCAGGATAGCTTGTCTTGAGCCTGAGCAGACCCTGGTAATAGTTGCCCACATGGGGGATGCTTGTGAAGGTCACCCGGTAGTGCTTCTCTTTGGTGAGCTCTTCAATGCTGAAGGTGACTTTCTTGTCAAGGGTGTAGTCAATGGGTTCGAGCTTGAGAGGCTTGTCGAGCTTGCCTCTGATGTCCACAGTTCTGCTGACGGCCTCCCGCGTTGTGCCCTGAAGCAAGACGACCCTGTCCGACACCACGATAGGAGTTCTGACCAGAGCGTCGACGATCAGGACCTCCTGATGCGCCTTGGGATCGTTCGTATAGACCCTGGCGCTTTTCCGGATCTTGCCGTCATATCCCTTGGTATTTATCCTCAGGGTGATTTTTCCCTCCCCTCCGGGGGGGATGGACCGGTCGTAACTGGCCACGGCGCAGCCTCACCCGGGATTGACATGGGTGATCAGGAGATCCTGTTTGCCTTTGTTCAGCACCTTGAAAGAATGTTCAATGATCTTTCCCTCTTCCACCTCCATAAAATCAAAGGCTTTCTCCGGCAGGACCATGGAAGGGCCTGAGAGGGTCTGTGCTTGAGAAAAAGACGACAGAGCGATCCCAAGCAGCGCACACCATAAAGCGAATAGGAAAAACCGCTTCATCCTTTTGTCCCTGTAAGCAGATGTGATTTGGGGCGCCGGAGGCAATGACCCATCATTTGAAACCCCGCGTATTTACTGGAAAGAATAACATAAAGACGCGGCACAGAGCAAGAGAATTGTAATGACAAGTGCCTTGGTTTTTTCCTAGAATACGCCCAGGAAGAATGGGGAGGTGATGGGATGGCCTCAAAAACCAGGCGGCCGGGACAAAGAGCGCCGACCAAGGCCTCAAGGAAAAAGCCGAAAAAGGTCGAGCAGGTCCTGAAGGAGTCTGAATCCGACAAACAGTGCGCCTATGAGGCCAGCCGCATGGCCGAAAAGAGATACCGGACCCTCCTGGATTTCGTCCCCTACCCCATGGCGGTCTTCACGGTGGACGGAAAGGTGACCTATTTGAATCCCGCCTTTACGCAGACCTTTGGATGGTCCCTCGAGGAGTTGCTGGGCAAGCACATCCCCTATGTCCCGGAGGATCTCCAGGAGCAGGTCCAGGCGGATATCCGAAAGCTCCTTGCTGAGAAAGTGATCCATCGGCACGAGAGCAGGAGGCTCACCAAGGATGGCCGGGTCCTTGACGTGCTGATGAGCGGGGCGGTCTTTTCGGAAACGCAGGGAGAGCCCGCGGGCGAAGTGGTTCTCCTGAGGGATGTCACGCAGGAGAAAAAACTCCAACGCACCCAGGACGCTCTTTTCCGCATCAGCATGGCCCTGCCTTC
>Ga0101944_10006143_pt1 | contig 13021 bp, 6 predicted proteins | sample DewCreD2012metaG_FD_75245 | JGI IMG/M metagenome (GOLD analysis project Ga0101944, IMG submission 75245) | Hot spring sediment bacterial and archeal communities from British Columbia, Canada, to study Microbial Dark Matter (Phase II) - Dewar... ... | reverse complement strand
GCGCGGCGCGCGGAGTGGCGGTAGCGCATCGTTGCTCTCCTCGGTGGCCGGTGCGTTCCCGCCCGAATGGGCGCACGGCAACCGCCAGAGTGTGCGTGCGAGTCTTGGTGGCAAGGTCGCGAAGTGAGGCCGGCGACCTCGCCGGCACACGGCCCGAACGGATCGAGTATGCCTCACGAATTTCCGAAAAGCAAGATAATTTTGTCCGCCTCGTGGAAAATCGGCCCCGTCAGCCCGACCGGCGCGGTTCGGTGGCTGTGGCGTGGAAGCGGCGGTGCACGCGAGCCGAACCCCGCGGGCCCGGAGTGTGCGGTGTCGCCGTCGAAGATCTCCGTGTGGGGCGCGTGTGCGGGCGGCTCTTGCGCGTGGTCGGGAGCGGCGGACGTCGCGAACGGGGGCTTATCCTGCCAGTGCCGCCGAGGGCGCCACGCCGGCGCCGACGGCGAACTCGTCTTCGTACAGGCAGAACGCGCGCAGTGCCCGGCTGCCCACGTCCGCCCGCTCGATGTGCGAGGCGTGCCCGGCATCGACCCACAGCGTGCGGGCGTTCGGCAGGAGGTCCGCGAACACGCGGCCGACCTCCGGCGGCGTCACGATGTCGCGCTGGCCCCAGACGAGCAGCGTGCGAGTTTTCAGCCGCCGCAGCTCGTCGTGCGTCAGGCTGCTGTCCATCATGCTGCGCGACAGGTCCAGCAGGTTGCGGATGAACACGCGCCGGTGCGGCGCGATGCGCTCCTTGTAGGTACGCAGCAGATCACGGACTTCCGGATGCTCCGCCACGCCCGGCTCGCTGAAAATCCGCTCGAAACTGACGTCGAAGATCTTGTCGACCGTGCGGTAGCTCTTCAGCAGCCCCCGCTGCCGGGCCGCCTCGGGGATGCCCCCGGCGGCGAAGAGCACCAGTTGGTCCGGCCGCACCGGGCCGCGGGACGCGAGGTACAGCGCCAGATGGCCGCCGAACGAGCTGCCCGCGAACGTCACGGGCAGCGGACGCGGCCCTTCCTGGGCCCTGGCGAATGGTTCCCAAGAGCCGGCGAACGGCCGGAACCGACGGTTCGCGGCGCGCAGGAGCAGCGTCGTGTCGTGCAGCATGTCCGCGAACGTCAGCGGCTTCGTGCGGGGCACCTCGAAGTGGAAGTCGAGATAGAGGCAATCCGCCCATGAGGCCGGCGGCGTGTGGTAGTCGAACACCTCCCATTGGCGCCCGTCGCCGAGCAGGCCGTGGAAAAAGACGAGAATCTGCCGCGGCCGCGGACAGGGCACGCGGCGCAGCGTCGTCGCAACCCCGGGAAGCGTCAGCACTTGTTCGCAGTCACGCACGCGTCGCTGCTCCACGACCACCGCCGCCGCCCGCAGCAGCGACCGCTTGCCCCCGACTTGCGCCAATGGACGTGCCCGCGGCGCTGGCGCCACGGGCCGGCGGGGAATCGTACCAGTGGCCGGTCGCACTGCAAAGCGCCATTTCTCCCCGGAATCCGCACCGCCGGCCGGCCGCGTGGACGGCGTCGAACGGAACCCGCGCTTGTGGCGCGCCGGACGGAAAGGTACGCTCCTGGGCGGTCGGGTTGCCGCGCGCCGAGTGCTGCGCGTTCTCTCGCGCGGCGCGTGCCGTCCGACGGGAGGCGGACCGGCGGGCGGCGACGGGCACGGGGCTGGGATCGAGCGCTTCGCGGGCGGCTCTCAAGTCGGGGCGTACGCGTGACTGCATCCGGCGGGAGGCCGGGTGGTACCGGGCTCGGGCCGGTGCCGGTGGCTGCGGTGCCGCGCAACTACTGCGGGGGCCCGGCGTCATGCGCCGGGCCGTGCGCCGGCTGCGCGGGAGGGGGGGCGGACGGGCCCGCGCCGCCGGGCGGGCGCTGCGGGGGCGGCCACTCGCAGTCCGTTGGTCAAGCGGACCGTCGGGAGAAGCGATGTAGACAACGGATCTTGTCCGTTGACGGGGTTGGGCCAGGGGGGTGGAGGCTGGCGTGATGCGCGGTCTGGGTTTACGCGGCAAGCTGTATTTCGTCGCGATGGTCGTCGTGGTCGGTTTCGCGGCGTTCGGGCTGTTGGCCTTCGATACGCTGCGGACTGTGCAAGTTAACGGGCCGTACTACCGCAACATCGTGCAGAGCAAGGATGTGATCGCGGACATCCTGCCGCCCCCCGAGTACATCATCGAGACGCACCTGACCGCGTTCCAGATCTGGGCGGAGCCGGACGCGCAGGCTCAGGCGCGGCTGATCGAGCGCGTCGCGGCGCTGGAGGCGGAGTACCACGCGCGGCACGAGTTCTGGCAGCAGGACCTGGCCGCCGGCGACCTCAAGTCGCGGCTGCTGGTGGACTCCTACGAGCCAGCCATGCAGTACTACCGGACGATCCGCGAACAGTTCCTGCCGGCGGTCCAGCGCGGGGACCGGGACGCGGCCGCCGCGCTGCTCGGGGGACCGCTCAAGGAGCTGTACGGGCGTCACCGTGCCGCCATCGACCGGACGGTGGAGCTTGCGACCCAGCGGAACCAGAACGACGAGCAGGCGGCCCGCGCGGTCATCGCCACCCGGACCGTGGTGATGGTCGGTCTCGGCGTCGGGATCGGCGCGGGGCTGCTGGCCGCCTTCGCGCTGCTGGCCCGCGCCATCCTGGGACCGATCCGGCGGATCATCACGGGGCTCACCGAGGGCGCGGTGCAGATGAGCGAGGCGGCGTCGCAGGTCGCGTCCACGGCGCAGGTGCTGGCTGGCAACGCGAGCGAGCAGGCGTCGTCCCTCGAGGAGACCTCGAGTGCGCTGGAGCAGGTGGCGGCGATGGCGCGGGCCAACGCCACGAACGCGCGGCAGGCGAACGAGTTCTCCGACCGGGCCAAGGCGGCGGCGCAGGCCGGCGACGGGACCATGACGCAGCTCAATCGCGCCATGAACGGCGTGAACGAGTCGTCGGCTCGGATCGGGAACATCATCAAGGTCATCGAGGAGATCGCGTTCCAGACCAACCTGCTCGCGCTGAACGCAGCGGTCGAGGCCGCCCGGGCCGGCGAGCACGGCAAGGGCTTCGCGGTGGTGGCGGAGGAAGTCCGCAATCTCGCGCAGCGGGCCGCGCAGGCCTCCCGGGAGGTCACCGGCCTGATCGAGGACTCCGTGGCGCGCGCCCGCGAAGGGGCGGCCGTGTCCCAGCAGGTCGTGACGACGCTCGGGACGATCCTCGCCGACGCGACGCAGGTGGCGGACCTCGTTAGCGGTATCACCCGGGCCTCGGAGGAGCAGGCGCAGGGCATCGAGCAGGTCAACACCGCGGTATCGCAAATGGACAAGGTGACGCAGCAGAACGCGGCCGGCGCGGAGGAGTCGGCGGCGTCCGCCGAGGAACTCGCGGCCCAGGCGGCCGCGGTCAAGGCCATGGTCGCCGAGTTGACGGGCGTGATCGTGGGGCGCTCCGGCGTTGACCCCGGGGACGCCGAGGCGCCGGCCAGCGCGGCCGTGGCAGAGACCGGCGGCAGCACACGCGACGGGCGCACGGGGTTATAATCCCGTCGTCTTCCTCGGCCCCGCTGGCACACGGGTGCCAGCCGAGGGGCGCTGCGAAGATGGGCCGCCCGCGGTCCCGCACGAACCCGCTGCCCCGGCGCTGGCCGGCGGGTGTGGTCGTCGTGGATCGTCGGCTACAGCGGAAAGCGCATGAACAGGAGATGCGTACGAGCGGCGCTCGGTAGCCTGCTGCTTGGCCTCGGCGCGGTGCTGCCCGGGGCGTGCACCGGCCCGACGCCGCAGCCGTCGGACGTCGATCCGGGCACGCAGGTGTACTGCCTGCGCGGACTGTGGGACGTGTTTTCGACGGGGCTGGACGAGCTGGCGCGGAAGATCCGCGCCGAGGGGATTCCCGCGGTCTCGCTGAGCGGAACGGCTTGGCCCGACGTGGTGGACCACATCACAAAGAGCCCCGCGTCGGCCGCGGCGGATCAGCAACTCGTGCTGGCCGGGCACAGTTTCGGCGCCGACGACGCCGTGAACGCGGCGCGGCTGCTGGGACGACGGGACATCCGGGTGCCGCTGCTCGTGCTGATCGACGCCACGTCCCCGTCGCCGATCCCGGACAACGTGGATCGGTGCGTCCATCTGTACCTGCCCAACACCCTCGGCGATCTGGCGCCGCGCGCCTTCTCCGGCAACCCGGTCGTTCCCGCGGAGGGCAACACACGCACGGAGATCGTCAACCGCCCGCTCCGGCCGGAGGACGTCGGCGACGCCACGCACTTCAACCTCGAAGGAAACCCGTTCGTGCAGAACGCCGTGATTGCGGAGATCCTCCGGCTCTACCGGGGCGCGGGCGAGACACCCTGAGCCGCGCCCCCGCAACTGACAAGGCCCTGACATGCCGTTGACGCGCGCTCCGGCCGCCCTCGCGGGCCTGACCGTTGCACTGTACTGGGGCACGGTCCTTCACATGTTCCTGCGCCGTCGACGGAGTGGCGCCGCACGGGTGCGGTTCGTCCCGGCCCAGCGGCTGGAGCAACTGCTTTGGCTGGCCTGGGTGCCGCTAATCGGCGCCTGGCTGGTGTTGCCGTGGGTGGCCGCGGGGCTGCCGCTCGGACGCCGCGCCTGGCTGGCGCTGCCGGGCTGGAGCGCGGGCTGGGCCGCGGGCGCGGTCCGCATGGGCGGTGCGCTGCTCGCGGCCGCGGCGCTCGTGTTGACGCTGCGGTGCTGGGCGCACATGGGCCGGCACTGGCGGATGGCGATCGACCCCGCCGCCGAAAGCCGGCTGCTGGTCGACGGCCCGTTCGCGCGGGTGCGACATCCGATCTACGCGCTGGGCATCCTGATGATGCTCGGCACGCTCGTGGCGGCGCCGACGCCGGCGATGCTGGTCGTCGCGGGCGTCCATTGGGCGTTGCTCTACGGCAAGGCCCGGAACGAAGAGCGATTCCTGTCCGGCCGCTTCGGGGCGGCGTACGCGGAATACTGCCGGCGCACACCGCGCTTCGTGCCGCGTGCCGTGCCGTGGCGGGCGGCCGCGCCATCGGCGGCGCCGGCCGGACCCCGAACCGACGTGGGGCGGGACGGCTCCGGGAATCGCGGCGCGCCCCTCACGCAGATCCAGCGGGCGATGCTGCACTGGGAGCGACTGCATCCGTACAACGCCGTTCACGCCGTGCAGCTCCGCGGTCCCGCCCAGCCCGACCGGCTTGCCGCCGCCGCCCGCGCCGTGTGCGCCGACGTCGGCCTCGGCCACATCGTAATCGACCCGGGCCGCGGGACGATCGCGCACCGGCCGCTCGGCGCGCTGCCGGTGACGCACGTCCGCGTGCCGGACGCCGACGCGGCGCTGCCGACGCTCCTCAGCGAGCAGCTCAATCAACCGTTTCCGGCCGGTCCACACCACCCGTTGCGCTGGAGCGTCGTGGAGTCGGCGGCCGGCGATCACCACCATGTCCTGCTCGCGTATCGCCACGTGATCGCGGATGCGTACGTCACCGAGCGTCTGCTCGAGGCGGTGCTGCGGGGCTACCGCGGCCGGCCGCCCCGCACCGACCTGCCGCGCCTCGACACCGCGGGCGACGTCGCGGCCCGCTGGCTTGATGGCGCGCTCCGGCGACAGGGCACGGGACGGACGCTCCGCGCGGCGCTGCGTCTGCGGCACGAGGTCCACCGCCGACATCGGCTGAAGGAGGCCCGCGACGGGGGGGATGAGACGCGGGTGGTCGTACGCCGCGCTCCGCCCGGACTTGCAGCGAGCCTGCACGCGTTCTGCCGCGCCCAGCGCGTCAGCCTCAACGACGCTCTGCTGGCGGCGCTGACCGTGGCGCTCGGCGAGCGGACGCGGGCGGTCGGCTCGCGGCGGGCCCACGCGGATTTCGCCCTCGGCCTGATCCTGAACCTGCGGCGCGGCGCGCCGCTCGACCTGTCGCGGTACTTCGGCGTCGCGCTCGGTCACGCCATCCTCCTGCCGGGTGACCCCGATCGCCCCATCGCTGCGGTGCTCGCCGATGTGGCCCGCGCTCGGCGTCAGCAGCCCGCCGAAGGGCACGCCGCGGCGGCCGCGCTGTGCTTTCGAATGGCGCGCCTGCTCTGGCCGCTGCTGCTACAGCCGCATCACCGCCGCACATACCGCCGGACGTTTCCGATTGCGGCCGGCCTCAGCCCGTACGTGGTCGACGCGGAGCGCTGGGCCGATCTGCGGCAGGACGTGCTGCGGTACGTGCGGGCGAGCCCGCCGGGGCCGGGCACGCCGCTGGTGCTCGCGCCCACGATTCTCGGCTCGGAACTCGAGCTGACCCTCGTTCATCGGGACACGACGCGCGGCATCGGCTCGGCGCCGCTGCTGCTTGAGCGTGTCGTGGCGCAACTCGCGGCGCTCGCCCGCGGGTCGGCCGACACGCCGGTCGCGCCCACGTTCCAGGAGGTGTGACGGTGCGGCGTTTCCGCCTCGGTGGCGTCGTGCTCGGTGTCACACTGCCGGTCTGGGTCGGTTGCGGCGCCGCGGTTGTGCCGGTGGCCCCGGGCGCGGCGGACTCGTCCGGCCGCGTGTCCTTCGGCTCAATGACCTACGCCGGTCGCGATCGAACATGGTGTCGATACACCCCGGCCGGAGTGGCCGCAGGGGCACCGGTCCCGGTCATTCTTCTGCTGCACGGGTCGGGGGGCAGCGGACACGCGAGCCTCGCGGGCGACGGCTGGGAGATCGTGGCCGAGCAGCGCGGCTGCGTAATCGTGGCCCCCGATGCCTTGCCGCTCGATCCCGGTCGGCCGCCGAACTTGCTGCGCAACCCGCAGATGTGGAGCGCGGGGCAGCCGGAGCGGGGCGGCGCGGTGGACGATGTCGGGTTCGTCGGCGCGCTGCTCGACGAGCTCCCGCGGCACGGCGTCGCCTTCGAGCGGGTCTTCGTGGTCGGTCACTCGAGCGGTGGCAGCCTGGCGTTCGCGGCCGCCGCCGCGCTCGGGGCCCGCGTGGCTGGGCTTGCGGTCGTGGCCGCGGCGTGCTGGGTGGATCCGGCGCCGCAGGCCGCGCCCGTCCCCACGCTTTACATCGTGGGCAGCGAGGATCCGCTCGTTCCCCTCGCGGGCGGACGCGTGAATCTGCTTTGGCTGCATCGCACGATGCCGCCGGTCATGACCACGCTGACCCGGTGGGCGGACGCAATCGGATGCGCCGGGCCGTTCGTCGAGTGGCCCGCGACCGGCGGCCTGCGATGCCTCGCACCGTCGAGTTGCGGCGATGATGTTCGCTTCGAGGCCGTGATCGTCGAGGGGCAGGGACATCGCTGGCCGGGCGGACGCACGCCGGCGCTGCCGGGACTGGTGATCGGCCCGGCAACAGGTCGGCTCGACGCGACCGCCGTGATCGCGGAGTTCCTGCTCGGCGGGCCGGATGAAGCCGGAGCCGCGTGCAGTCTCATCGAGCCCTGAGCCGGTCGCGGTCGCGCGCCCGCAGCGGGCGTTGCCCGCGGCCGGGTGGCGGACGCCGGCGAGCGGTCTCGTTCCGGCTCCGCGCTCGGCGGAGTTGAGCCGGCCCACCGGTTTGCCTGTCGGTTCTTTGGGGGACACCGCGTGGGCGTTCGCTGACGCAGAGGCCGGGCGAAGGCATGCGGTGCGTCGCGCAACTATCAGACTTGTTGATAGTTGTATTTGTTACTCCTCACGGGGCGTCGCCGTCCCCAGTGCGGCACCGAGAAAACGTTGATCCGCATACCTCGAAACCCTAATAGCAGAGCACACTCGGAGGTGTATACTCGTCCTCATCCTGTCCACTCGGGTGGGCGGAGTGCATCTCGCCGCGGCGTGGGAGGCGGCTACTAGCTGGAGAGGACGCCTGTGAGTGGGGAAACAAAACGCTTCATCGTGGTCGGTCTTACGCTGGTGTTGGCTGGGTCTGCTGCGGCCTCGGAGCCGCTGATCAATGTCGAGTTCCGCCCGGCGGTCGAGCGCACGGCGCCGGGTTACTCGTTCGGCCTGGGGTTGTTTCTGGCTACGAATCCCGCCGAGACGCAGCTGTTCCGGGCCGCGGACATCGTCTTCACGTGGGATCCGACGAAGCTGGAGTTCTTGGGCATCGACAACGCCGGTGGCGCTCCGCTGCTTTCATCGACGTTGCCGGCGAACGACCCGTATGGGCTGAACGGTCCGACGCCTCCGCCGACCGACGGCGACGGATACTACCGTGCCTGGGCACAGCTCGGTGCGCCGCTGACGATCACGCCGTCCGGCGTGCTGCTGACGACGTTCCGGTTTCGCGCGCTGGCGGTGATGGAGGGCTCGCCCGTCACGATCGCGGTGTCCGGCGGCAGCCCGGCGCTTTTCACCCGCGTACTCGGTTCGGCGGAAGCCGGCACGATCGTCACGGGCACGCTGGGGTCCGCCAACATCCTGATTCGGCCGATCTGCCGGGGTGACATGAACTGCGACGGGCGGGTGGACTTCGACGATATCGATCCGTTCGTGCTGGCGCTGTCGGGCAAGGCGGCGTACGAGCTCCAGTTCCCCGACTGCAACTGGTACAACGGCGATTGCGATGAGAACGGTGCGATCGACTTCAATGACATCGACCCGTTTGTGGCGCTGATCGGCACGTTGTGCTTCTGACGCCCGGGTCGCGACGCTGTTGCGGGCGCCGGCCGGCTGGCGGTCGGCGCGAGGTGGCGAAGGCCGGTGGCAGTGGGCGCCGGCAAGCAGAGGAGAAGCCTGGAGCCCGTATCAGGGGACCGCGACCAGTCTCGTGACAGCGCAGCGCGCCGTCGCCTCGGAAGGGTGTTGCGGCCGGGGACGGCGGAGCGCGAACGGGGTTGCTCTCGTGGGAGGAGAGCACGCTGTCAGGTTTCGGCCGGCGCGGTGCCGGGGGTGTGAGAGAGACACGCACTCCTGTCGGGTCTGGGGACGTTTGAAGAGCGCGATTCGATCGGGGCTCGGCCGCGGGGCCGTCCGCCGATCGCGAGGTGCTGCCCGGCGCCGCGAGGATTCGCGGCGCGGCGAGCGGTTCGGTTGTGTATTGCGCCCGGGCCCGGTGCGGGGTGCGCCGGCCGGGAGTGTGAGCCTGGGTACAACGCGGACCGGCCCGGTGGTCGGCCGCTGGGAAAGTCTCAACAGCGAGGGCTCGACGATGAGACGGTGGACAGCAGTGCTGATGATGGTGGCGGCGGGGGTGGTGGCGGCCACGGCGGACACGGTCGTCGTGGCGGGAATCGGGGATCAGGGGTGGAAATCCGACGACACGCGGGATGCGACCGGCGCGAACCTCGTCGGGCTGAACTACACCCACTACGGCAAGCCGGGGCAGACGCCGACCGCGGCCGATGACGCGGCCATCGCCGATCAGATCAAGTTCCCGTGCGACGGTCCGGGCGGGACGCCGGCGCTGGAGTTGACCAAGCAGTCCGTCGGGGGCGGCTTCAGCAAGTGCACGTTGAGCACGGTGAACTTGGCGGGGTTTGCATCCGGAGACTGGCGCTCCGGCTTCACGGCCGAGTGGCGGTACTACACGACGAGCAACGCAGAGGCCGGGACGCTGAAGATCGGCGTCCAGTCGACGCTGTGGGGGACCGGCCCGGGGCAGTCGCAAAACGGCTTTACGGCAATTCGGTCGGGGGAACAGACGTGGGACATTGTCTTGGTCGCCTGGCCGGGCTACCCGAATCCCCTCACTCCCAACCAGTGGAACGATGTGAACATCGATCCTGACACGGTTTGCTGGAAAATCTACAAACAAGCGGGGAACGGCTTCTTTAATGACCCCGGGCCTTTGGCTCCGATGTCACTCAACGACATTTTCAGCACGAGTTTTCCGGCGGTGACAATCGGGTCGACCACGTACACGTGGGGTGAAGTGATCTTCGGCGCTGGGGCGAAGGTGACGAACATCCAGTTCGGCCTCGGCTCCAGCACCCAAACCTCGACGACGTACATCGACTGGCTGGAGACGAATCTGCTGAACTTCGGCGACCGGATCGAGTTCGGCGTGGACCCCAAGCCGGTCAAGAACGTCAATACGGGACTCTACTATTGCACGATCCAGGCGGCGATCGACGCGGCCAGTCCGGGAGACACGGTGTTGATCGCGCCGGGGACCTACGCAGAGAGTGTCGTCTGCAAGAAGAGCCTGACGCTGACCGGCGCGGGCTGTGACCAGACGCTGTGGAGGGCGGCGACGGCGACCGGGATCCCCTTGACGATCCAACGGGACTCGGTCACGCCGGCCGACATCACGGTGCAGATCCAGGGGATCAAGTTCCAGACGCAGCAGAACCAGCTCATTTACGCCGGCTGGAACCCGACCTATTCACAATCGCTCAAGCTCGACGTGCATGACAACTGCTTCGAGCATGTGAACACGTCGTGGGATCTGTACGGCGGGCAGGATTTCGGCATCTACGTCTACGGCGCCGCGCAGCTGGCGCGGGGCACGACCGGTGCGATTCGGATTCACGACAACCAGTTCACCTCGCACGGCGGCGTGCTGTTCGAGAATTGCCGCGCCGTGGACGTGATCAACAACCAGTTTGATGTCCTCGCAGAGGGCATCATCTTCAATTACTACGGCACGGTGGCGACGTACGGCGACCACCTCGTGAAGGGCAACGACGTCCACTTGACCAGCCCGTCAAACGACGAGGGTGGGCTCGGGCTGAACAACTGGCACGGCGCCCCCGGCACCTACACGGTGCTGCCGAACCGCGTCGAGAACAACGCGATCTACGGCGATCACGTGTGGTGGGCGGTGCTCTACGGCGTGGCGTCGGCCCAGAGCTCGACGCATTCGTACGTGTTGCATGACAATTCGATCGGTGGCACCGTTGTCGTGTGGGGTGATTACGCGTCCACCGTGCTCCTCGACGCCTCGGGCAACTGGTGGGGTTCGAATGTCGCGAGTGCTGTGTCAGCACGTGCAGGCAGTTACGTCGACTACACCCCCTGGCTCGACGGCGGCACGGACATGCAGCCCGGGACGCCCGGCTTCCAGGGCGACTTCAGCACACTCTGGGTGGATGACGGCAGCCCGCAGGCCGGAACCGTCGGACGAATCCAGGAAGCGGTGGATCTGGTCAGCGGCAGCACCGTGAACGTTCTGCCCGGCCTCTACGAGGAGCAGGTGGTCATCGACGAGGACGACCTGTACCTGCTCGGCGCGGGCAGCGGCAGCGACCCGGCGGTGGACACGATCATCCGCTCGCCCGTGACGCTGCCGTGGTTCTTCACGACCAGCGTCAACAACTACCCGGTGGTCGGAGTTCACGACGCCACCGGCGTGAAGATCGAGAATTTGCGCGTGGACGGCTACGGCCGCGGCAACGGCAACTACCGCTTCATGGGCGTTGCATTCTGGAAGGCCGGCGGCGCGGTCGAGGACTGCTACGTGACCGGCGTGCGTGAGACGCCGCTGAGCGGCAATCAGCACTGCATCGGCATCTACGCCTTCAACAACAACTTCGGCACGTACACCGTGAACGTGACCGACACCACGGTGGACGACTACCAGAAAAACGGCCTGGCGCTCAACGGCGTCGGGCTGACGGCGAACGTCAGCGGCTGCACGACCATCGGCGCCGGCGCCATCAGCATCAACGCGCAGAACGGCGTGCAGATCGGTTTTGGCGCCAGCGGAAGCGTGACGAACTGCGCCTCGTCCGGGCATGTGTACACCCCGGCCACCTGGGCGGCGGCCGACGTGCTCCTGTACGACGCGGGGACGGTCACGGTGTCCGGCTGCACGCTGGGTGACGCCAATGCCGGCGTGTACATCCTGGATACCAACGCGACGGTGACCGGCACGAACGTGACGTTCACGCATCCGAAGGGGTTGTACGGCCTGATTGCCGACAACAGCACAGCCGACAAGGCGGCCGGCCGACCGGCCGCGCAACCGGTGGCGGAGGCCGAGGCGGCGCCCGTGGACAAGGGGCCCGGCGACATGACCGTGACGGTCAGCGGCGGCGTGTTCCAGGGCGCCGGGCACCCGTCGACCTCGGGACTGTACTTCTACAGCAACGGCGCCACGGTCACGGGCACGATCACCGGCGCGACGGTGAAGGACTGGGACAACGGCATCGTGGCGGAGGAGGTTAACCCGGGCTCGGTCAGCCTCACGGCCACCGGCAACCACATCCTCAACAACGTCTCGTACGGGTTCCTCGCGACCGGGCCGAGCATTCAACCGGCCGAATACAACAACTGGGGCTCGGGCGAGGGGCCGCTCAATCCGGCCGGCACCTACGAGGTGTCGAGCGTCGATTGCGGCTCGACGACCGTCAATGACATGCTGAACGTCGCCCCGGGCGGCGGCCTGGGCAATGCGGCCAGCGAGAACGTGGATTACTGCCCGTGGACGGTCGGAGCGTTGTGCACACTGACGACGGCCGACACCTGCTACGGGCCGGGCGACACCGTGATGGTGGACCTCGTCTTGTCCGGCGCCACGGAAAACGTCACCGGCGGGCAGTGGTGGATCGAGTTCGACCCGACGTACCTGACGTTCGTCGGCGCGGCCGGCCAGGCGCCGTGGGACGGCTTCACGTTCGTGAACCCCGGTGGGTGGCCGTACCCGGCGAACGTGAAGTTCGTGCATGTCGGCGATCTGGACGCGCCGCTGGGGGCGATGTCCGGAACGATGGTCAAGCTGACGTTCACGGCCAATGCTGCCGTCGACGCCTGCGATGTGGCCGGGCTGGTCAAGTTCACCAATCCGCTGACCGGCGCGCCGCCGACGAGGCTGGCCGGCGAATTCACGGAGGAAATCTACCCGGGCCTGCATGATCTCGGCCCGATCCGGATCGACATCACCGCGCCCGTGGCGACGGTCAGCGCGGTCGGTGCGAATGTTGACATCGAGTGCACAGCGACGGTGACGTTCAGCGGCACCGTGACCGACAACTGCGGCATCCAGGCGGGCGATGTGGGCGTCGCGGTCGTGCTGACGACGGGCAACGCGACGCTGGGCACGCCGACCATCACCAAGACGCAGGTCAACCCGCAGACCGTGGCGATCGCCGGCAGCGTGCCGGTTTCGGCACTGACGAGCTGCCCGGCCACGGTGCAGGTGACGGTGACGGCGACGGATTGCGGCG
>Ga0101944_10006142_pt1 | contig 13022 bp, 10 predicted proteins | sample DewCreD2012metaG_FD_75245 | JGI IMG/M metagenome (GOLD analysis project Ga0101944, IMG submission 75245) | Hot spring sediment bacterial and archeal communities from British Columbia, Canada, to study Microbial Dark Matter (Phase II) - Dewar... ... | reverse complement strand
TCTGGCAATACTCGGGTACCGGAGATTCCTCGGAACCGTCGCAGGGGCGGTACGATTTCGGGTTCTTCTTCGGCTCCTACGACTCGCGCGGCTCGCTCTGCTGGGCCTACAACTGGGGCCGCCGCTTCGACACCACCACGGGCGAAAACTGGCTCTACGCCTGGACCACGCCGTACGGTGCGGTGCGCGCGCCGTTCTGGGAAGGGGTGCGCGAAGCGTGGGACGACCGGCGCCATATCGAGACGCTCCGCGTCGAGGCGAAGAAGGCCGGTAAAGAGGCCGAGGCGGAGGAACTGCTGGGCGAGATCTTCAAGACCGCGGTATCGCAGCGTGCCGCCGGCGGTCGCGACACGGTCAACAACTTCTGGGCCCGAACGAAGGACCCGGATGCGCTGGACGGCATGCGCGGCAGAATCGCGGCGAAGATCATGGAATGGCAGAAGTGACCGCGTCGCCGCGACGTTCGACTTTCCATACGCCCCGTTGGCGCGTACGATGCCGGACCCGATCGTGGCATCGAGGGCACGAAATGACTCCGGGACAGCGGCGGATTCTCTGGTTGGTCTGCTTCGGCATGACCTACATTTTCTGGTACGAAGCGGGCGGCCGGCCGCTGATGTGGGAGGCCAACGCTGCACCGACCCTTCTTACGGGTTTGGAAGCGAAGACGCACTTCTGGAAGCAGTTTGGCTACGGCGCTTTCTTCGCATCTTTCGGCACGCTGCTGACGATCGTGTTGCGGTCCCGGACACAACCGGCGCCTTATGTCCTGGCCGATGGCATCGCGATCGCGCTGGCAACCGGCGCGTTGATCGGCACGGCGCTGCGCAGCGCCAGTCAGTCCGGAATCTGGTAGTTACGTTCTCACATCCCCATTCCGCACATCCCGTTCACGCTGCCGAAAACCTCGGGCACGACGAAGGGCCGTCACGCGATGCGCGACAGCATCTCCTGGGTCACCGGATAGAGCAGTGGTTCGCCGGCGAAGAAGCGTTTCAACTCGGTAAGCGCCAACAGACCCATCGATTTACGGCCTCGGCCCAAGGCGCCGGCGATATGCGGTGTGAGGGTCAGGTTGGGGCAGGTCCACATTGGCGAGTCCGGCGGCGGCGGCTCGGGATCGGTGACATCGAGGTACGCCCAGAGGCGACGCTTCTGCAATTCGGCCACCAGGGCGGCTTCGTCGACCAACGCCCCGCGCGAGGTGTTGATGAACACGGCGCCGTCCTTCATGAGCGCCAGCCGCGACGCGTTGACCATATGTTTCGTCTCGGGGATATTCGGCGCGTGCAGGCTGACGATGTCCGAGCGGCGGAAGAGGTCGTCGAGTTCGACCTTTTCGGCGCCCAGCGCGCGGGCCTGTTCGGACGTAACGTACGGGTCGTAGAGCAATCGTTCGACACCGAAGGGATCGAGCAGTTTCAGGACCAGCCTGCCGATGTAGCTGGCCGCAATGATGCCCACCGTGGACCCGCGGAAGTCGTCCGGCGGACGGTAGCCGTCCCGCCTCCACCAGTTCCCTTTCGCGCACGAACCGGAAAGCTCGATGTAATTTTTCGCCGAGAGCAGCATCACCCCCAGGGTGTAATGGGCCACGTCCACCGCGTTATCCGCCGCGGCGCTGGTGACCACGATGCCGCGTTTCCAGACCTCATCCCCGACCAGTCCTTTTACGCTGCCAGCCGAGTAGGCCAGAATGCGCAGCCCGTCGGCATGCGCCAAGGTTTTTTCGTCGAGGGCCGGCATGCCCCAACCGCCGTAACATCCCTCGGCTCCGCGCAACAGCTCCGCCGCCTGTTCGGGCGCGACTTTCTCCTCGGCGTCGGGCCACCGGACCTCGAAGCGCTCGACGAACTCGGCTCGTGCGGCAGCCGTGAGCATCTGCGCCTGCATTTTGCGACTGATCAGCACGGCAACGACAGGTTTGGAGGATGACATGCGCGCGTTCTCGATGGCCGGATGGCTAGGCGTTCCACGGTCGCTGGCAGCCCATTGTCCCTGCCCTCTGCCACAGGAGGCAGAGGGCAAACAACAGCCCCGTTTTCGACAGGTTGCCAGATCACTATAGGCGATTAGCCGCAAACCACAAGCGAGCGAACGGAGCGGCTATGGGCGATCTGCGCCCGGTTCGCATCCCTCTCCCGGGACTCGCCTTCGCTCGTCTCCGCCCTTCCGCCCGGTGGACCGGTGGGGCGGGCATGCCCCGCCCCTTGCGTAAAAGACTGACATGCTGGCCCCGCCGTAGCCGACGCATCGCGAAGGCAGGGAGGGGTTAGCCTGTTGCCGATCCCAAGGAAGCGGCGTAGAACACGCGAAGGGGGGCGGATTTCAGGAGGGTTTTCCATGACCGTCGCGACTCGCTTCCTCGACAAACACATCCTGATCTGTGCCGGCGATTCGTGCGGACCGCAGGGCGGTGCGAAGCTTCGCGAGGCGCTAAAAACCGAGCTGCGCAGACGCGGCATCCGTGGACGCATGCGCGACGGCCAGTGCTCCTGCATGGGGCTCTGCCGCCAGGGCATCAACGGAGTGATCTGGCCCGAGGGAACCTGGCTGGCCGGCCTGACCGCAGGCGATATCCCCCGGCTGGTGGATTATCTGGAAGGAAAGGGCCCGCGGTTGAACGATCTGGAAGAGCTGGCCCAAGCGAAGATTGCAGCCCGAAAAGCCGAAGGCAAATAAGCGTCACGTTCCGATGCGGATACCGATCGTCTGCGTCAGTACGTGGCCCAATCGTCGGTACCGACTTTGGGGCGCGCGGGCGCAGGTGTCGCGGGAGATGCCGTCGCTTGATCGGCAGAGGCCGGGCGCATGGGAATCCGGGTCTCGGGTTCGGCAGGCGCCGAAGGGGGAGGCGGAGCCGAAGGAGGTCCCTTGGGTTTGGCCTTCGCTTTCTTCTTGGCGACCAGGTCGAAGGGGTCGAAATTCCGTTCTTCAGGAGGAACATCGCCCTCGACCTCCACGGCATCCACCAGCAGATCCCGTGTGGGCACGACCAGGTTCCGATAGGCGAAAGCCGGCGCCAGCGAAACGCCAAACGAATGGTCGCGCAGGTTCTTGTTCGCATGGTACTTGAGTTGGCCGACCAAGGGACCGTATCGCCGGGTTAGGGCAAAGGTCTGGGTCAGAATGCCTTCGCGATCCAGGCTGCTGCCTTTGCGCTGGTACGATTGTTGATAAAGGACACCCCAGCGTTCGCTGAGCTGCCATTCGAAGCTGACATAGATCTGATCGGACCCTTCGATGCCTCGATCGCCGTCCGAGTAATTATAGCGATCGCCGACCGTGATGCGCCAGCGTCCGCCCGGATCCAGGGTTGCGTCGAAGTTGACGGTCTCGACGCGGGAATCGGCCAACAAATAGCCCACGCGGCTTTTCAAGGTCAGGTAGTTGGTCACGTTGATGAAACCTTCCAGATAGAGCAGATCCGACCAAGCCCCTTCCAGGAGGCGTTCCCGGTCCCCGTCCACCGGGTAGAGATCCATCCACAAATTGAAGCCCGCCACGTCGCGATGAACGAAGGTGCCGTCTTCTCGATGCCGGCCGCTCTGGAAAATCTGCTCCACCGCCAACCGGATCCGCTGCATGGACTGCAGATCGTCGATGGCGTCGAAATCGTAGAGGTTGGTGGGATCCTCGTAGGTCGTTCCGACGCCGATATACTCGATGCGCGGCTCGATGATGTGCCTCAGCCCCTTGACGCCCAGTTCGGCGTTTTCCGCATTGGGAAAGACGGCATAATAGCGTTTGGAGATATCCAAGCCCCAGGTGAAGGCCCCTTGCACCGTGCTCCCGCCATCGCGCGACTCGTCGTACGCCGCGACCTGGCCGCCCGCGTGCGGGCGGAAGTTCAAGCCCATCAGCCGGAACGGCCGATGCAGCTCGCCCTTCAAATACACGCGGTTGGCCTCGAAGTCCTCCTGGTCGATCACCGACTCGTCGAACTCCCGCCGTAGCCGCCCGGCCTGGAATTCGCCATCGACATAGACGCCTCGCGGCAGCGCGAAGGGCGCGAGCGAATAGGTCAGCGCCGGCTCGTACCACGTGAAGGTTCCGCGATCGTAGGCGGACCGAGGGGCGGAAACGTCGTAGTCCTGCGGGTTGGCGCGGTAGAGGATCTCGGCCCGGTAGTTGTCGCCGGCCTTCCGCGCCGATGCCGATGCCTCGGGCTGGTTCATCGACAGGTAATTGTTGTAGAAATACTCCTGGTTGAAATCGCGGTCGCCTTCATGCTGAAAGCGGAAATCGAGTTCCACGTCGGTGACGCCGGCCACATGGCGCAAAGGCTGATGGTGGCCGAAGTCGATGGTGTACCGGAAATCGTCCCGATAGGTGTACAAGTTGTCCTTCGCAGGCAGCGCCCCGTCCCGCGCACGACGATCCAGGAAGAGCAGGTTGGCGTCGAAACGCCGGCGCGGCTGCCCGTCGATTTTGTCCGTCTGTCGACGCGCCAGATTGCGGTTCGCCCGTTCCAGATCCTCTTCCCTTTCGGTGAGGCCTTCCCACAGCCCGTACATCCGCAAGTATCCGCGGCCGCGCTCCAACACGTTGCGCGCCTCCGCATCCTCGGGACGCGTACCCGTCTTGTACCGGAATTCGAAACCGGCCGCCGGTCCGCGCATGTGCCGGTAATCGGCGTCCACATACAGGCGTGCCGGGTCGAAGATGCGGTCCTTGTGCCCTCCCAGGCTCCAGCCGATGCGGGAGAGCAGGTAATACCCCCAACGGCTCGAATTGCCGTAATCGAAGGTCACGTAGGGCATGGAGCGCGTCAGGTCGTGGGAAACGGTCGGCAGGGGAGGCAGGACCATCGGCCCCAGTTTCACGCGGGCGCTCTGAGCGCGAACCAGTTTGGGCGTGAGCTTCGTCTGCCCGGGATTCTCCGCGTCGGGCAGGTCCTCCGCAGTCAGGTCCAACCGCCCGATCTTGAGACCGTACATCGGATCGGCCATCTCGTCGGTGGTCAGGAAGACATCCTGTGCATAATGGTGATAGCGGCTCTCGCGTACCACGCGTTCGGCGTGAAAAACGAAATTGAGCCTGGCCTGCGGATCGTCCACGACGTCCAGATACACCCCATACGGATCCTTGCGGGTCAGAAAGGGGGCTTTGTCCTGCGAGGCCGCCACGAAGGACTCGTCGGTCTTCTGACGACCGGACCAGTCCTTTTGCGGCGCCTTGGCCGCATCCATTCCCACGCGCACGGTGGCGTCGATCAAATAGCCCCGGTCATTGATCATGTCGACATACGCCACCTGCGCGGCCAGTTCCGAATCGCCTTCACGCAGCCGGATGTTGCCTTCCGCATAGACCTCGCGCGTCTCACGGAAGAAGACGATGTGGTCGGCCTCGAGCTTGATCGAGCGGTAGCGGACCCAGGCGGATCCCGAAAGCACGATGGCGCCACGGTCCTCTTCAAACGACTGATGGACGGCCCACCAGTCGATGTTGGGCAGCCCCCCGGCCGTGGCGGGCGCCTTCTCGGCAGGCTTCTCGCCTCTGGCAGGTTCACCGGCCCCAAGGACCCCGAACGCCAACCAGGCGACAAGCAGCGCCAGTAGCGGTACTCTGTAGTCGGGCATAGACTTCATACTATAGCGTATCGACCCGATGCGGTCAAAAGGAGAGCTGCAAATTAGAATCCCATAAGCGCTCGGCGTGAAATGGGCTTATTGGAAGCTTGGAATTGTGGAGGGACGAAACGGCCATTTCGCCCTCCTGAAATCGGTCTCTCACTTGGGATAGGCGTTCAGATCCTTGTCCTCTTGAAGATCGTTTCCGGCACCGAACGGACGGCCAGCATGATCCACCGCCAGCATCCAGGCACGTAGACCTCGGCCTGCCCCTTGAGTGTTGCGCGGACGATCGTGCGCGCGGCCTGCTCCGGCGAGGCGACCAGGAACATTCCCTGCCGTCCGTAGGTCATCCGGGTGTCCAGGAAGCCGGGTTTGACCGTCGTCACGGTCACGCCTTTGCAGTGCAGCCGGTTTCGCAATCCCTGCATGAAGGCCGCAAGCCCCGCTTTTGCCGCGCCGTAGAAGTAGTTGCGCTGTCGGCCGCGATCGCCGGAGACCGACGCGATGGCGCAGAGGAAACCCTGCTGTTTTCCGGAAAAGTGATTGGCCGCCCACAACAGGAGGGTGGTGGCGCCGGTAAAGTTGACATCGGCGATCCTTCGCGCTTCGGCGGCGTCCCTTTCGGCGTCCTGCTGCGATCCCAGGTATCCGAAACAGACGAAGGCGCCCACCAACGAATCGGCGGTGACGGTCCGGCATTCTTCCCACGAGCGGCCATGCGTCTCGAATTCCTCGGCGTCGAACGGCACCGCATGGGTCGGAACGCCGAAGCGCAGATGAACGTCGGCCGCGACGGCTTCGATCTCGTCCCGGTCGCGTCCTGCGAGCACCAGCCCGAAACCGCGCCGCGCCAGGTCCGCGGCGATCGCCCGGGCAAGCATCGAAGAGGCACCGAAGATCGCGACGTGTTTCACGGCGCAATCCCTCCGATGGCCGTGCGCGCGGCGGCAGACTTCAATCCGACCCGGCGCGCCAGGTCCGAGGCGAAGAGCCCGCGCGGATCCAGCCGCCTGGCGATCGTACGAAACAGGCCCAGACGGGGATACATGCGCTCCAGCGTGGCCGCGTTCAGCGTCGCATCCTTGGCCAGATAAAGCCGGCCGCGATGCTTGAGCACGATCGCGTCCAACTCGCCCAGCAGCGCTTCGAAGCCCGCGGCCCGCGGGAGGTCCAGCGCCAGCGTGTGGCCTGCCAGGGGAAACGAAAGCGGTCCGGCGCCTTCGGCCCCGCACCCTCGCAACTCCGCCGGGAACGCGGCCTGGCCCGAGGCGCCGAGTTTCTCCAACAGCTCGCGCAGTCCGGCCGAACCGCTCTCCAGCGGGAAGACCGCCTGGTACTGCACGAAGCCGCGCTGGCCGTACAGGCGGTTCGCGTCGAGCAGGCCATCCAGCGGGAAGAAGAAGGTCGCGAAGTCGGCCAGCAGGCCCTCGCCGGACGGGCGCATCGCGCGATGAAGCGCGTTGAATGCGCGGGCCGAAAAGCGCCGGATGACGACCCCTGGAAGGTCGAACGGCAATTTGAAACGCGGCGGGCGCAGGCAGGAGAGCGGCCGATCCTTCAGATGCTCCGGCAATTCGTCCTTCCGCGCGTGCCGCCCGCTCAGCACCACCGCACGCCCCAAGGATGCGCCGCGCGCCAGCCCGTCGATCCACGCCACGGCGTAGGGCATCCGTTCCCCGCCCGTCCCGAGCGCAGCGAGCGTCTCGTCCAGGTTCGAGGTGCGCTTGCGGTCGACCCGGAGAAAGGACGTTTCGACCGGCAGGAGGCGCAGTTTGGCGGTCAGGATCGCGCCCGTCAGCCCCATGCCGCCCGTCGTGGCCCAGAACGCGTCGGACGCCCGCTCGCGCGAACAGGTCAACACGTCCCCCGTCCCGGCAAGCAGCGTCAGTTCCTCGACATACTGGCTGAACGTCCCCGCCTTGCGGTGGTTCCGGCCATGCACATCGGCCGCGATCGCCCCGCCGACGGTCACATGCCGCGTGCCGGGGATGACCCCGAGCGTGAAGCCACGGGGCAGGAAGACGTCGAGGATTTCGCCGAGGCTGACGCCGGCTTCGCACTGCAGTTCGCCGGTTTCGGGTTGGAAGGCCAGGAACCGGTTGAGCCGGTCGAAGGCGATCACGCCGGCGTTCGCGTTGACCGCCGCATCCCCGCCACTGCGCCCCATGCCCCGCGCGATGTAGCTGGTGCGCGCACCCGAAGCGACAATGGAGCGGACCGCCGAACGCCGCTCGGGCCGAAAAACGGCACAGCGCACGCGCGGCATGCGCCCCCAGCCCGCCGACTCACGCATCGCGTAACCGTGCATAGGCGGCTACGAGCCTAGTGCCGCGCCGCAGTAGTTCCAGACCCATTGCGGGCGCCTCGATCCGGACCCGCAGCCGCGGCGCACGGGTTCAGAAACTTCCACGTCGCGGTACTGGCATGCGCGGGTCGGTCGGACCATGACACACCGCGCGGGGCCGCCGTCAGTCCCCCATGTTCTCGGCCGGGCCGAGGTTTTTGAACAGGTACAGACCGTCCTTGCCGGGCGCGACAATATCCAGACGGCCGTCGCCGTCGATGTCGATCGCCTGGAAGGCGATTCCGCAGCCTTTTCCCTGCCTCGTCGGACCGTAGTCCACCACCTGCTTGCTGAAACACTCGCCAGTCCACTTGAAGTAGTAGAGCCCCACCGGGTCGTACTCTCCCGGATCGTGCCCGCAGTGCGCGCGATAGCGTTTGCCAGTGAGCAGTTCGCACTGGCCGTCTCCGTCGATGTCCGCCCAGATCAGATCGTGGTACTGGCTGTTGTGCGGATCGATGGCGTGCTTGATCCACCTCCGTTGGCCGCCTTCGAGGCGCTGCTCCCACCAGTCCAGCCCGTAGCCGTGCGCCTGGCCGACGATCAGATCGTTCACGCCGTCGCCGTTCACATCGACGACCAGGATCGGGACGCTTGCGCAGCCGAGGTCGAATTCGGGGCGATACTCCCACACGCCGCCGAGCGGATCGCGCGGAGGCTTGAGCCAGCCCTTCGGGCCGATCAGTTCGCCGCGACCGTCGCCGTCGATGTCGCCGAAGCCCAGGCCATGGCCGAGCGGTTTGTCGTACAGCACGATTTCGCGGAACGCGCCGGTCCCCTTCCCTGCCGCGTCGAGGATCGGCTTGTACGCCTTCTGCGGATGACCGGGCGTGTTGGGAACGATCTCGAGTCGCCCGTCGCCGTCGATGTCCCATGCGCGGGTGGTCTCGACATTGCCACACGCTCCGATTTCGTGCTCCGGCCACTGTTTCGCGCGGTCGCCTTTGGGATTCTCGCGCCAACGCAGGTTGCCGCCCCACCAACCGCCGGTGATGAAGTCCAGGTAGCCGTCGCCGTTCACGTCCAGCGGGATCGTCGAGAAGTCGTCGTAGTATTCGCCGACGGCCTTCACCTCCCCGATCCTGCACTTCCGGTCGAACTTCGGTCCGGGGTACCAGTAGGCCCCGCTGACGATGTCCAGGTGGCCGTCGTTGTCGACATCGAAGACCCCGGCCGACTCGTACCGTTCGTCCGAGATCAGGATCTTCCGGAAACGAAGGGGGGGCATGAGTGGCTCCTTGGAAAGTTTCGCCACGGAGGCACGGAGAAATTCCGTCCATTCTTCGTTGGCTATCGTCCCGTCGGCCAAGCGTCGATCGCCAGTCAGTCCGACAAACGACAGCCGACCCGAACGACCCCCAAACAAGCTCCGGGTCTCCGTGGCGCATCGCCCATGTTCTACGACCCCGAACGCAATCGGATGTACTCCCGCGCGATCTTCAGGTCCTCGACGGCTTCGGCGGCGTCGCACGGCGGTTTCATCTCGCCCTGGCAGACCTTGACGAAGTGGATCGCCTGCTGGCGCATCGCATGCACCCACGGCAGCGTCGGCGAACTGCGCAGGGGCGTCGCGTCGTTCCCGGGATCCTCGTAAACCTCCACCGTTCCCGCCCGGTTGCAGGCCAGCGGTGCCGGCAGGCCGAGTTTGATATAACCGTTCTCGAAGGCCACCAGCGCCTCTTCTTCCCACTCGACCGTCGTCCGGTACGGCGTCATCTCGATGACGCCCGCGACCCCGGAGGCGCTCTCGACGGCCAGCAGCACACCGCTCTTTTCGGCATACGTCACGCGGTAGGATTCGCCCAGCAGGTACCGCATCAGGTTCACCTGGTGGATGTAGTAATTCACGAACGCCACGTACCGCTTGGCCGTCTCGGGGGGCATGTCGCCGCAGGCGGGTTCGCGCTCCAGCGCCGGAACGGGATCGCCGGCATTCAGCAGGCCGGCAAAGCCGTTGGCGATCCAATCGCCGGCCGGCATCAGGATGCGAACGTACTTGAGTTTGCCCATCCTGCCCGACGCTTTCCACTCGTCGATCCGTCGTTTGGCATACTGCGTCGCCGGATCGGAACGCTTGTGGTAACCGACCATGTGCGTGCAACCGGCTTGGGCCGCGCCCCGGGCGAGCTTTTCGCCGGCGGAAACGGCGACGGCCAGCGGCTTCTCGGAGAAGAGGTGCTTTACCTTCGAGTACAACTCGGGAAAGAGCACCGCGTGCCGGTCGAACGGCTGGCTGGCAACGACGCCGTCCAGCTTTTCCTCGGCCAGCATCGCGCGGTGATCCGTGTAGACCCGCGGAATGCCGTAACGCTGCGCGACCTGCCGGCCGGTTTCTTTCCGGATCTCCGCGATCGCGACGACTTCGCAATCGGGCAGCGTGACGTAATTGCGCAGATGAGCCATCTGCCCCATGCCGCCGACGCCTACGAAGCCGATCCTTACCTTGGCCATGAACTTTGCCCTCCTTGCCCTGTTACTTTCACCAAGGGAGGGCTTTCATAGAATGGCTGCGCTTGCCGATGATTTGGCAAAAATTGCTTGCTATCGCACTTCGCCACCCGATCAGAGCAGGCCCTTGGCCTGAGCGGCCGCTTCCGTGTCCGGGAACTGTTGGATCAACTGCTGAAGATATTGCTTGCCTTGTTCCCGCTTGCTGGGCGTCGGCGACTTCAGCATCTGGGTGACGATGTTGTCCAGCGCAGTGCGGGCCTGTGCCTCCCTGGCGACGACCTTGTCCGTCTTCAGCTTCGACATTTCGGTCGCAGCGGCCTTCGACTCGGGGAAGTCCTTGTAATCGTTCGAAACGTTCATGAGGATCTTGTAGGCGGCCCACTTTTCGCCGGCTTCGGCCTTGGCCTTTGCTTCGGCCAGCAGCGCCTCGATCGTCGTCTTCACGGACTTGGCAAGCGTCTCGGCGCAGCTTTTGACTTTCTCGTCGCGCGCCTTGAGGGCCTGCGCGATCAGCGGCGCCGAGACCGACAGTTGTCCGAACTCCATCGCGCGCCAAGCGGGCTTGAGCGGTTCGACGACCTCGGCGGCCGGCACCTTCCATCGAGCCGTCGTCAGTACGCGCTTCAGCGCCTGAACCGGTTCGCTCCACATGGCGCGGTAAAGAACGCCCTTTCCGTCGGCCACCAACGCCTGACGGGTGTTCTGCAGACTGATCGGCTTGGGCAGCAGATTCATCGCCAGCAACTGCTGCTCGAAGGACCGGTCGGCATCCGCGTAAAGCGGAACCTTGATCTCGTTCGCCCGGGCATAGCTTTCCGCGGCATTCTTGGATGCGCCCGGCAATACGCCGACGACCAGCACCGGTTCGTCGGCCATCTCCTGCGCAAACTGCCCCAGTGCGGGCCATAAGCTGGCGCAATGCGGGCAACCACGCTCGACCAGCAGGAGGTATACTGCCTTCTCCTTCAAGCCGCTGGTCGTGTACGGTCCGCCATTCGCCCACTCGCCCGTGAATTCGGGCAGCAGATTCTCTCCGGCGGCAGCGCCAGCAAGCGATGCCAACAGCGCGACAACAACAAGATTCGCCTTGCGCATGGCTACACTCCTCCTGAAATAGCCGATTCCGATAAGGTAAGACAAGGTAGCACCCGGATTGCTGCAACAAAGGGGCCGCATGATGCAGGGCCAGCGGCATCAACGGGTTATGGATCTAATTCGCAATCTGCCAAGTTATTCCCGGAGAATCCAGGCCCAGCCGACTTGTCAAATGCACCCCAGCGCGTATGACACGCGCATGGATCCGCTGGTCGGTACCCGCAACTGCCCGCATTTGGGGTTCGAAGCCCACGAGGGGCGGCCCTGCTGCCACGCCGACGAACTCGTGCGCAACGCCTGCGGCTTGGCGGTACCCAACCCGAAAGCGCAGGCCCATTCGGAAACCTTCGGCACGGCGACCCATTTCTGCACCGCGCTGGGACGGGACGCCGTTCCCGAGGATGCGTTGCGCCTGGCCAGGCGCCTGCAAGCTCAAGCCGCCCGCCAGCGAACGTCCCAGAAGCCCTCTTTTCGCCCGCCGGGAGCCGTCGCGCGTCCCGCTCCGACCGACACGCCCGAGTACGACCCGGCACTCGATCAACCCGTCATCCCGACGCATACGTTGCGGAACGAGACGCAACGCCCCGGCCCGAACGCGCCCTGCCCCTGCGGCAGCGGTCGGAAATACAAGAAGTGCTGCGGACGCGGGGGCGCGTAAAACGTCAGCCGCCCCGCTGAAAACGCCTCGCTCTCCCGCATCGATTTCGGGTGCAGAGGCCACGCCCCCGATTGTGTCCGGCGCGGGATTGCGTTACAGTTTCCCTTCATGCCCATGGCCACCGTCATGAACCCGTGGCTTCCGCCGCCTCTGCTGGCCATGACGGCCGCCCTTCTCCTTTTCCTGGCCGTGGCGGCCGCATGGCGCACGCGACGCACGGTGCCGCGCTGGATGGTCTGGAGCGCCCTTTCGTTGCGCGTACTGGCCATCGCATGCTTCTGCCTGCTGGTCCTGCGTCCGGAAAACGTGCGGACGGAACAGGTCGAGAAGCGCCGTTCGCTCCTGCTGCTGGTGGACGATACGCAGAGCATGTTGTTGCGGGACGCTCCGACCGGCCCCACGCGCGCCGAGGAAGGCAGCGCGGCGCTGCAGCAACTGCTGGAGGGTTTCGCCGCGCGCCGTTGGGATGCGAGCGCCTACGACGCGGGCGAGAAGCTGGAACCTCGCCTCCCCGGCGACGCGCGCCTGTGCGGCCGAGCAGCGTCCTCGCCACTGGGCGAACGCCTTGCCGAAGCGCTTTCCCTCGCCACCCAGGATCCGCGCTCCTCCGTCCCCTGCGCCGGCATCCTGATCTCCGACGGTTGCGTGAACCGGGGACGCTCGCTGAACGATGCCGCCACGCTCTGGCGAGACCGCGGCGTGCCGCTTTTCGCCATCGCCCTGGGGCAGCCGCGGGCGCCTGCCCCTGATGCGCAGCTGTCCGGCCTGATCGTTCGCAGCGGCGAGGCGCAGGCGGGCGGGTCGGCGATCCGCGGCGGAAGCCGGGTGAGCATCGAAGCGCAAGGCACCCTGCTGTCCGGAGGCCCCCAGCTGATCGGGCAGCTGACCGCCACCACCG
>Ga0101944_10006141_pt1 | contig 13024 bp, 6 predicted proteins | sample DewCreD2012metaG_FD_75245 | JGI IMG/M metagenome (GOLD analysis project Ga0101944, IMG submission 75245) | Hot spring sediment bacterial and archeal communities from British Columbia, Canada, to study Microbial Dark Matter (Phase II) - Dewar... ... | reverse complement strand
GTGGAGGAACTAACACAGGGCATGCGGCCGGTGAAGCGCCCCATCTTCGCCAGCCCGCTCCACCTGAGGCTGCAGCGCTTGCTGGACCTGATTTCGCCCCTGAACCTGACCGAGCCCGATGCACCCCAATTCACCCAGGAAGGATGCCGCACGGTTCACGACATTATCCGCTACTGCCACGAGATATCCGTGCGCGAGATGTTCCGTTTCGGGGAATCAACGGGTCGTCTTCGCGGCGCGGTGCGTCTCAAGGCGAGCATCCCCATCCAGCTTTATGCCCTGGACCTGGGCGACGGTCTGCGTCGGGGGCTGACCACATGCGACGATATCAACGTCCACGATGTGGCCAGCGCGCCCTTCCGCGCCCTTTGGCGGGGGCTATCCCACCCGGGCGTCAACTGGACGAGCACCATCGCCGTGGGCGCTCACAACTTCATGTCCCTCATGGTGGGCGGAGCAATGCCCCAGCAGGGTCGGCTGGGTGAAGCCAGCTATGCCCTGGTCTCGACCGACTATATGAACTTGAGCGCGCGCTTCGGCTATCATTTCGCCACGGTGGACGCCCTGTGCGGGACTGACTCGGAGCACAACTATGTCAACCTGCAATTCGCCGGCGGTGCGGGTGCCTATTTCGGACGTTCCCTGCGGATTCAGTACATGGCGGCCGTTCTCAATCGGCTTGGTTTTGAAACCAGCGTGAAGGGGGATCTGATCGAGGCGAGCCTGACGCGGATAGATCAAACCGGCATTGAAGAATCGCTTGACAAGCTGGGGCGTCTGCTGGGCACCAGCCGGTTGCTCGACATGGCGCTGAACAACCCGGAGCAGGTGGTATCGTTGACCGAATCCTTTTTCCAAGGCAAGTACGACATCCTGGAAAAAGAACGCGAGGACGCGCCGAAGGATTTTTACCTGATCACCGGGAATTGGAAAACCGCGAAACCGGATATGGAGCCGGGAGTGCTCCAGGACGGTTCCGATTTCGGCTCCTTGATCTCGACCGGAGTTTCACAGGCCATGACGCGCCTCATGGGCAAGCGCTACCAGGAGATGCTGGACAACATCGGGGCCTACTATTACTTCCCGCTGGCTATTGCCAAGGATAGTAACATGACCGAGGGTTCGGCGACAGTCAAGGTCAAGCCGCTGTCCGGAACCATCGACCAGGCCGGTGGCATAGCCTTCGCCATCCGCGACTGGGGCAACTACTTTGTCTTTCGCGTCAACGCGCTGGAAGACAACGCGGTCTTGTTCGAATTCAGAAACGGAAGGCGCGTCGAACGGGCAAGCGTCGATACCCCCATTGCCGGGGCCCGGTGGCACCATTTGCGGGTGGAAATGTCCGGCCGACACGTTCGGGCGTTTCTTGAGGGTCGTTTCATGCTGGAATACGAGGCCGATCATGATCTGAACGGCCACGCGGGTTTGTGGACCAAGTCCGATTCAGTGACCCTCTTCAACGAATTAGCCCTGGAGCGCGGCGCGAGGCAAACCAGTTAGAGGACCGGACCACCTTTAAAAAAATCAAAAGAGGATCAATGGAAACTCAAACCAATGCAGCGCCGTCAGAGACGACCACATTCAAGGAAGCCCTAAAATTCTGGACCAAACTGGGCTTCATCAGTTTCGGCGGACCGGCCGGCCAGATCGCCATCATGCACCAGGAGGTGGTGGAGCGTCGCAAATGGATCGGCGAGAACCAGTTTTTACGCGCGCTCAATTTCTGCATGCTGCTGCCCGGACCCGAGGCCCAGCAACTGGCCACTTACATCGGATGGCGGCTGCACGGAACCTGGGGCGGTATCGCCGCAGGTTCCCTGTTCGTGATTCCGTCCATTTTCGTGATGCTGCTGCTCAGCTACCTGGCCGTGGCCCACATTGACATCCCGGCGGTGGCGGCCGCTTTCTACGGTATCCAGCCAGTGGTGGTGACCGTGGTCGTCGAAGCGGTGCTGCGCATCGGCAAAAAGGCGCTTAAACACAAATTTCTGTATGGTTTTGCCGCATTGGCCTTCGTGGCGATTTTCGTTTTCAAGGTGCCATTCCCCTATATCGTTGCCGCGGCCGCGCTCGGCGGTCTGCTCATGCAGCGGCCGATGCCTGAGGTTTTTTGCAAAGGCCAGTTTGATCCGCAAAGCCGCGAGTGCCGGATCGAGGTTGAATCCTCCACGAAAAGCAACAACACTCGGCCGTCCATCGGTCACGTGGCAAGGATATTCACCCTCTGTCTGGCGTTGTGGGTGATGCCGATGGGGGCTATTTGGATGTGGCGCGGCGGCAGCGACACCCTGACGCAGATCGGTCTGTTTTTTACCAAGGCCGCGTTTGTCACCTTCGGCGGCGCTTACGCCGTGCTCAGTTACATCACTGATGTGGCCGTATCCAGCGGATGGCTCTCGACCCAGCAAATGTTGATCGGTCTGGGCCTGGCCGAGTCCACTCCCGGCCCGCTGATCATGGTGACCCAATACGCCGGTTTTCTGGCCGCCTGGAACCTGCCCGGTGGACTCAGCCCATTGACGGCGGGTGTTTTGGGAGCCCTGCTGACCACCTACGTCACCTTTTTGCCCTGCTTTTTCTTCATCTTCGCCGGCGCGCCTTTCATCGAGGCCATGGCCGGAAACCAGCGGCTACAGGCGGCGTTGACCGGCGTCACAGCGGCGGTGGTAGGGGTAGTGCTCAACCTGGCGGTCTGGTTCGGAATTAAGGTGATTCTGCCAAATGGCGGCATCGACTTTTTTGCAATAGTGTCCGCGGTCGTATCCCTGGCGTTGCTGCAGAAATTTCACTTTCCCGTCCACTATCTGGTGCCCATCGGGGCCGTGGCGGGCGTGATCTGGAAACTTTTCATCTAAAGAAAACAAATAGGAGAAACATCATATCTTTTAGGAATCGTGAGATACCCCTGTTTTTGATTTTTCGTTCGAGGCGAATGGCTTCGGAACGATTTTCCATCTGAATGGACCAAGTCAATTGCCAGGGACCCAAAAAACGTTTGGTGGTTTGAGCCAGATGGTTGTTTGGGTCGTTGTGCTGAGCCAGGCGCTTTTCTATATTGTCTGTCTGCCCGAAGTAATAACGTCCACTCGTTTGGCTCTGCAGTATATATACCCAGAATGACATAAAAAAAAGCCCTGCCGGTTTTGGCAGGGCGGGTTTTTTGGCTCCCCGTGTGCAACCCTTTTCATAACCGTTCTCTTTCTCCGACCGTTAACCGAAAACCTTCAATTACAATGGGTTATCAAAGATCAGGCCGTTCCCGGTGAGGAGGAAGCGGCGCTGAGTCACATTTCCTCTGCATCCGAATCCTCTGAGCAATTCTGGCCGACCAAACGCTCCGCCATCTCCCAAGCGTCCACGGGCCAGAAGCACTCCGGGCGGGGACGTCGTACATGCAGTTGTCCGACCGCAGGGCGGCAGTTCAACACGCATTCGGTCCATTGGTCGGGAATCGCGTTCCGGCCCCACACAGCGCCAAGAAGCGCGCCACAAATGGCGGCGTTGGTGTCGGTGTCTCCCCCGCGCATCACGGTGTCCACAACGGCTTCCTCCACATTCGTGGCATGCAGAAGCTGCCACAGGGCGTTGCGGAATGCCGTCAGGACCCACCCCTGCTGGCGGACATAATCCGCTGGCGGTGACTCGGCGGCTCCTTGGACTGCATCGAGGATGCTCCCATCCACCTCCATACCTTTAGCCCAGGTCACGATCTGCTCGTACAGATCTCGGCCATCGCACCCCTGGCGGATGGCATGGGCAATCGCCATCGTGAACAATGCGTTGGCTTGCTGGCAGACCGGATGGGGGTGGGTGATCGCTGCGTCCTGCCGTGCCCACTCGGCAACCAACTCCGGGGCATGGTTGGCTCCGAAGACGCCCAAAGGGCTGATCCGCATCATCGCGCCATTGGCCTGGCTGTCTGGATTGGGCCGACCCCGCAGGCCGCTGGAGACCGTCATGCCGCAATCAAAGGGCCCGGAGTTCAGCCAGAAGATGTACGCTTTCCTGGCTTCCTCGGGATCATACCGTCCCTGATCCGCCAGCAGGCGGGCCAACAAAAGGGCCATTTCCGAATCGTCTGTCGGCTGACCTGCAATGGTGTTCCAAGTGCCCCCGTCGGTAAGTTCATGGACGCCGTTCGGGTATTCCCGCCGGATGTCATCCGGAGCCCGAAACTCGACCAGGCTGCCAAGGGAGTCTCCTGCAAGCTGGCCAAGCAGAGAGCCCTGGGCGCGGGAGAGTATATCGATGTCGAGGAAGTCCCGGCTCATCCGGTCATTGTCTCCATTTGAATATTCCATCGACCTGGAGGACGCCGTTCGCCGTAACATAGCCCAGAGTCATGGGCCGGAAATTGTTGCAGAAGGATTCGACATACACCTTCAGCAACCGGCTCTGACGGAGGATGTCCAGTTCGCCGGAGAGATGGTTCACCACCTCTTGCGTCACCAGGGTGATCAGCTTTGCTCTGGCGCGGGATGTCATCACATTGAACCGATTGAGGCTCATCAGGAATTCGTCCTCGTCCTGAATGGCATCCTGATCACCCAGGGCAAAGGATGCGATGATCACATCACGCTGCTGCCCTTGAAACCGCTCGACCGTGTCCACAGCGTCCCGGATAAGTTGATTCGAAGCGCCTAATGGCCCGAACACCTGCTGGAGCCTCGCGACGATCAATGCCTGTTGAGCCCGATGTGGGGTGACGATGCCAATCCCACTGCGCCAGAACTCATCCATCGTGTATGGGGTATGCGAAGCGGCTATCGCGGCACCGGATGCTGGGTCTCTTTCATTTAGGAGCTGGTTGCCGAGGCGGCCATACAGCAGCAAGGCCAGAGCTGCCACCGAATCAGCTTCAAAGGGATTCCATTGGCTGCTTCTGCCCTCGGGATACACAAAACAACTGACCGGAGCATCCGGATCAAGCAGCGATGCCCATTCTGGCGTCCAGAAGAGTGTCTGTGGCCATCCAGCGGGAGCCTGAACGGTCGGAAAAGGTGTAATGATATCAGTCCGCATATCGGGCGAATAACTCGTGAGCGACCTGTCGTAGCCCGCTTCGTGGGCCAACTCGACGATTACGCGACTGGACCGGTAATTCTCTTCCAGAACGGCGGGTTGAACTTGATGGAGCTGTTCAAAGAAGACATAGACAGAGCCGACCATGCCCTCGAGTCCGACTGGTGCTTTTGCTTGATGGATTGGCGGCAACTGCTTCGGATCGCCGGCGACAACCACGATGCCGTTTGCAGCCAAGGAGGCGAACGGTAAGATTGAGTGACCGACATCCACCTGCGATGCTTCATCGAGAATAATGCAGTCGAAGAATTCCTGACGGGCGGCGGCGTTTCCAGTCACCAGAAGGTTGTGCGTCTGCTCTGGGGTAGCACCCACCACCGTGATGCCCGTGCTGTTCTGCAGGCGCTGCCGTAGCTGCTGTACCGCAATAGAGGGATTCCATTTGTTCAATTCCAGATCGAGACCGGCAGGAACATTCTGGTCGATTGGCCGGTAGCTGGAGCGGAGGCGCACACATTGCAGATCGGGATGCTGGACCATCTGACTGATGTCAGCCACCGATTCGAACAGGACGTTGTCGAGAGCGTTGTACGTGGGAGCACAGACCAGAAGGCGCAAAGGGATGTTGCGCTGCACCGCATCAACAACCGCGCCGACCACCACCGCTCGGAGTGTCCGGCTCTTCCCTGTTCCAGGAGGACCCCAAACGATTTGAAGACGGTGGCTAAGCGATGCCTCCCATGCTGCCCACTGAGACTGATTGAGGGATATTCCATTTTGCTCGAGTTGCTGCCTGATCCCTGGCAGGTTTCTGGCAACAGCCGTGTTCGCCAGAGTGTTGCCGGACCACAATAGGTCTGCTGCAGGGCTGCCAGGAGTCTGCCGGCCACTGCGCCTTGTGGTCAGTCCCACCGCCCTACGCACAAGGGCGTTGTTCCGAGCATTCGGAGGATTGCCGATGGCATGCAATGTCTCTCGCAATTTCTTTGTGAAGGTGTCGACCCACACAGGATCGAGAACAACGTCTTGACTGAAATCCGCCAGTCCTTGTCGCTCCAGATCGTCAAGCATCGTTGGATAGCGGTTGTTGGGAAGGACAGCGATCAGGCCAGCGTCGCGGTCGATACCAACGATTCGGACCCCTGTTGCGGTCTCCATGTAAGTTCGCCATCCGGACCCATTGGGCGGTTCCAATGGAGTTCCTTGTGTTACCACTTGAAGCGACCTGTCGAGAAAGCCGGGCATGTTTTCGGGGGCCAGGGCAAAGCTGAAATCCCCCTCGCGCGCCTTCACTTCTCTTGACTCCGGCCTCATCTCGTAGACCCGCATCCTCGGCCGTTGCACAATCCCCAACTGAGCCAGCGCTGCCGTCTCTGCAGTACCGGTAAGCCGACGTGTCAGTCGTGCGCTGCGATATCTGGCCTCACGCTCCTCTGGAGGCATGGCTCTTATTTGGTGCACCTCCAGTTCGCCAAGGGCGGCGTTGAGCCGCGCGAATCCATACCACAACTGCCCGTCAAAGCTGATTCCCGATTGTCGATGTGGCGGCTCTATGCGGATTTCTGGTGCGATCTGCTGGAGCGTAGGCCGGAGATCCTCTTCGAGCCGCTTGGTGATCGCCTCGAGAGCGCCGAGTTGCTTTGTCACGGTTTCACGCAGGGTCACAAGTTGGTCAGACCATGATCTTGGCCGTGTCACCCGCGCCCAGATTTCATGGGCCCGCTCACTCGGAATCTGGTCGCTCAGCGTGTCTTCAAACAGCGGGTGTACCGAGAACGCCGCCACCTGCTGGGGCAGAGAAGCCTGGTGGTAAACACGAGCCGTATGGAAGAGCGTGTAATAATGAGGAATCGGGGCGGCGAGCAAGGTCCGCACGACCTCTCGAACAATGGTGATCGGTGATCGCCGTGTTTCCATGGCAGCATTGGGCAGCAGCTCCTCTGGCGGAAACAGCCAAGCGAGGTGCTGGATGGTTTGGTCCGCGAGGATAGCCTGCAAATGGCGGCCGATAATCCGCGTGAGATGCTTGTACTGGACTGAATCCCAGATGTAGAACTGGACCGTCGTGCCCGCGTTGCGGTTTCTGGCATCCGTCAAAATCGCGTTGATGTTGTTCAGGAACGCCAAGAGTTCCCGGCGCTCAACGGGCAGGTCCTTCTGGTCGATCACGTGGGTGTGCGGTCCATAGGCATGGTTGGCTCTCTGGCCAACATATCCAAACGGCTGGGGCTCGACCCAAAAGCCCTTCACACCCAAGGAGAACGTGATGGCACTGCCGAGGTCAAAATCGACCGAAAGGTAAACATGTAGGTCTGCGTATTTGGGCATGACCCCGGAGGTGCCGCTCTGTGGCGGAATCGCCGATTGCTGGGCTTGAAGGGATGTCGCTCTGCCCGCTACGACATTGCGTGTCGCTCTGAGTGAGTAGTGTGCATTGAAAACGGTGGAGTTCGGTTGAAGCTGCGCCAACGCCGACACATCCGATATCCCTTGGTCACTCAGGGCGGCGGAAGCCCCACGAGAAATGAACGCGACTCTGCTGAGATGGTCGGTCTGAGCAGCAGTCGGCATGCAGTGAAGAGGATCAGCAGTCGGCTGGCCGTTTCGATCAATCCACGGGTAGCCAAGGTAATCACATCCCTTGCACCTGTTGTCCACGTGCCAGGGGTGTTGCTGCCAGGGACATGCGAAAGCCCGGGGAAGATCGGCCATGAAGAAGTGCTTGACCCTGCCGACGAACACCTCGAAAGGTACTGCCTCGAGGTCTTCCTGCATCGCATCCCACATCTGCACGTATGTCGGAGTGCCTCCTTGATCCTCGATCTCCCGGCAAGTCCGCACCAGGCATGAGGCATCGTGCGAACCAGGCCAGATTGCGGCATCCGGAACGACCACGTAACGATTGTCCAAGCCCTGATCAGCGAGCCATCCAGCCAAGGCCATGGAGTAATACGTGACTTCCGCGAAATATGAAGGAGATGGTTCAGCCGTGAGTTTGATGTCGATGACCCGGAGTTTGATCCGATGGTCGTCAGCGGCCAGCCACAGGACTGCGCCGGCCGGTGTGACATACCGGTCGATGTTCGAAGTGGGTGGCAGCACTTCAATTAGGTCGGGCCGTAGCCGGGAATAATTCAAGCCATAGTCCTGCCTGTATACTGCGATCCCCAGTGCGCCCTCGAAGGTAGGTCCCACGTCAAACTGGGATTCAACAAGGAACGAGCCCTGCGGAGCAGTGGTCAGGTGATTGACAAGTTCAATCTCCCGGAATCGTTCCTGGCCAGCCTGATTCGTGTAGCGGTCGCCGATGACAGCGGCGGTGCCGAAGGTGTCCGAGAGGTCCGCGATCTTCTCCGCCTGCCATTCCTCACCGGCTTGGGCCAGGTATTCAAGGCCAGGACGGGGGGGCTGTACGGGTGGCATGCCAGCGGCCGTTCTTTCCTGCTGGAAAGCCTGGGCGTCAGGGCTCAGGTTCAGCCTGAGCAGACGAAGACATTCGGTTCTAATGAATTGCGATAGGGCCTCTTTTCCAACCTGTGGCATCTGTCACCGTCCTCCAGTAGAGCTCTTTTTCAAAGCGTCCGAGAGTGGCATAAGATCGGAATGGGCTGAAGCGATGACAGCCGATGCCACGATCATGGCGCGTTCAAGGTTCAGGCGATCCGGGTCGCGGAATCCGATCTGTCGGGTCTTAGCCAGATCTTCAGCGTATGCGGATGCCTGCTGTTTGGCCTGTTTGATTGCGGTGCGCGGAACCGCCACATTGTCCGAACGCGCTGACGGCACCTGACTGCCCTTACGACAGACAAACACGGCATCCCATTTGATGGTGCCGTCATAGGAATGCAGTCCACCCTGACCTTCGCCGCGCAGTGGCAAAACGGTCGCGCACTTCAGCCCGGAACGAACAAGCGCGTCCCCGAGAGCGCCCCAAGCAACGGGTGACTTGTGGTGATAGGTGAAGACCATAATGCCGTCCCTTTTGAGCACGCGCCGGCACTCGCAGAAAATGCGGTGCAAGCTGTTCCGGTAGACTTCGATAGACTGGTGGCCGCGATCCGTCAGAGCGAGGTTCTCCTTAATCGGCGCTGCAATGGCCGGATTGTCGTAAGGAGGTTCGGCCACGCCGAGGGACTGATGCCAGGCAAGGTAGAAGTCGGAAAGTTCTGAGTAGCTCAGATTGTCGAAATACGGCGGATCGGTGAGGATGAGGTCGATACTGCCATCCGGAATCCCTTCGAGGCTTTCCGACGTCTTGGTGGATATCGAAGCCCGGGATGATCCGCCCAGGACTCTCCATGGGTGAGTTGACACATCCTTCGTGGCCGCATTTCGATGGGTCATCGCTGGTTTACGACCACCCTTGGGGTCCAGATTGGTGGGAGCTGCGGTGAATGCGACCGCCTTGGCGATCTTGCCGAGGACGTTCGGGAAAGTGCCGCGTCCGATGCCGTCGAGCCATGGGTTGATTTCCACCGGCCTGGTGATGTGCCGGTACCCGTGGATTGAAAACATTGGGCTGATGCGCCGATACCCGAACGCATAGGCCGTATACATGCAGTTCGTTGCAAGGTGTTCGCTGAAGGCAATCGCCAGAAGCCTGCGCGACCTCGGGTTCTCGACTCTGGTGATGGCTTGGCCCAACAATGTCAGGTGGAGCAGTTGACGGTCGTTGAAGAGATCGCGGTATTGGGTGAAGCCGTGGATCAGTGGCCGCTGGTCGGACCGACCGTCTGTCGGAATGACCCGGCTGGGTGCAAAACTACCGCCGGCCTTTTCGATATCCTCCAAGAGTCGGCGCGCCCGACCGTAGCGAATACGGTCACCTTTGCTCGCCGTTTTGAAGTGGCGAGTGACACCGGTCCGTGTCTCTTCAAGATACTCCTGTGCAAAGAGTCGCCATTCAGGCCGCATTGGCGTATCCCCACGCTCGCAGAGTCCCGACACGTCACCGCACCTTGGGCATCTGACCTTTCCCTGGTCAAGGGTTCCTTGCGCGATGCGGGTGCGTGTCCCACATCCGCATCGGATTTCCTTGCGGGCAATAGGTATTTCCGAGACCTCATGGCAGTTCCTGCAAAACACCCACTGGAGACTTTTTTCCTTGCTGTGCGCCAACTGGTAATGGGGATGGATCTCAAAAGTGGTACCGCAGATGTTGCAGGTTCGACACTCGACCCAGAAATGATGGAGAACCACGCGTTCGCCGACACCTGGGATGTTTGTCCGATGATAGGGGTCGACCTGTGCGGACACCGTTGCGCAGAGAGCAGCGATCTCTGGTGACGAAGGATCGTAAGATGCTGTTTCGAGTTCAAAGCGCGTGATGAATGTGGCAACAGGATCGATGTCGTACCCAATCACGCGGGCACCACAGCGCTCGGCTTCGACAAGGCTGGTGCCGCCTCCCACGAAGGGATCAAGCACGACCGCACCATCAAGAGATAGATGCCCGAGATACATACTCCAGAACCGGTCGGCTTCCTCGGGTTTTAGGGATAAGCCGGCCAGGATGGCCCGGAACTGTGAGCCAAGACGCCGTGCGAACCAGCGATGGACCCGGTAGATCGGATTGGTGCATTGACCTTCACGAAGAGCGAGCTCGGCGATCTCGGCAATGGGGACCTTACCCGATTCAAGCAGAGTGCCTTTGGGAAAGGCCGTGAAAGTCGTTTGCTGCTCGGGTTCGGCAGAAAGCGGTTTGACTTGAGAGGCGCGCTGGGCCGGGGTCATGGTGCGCCTCCTTTTATCGTCTGTTTCCGCAGCATGACCAGGTCGTTGTCCAGCCCGTGGCGGAGAAGATCGAGTCTGGATGACGCGGCCACGAGGTTTTCGGCGTGGACCGGCTTGATCCGGAACGGGAAGAGGCTCGGGCTGTCGATCAGATCTTTCAGCGGAGCCGAGCCGTTGGCGCGGGCATGGAGGGATGCTTCGGCCAGCCATGCGATCAGTCGGGAATCCTCAACGGCGAGCGTTGCCCCGGCGGAGTAGATGCCCTTTGCGCCGGTCTCCTGAAGCACGCCCCAGTCCAGGTACGAACGCAGCACGCGGCGGGCCGCTCGGGAAACAGTTTCCCGCTCGCCGTATTGCTCGCGAACCCGGCGCTGGACATGAGCTGCGGCAGCGGAGCCCTGAAGCCTCAGAAGACGGCCGGTCTGGGTGGCTACACCCGACCAGAACGGGTAGACGGCCATGACCATCCCCCAGTGGATGGCCAGATGATCGCGTCGAGGAACACGTTTGAGTAGTTCCAGTCCTTCGATGCGCAACGACTCGAGTTCGCTCGGAACCGTCAGCCACGTCTTCAGGAGAATCGTGATGATCTTCTCACGATTGCCACGCTCGGCCTGTCCGCCTACGGACACCTTGTCCTTCAGCAAATCCTGCAAGGCTTCGTTGACCGCAGCCTTGTCATTCCCTGCCAGGATCAGGTTGACCGTCTGCTCAAGCCATTCCAGATGCACCCGCTGACTGAATCCGATTTGGTCGGTACGTCTGGTCATTCGCCCCTCCTGTCAATTTGGATCAGAGGGACGATGAGTTCCTCGACCGAAATGCCGCCGTGGCTCACGGTGCGCTGCTTTTCCTGGACAAACGCCTGCCGAGCAGGGGCCAGCAGGGCGAGGTAGTCCTCCGGGAGACCAACGGTTCCCCATTCCAACGCGGCTGGAAAGCGTTCTTTCACTTTTCCGCGAAGGGCCGCGTCGGGATAGATGCGGACTCGTTCACCGCGCAGGTCCGCCACAGCCCCTTCGGATGGACGACCGCAACCTTCCGCCTCGATGTTGCCATGATCAGAAGTCAAATAAACACGGAAGCCTCGATCCAAGAGCAGATCGAGGAGTGTGTTCAAGTACGGCTGCTTGGCCCACTGGCACACCTGGTTGTGCATCCCGGCGATGCCCATTTCCATCCCGTGCATGATCTTGTCGACCTTGTCCACGACCAGCCCGGCGACTCTTGCCCTGGGATGAGAAAGCGCTTCGGAAACGGTTTCCAGATTACCGTCGCCCAGCCCCTTGATGTAGACGACCTCGTTTGGCGCGAAACCCTGATCCGCCCAGAACTGCGCCCATAGAGCAGGCTCCCTGTCCGTGGTCTGGATGCTGTTCGGAAAAAAGATGGGAGCCTTGCCAGCGAAGGTCGCTTGGCGCGAAACAGATGTGAGCGAGGGAATCCAGGCAAAGACCGCCTGCTCCCGGAATCGCAGCCCGGGCTGTTTTGAGGCAAGTGCATCCCGGACTACCAGCCATTGGTCCATGGCAAGGCCGTCCACCACGATCAGTGCGATCTTGAATTTGCGGTCTTCTCCCATTTGGCGGGCAAGAAATCGCGGGAGGTGATGCAACATGACCGGAGGCACCGGTGGCAAGTTGACAAGCCCGGCATACCGCTTGAAGAGCCAGGCTGCGAAACCGGCATCCACCTGTGCCTGCAAGTTCTTGATACGTTCGCCCGTCGGTTCGGAAATCGCTTCGGCCTGATCGTTCGCCAGCAGGATCGTCTCCGCCCAGGAGCGGGCAAAGTGGAACCAGTCCGTGTGCTTCGCGTCCTCGGCCGGAATGGATGCCTCCAGGCTATCGATGAGCTTGCCCAGGCGACGAGACCTGTCCTCGATTGGGGCGGTTCGAACGCCGATGCCTACCCAAGTTTTGGAAAGGGCGTCTGCATGATCGTGTGATACGGAGTGCAGCAAGCCCTCGACGAACAGGTTGTCGATGTAGACCCGGATGTCATGGTGGTCGAAGGGCAGTTCGACCGGTCCCTCAATGGACAGACCATAGGGCTTCTCATCCTCACGAACGCCGGACGTCCCTTTGGCTGCCTCACGGTCGAGGAAGATCGGCCAGCGCTCCTGGAGGAATGCGAAGAACGCCTCCCGGTCCGAAACCAGCGTCTCAAGCGGCCAGTCGTCGAAGACGTTGTTCTGGCGCAGAAGCTGGATGAACCGCTCGTCGAGGTCGGTTGGGATGCGCTGTCCGCGGTAGTGACGGCGCAGCAG
>Ga0101944_10006140_pt1 | contig 13025 bp, 9 predicted proteins | sample DewCreD2012metaG_FD_75245 | JGI IMG/M metagenome (GOLD analysis project Ga0101944, IMG submission 75245) | Hot spring sediment bacterial and archeal communities from British Columbia, Canada, to study Microbial Dark Matter (Phase II) - Dewar... ... | reverse complement strand
CCAAGAAAGCTTGCACGCCTTCTTTGAGATCTTCTGACTGGGCGACGATGGCCTGGGCCAAACCCTCCTCTTCCAGGCATGTTTCGAGGTCGGATTCGAGGGAGCGGTTCAGAAGACGTTTGGAAAAGCCCAGGGCAAGGGTAGGTCCTTGAGCGAGCCGTTCCGCCCACTGACGTGCGGTGGGTTCGAGATCCGCGGGAGCGACCACGCGGTTCACTAGGCCCCACCGTTCGGCTTGCTCTGCACTCAGGTCGTCGCCAAAAAACACCAGTTCTTTGGCTCGTTGTAAGCCCACCAGGCGGGGGAGCAAGAATGCCCCGCCGGCATCTACGCACAGGCCGCGCCTCACGAACACTTCGATAAAGCGAGCCTCGGTGGAGGCGAGGATCAAGTCGGCAGCGAAGGCCAGATGCGCACCGAGACCGGCAGCTACGCCGTTGACCGCGCACACGACCGGTTTCTCTAGCTCCCAGAGTGCGCGGATGAGTCGTTGGGAACTCGTTTTCATGACTAAGCGGGTTGCGCCAGGGCCTTGGGGCCCTGAAGTGCGTGGTCTGGAGAGATCGGCTCCGGTGCAGAACCCCTTCCCAGCACCTGTCAAAACGACGGCGCGCACCTCTGGATTGGTTTGCGCCTCGGCGAACAAGCGTAGCAGTTCTTCGCGCATGGTCGCGTTCACTGCGTTTCGCTGCTCGGGGCGGTTCAAGGTGATCCATGCGACGTGGTTTTCCAAACGGTAGAGAAGCGTCTCGAAGTTGTTCATGAGCGAACCTGTCGATGGGAGGAAGTTATTTGCCAAACCGGTTCAAGGTCGCCGAATCGAAAAAGCTGGCGGCGAAACGAACCCGCCGGTCGTTGGGAATGTCTTTGCCCGCTGGTACGAGTCCTGCCACAGTGGCGCGATTGAGCTTCACGTTTTCTGCGCACTGGAACGAGAAGTGCGAAGACCACTGGTACTCGTCCTTCCCGTCGGTCGGTCGGCGGTTTTTATCGCGTTGGTAAGCGACCACTTGAAGGGTGTTGATGTGCTCGCCGTTCCAGCCGAACTTGCGGTTCCACGCGCCCTGGTAGGTCTCCTTGTCGATGTACAGCTCAATCCGGCCATAAAGGTAGTATCGGTCTTTGGGAACGCCTTCGATCACCCAAACTTTGCGTTTGGCCAGCGCAGCACGCACGGGTGCCCAGGCAATGCCGCGCCAGTCGGGGAACTGAAAGCCGACCACCTTGTCGTTGGCCCAGACCGTTCGCCACCCGCCTTCCGGAAGCCAATAGCGTTCCGGAAGGCCTTGAAAACTTTCCGGGTCGACGATGCGTAACGTTTCCGCTTCTTTTACGAAACTCCAAGTGAAGTCTTCTGGCTTTCCATCGAAAAATGGACCATCGTCTTGGCTCATGTCGGAGCCGAGAAAGCCATCGGACCGATTGGCTGGGCTCACGGCACGAACGCGCCGCAGGGCGGGCACGTAAGCCCAGTTCGAGTCTCGCTTGTTCGGGTCGCGATATCTCCAGGTAAGCGACGCAGTACCGTGCAGGTCGGCAGGGGACGTGGCGACCGCAACAAACTGCATCGAGAAATTGTTCGGGTTCGGAAGCTGGTACTCCGGGTCTTGGCCGTCGTAGTACTGGAAGTACACATCCTGGGTCGCTTCGCGGTCCACGCCCTTGGGGCGTACCCACACGAGACGAACCAAGTTGTGGCTGCTCCCTTCGTTCCAGTACTGGTAGTTAAAGTTCCACAAAATTTTGATGGCTGCATTTGAATCCTTTGCAGGATCGATTTGGGGAAACGGCAAACCATAAATGAACGGCGGCTGTTTTCCTGTGGCGACTTCGAGGATCGTACCTTCCGGGGAAATCGTGTACCGCCCCCGATTCGACTCGGTTGCCGCGACGAACCGCGGGTCCCACCGGTACACGCCTTCGGGCCAGTCGATGATCGGATTCTGGTAATGCCCTTCGCGGTAATGTTGCAAAATTTCGGGAGGTAGGAGCCCTTCCGCGAGCTGCCAGTTTTCTCGGCTGAGCACGGTGCCCGGCGCAAGATTCCCTTGAGCTGAAGCTGCACGTACCAGGACGGCGAGCAGGCAGCCAGTCCCGAGCCATAAAGCGGCGATAGACCCAAGCGCCCGGATTCTTGGTCCCTTCATCGCGCTCCTCCCTTCTCGGAGACTGTTCATTCAACGACTCGCGCCCGCTTGCAAGAGTACGGCCTCGGCACGCTGTTCCGCCCGTGCCACTGCAAACCGCGGCCGTAGCAACGAAACCATCGCCGGGATGAACAACAAGGCTCCGGCAGCATGGAAAATCATGAGCAGCATCAGCACGAACGCCATTTCTGCCTGGAACTTGAGGGGGAAGAAGAGCCAGAAGACGACGCTAACGACAAGCGTGGTGCAAGTGAAAATGATCGCTTTGCCAGTCGTTAAAATCGCGCGCCGGTTAGCTTCGTCGAAGTCTCCTGTTTCCTCGTATTCCTCGACGATGCGGCTGAGCACGTAGTATCCGTAATCGATGCCAATGCCGATCCCCACTGCCGCGACCGGCAAGGAGTTGATGTTGAAGTCGATCCCCGCAAGATACATCACGGCTTCGGACAACGGTTGGGCAACGATGGATGGGATCATCACGATCAGCGCGCCCAGTACCGACCAGTAGGTGAGGAAGCTCAGCACGAACACGACGCAGAAAATGAGCGGCACGTTGACCCGGTACGACCACTCCACTTCTTCGTTCGTGGCAGCAAGAATGCCAAGCAACCCGCCTGCGAGTAGGTAACGCACGCTGTCATCCGGGCGGCTGTGTTCGGCGATGTAGGCCTTCGCACGGTCGATTGCGTTGTGGATAATCTCGTTGTTGTAGGTGCGGTACAAGATCGTAATGGTCGCGTTGGTGTAGTCGGGGCTGAAGAAGCGGTCCATCTCGCCCCGGCTGGTTCCGGCGGTGAGCAAATAGAACAACTGGCCAATGTGATCGTCACGTGTGGGCAGCATTTCCCACTTCGGGTCGCCCTCGCGAAACGTACGGTAGATCTTCTTGAGCAGCGTGGCGGCGGTGATGTTCCCGTTTGCGCCTTCGCCTTGGGTCATGTGACGGGCAAAGAGTTCGATGTCATTCAGCGTTTTGGCCTCTTTGATGGCTTCGGGCTTTTTCCCTTCCGCGATGATCACCAGCTGGCTGGCCACGCCGACGAACTTTTCGTTCAGTTTGCGAAACGCCACGTTGTACGGGTGATCGTGGTAAAGCAACGCTGCCCCTGGTTCGGTGTCGCCGGTTTTCAGTTTGTGCGCAAAGTAGACGCCAAAGGCCATGGTGACCGCGAACAACCCGACGACGAACCAGCGCAGGTTGCCTTGGCCAACGGCGATGAGGCCGCGACTGATCCCTTCGTAGATGACGTCCGAGATCCGGCGCCCAGGAGGATGGGCTTTGGGTGGCCGCACGAACGTGAGAATGATCGGATGCAAGGTGACGACGCTCAAAAAGATGCTGATGATCCAAAAGCTGGCCACGAATGCGAGTTTCTGCATCAGCGGGATGCTGGCCACGGCAATGGTGAGGATCGCCAGACCGTCCGCAACGATCGACACCATCGCTGGCGGAAACAGTGCACGATAAGAACGCACGATGGCTTCGTGTTTGTTTTGCGTGAGGAAATACTCGTCGTGGTACCGCTCCATCGACTGCACGGAGTGGCTGAGCGCGCGGGCCGTGATGAGCACGAACACCACCAGCACCAACGGATCGAGCGTGAAGCCGCAGAGCCCGGCAAATCCCAGCCCCCAAATGGCGCTCATCAACCCCGAAAAGACAGGGATGAGCACGCCCTGAAGGGAGCGGAAGTAAAACCACAACAGGAGGACAATGGCGGCCCCGGTGGCAAAAAACACGTAGCCCATTTTCGAGAGGGCTTCGTTGAAATACGCATAAAGTACAGGCGGGCCAGCGACGTAAATTTTGACCAAGCCGTCCGCCTCCTCTCGTTGTACGATCTCCTGAACTCGCCGCCACATGGTGGCGAGGTCGAAGTACTCTTCCCAGAAGCCAGCAGTGATCAGCGTGGCTGTATCGTCAGGAGACACGAAAAAGCCGCGCACCCCTTCGGTCGTGTAAACCTTTTGCCGGAGGAACTCCATGTCTTCTTGGTCCTGCGGCAGGCGGGGGTACATCAACGGGACCACCTTGATCCCCGAACCGGAGGTCAAGGTGGTTTTCAGCTTCGGGTGGGTAATCGATAACACCTGCTCGCCGTTGACTCCGGGAACGTTGTGCAACAGGTCTACCGTGATGCGGTCGACCTTCGCGATGATCTCCGGGTGGTCGAAAATCGTCCCCTTCCGTGCTTCGACCACCATGACTAGTTGGTTGGCCGTGCCGAACATGCTCCGGTACTTGATGTAAAGCTGGATGTAGGGGTGGTTCGGCGGCATGAGGTCGAAAAAGCTCGTGAAGATCGTGAGCTGGGTGGCGGTAAACCAGATGAAGAACAGCGTGCCGACCCCCACGACGAGAGAAACCGCCACGCGGCGGCGAAGAAGGAAGTACAAATACCCTTCGATCCAGTCCCGCGGCAACATCGTTCAAGGTCTCCCTGGCCTCACGAGTCGTTGGCCATCGATCCGCACCGTCAACCCTCCCGCACCCACGATCATGCCCGCGCCGTTCGACACAAGCGACACGCTTCGGGTCCAGCCCAAACGCCAATCGCTCGGCACGTCCTTGCGCTGCCAGCTTTGGCCGCCGTCGGTGCTGAAGAAAATCGTGCCGATGTCTCCGACTGCCACTCCGACTTTCCCCCGCACCACGATGTCATACAGGCTCGCGTTTTCTAGTTGCGCTTCGACCCCGACTTGTTCGAGGCCGCTAATTTCCGGGTCGCCGCGCTGGACCGTCCACGTCTTGCCCCCGTCGCGCGTGTGCAAAATGAGCCCGTCGAGCCCGCAAGCCCAGCCACGGTCGCGGTCGACAAAGTGAACCCCGAAGAGAGTTTTCGCCACTCCGGTGTCCACTTCGTGCCAAGTCGCTCCTCCGTCCTCGGTTCGCAGGACCACCCCGGTCTCGCCAACAATCCAACCGTGCTCGGCATCGGGCCACGACTGGGCGTAAAGAATCACGTCTCGTTCCAGTGACCGATCTTGCCACGTGTTCCCGCCGTCGCGCGTAACCAGCAGAGCACCCCAATCGCCCACCGCCCAAGCGGTTTGCTCATCGATGGCCGCCACGTGAAACAAGTGTTTGTTGAAACTTCCTTGCTTCTTCCATTGGCGACCACCGTTTCGCGTGTGGAGCACGATTCCCGTGCGACCCACAATCCACCCCACTTGCGAGTTCGCGAAGGAAACCCCGAACAGTTGCTCTAGGGTGCCGGACTGTTGCGGGGTCCAGGTCCTCCCCCCGTCGGTGGTATGGTACACGGAACCAAACGCTCCTACCGCCCATCCCTCGTCTGCACTCACGAAAGCCGTTGCGAACAAGTTGTCGACAATACGCCCGGAGTCCGAAGCACCGCGTGCTACGCCTGGCCCGAGCGTCAGCAGCACGAGCGCAGTCGTGAGCTTCGTGAGGACAAGAGGAACTGCAAGCCACTTGTGAACACGGATGCGTTGCACAGGAATCCTCACACTGGGAACAATGGCGCCTTATACGGCGCGCTTTTACGCAGAGTCAACCGGACCTTTTCGCGACGCACGTGGATGCATCGGTCAAACCACCGCGCGCACCAACAGAGTGAATGAGTGGCCGTGTGTGCTAGGCGCCTGCGATCCATACTCTGGCCTCCTTCAGGGACGAGGGATCCCTACGCGCAGACGTTTCCGCACCGCGGGCTGCAGCACCGCCAGCCTCGTCGTCTGCAATCGCAACGACAGTGCGCAACAGTTGCAAAGCGAAATCGAGCGACGGCAAGTCCACTCGGTTGCTGTTGTCTTCCACGGAGTGTAACCCGCGGGGAATCACAAACGGTGGCACGGCGCTGAGAAGCGTTGCTGCCCGGTAACCGTGCCGAAGCCAAGTCCACGCGTCGGTAAGGCCAACGACTTCCGCCACCGGCAGAGAGCTTCCGCGCAGTTTGCGGTGGGCACGATCGAGAAGGCCTACGACCTCGGTGCTCGGCGCGTACCCGCGGAGAAAGGCTCGCTCGGAACCCAAAACTTGCAAGTCTGCCGACGCCCCGATTGGGTCGAGGTTGACGAGGCGCAACGTTCGACCAGGTGGAGGATCCCATGCTCGCAAAAACGCTGTGGCTCCTTGTACCGCAAGTTCCTCTCCGGAAAAAAACACGAGCTGCACCTCGACCGCCCGGGGTGCAGCCGCCGCAAGCTCGTGCGCAAGTCGCACGAGGACCGCGCAGGCAGCCCCATCATCGAGTGCGCCGGGGCTACGTTGGGCGCGCAGAGCGCCTCCGGTGAACACAGCCGCCAGGGCCGCGCCGTACAGCACGCCCATCCAGCCGGCGATGCGAGCCAAGGTGGCTCTTCCAGGAGACAAGTTCCCGGCTTGGTGTGCCACGAAACTACCGGCTGCAATCGCGGCCATGATGACGACCGCCGGTGCCGCGAACGCCAAAATGGGCGCTCGCGCGACGTGGTCGAGCAAATCTGTTTTGGTGTCAAAATGCGCGGAGAACAGCAGCAGCTCTTTTGCTTCTGGATTGGGAAGCCGGGCGGCCACGTTGGGTTGGCGGAAAGCAAGGAACCAAGTGAGTGGAACCCGAAGTTCCATTTGCAAGACAACTAGCAGTGGCAGCAGGAGTGCGAGGCAGGTCGCGGTGCCAAAGCGCCGTGTCCACATGCACACCGCATAGACACTGCCTCCAAGGAGCAAGAGGAGTCCCAGGGCTCGCTGCTCGTAGGGGTATGCTTGGTACCACTGCGTCGCGACCTCCCACCCTGCTTGCTGGAGTTCCGCTTCGAGCCACGAAGCCGTAGCGAGGAGTTCTGCTGTTCCGTTTTCACGTGCCGTTGTCAGAGGTGCAAGCAAACGAGACCAGTGCGGCACCTCTCCAAGAGCCGCCGCGCCAGAGACCAGGTGGAGCGTCGTGAATGTTGCCAAAGACCAAGGGAAGAAAAGTCGCACGGGGCGGGCATTAACAAATGTTCGTTTCTTTGTCATGCTAGGGGAATCCAGTCTTTTGAGGAGCGATGCGATGCTGGATCTGATCATCGAAGATGTACAGGTCGTAGATGGCACAGGCCGAGAGCCTCGGCGAGCGAATATTGGTGTCGCCGATGGTCGCATTGTTCACGTGGGCCGGGCACGGGAGTCGGCGCGTAGCCGAATCGACGGAACCGGGCTCATGGCGGCCCCGGGGTTTATCGACCCGCACACGCACTACGATGCGCAAGTGTGGTGGGACCCGGCGCTAACTCCGTCGAGCTTGCACGGGGTGACGACCGTCATTGCCGGGAACTGTGGGTTTAGCTTGGCCCCGCTGCGTGGCGAACGTGACGCGGACTACTTGCGTCGCATGATGGTGAACGTGGAAGGGATGCCGCTAGCGGCGCTCGAGCGTGGCGTGCCATGGAGCTGGCAGGAGTTTGGCGACTACTTACAGAAACTCGAAGGGCAGGTGGCGCTGAACGCGGGCTTTCTGGTGGGGCATTGTGCCCTGCGGCGTGCGGTGATGGGCGACGAGGCGGTGGGAAGGCGCGCCACTCCTGCGCAAGTGCGAGCGATGGCCGCCCTGTTACACGAGGCGTTGCAGGCCGGAGGGTTGGGCTTTTCGTCGTCGCAAGCGTTCACGCACACCGACGGCAATGGCGCTCCTGTGCCTTCTCGTTATGCCGGCCCGGAAGAGATGCTGGCTTTGGCTCGCGCGGTTGGAGGCCATCCGGGAACAACGCTCGAACTCATCTTAGATGGCTGCCTCACGCAGTTCAGTGACACCGAAGTGAACTTGATGATTGCAATGTCGCGTGCAGCGCGCCGGCCGCTCAACTGGAATGTATTAGGAGTCTCAGCGGCGAACCGTGGACGGCACGAGCATCAATTAGCTGCTGGGACTCGTGCTCTGCGCGAGGGGGCCCGCATCGTTGCACTGACCCTCCCGATTCTCGGCGGCCTCAAGATGAGTTTCCTCGACCATTGTGCGCTGCACTCGCTGCCTGGCTGGGGAGCCATTTTGGAATTGCCTGTACCTCAGCGTCTCCAGGCCTTGCGCGACCCCGAAGTGCGCCGGCGTATGCGCACGAGTGCTGAAACCGTTACCGGAGCACTGAGCAGCCTCACTCGCTGGGGTGCGTACGAGATCGGCGACACATTTGCGGCGCAAAACCAGGGGTTGAGCGGTCGCACCGTGGGCGAAATTGCGAAGGAGCGCGGCCAGGATCCGTTCGATACGCTGATCGATATTGTCGTGGCCGACGAGCTGCGCACGGGCTTGTGGCCGCAACCTGCAGACGACGACGAGGAAAGTTGGCGCCTACGCCTCGCCGTGTGGCGCGACCCGCGCGCGATGTTAGGTGGTTCTGACGCCGGTGCGCACCTCGATCGCATGTGTGGCGCCAGATACCCGACGGCTTTTTTGGCACAAAGCGTCCGCGAGCGCGGCCTGTTGTCGTGGCAAGAAGCGATTCGCCTGATGACCGACGTACCTGCCCGGTACTTCGGCCTGAAACAACGAGGCCGCATTGCCCCGGGCTACATGGCCGATTTGGTGGTGTTCGACCCCAACCGGATTGCAAGCGGCCCCCTGCACACACGTGCGGACTTACCTGGCGGGGCCGAAAGGTTGTTCGCCGATTCCCTCGGCATCGAATACGTGTTCGTGAACGGTGCGTCCGTGGTGGAGCATGGAAGGATTACAGGCCGAACCCCGGGCACTGTTTTGCGTTCGGGCCGAGATACTCGAACCGTCGTTCCTTGATCACCACAGCGGTTGCCCGGAACCTTCGAGTTCGTTCCTTCTTGCTCCACGTCACGCACAAGAGGGCCGAAGGAGCTCTCCGGTTCACGGCCGAGTTTGCGGCGTGCGCCGAGACCGTCTGTGTTGTTTTGTCGAGAACACGATGGTGCTTTACAGAGCCGGGTGAGAATAGACGATTGCATCGGGATCCTGAACAAACGGGACACGCACGAAATGGCTCCACATTTGTAAGAACCTTCCTATAGACTTTTAGGAGGGTGATGTAGTAAGATGACAGCCGTGGTTGCCACCGAGGACCAATTCGAACAGTTGATCCGCCTGCTGGCCGAAAACCCCGACCTCCGTGCTAGGTTGCGTGGAGCGTTGGTTGGGGAAGAGCTTGCCGACTTTACGGAGCGTCTTGCCCGCATTGCGGAGCTCCAGGAGCGCAGCGAGAAGGGAATGGTAGAGCTAGAGGAAAGGATGCGCTCGTGGATCGCCTCGATGCAACAACATGCTGAATTTCTCCGAGAGATGAATGCCGAAGATAGGCGTCGACAACAAGAGTTCGGCGCCTACTTCGAAGCTTTGCTTGCCCGGATGGGCGAGCGTATCGATGCCATAAACGCTTCCATTGCCGCGCAAGCGGAACAAGACGCTCGGCTGGGCATGCGCATGGATCAACTGACGGCGCGTATAGATAGTCTCACCGAGCGCATGGACCAGCTTACGGCACGAGTCGACAGCCTGACTGTGCGAATGGACCAGCTTACGGCGCGGGTGGACAGTCTCACCGAGCGCATGGAGCAGTTGACTGCACGAGTCGACGATTTGACTCAGCAGGTGCAGCAGCTGACTGTGCGCATGGACCAGCTTACGGCGCGGGTGGACAGTCTCACCGAGCGCATGGAGCAGCTGACTGCACGGGTCGACGACCTGACTCAGCAGGTGCAGCAACTGACTGTGCGCATGGACCAGCTCACGGCGCGGGTGGACAGTCTCACCGAGCGCATGGAGCAGCTGACTGCACGGGTCGACGACCTGACGCAGCAGGTGCAGCAACTGACTGTGCGCATGGACCAGCTTACGGCGCGGGTGGACAGTCTAACGGAGCGCATGGACCAGCTTGCGGCGCGGGTGGACCAGCTGACCGTGGACACTCAGCGCCTCACCGGGGAGTTCGGGAAGCTGAAAGGTTGGCAGTTGGAGGAACGCTATTTCCGTCGTGCACCAGCGTACTTTGCACCAATCCTTCGTCGGATCCGCGCTCTCTCGCCAGAAGAACTGGCGGAGCTGCTCGACTCCTTGGAAAACGCCGGCCAACTGAGCGAGGCCGAGGTACGCGACATTCAAAATGCTGATGTTGTCGTGCGCGGGCGCGATCGAGAGACGGGCGAGGAGCGTTACTTGCTCGTGGAGGTGTCCGTTGGCGTGGGCTTGGAGGATGTTGAACGCGCAGCTCGTCGGGCGAATCTGCTTGCGCGGGCACTGAACGTTCCTGTGTTGCCCGTGGTGGCCGGGGAATACTTCCGGGCTGAAGCCATGCGAGCTGCTAACGAGCTGGGTGTTTGGAAGGTGCTCGATGGCGGCTGTGAGCCTCCCAAGGGGGACGGCAGCGATAAGAACTGACGGAACCGCGCCCGTCGCTGCGGTACCTCGGGCCGCCGTCTCTCCTAGACCCAACTGAGAGACAGGAAGCGCTGCCTGTGCTGGAAGCCGTGCTTGCCTTGATGCCCGCGCAGTCGTTGCCGTGTGGAGCGACGTGCCGGAAGGCGGCACTCGTAGGCTACCCGAGTTGGCGTAGAACCGGGCCTCGAGCCCCGCGTGGCAGCGCGAAACGTTTCGGGCGAAGGTCTCGATCAGTTTGTGTTCTTTTGAGCCAGGCCTCCGGGGGCGCTCCGTGCAGTGCACCCTGAAAAGGGGAGCAAATTTGAAAAGGAGCTTAGGTCCGCGCCTGTTTTTTTTCGGGTGATTCCTTGCCAGCGTATTTTCGCTCTGCCGTGTCCACCCGAACGCGCTCTCCAGTTTCAATGAACAGGGGAACCATGATCTCGAGGCCAGTTTCCAGTTTGGCCGGCTTCCATGTCGAGTCGGAGCTGCCCCGCTGCGGTGGGCCAGTCTCGCTTACCTGCAGAACGATTTGGTCAGGCAAGACGACGTCCACGAGCTTCCCGTCGATGAACAAAGTTTTGTATTCCTCGCCTTCTTTTAGAAACCAACGTTTCTCGCCAATTTGCGCGGCGGACAATTCAAGCGGTTCGAAGGTTTCGCTGTCTAGGAATACGAACGTGTCGCCTTGCTGATAACTAAATTGCGCTTTCCGTTGCTCGAGCTCTGCTGCCGGTAAAACGTCGGTGTCCGCGAACGTACGTTCGATCACCCGGCCACTGGCTAGGTGGCGCATCCGGGCGTGGATCTTTTGCTTGAACTTCGCCGTGCCCGTTGCATGGAGTTCCTCGATGATGTGGGGAACGCCATCGAGCATCAGGACCATTCCGCGCTTGAAGTCGGCTGGCGATACGTTTGGCATGCAACCTCCTCCATGCTTTAGGATCTTCAGATCAACGCGGGCGGTGGACCCATACTCGCTCGCTGCTCTGGGATAAGGTGATTTCGGCCCACCCGCCTGAGGCAATGTAGCCTTCGAGTTGGTCGATCAGGAATTGCTGCTCTTCGAGCAAAGCTTTCACCACATCTCCAATGGAAATCATACCGACCACACGACCCTGGTCGACGACCGGAAGATGTCGAATTCGCCGCTCGGTCATCAACGCCATGCATTCTTGGATTTTTTGTTCGGGGTGGGCAAAGATAATCGGCGCGCTCATGACTTCCGCGACAGGGGTCTCTTTGGACGACTTCCCCCGCAGAACCACCTGTCGAGCGTAGTCACGCTCTGAAAACATACCAACGGCTTCGTCGCCGTTGCAAACAAGCAGGGCACCGATGTCCTTTTGAGCAAGTAACTCCAGTGCTTCGTACACGGTTTGGGTCGCTTGAACGGTCCAAACCTCGTGGCCCTTACGATCGAGAATGTCCTTTACGCTCCGCATGGCTGGCCTCCTTGCTTGTCGTTGCCAGCGCGTGACGCCGCACCGGACCGCCGACCCAACCGATCGCGCTGTATGCGAAAGTATGATGCCCCGTTTTTGCTACTTGCTCAAGACCGCCAAAGGCGAGTTTGTTTAGACGGCGCAGCTTGCAAGCCTCTGGCCGGCACTTTTCGCTCCGTCGAGGTCTGCACTGGTGAGATGAACATGCGAACACCCACAAGGTGCAGCCGCAGGCAACCAAGGGTCAGTGCCCAACTCGCCTTTAGAGGCTGCTTGCGGGCACGACCGGTGCGTCTCCCGTTGGCAAGGGTTCCTGAGCCCCGAACGAGTTCCATCGACACACCATGACGAAGTATCCGCAGAGTAGCTTCTCCTCGTGGGCCTTCCGGGCATGCTCTGCGGGAACAGCGAGCGACAACGCGAGGGGCCCGTTTTCGTGGGCCATGCTTGGGGCGGGTGAGGTTGACTCGCAGCGCATCCTTATATAAACACGGCAACCGCTGCGTGGTTGAGGGAAGCCGGTGAAATGCCGGCGCGGCCCCCGCCACTGTATTCGGAACGAAAGCGGCACGAATGCCACTGCTCGGCAATGCCGGGTGGGAAGGCGCCGCGAGTAGGTCGCCGAGAGCCAGGAGACCTGGCCACGCAGTGGAGGAAAAGAGGTGCCTTCCGGGGTGTGAGGGCCAAATGCAGACGCGGACAATGGACTCATACCCGGGGCGCAGTGGCGCTACCGGGATTTTTGTTGATTGCGTGCTCCCGCTGCATGCGCCCTCGCTCATCGGCCCGGCGATAACCCGCGCTTCCGCTGGAGCGCTCATGACACGGGGAGGTTTGTCATGCAGCGAGGTTTTTGTGTTTGGTTGGTTTCTGGTTTGCTTTTAGGCTTGGCGATGTCGCCGCCGGCTCAAAGCTCGGTGGTCGGCCCGCCCGGATACATCGTTGGCCAAGTTCCCTTCCCGGGCACCGTGCAAGGAGACGTGGCGGTCATCGGGACCGCCGTATTTACGGGCCAGGGAACTTTTGGGCCTGGTACCCAATCCCTGGTCCGGCGCGACTGGGATGGCACGGTCACGACGGTGATGAACGGGTTGAACTCGATCGGAGGCTTAGCCGGAAATCACCAGTACTTG
>Ga0101944_10006139_pt1 | contig 13026 bp, 9 predicted proteins | sample DewCreD2012metaG_FD_75245 | JGI IMG/M metagenome (GOLD analysis project Ga0101944, IMG submission 75245) | Hot spring sediment bacterial and archeal communities from British Columbia, Canada, to study Microbial Dark Matter (Phase II) - Dewar... ... | reverse complement strand
CAACATAGACGTCGCTTGTCCCCACGCCGGTCAACTGGATGTGGGGGTTTCTGTTGAGAGCCGAGAAGTAGTCGGGCAGGGTCACTTCGGCTCGGCCGTTTGCGCCAAGGACAACGCTGCCTTCGTAGATATTGCGCATCTCCGGCCCTTCGATGAAGTAGTGGTTGAGAATCCTGCCGTAGGGGTCGAGCGGATGGTCAATGGTGAACGTGCCCGACGCCTTGGAGAGCGCACCGACACGGGTCTGGTTTGAGGCGGTCGCGGTCTGGCCGTTGAAGGCAGCAGAGTTGACGTAGCCTGATGGTACGACCGAATAAGAACCAACCGCAAAACTGTAGGTTGCCGCTGCGGTGTCGGCATACCCGCCGCCAACCGTGGCATCGCTGCCCAAGGCGGCGTTGCGTGTCCCGCCGCCAACCGTGGCGGTGGAGCCCGAAGCGGTGTTGTAATACCCGCCGCCAACCGTGGCGGTGGAGCCCGAAGCGGTGTTGTAATACCCGCCGCCCACCGTGGCCTGCCAAGTGCCCGAGGCCGTGTTGCCATACCCGCCGCCCACCGTGGCAGCGTAGCCCGAGGCGCTGTTGAACCGCCCGCCGCCAACCGCGGCATAGTCGCGCAATACTGTGTTGCCGTACCCGCCGCCCACCGTGGCATAGTCGCTCAATACTGTGTTGCCGTACCCGCCGGCAACCGTGGCATACTGGCCCGATGCGGTGTCCCCATACCCGCCGCCGATCGTGGCGTATTTGGCAGAGGCAAGGTTGTAACAACCACCGGCAATAACTGCTCCGGTATCAGTCGCTGCATAGCCCGACTTGTTCCTCTGGCCTGAGAATACCCCGGCATAGATACCCAATGCGCTATCCGCATACCCGCCACCAACCGCGGCATAGCCGCCCGGGGCGCTGTTGAGATGCCCGCCGCCCACCGTGGCAGCGTAGCCCGAGGCGGCGTTGAGATACCCGCCGCCGACTGCGGCGCATACAGCTGAAGCGGTGTTGTTGTATCCGCCGGCAACCGCGGCCCCGACGTCGCGGGAGGCGTTATCGTATCCGCCGCCCACCGTGGCGCAGTAGGCCGAAGCGATGTTGCTGTATCCGCCGGCAACCGCGGCATAGTCGCCCGATGCGGTATCGATGTACCCGCCGGCAACCGTGGCATGCTGGCCTGATGCCGTGTTGCCATACCCGCCGCCCACCGTGGCGCAGTATACCGGCGCGACGTTGTTGTAACCGCCGGCAACCGTGGGACAGAAACCTGACGCGGCATTGTTGTACCCGCCGCCAACCGCGGCGTAGTCGCCCGATGCTCTGTTGCCGTACCCGCCGGCAACTGTGGCATGGCTGTTCAATGCGGAGTTGCGTTCCCCGCCGCCAACCGTGCAGTAGTTATAGTTCTGTCCACTCGTGCCGGTGGTGCAGGAAACTCCGAGGTTGGTGTGGGTGAACCGGTTTGTGCCATGGAGCATGTTGGACGAAGCGCCCCGGGCGATACCCAGCTGCCTTATGGTGTAAAGCACCGAGTCCGGCGTGCCCCGCACCCAGGCATTGTCGCCACCGCCGCCGATACTGTCGTTTCTCGGTGCCCAGGCGCTGCCGGTCCACTTCAGCACCTGACCAGCGCCGGCGCCCATCTGATTGAGCTTGGTTGCGGTTATCGCCGCATCTTTGATGTCGGCGGCAACGATGGTCGTGTCGCGAATGTCGTCCGTAGCGACATTGCCATCGGTAATCATCGCACTGGTAACAGAGCTGGCCTGACCTTCGTTCACATACCGGCCGTCCAGTCCGCCGACGTTGTAGCCGCCGACCCGCTGCGCACCACCGGCACTGTCCACATAGGCATGGGTGTGCGTGGCTCTGGCAAAGTAGGTCGTGTCTCGGGTCTGCAGCTGGTGAGCGTTGCCCGCTACACGGGCACTGTCGGTCGCCGGCGCGGCACGAGCATAGTCGGCTGTGTCCGAGAACGGGGCCTTGAAGTTACCGGCAACATCCCCACGCACTATCGTGCCATCGGTAATCATCGCACTGGTAACGGAGCTGGCCTGACCTTCGTTGACAAAGCGGGCGTCCAGCCCGGCGACGTTGAGGCCGCCGACCCGCTGGGCACCACCGGCACTGTCCACATAGGCATGCGTGTGCGTGGCTCGGGCAAAGTAGGTCGTATCTCTGGTCTGCAAGAGGTCGGAGTTGGCAGCACGCTCGGTAAGATAGCTGTAGGCCGCACTCACAATCCGCAGCCGCGGCGTCAGTTCACTGCCACCACCTACCGCCATGCCGAGATAGACAGCACCAGCATCAGGTATCGTGCCAACCGGAGTCACCGACCCGAGCAACACCGAGAACAGCCCGGCATTTGTCCTGACCGTCTGCGTCTCGTTCCAGAACGGACTGCCGCCGGCAGGCTGGGTGTAGAGCCGGAAAACAACCGAATAGGTCGTGTCCGGCACCGGGACGCCCAGACTGTCGGTCAGCTTGCCCTGATAAGAGAGCAGCCGGGGAATAGTTACAGCATCGAAAACCGAGGTCGCCGGAGCGACCACTTTGTCTGACTGCGGCACCATGGCCACGTCGCTCGACGCAAAGGCACAGACGCACAATGCAGCCACGCACAGCACGACGGCTTTCATCTTGCCTCCTTTATGGTTCTGACTCTTCCGCGGCGGCGAGCATCAAGGCCGGTCCGCGGGTAGTCTTGTTCTATGTCTATATCAAGTCCGGCGACGCAGTCAAGCTTGGCCAACTGGAGCTGGCCAGCTGGAGAGGAATTGACCGGCAACCGGACGAAGCTAGAATCCTTTCAGTGCGGACGCTTACCGTCTCGGAGCGGGACCTGTTTTTCGCACTGACAAATCAGGTGCCGGGAACGACCCATTATCTCGACCTCGAGACAGGCGAGGTGATTCCGGTATTCGGGCACAACCGGGAGATGATTCTCGAACGCGTGCGCCGCGAGCCGGACCGGCTGCTGCGGTTGGCGCCACAGAGCGGCCGGCGCGGATATGAAACGATGGTCGAGTTTGCGAAGACGGTCAGTCAGCCCGGGTTGCGCAGTCGGCTCGATGCGGCGCTGGCCGGAGAGCGGCCGTTTCGTCGGTTCCGCGAGGTTCTGAAGGAGCTGCCGGCCGAGCAGCGACGCTGGCAGCAGTTCCGGGCGCTGGTGACGACGCGGGTCCTGCGCGAGAAGCTGGCCGCACTCGGCTACGAGCTCGAGACGCTGGCCGACGACTCCGGCCCGGTTGAAGAACTGGCGGCGCCGGACTAGTCCACTTTTGCCAATCGGCCGGTAGTGACGTCAGCGCCGGCGGTCAGGCGAACGATGTAGATGCCCGGCGCAAGGTCCGAGCCGTCTTCGGCATAGTTCCACGCCAGCGAGTGGCGGCCGCCGGACAGCAGGCCGCAGTCGAAGCTTCGCACGAGCCGGCCGTCGAGGCCGAACACTTCCAGGCGGACGTCACGGGTTCCGGGCAGTTCGAATTCGAGCCGAGCGAGCCGGCGGCAGGGGTTGGGGCCGATGCTTAGTCGGGGACGACTGATTCCGAAGCCGGGGTCGAATTCGCTTGTCAGCCCGACTTGAACCGAGTGCTGGTCGAGGAGCCATTCGTTGGGGTCGAACTCGAGCGCAGTGGGCTGGGCCGGGACAGGGAAGACGTTGCGCTGGGGGCTGGTCTCGACCGGGTAGCGGATGATGGTGTCGCCGCCGGACCAGCGGATGCGGATTTCGACCGGCATATGGAAGACGGCGGGCGCGCCGGACATGTTGTTCTGGGCGAGGTCAACGACGACTTCCCAGCCGTCTGTGGTCTCACGACTCTGCCAGCCGACGGTATAGTTCGGGTAGCCGAGCGAGTAGACCCATTCGTCGAAAAACCAGCCGAGGTCGAGGCCGAGCCGGCGTTCGAGAATGCGGCGGTAGTCTTCGGTGTTGGCGTTGGCATAGCGGAACGAATCGCCGTATTCGCGTAGAGCTTCGAAGAAGATGCCGTGATTCGGCCAGCTGGTGTCGCCGGCGACGTAGCGGAGCATGTGCTGGACCCACGCAGCCTTGCAGTAGGTGTGGCCCCAGTCGAATTCGTGACCGGGCGGCGGGTCGTAAATCGGGTGCGGGTCAGAAGCTTCTTCGTTGAAGTAGTCGTCAGCCCGACGGCGAATGAGCGATAGGAACCCGCTGCGGCCGTTACGATGGTAGTAGTAGAGCTGGTCGGAGTAGGTGGCGAAGCCTTCGTTGAGCCAGATGTTGCGCCAGTCGAGGCAGGTAACCATGTCGCCCCACCACTGGTGCGCCAGTTCGTGGGCGATGCCGTTGTCGGAGCCGTAGATTACCCAGTAGCGGTGTATTGTCGTCATGGTCTGGTGTTCCATTCCGCCCCAAGGGTAGGGGTAGACAGCGACCATGCCGTATTTCTCGTCGAAGAACGGGTAGAGACCATAGCGGTCGGGCGCAGAGAAGAAGTCGAGCATGTCGGTCATGCGGCCGAAGCTGGAGACGGCGCTGACCGAGTCGGTCGGCCAGACGTAGTAGCGCACCGGCATCGAGTCGGCGCCGTGATGCCACCATATCTGCCAGTCGGTGAAGCGCGAGGCGGCAAAGCACATCAGGTAAGTGGAAATCGGGCGCGAATGGCGCCAGTAGTCTGTCCGCCAGCCGCCGGAGACTCGGGTGCTGTCGAGGACGCCGTTGGCGCAGGCGCTGAAGCTGTCGGGCACGGTGATGTTGACAAGGCAGCCGCGCTCGGCCTTGTCCCAGGGCTGGTCGAAGCAGGGAAACCAGTAGCGCGAGTCGTCGGGCTGGGTGACGGAATAGGCGACGGCGTGCGGGATGCCTTGATTACCACGGGCGTACCAGTAGTAGCCGCGGTTCGCGGTGCCGGCGTTGCGGTGGTAGTAGACGTCAACCGCCAGCGATTCGCCGTTGGCGTGGGGTTGGTCGAGGGTGACGAGCAGGCGGCCGGAAGGAGTCGTGAACGTGCAGGTGTTGCCTTCCCGCCGGATTGAGTCGCAGACAAGATTGACGAAGTGGAGGCTGAAGGTGTCGAAGTTGTCGCGGCGGGGAGTGAGTTCGATGCGACAGCGGGCGGCGAAGGCGCCGGAAGCCAGCGATGTAGTCAGGTCAATCCGGTAGTGGCGGACGTCGTAGTGGTGCGTGGACTCGCGGTCAACCACCGAGCGGGGTGAAGGGAACAGCGGGTGTTTCCCTTCCGACGGCGGAAACGCCTGGGCAATGCCGACGCCAAGCAGGACGGCAACGAAGATGATTCTGTTCACAGGTTCTCTCCTTGAGGTTAGAGACTCGATTCTAGGTCGCGCGGCCGCCAAGTCAAACGCGTTGACACGGCGTTCGGCTGGCCTAGAATCGACTAGGCGTAGGGAAGGGCGACTCGGCTGGTCGAGCCTCGGCCTCGGTGCCAGAGGTCTGAGAATCTCGTTCAAGAGAGCCGTCCGAAGTCAAGAAGGAGGTAAGCATGAGATACCGTATGACGCTTGGCGTGGCCGCGCTTGTCGCGCTTGCCGCATCCACAGCTTCCGCAGTTGAGTGGTGGGAAACGCCGACTTGTGTCACGGCCGGCGAGCCCCAGCACGGCGACTTCAGAGTGCCGATGAACAACGCTTGGGGGGGCAGTCGTATGACAACCCCCAGTGGGTCCACGTAATCTACTCGTTCTTCCCCACGGCAGCGCCTGACCAGTACGAGGAAATCAGGTATGCCCGGTCCACGGATGGAGGCAGGGACTTCCCGGATCGCGTGACGCTCTCGGACCCAAACGACGTAGACGAGGCTTGGACTCCATCCATCGCAACCTATGGCTTCTCCGGACAGGGCTACAGCGTTATCGCCAACTACTTCGATGAAGACTCGATAGGCAGAGAAGGGCACCGATACTCCATACTCCAGCGCCAGTCTCGCGACCGCGGCCTCACCTGGGGCCAGCGCAACCGTCTCACGGGCCTGACTGTCCGGGACTGTGTCTGGCCGTCGCTGGCCACCACCCGGCGGCCGCCTCCCGAGCCGACGACTGTGTTCTACGAGCACCATATCTACTGCGAAGAGGACGCCGACGACTACATGCAGGTTACGTACGAACGCATTGAGCGCGACATGTTCGACGACAGCCCAGACCCTGAGTTCATTGAGCGCGTCCTCACGCAGGGTCCAGTGGACCGCAGCAACCCGTGCATCGCGGCGTCGCCCGGCGAGTGGAGGTATATCTACGCGGTCTGGAGTGACGACTCAACGAACGTCAATAACGAGGAGGTGTGGCTGCGCCGGTCCACCGACGGCGGGCAGACCTGGGTGCTCAAGCGCAACATCTCTGAGACGCCCAACTACGAATCGCAGGCCCCTTGCGTTGCTGCCTGCTCCACCACGGTGCTGGTGGCGTGGCAGGAGGAGAACCCGGCAGACAGGCGGTTCCGCATAATGTTCAGGCGAAGCTATGACTCCGGCGAGTCCTGGTCGGACCCGGTCTGTCTGACCGCTGACCTGCCCAGCGGCGTCCTTCACAACCGGCCGCCAGAGTGCTTCACCCCTTCGTTGGCGATATACTACCCCTACGCGTATCTCGTGTTTCAGGCAGGCTGGGACACACCCGCGCCCGGGTACGGGGTGATGTTCATGATGTCAACCGACCTCGGCGGCACCTGGGAACCGGCGTATTCGCTTGGAGGCTGGACCGACAATGAACCGGACCTTGATGAAGGCAATGAAGGTCTGTTCCCGACCATCAGCGTCTCCCAGGGGACCAGACCGGTCGCGGAGAAGTACCTCAATGTCGTGTACTCGGGCAAGCCCCCGGCTTCGTCTACCAGCGCCTATCAGGTCTACTACCTGCGCGGAAACGACATCACCAGCACAACTCCGCCTGACGGTGGTCAAAGCGCGGGTTGGGTCGGGCTGCCGACAGGCGTAGGGTTCAGAGTCTGGCCTAATCCCGCGGAATCGGACGTCTGCGCAGAGCTCGAGCTCGCCCGGCCGAGCGACGTGGAGCTTGCGCTCTACGACATCCAGGGCCGGCAGGTGCGGGAGCTGGCTGCGGACAAGGTCAGCGCCGGTCGGCACAGCTTCAGGTTTGACCTGACCGGCCACAGCGGAGAACGACTGAGTGCCGGCACCTACATGCTCGTGCTCCAGACGTCAGCGGGGACCGAGGTCAGGCGTTTGCAGGTCGTCAGGAGGTAGCACATGAGCCGCGTCCTTCCCGACGCTCGGTTTAGTGCTCTCTGTCTGGCCGCGCAAATGGCGCTCTGGCTTCTGATTCCGGGGGGCGGCCGGCTGCAGGCGTTTGAGCCGCTCTGGGCCGACCGCTATGAGGACGAGGCGCCGCGCGGTGCTTGTGCCCTTGCGGTTGACAGGCTTGGCAACACATACGTTACCGGCAGCTTCGGTCTTGTCGTCAAGTATAGCGAGCATGGCCAGCCGGTCTGGGCTGCGAGGTGCACATTAGGCCGCCGCTATCCTGCGTGGTCGGCGGTCGGCTTGGACGACGTCGGCAATGTCTATGTTGCCGGGACAGTCTTGCAGGAGACCACCATGAATCTAGGTCTCTGCGACTACGTTGTCGTCAAGTACAGGCCCACAGGCGAGCAGGTTTGGGTGGCACGGTATGACCACAATGGTGGCGGTGACCCCTACTACAGTTGGGATGGGGCCAATGCCGCCTGCGTTGACTCGGCCGGCAACGTGTATGTGACCGGCCTCAGCTCCGACTATTCGTCCGGCCGTGACTGCGCCACGGTCAAGTTTGACTCCAGCGGAACCCGGCAATGGGTGGCGCGGTGGAGTCTGGGGGGGCTTTACGTCACAGACATGGGCAATGCGGTAGCTGTGGACCCGCAGGGAAACGTCTATGTAGCCGGCTGTGCCGGAGGTACATATTTCCTGACCCTCAAGTATTCCCGGGCCGGGGACCTGCTTTGGGCGGCTGTAACCGACTCCATCGACTCCGTCTCCGGGGGCGCGATGGCCGTGGCCGTTGACCGGGCAGGCAATGTCTATTCCTTCGGCGCCGGCGGCCGATGGTATCAGGGACACTATGACTACTACCTGCTCAAGTTTGACAGCGCTGGCCGGAAGCTCTGGGATGCAATCTACGACGGCGGCGGCGACGATGCTGGCTATGCGATGGTCCTGGATGATTCGGCCGGTATCTACGTCACCGGCCTGAGCGACGGCCCGGGCACCGGCTGGGACATCTGCACGGTCAAGTGGGACTCGGCCGGGAACCGGCGCTGGGTAGCCCGGTATGACCACGCCCGTGCGGGCGACATCGGCGAGGACCTCGCGACCGACGGCAAGTACGTGTACACGGTCGGGCTCGGGACCCGCTGGGATACCATCTACGCGCACAACATGTGCTTTGTCACGTGCGATGCTGTTACTGGTGCCATTCTGTGGGCCGCGGCCTACCGCTACCCCGGGACTGCACACGGCTGGGCGACCGCTGTTGCACTCGGCCCGGACGGCTGCGTCCACGCGACGGGTGACTGCCAGGACTCAGCCGGTGGAGACGCGGACTACGTGACACTGAAGTACACACCGTCCGGCACCGGAGTCGTCTCCGAGCCGGGCGAGAAGCCCGAAACCGGACTCGCTGTCGTACCCAGCCTATTCAGGGGCGGGACGAGCGTCAGGTATCAAGCACTCAGGGCAGGCCGGATGCGGATTACTGCGCTAGATGTGGTCGGAAGGACAGTTGCCGCGCTGCTCGATGCGGAGGTGCCGGCAGGGCAGGGAGAAGTGACGTGGCAGGCACAGGGCCTTGCCGGCGGCGTCTATTTCATCAAGCTGGAGACTCCTGACGGCAGCTTCAGCGAGCGGGTCTTGCTCCTGCGGTAGGCCGGGTTCTCCGTCCTGTCCTGTGGGGACAGTCCCGCTCGGTGTCCCAGTGGCAAGGCCATTGATCCCTAGATCCGGCGACGGGCGAGTCAACCCGACGCGAATCGGCCGGTGTAGTAGCGGCAGGCGTCGGCGACGGTCTGGGTGAAGCTGCGGTAAGTGTGCCGGAAATGGGCAGCGGCGCTTTCGCCGTCGTAGTAGCAATGCCAGCCGCTCATCAGGCCGTAGGCGAGCGTGAGCGGCGGTTCGGGCAGGGATTCGAGCAGCAGTCCGGTTCCGGCCAGAAGCACGGCCGGGACCGGAATCAGGCGGATGCGACGGCCCATGGCGGCGGCGATGGAGCGCAGGACGTCGGAGTAGCCGACGTTGGCGCCGACGAGGAGGCAGGGTTCCGCCGGCGGTGCGGCCTCGATTGCAGCGGCGGCAATTGCAGCGACATCGCGGACGTCAACTACGGCAAGGCCGCCGGTGAAGGTGGGCATGACGCGGGCGCGGGAGACGAGCGCGTAGAGCCGGTTGTGGGGACTTTCGGGGTTGGGGTCGCCGGGGCCCATTATCGCGGCCGGGTTGAGGACGACGGCGTCAAGGCCGTGTTTTCGGCAGAGGCGCTGCACGTGTTCCTGACCGGCGCGCTTCGAGGCCATGTAGTGGAAGATGCCGGGCCAGTTGTAGGGTGTCGCCGGTGTCGCCGGAACACGGGAGCGCCGGAAGCCGATTGCGCCGGTGCTGGAGAAGTGGACAAGCCGGGAGACGCCGGTTTCGATGCAGACGCGGGCGACGTTGGCCGCACCCCGGGCGTTGACTTCGAACAGCCGGCGCCGGTCGCAGAGCCGGTAGGATATCAGGCCGGCGAGATGAACCACGACGTAGCAGCCGGAGACTGCGGGCCGGAGCGATTCGGGCATGCGGATGTCGCCACGGAAGACGGCGAGTTCAGGCCACGGGGGTTCGTCGGGCAGACGTTCGCCGGGCAGAACGAACAGCCGGACTGCAGCCGGGCCGTAGCGGTCGGCGAGAAGCGGAACCAGCACCGTGCCGACGAAGCCGCCGGCGCCGGTGACGAGGATTCTCATCCGGTCGAGAGCAACCGGCGTCGGCGCAGGATGTCGTGAGCGACGCCGAGGCCGGCATGAATCAGGAACGGGTAGAGGATTGACCCGGTGAGGTAGGCAACGAGCCCGAAGGCAACGCCGCCGACCAGCGCACCCCAGATTTCCGATTCAGGGCTGTCAATGTGCATCAGGGTTGAGAGCGCGGTCTGGATTGCGAGCGCCGGAACAAGACCGATGGCCGGAACAAGCGGGAGGAAGAGAAGGCCGCGGAAGGTGAATTCCCAGGCGGAGTAGAAGCCGAGAACATAGACGAGTTCGTAGAGGGCGAATCCGCCGCGCATGCGTGCTGCCGCGCGCGAGAGCGGGAAGCGTTCGTCCAGAGACGGGTCGCGCATCATCACGGCGAGCAGGAGTGCGAGAACCGCAGCCGCGGCCGCGAGTGTGGTCAGGCCGGGCCGGATTCGGCCGGGCGTGAGGCCGACCTGAACAAGGCGGCCCGGGTCGCCGATTTCGAGCAGTAGCGCCGGGACCAGCCCGAGCAGGACAAAGAAGAAGCCGAAGAAGGCGAGGTGACCGCGGAAGTCGCCCCAGCGCCGGACGCAGTTTTGACGGCTGACGATGGTGACGAGCGCGGTGAGCGCCACGCATTGCCAGACATAGGCGACGACCAGCGGTGTCGTCATTGTTGTTGGGTACAGTGCCGGCGAAACCAGCGGGCTGCGGTCAGGAGCTGGTCGGCGATGTCTTCGTCAGGCGAGAAACCGAGGCTGCGGGCGTCGGCGGCGACGGCGTAGGTGGTATCGGCGGTGGCGCGGCGGAAGCGGTAGCGGGTGAGCGGCGGCCGGGCGAGCGGGACAATCCGGTGCAGGAGTTCAGAGACGACCGTCAGGCCGAAGGCGAGGCCGGCGGGCACTGGCCGGCGCGGAGCCCGACCGAGTCCGGCGCCGAGAAGGCCGAAGAACTCGCGCCACGAGGGGGTCGTGAGGTTGGCGACAGTGTAGCAGCGGCCGATGGCGTCGTCGGCGGTGCAGGCGCGGATGACAGCCCGGACCAGTGTGCCGATGTGGCAGTAGGCGAGGCGGGCGCAGCCGCGACCGACGAGCAGGGGGATGCCGCGTTCGAGCGAGCGGCACATCGGGATTATCGAGGTGCGGTCGAATTCGCCGTAGACGTCGGCCGGCCGCAGGACGACTACCGGCAGGCCGCGGTTGCGGTGGAGGTGAAGCAGGAGGTTCTCGGTCTGCTGTTTGTAGCGGACGTAGGGGATGTGTGCGGCGCTGCGGCCGGGGCGCGACGGCGAGATTGCTTCGCGGCAGTAGCCGAGCACGAGTGCGGTCGAGATGTAGACGAAGCGGCGGAGTTTGGCGGACCGGGCCAGCGCGGCTTCGGCCAGATTGCGCGTGGCGTCGAAAATTCCGGCGCGGCATTCGGCGTCGCCGGCGCTGTCCGAGACCGGCGCGGCAGCGTGGACGATGAATTCGAGTTCGGCCGGCAGCCGGATTTCGCGGCGCCGGCGCAGGTCGAGGGTGAGCAGTTCGATGTCAAGGCTGTCGAGCAGGGAGAGGTTTGATTCGCGCCGGACAGTGCCGATGACCCGGAAGCCGTGTTCGAGGAGACCGCGGCAGACATTCGACCCAATGAAGCCGTTGGCGCCGGTTACGAGCGCCACCCGGTCGGCGCCGGCCGTCACTTCTGCAGCGTCGCGCTCAGATAGACAAGGCGGCCGGCCGCGAGCTGTCGGTGGCTATCCGAGCCGGCGACGGCGGCAAACTCGCGAAGCAGGCCCCAGACCAGCCGCGGTGCGTGCCGGCGGATGAGGTCGAGCCGCTGTTCGCGCATCCGGTCGAGCGAGCGCAGGACGTGGGCGGTTATGTCGATAATGCGCAGCGGTTCGAGTCCGGAAGCGGCGAAGGACTGCTCGAGGCGGGCGATGCGGTCGGCAGGCCGGAAGTCGGCCCAGGCGAAGAGTCCGCCCGGACGGAGCACCCGGCCGACTTCGGCGAGGAAGCGGTCCATGTTGCCGTAGCCGTGGGACGACTCGACGTTGACGACGACATCGAAGGAGTTGTCGGCGAAGGGCATCGCCAGCGCACTGCCCTGCCTGAAGGTGAGGCCAGGGAAGCGGTGGAGCCGGTTGGAGAGCTTGACGGCGCTGGTGCAGAGGTCGATGCCGGTGAGCGTCTGCGGCCCGTAGTAGCGGGCAAGCCAGGCCGCGCCGCCGCCCCGGCCCGAGCCGACTTCGAGGACGTCTTTGCCGGACGGCGAGGTCGGGTCGGCGGTGTGGTGGTAGAGCTGAATGCAGCAGCGGTCAGGCTCTTCGTGCGCGGAGAGCTCGAGTCCGGGTTCGTCTTCAGGGCCGGCGTAGCCGAAGTTCATGAAGGTCCAGTCCGGCTGCTGAAACCGGGCGGCGACGAACTGATACCAGTGGTTCATCACCGAGCGCTCGAGGGAAGGGGAGACCGCCTTCAGCCGCATCAGAGCCTTGGTAAGCATTGATTCAGGTTAGTCGCGGGCGGGCCGATGTCAAAAGACGCGGGGTCGGCGGCGTGAGCCAGAGCCGCGTCGCCGGGCCCGAGCCGGATGAGGTTATACAGGCCGGCAGGCGGGTTCTGCCGGTGAATCCGAGCGCCGGCCGACACGAAGGGCTGTTTTGCCGACGGGGTATCAGACCCCAGGCCGTCCCCGGGGTGGTCGGGATGAGCATGACGGAGTTTTCGACCGGGGTTGCCGGCGCCGGGACGGACGTAGTGACCGGCGGTGCCCGGACAGGTGCGGCGCGACGCGGGTAGAGGAGGTGGCTGTCGGCGGGGAGGGTTGAGGGTGAGGTTCAGGCGAGTCAGTCGGAGGTTTCGATGAGGCTGCGGGCGACTGTGGCGGCGCCGGTGATGGGGTGTCGGCCCCAGCCGGCGGAGGCCATCGCGGCGAGGGAGCCGGAGCGGAGCAGGGCGGTGAGTCGGGCGCCGAGGCCGGCCGGGTCGTCAAGCGGCAGGCAGACTTTCTGTGCCGAAGCGAAGGCGAAGTTTTCGGGCGCGAACGGGCCGATGTGGGGCAGGAGCGCGAACATGGGCAGGCCGAGCCCGATTGCCCAGTTGGTGCGTTCGTGGGCAGCGGCGACCATGACGTCGAAACCGGCGAATCCGGC
>Ga0101944_10006138_pt1 | contig 13026 bp, 10 predicted proteins | sample DewCreD2012metaG_FD_75245 | JGI IMG/M metagenome (GOLD analysis project Ga0101944, IMG submission 75245) | Hot spring sediment bacterial and archeal communities from British Columbia, Canada, to study Microbial Dark Matter (Phase II) - Dewar... ... | reverse complement strand
GCGGTGGCGGCTCTGCGGCTACCGCTGCGCTGTTGAGCGGGGATCGAGACATCGGGGTACGGATGCCCCGATTGGCCCAGGCCAAGAAGGTCAGGAAAGGCGGGTCAGGATGGACAAGCGACAATCCGGCGAGGCACGGGGAACCGCAGTGGTGGTTCTGGCGGGCGATCTCTGCCCTCGCTCGCCCGCCCCGCAGGCGGCCCTACAGCCTCGAGGCATTCGCTTGTTTAAGGGCTAGACTCGCTCAGCCGAACCAGTTCCTCTGGACCAACCTGCTGACACGTCTTACGCTGCTTTTATAAGTATATCCGATCGGGTAATCGTGGATTACCTTTGCGGACGGGTTGAGTGCTGCAATCGTGTTGCCAGTGTATGTATTTGCGATAGTGGATGGGTCCGATAGCCGTGTGGCTTGTCGCTCCCGTCGCATTGACCTATGATGGCCCTCTTATTCAGCTGAGGATTCAGGAGCCAATATGTCTACCGCAGTAGAGAACACAACAGTTCAGTTGATTCCCCCACATGGTGGCAAGCTCGTCAATCGTCTGGCGGACGAGGCGAGCAAGCCCAGGCTTCTCGCCGAGGCCAAGGGCCTGACCGGCGTCACGCTCAATGTCCAGCAGCAGTGCGACGTCGAGATGATCTCCATCGGCGCCTTCAGCCCGCTCGAAGGCTTCATGGGTTCGAAAGACTACCACAGCGTCTGCGAGTGCATGCAACTGGCCGGCTCGAAACTGCCCTGGCCGATTCCGATCGTCTGCCCGGTCGATGCCGGGACCGCCGATTCCATCAAGGTCGGCCAGCGCGTCACGCTCAATGATGACCAGGGCCGCCCGCTGGCGATCCTGACCGTTACCGAAAAGTTCGCTCGCCAGAAGGACAAGGAAGCCGACGCCGTCTTCCGCACCCGTGACCGCGCCCACCCCGGTGTCGAGACCCTCTACGCTGGCGGCGACGTCTGCCTTGCAGGTCCGATCGAGGTGATCTGCGGCGACTACGATGCCGACTTCCTCAGCTATCGCCTGCCGCCGGCCGAGACCCGCAAGGTCTTCGCCGAGCGCGGCTGGAAAACGATCGTCGCCTTCCAGACCCGCAACCCGATCCACCGGGCCCACGAGTACCTCACCAAGTGCGCCCTGGAAATCTGCGACGGCCTGCTGATCCACCCGCTGGTCGGCCACACCAAGGGCGACGATATCCCCGCTGACGTGCGCATGAAGTGCTACGAGTTGCTGGTGGACAACTACTACAACAAGGCCCGTGTCCTGCTGTCGGTGATGCCCGCCGCGATGCGGTACGCCGGCCCGCGCGAAGCCATCCTGCACGCGATCATCCGCAAGAACTATGGCTGTACGCACTTTATCGTCGGCCGGGACCACGCGGGCGTCGGCACCTACTATGGCACCTACGACGCCCAACGGATCTTCGATCAGGTGGACCCGCAGGCGCTTGGCATCGTGCCCCTGAAGTTCGAGCACTCCGTCTGGTGCAGGAAGTGCCAGTCGATGGTCTCGGCCAAGACCTGCTCGCACGACAAGAGCGAGCACGTGTTCCTCTCCGGCACGAAGGTCCGCGAGATGCTCAAGGCGAAACAACTGCCGCCGGCCGAGTTCACCCGGCCCGAGGTCGCCAGGATCCTGATGGATGCGCAAACGTAGTCGTTGAGCGTTAATTGTTAATGGCCAATTGTGACGACAACAGCAACAGCCATGGGCGCCGTTTCGTCTCCGGCTGTTGCTGTTCCCATTGACAATCAACAATGAGCAATTGACGGAGTACGGGTGTTCTGATGTCCATCGACAAAGTCGCTATCATCGGCCTGGACTGTGGTGAACCCACCCTCGTCTTCGACAGGTGGCGCGATCAGTTGCCCAACATGTTCCGGCTGATGCGCTGCGGCAAGTGGGGCCGCCTCCGCTCCTGCCTGCCGCCGATTACTGTCCCGGCCTGGTCCTGCATGGCGTGCAGCAAGGACCCCGGCCAGCTCGGCGTCTACGGCTTTCGCAACCGCAAGGACCACTCTTACGAAGGCCTCGAACTGGCCACCAGTCTCCAAGTCAAGGAGCCGCGCATCTGGGACATCCTTTCCGACCGCGGCCGGCCGAGCATCGTCCTCAGTGTTCCGCAGACCTACCCGATTACCCGGCCGATCGCCGGCGCCCAGGTCGCCTGTTGGCTCACGCCGGACACCACCTGCGATTACACCTGGCCGAAGGACCTGAAATCCAAAATCAGGCAGTGGATCGGCGACTACATCTTTGACCTGCGCAACTTCCGCAATCTTGCCAAGGATGCCATCCTCCGGCAAATCTACGAAATGACCGACAAGCGCTTCGAACTCTCCAAGCGTCTCATCCGCGAGTACCCCTGGAGCCTGTTCTGGATGGTCGAGATGGGCACCGACCGCATACACCACACCTTCTGGGCCGATATGGACCCGAAGCATTACCGCCACGAGCCCGGCAACAAGTACGCCGGCGCCATCCGCGACTACTACATCTACCTGGATGCGAAGATCGGCGACCTGCTCGCCCAGATGGACCTCGACAGAACCGCGATCTGGGTCGTCAGCGACCACGGCGCCCAATGCATGGAAGGCGGCATCTGCTTCAACGACTGGCTTATCAGGGAGGGCTACCTCGTCCTCAAGCAGCCCGTCACCAAGCCGACCCGCTTCTCATTCGACATGGTCGACTGGACAAAGACCCGCGCCTGGGGCGAAGGCGGTTACTACGGCCGGTGCTTCATCAACGTGCAGGGCCGCGAACCTCACGGCCTCGTCCCGCAGGCCCAGTACGACGCCTTCTGCAAGGAACTCATCGCCAGACTCGAATCCATGCCGAAGGAAGACGGCCAGCCGCTGAACACCAAGGTCTACCGCCCCAAGGACATCTATGCGCAGGTCAACGGCATCGCCCCCGACCTGGTCGTCCTCTTCGGCAACCTGACGCACCGCAGTGTCGGCTCCGTCGGCAACCCCGGCATCTATACCCTCGAGAACGACACCGGCCCCGACGATGCCAACCACGCCCAGGACGGGATGTACATCCTCTCGCATCCCAGCCTTGGTGCCGGTAAGTGCGACGATTCTGCTACCCTGTACGATGTCGCCCCGACAACGCTGAAGCTGCTCGGCCAGCCGGTGCCTGCGGACATGAATGGCAAGGCCCTGGTATAGAACTCAGGCCGTGCCGCCCGCAGATGGCAATCCCCGTTCTTACACCAGTTGCTGCCGCTGTCCTGCTACTGCCCGGTTCGCTTTGCAGATGCGTTGTCACCATTTGACAGCTTTGTGTAATACCGTCATCGCCGGCGTCAGCTCCTGCGCCGCAGCGCTGCAACCCTCCGACTGCCTGCCATGGGTGTCATTCTGACAGAGTTTGCCTGTTGATCACGGCCGCGGCGATCTTTCCAGGGAACACACCTAAGTGTCTGGTAGCTGCGAAATTGCGCTTGCTTCGCCTCGCGGCGGATCATCTGGCACGCCCTTTGCATATGAGCCCCTGTGACAAGTAAAGCCTTCTGGCACAGGCGCAAACAACAGGGATCGGCCCTCTGATGGGGCTTACATTAGAGGAGGATTGATCAATGCTCAGCACTCTGGGACGGCGTATAGTGGACAGCAGTGTGCTCGATGTGTTTGACCGCTTCCAGCGCGACTTCAACGAGATCACACGCAGTCTCATGGGCAACGGCAACGCCACGGTCTGGAGCCCGACCGGCCTGGCCGTCTGGGAAGACGACCAGCACGTATATGTCGAAGCGGAGCTGCCTGGCGTCAAGCCGGAAGATGTTGACGTCACGCTGGAGGGCGGCATGCTCACGATTCGCGGCGAGAAGAAGGAGACGCAGCAGGACAAGCAGGCAACCTGGCACTATCGCAATAGGCGTTATGGCCAGTTTGTCCAGCAGCTGCAGCTGCCGTCTTCGCTCGATCCTGCCAAGATCACGGCCAACCTCAAGGACGGCGTGCTTCGCGTGCAGGTCGAGAAGCGGCCCGAAGTCAAGCCTCGCCGGATCGAGGTCAAGGCCGAGTAGGCCAACCATGCACAGGTAAGATCACAGAACGTCAGACCGTGCCGCTTCCTCTCTGCTAAGGATGTGACCGAAGCGCAAGGTCCGGCGGCTGCCCGCCGGACCTTGCGTATTACATCGCCTCTGTGCCGTGCAACGCTCGCCTTTATTCCCTATCCAAGTCCCATAAAGCCCAGGTGTCGCATTGTCACGACTCTAGTCTGTCGATTGTTCTCAAGTCTCTTTCTTCAGTACCCGAGCATACCTTACAATCCCTAGGGGCTGGACCTGAATACGTTGCTGATTCCCCTGGTGATGACTACAGATAAACCATGAGCAGAAAAAAGCCAAGAGATACGGTGCAGTCCGTCCAGCGGTGCCTCGACGTCCTGGAGGCCGTGGCTGCCGCGGCCCGTCCCATTGGCGTCAGCGAACTTGCGCGCCGCGTCAACCTGTCCAAGGCCACTGTTCATCGCCTTTGCCAGACGCTCGTCGACCGGCACTTCCTCCAGCAGGAGCCCAGGTCCGCCCATTACTCACCCGGCTGGCGGCTGTTGGAAGTCACTTGCCGGCTCGCCGGCCAGTTCAACCTCTCTCGCGTGTCCAGGCCTATCCTTGAACATATGGCTGCCGATGGCCGCCAGAATGCCTTCGCCGGTACCATCGTCGATCACTGGCAGATGCTGATCTACGACGAAGTCCGCGTCGACAACCCCATCCAGCCTCGTTCGCTGCTTGGGCTTCGGCTGCCTTTGCTCGAGGCGCCCGGCGGCCTGCTCTGCCTGGCTCACCTGCCGCCCGAGCGCACCCGATCGGTGGTCGAGGAGATCCTCGCCAAGTTTGCACAGGACGCTGCTGGGCCAGTCGAGCACCTCGTCGAGCAGATCCAGTCTCTCCGAGGCCGGCCTTACGCGGTTCAAACCGATCTTCCCTACCCGAATGTTACGGTTGTCTGTTGCCCGGTTACGGGCAAGGACGGCCGGATTGCCGGCGTGCTGGGTTATTGCCACCCCACGTTGCAGCACAGCCCGGTGGACCATGACCACTTGGGGCATGGCTGTAGTCAGGCTGCCCGCAACCTCTCTACCATCCTGGGCAGCCTCAGCTGCTCCGGCTGCCCGGGCGAAACGGGTTAGGCACGCCATCCTCCGTGCACTCGAAGGCGCCTTTCGCCGCACTCGCCTCTGCCGGCCGCCCTTGCGGGATCTTAAGCACACAGGACAATACTCGGCAGGACCTGTATTGTCTCGCCCCGGTAGTACGGCCGGCTAAGTGAGGACGGCTCATGCTCAAGCGCGCGTTGCTCATCGTGCCCCTGATCCTATTGCTCGCCGCGGCCTTGCTCTACAGCCAGCACCGGTCCGCGTCTGTGAAGGTCTCCGGTTTTGTCGAAGCCAACGAGATCCGCGTCGGCTCGCGCGTCGGCGGCCGGGTCCGCGAGGTCAACGCCGTTGAGGGCAAGACCCTGCAGGCGGGCGATGTGCTCCTTCAACTCGAGCCTTTCGACCTGCTCGAGCAGCAGGCGCAGGCTCGCGCCAACCTCGCTGCCGCCCAGGCTGAATACGAGAAGCTCGCCGCGGGCTTCCGCCCGCAGGAGATCGCCCAGGCCAAGGCGCACCGCGACCAGTTGCAGGCCCGCCTGGAAGAACTCCTGGCCGGTCCGCGCAAGGAGGACATCGCCGCCGCCCAGGCCCAGGTGGAACTGGCCGAGGCCCAGCTCAACCTCGCCCAACTGACCTTCAATCGGATCTCCGCCGCCTTCCAGCGTAACGCTGCCAGCCAGGACGAACTGGACAGGGCTTCCAGTGAGCTCCGGGTCGCGCAGGCACGCCTGTCCGCCACTCGCCAGGAACTCGCCAAGCTTCGGACCGGCACTCGCCCCGAGCAGATCGCCCAGGCCAAGGCCCAGCTCGAAGAAGCCGACCAGGCCCTCAGGCTCCGCCAGGAAGGCTATCGCAAGGAGGAAATCGCACAGGCCCGGGCCGCTGTTGATGCCGCCCAGGCAGCCCTGGACGCCATCAACAAGCGGCTCGAGGAACTCAAGGTCCGCTCGCCGGCAGACGGTGTTGTCGAGGCCGTCGAACTCCAGCCCGGCGATCTTCTGGCGCCCAACGCCCCGGCCATCTCTCTGATCGATACCAGCGGCCTTTGGGTGCGAGCATACGTGCCCGAAAACGTCCCCGTGGAACTCGGCCGGCGACTTCGCGTCACCGTCGATGCCTACCCCGGCCGCTTCTTCCGCGGGCACGTCTCCTTCATCGCCCGCCAGGCCGAGTTCACCCCTAGCAACGTCCAGACGGTGGAAGAACGGTCCAAGCAGGTCTTCCGCATCAAAGTCACGCTGGACGAAGGTCTGGACCTCCTCCGGCCCGGCATGATCGCCGACGTCTGGCTGGCCCCGGAGCCGCAGTCATGATCATGAGTGACGCTCCCGTTATCGATGTCCGCCACCTCAGCCGCCGTTTCGGCCACCTCACCGCCGTCGACAACGTCGGCTTCACCGTCCAGCGCGGCGCGATCTTCGGCCTGCTCGGCCCCAACGGCAGCGGCAAGAGCACCATCATCCGCATGCTCTGCGGCGTGCTTGAACCCTCGGCTGGGGCGGCCAGCGTCCTCGGCTACGACATCGTCCGCCAAAGCGAAGCCATTAAGCGCCGCATCGGCTACATGTCCCAGAAGTTCAGCCTCTACAGCGACCTCAGCGTTCGTGAGAATCTCGACTTCTACGGCCGGATCTACGGCCTGGCCAACCAGCGCCTCGAACAGCGCAAACAGGCCGTCCTCGATCTGACCGGCCTGTCCGACCGGATCGACCAGCTGGCCGGTACGCTCTCCGGCGGGTGGAAGCAGCGCCTCGCCCTCGCCTGCGCGCTGATCCACGAGCCCGAGGTCGTCTTCCTCGATGAACCCACGGCCGGCATCGACCCCGTCGCCCGCCGCGACCTGTGGGACCTGCTTTTCGAACTGGCCGGGCGGGGTGTTACCCTCTTCGTCACCACGCACTACATGGATGAAGCCGAACGCTGCACCGACATCGCGTATATCTACATGTCGAAGCTGCTGGTCTGCGGCAAGCCAGACGACGTCAAGCACCTGCCCGGCGTCACGCCTCCGGGTACACGCCGGTTGGAACTCGACGTGCCTGTGCCTACCCAGGCGCTGTCGAAGTTGCGCCAGGTCCCCAGCGTTCTCGACGCGACGCTCTTCGGCCAGTCAATCCACCTGCTGGTCCGCGACGACGGCCTGGACGAATCGACGTTGCCGCCAACCCTGTCTCTGCCGCGCGACCGGGTCCAGGTCCGCCCGGTCGCCCCGACCCTCGAAGACGTCTTTGTCACCCTCACCCGTACGGCGGGCAAGGACCGGGCGAACGCACAAGCCGTCCCGGGCGAAGCGGTTGCAGCCGAGCCCTCGGCCCCGCCCACAGGCTCGCTGACCGAGCAGGAAGTTGCGGAGGAACCGGTGGCCCCGCCGGCCCGGCCCGCGGATGTTGCCCGGGACCAGCCCATAGTCAAACGCGAGCCAGCTCGCGGCTTCTTCGCCATCCTCCGTAAGGAGTTCTCGCACATCCGCCGCGAGCCGTCGACCCTGTTCTTCATCTTCCTGATCCCTGTGGTGCAGATGCTCATATTCGGCTACGCCATCCAGATGCAGATCGAGCATATCCCGACCGTCGTCTACAACCTCGACGGCCGGCAACCCAGCCGCGACCTCGTCCAATCGTTCCTGAACACCCGCACCTTCCGCCTCGTCGAGCGCGCGTTGGACGAGGAGTCGTTCCACCGCGCGCTCACGTCCGGCCGTGCCAAGGCCGGCGTCCTCATCCCGCCGGACTACTCCGACAAGCTCCTGGCCGGCGAGCAAGTGCAGGTCCAGGTGCTCATCGACGGCAGCGACTCGCAGGTCGCCACCACCGTCCTCAACACGACCAACCTGCTTGGCCTGACCCGATCGATCCAGATCGCCAGGGGCTTCATCGAAAACCTCCAACTCGCCCCCGCCCACGACCCGACGGGTGCCCCCGCTCTACCCGTCCAGATGCGGCCGCGCCTGCTGTTCAACCCCGACCTGGAAAGCTCGCACTTCTTCGTGCCGGGCTTGGTCGGCCTGATCATGCAACTCGTGACGCTCTTTCTGACCGCCTTCGCCGTCGTCCGCGAGCGCGAACTCGGCACGCTCGAGCAGTTGTTCGTCACCCCCGTCGGCCGCGTGGGCCTGCTGCTGGGCAAACTCGTTCCCTACGCGATTGTCGGCTTCGTGGAAACGCTCGTGGTCCTGACCGTCATGGTCTACGTCTTCGGCGTGCCCATCCACGGAAGCATTCCGTTGCTGTTGGGCCTGGCCATCCTGTTCCTGACATGCGCTCTGGGCCTGGGCCTGTTGATTTCCACGCTTGCCCGCACACAGCTCCAGGCCATGCAGTTCGCCTTCATCATCATGCTGCCGTCGGTGTTGCTGTCGGGTTTCGTCTTCCCTCGCGACCAGATGCCCCTGCCGATCTGGCTGATCAGCTTCGCGATTCCCGTGACCTATTTCCTTGAGATCCTCCGCGGCATCATCCTTCGCGGCGCCGACCTGCTCGACCTGCCACGGCAATCACGGCGCAGCTCCGCCGGGGGTGGCGGCGGTGGAATTCGTCTGCGCTACCTGCCATGTGTTCCAGGCGCAACTGTTCGACGGCAGTCCGCACAAAGCAGCGTTTGCCGTGATGGGCCTGCCGGCGTGCGTGACCTGTCATGGAAACCACCGCATCACCGAGCCGAACGACACCATGCTCGGCACCGGGCCGGAGTCGCTCTGCCTCCGCTGCCACACCGAGGGCGACGGGGGCTACCAGGCCGCCGAACAGATGCAGGAACAGTTGCTCGGCCTGGCGCGCGCCATCGAACAGGCGCAGCAGGTGCTCGACCGCGCCGAACAGACCGGGATGGAAGTCGGCCAACCCAAGCTGGAGCTGGGACAAGCGCGGGATGCGCTCACCAAGGCCCGCGTGGCCATCCACGGATTCCAGCCCGACCGGGTCCTGGCGGAAGTGCAGACTGGCCTGGAGGTGGCCCGCGCGGCGCAGCAGGCCGGCACAAAAGCACTCGAAGAATACGACTTCCGGCGCCTGGGCCTGGCCATTTCGCTGGTCCTGATCCTGAGCGTGGTGATCGGGTTGCGTCTGTATCTGAAGCAACTGGAGGCCAACAGCCAGAAAAGGTCGAATGCGTCGTAGCAGGCAGAACGTATTATTCTCATCAAAAAGGAGGAAATAGATGAAACGCTGGTTCACCTTGTTCCTGGGAATCGCCATCGCGATCGCGGTGCCGCTCGCTGCGGCCCAAAAGGGAGATGCCGCTGCGGGCAAAGCGGTGTACCAGAAAAAGTGCGCCACCTGCCACGAATTGTCCGGGGCGCCGAAAGCAGCGATTGCCAAGATGCTGAAGGTCGAGATGCGCGACTTGAGCAGCAAAGAAGTGCAAGCGAAAAGCGACGACGAGCTGGCCCGGATCATCACGCAGGGCACCGGCAAAATGGTGCCGGTGAAAGGGCTGAGCGATGCCGAGCTGCAGAACCTGATCGCTTATCTGCGCTCGTTGCAGAAACCCTAGCAAGCGGCTGGTTCAAGCGGTTTCGCCGGCACCCAGCAGCCGGCGAATCTTGCGCACCAGCAGCTCGGCGTCGTAGACGGGTTTCTCCAGATAATCGTCGGCGCCGGAGGCTGCGAGCAGCCGCTCACGGTCTCCCGCCATGGCGTGTGCGGTCGCAAGCAGGATGGGTAAGGTTCGACCGTTCGCTTTGGCCGCCTGCTGGATCAGGCGCGCCAGTTCGATTCCATCCACGGGGCGGCCCTGGCGGTGGGTTCCGCTGAGCGACACGTCCAGCAGAACCAGGTCCACACGACCTTCGGCCACAGCAGCGAGGATCGCCTCGACATCCTCGCAGACCCAGCAGGTGAAGCCGCCGGCGCGCTCGAGGGCCATGCAGTAAAACTTTGCCACCAGCGCGTGATCTTCGACGATCAGGATACGCTTGAGATCGCTCATTCTTCGATCGAAGCGCGGCCGGGCGGTTCGTGGTCGGCAGGTTTCGTCCGCGCGCCGGCAGTGCCCGCCAGCGGCACGGTAAGCCACACGCGGGTTCCGCGACCCTCGCTGCCATCTTCGATACCGATCCGGCCGCCCATCAACTCCACCAGCCGGCGGGAGATCGCCAGACCCAGGCCCGTGCCCCCGCTGCGCCGGGACTGGCTTCCGGAAAGCTGGATGTATTTGTGGAACACCACTTCGCGCAGCTCGGGCGGAATGCCGATCCCGGTGTCTTCGACCTCGATGCGGAGCATGCCGGCGGGCTCCTCGATGCGGGCGCGCAGCACGACGTGGCCGGCCGGGGTGTACTTGATGGCGTTGGTCAGCAGATTCAGCAGGACCTGGCGCAGGCGGACCTCGTCGGCCCGAATCAGCGGCAGAGCCACCTGCACGGTTTCATCGCGCAGCGTCAATCCCTTCTCGACGGCCTGAATCGCCACCAGGGGGAGCGTGGAATCGAACAGGGCCCGCGGCTGAATTTCTTCCAGATGCAGCGACATGCGGCCCGCCTCGATGCGGCCGATGTCCAGGATATCGTTGACCAGGCTGAGCAGGTGCTGAGCGCTGGCGAAGACATCGCGCAGCAGCTCGCGCTCTTCTTCGGGGGTCTGGCACAGGCCGTCGAGAATCAGTTTCGTAAATCCGAGAATGGAGTTCAGCGGCGTACGCAGTTCGTGGGAGATGTGCGCCAGGAACTCGTCTTTCGTGCGACTGGCTTCGGCCAGGTCCTGATTGGCGCGTTCGAGTTGCAAATTCAACGCACGCAGGCCCTGCATGGTCGCGTGCATGTAGGATTCGCACATCAGGTTCAAGTCGAGATCGAGAATTTTGCTGAGCGATCGGCTATAACGCAGCCGTTCGTCGCTGGCCGGAAACTCCAGCAGGAGACATTCGGAAAGGAACGTGCGCACAATGCCCATCGCACTGATCACATACTTCTGTTCCAGTCCGACGAGCACATGCCGGTAGCCGATCTGGTAGCGGTCTTCGGCGTAGGCTTCGTCGTAGGTGCCGGTGAACAATCCGCGGGCCCAGTGCTGCAGGGTCTGCTTCAACCGCGCGATCTGTGCTTCGCCTCCGGTGAAGACGCGATAGGCATTCGGGTGGTGCGGAATCTGGGAATAAAAGCGTTCCGCCAGTTCGGGCAGATATTTCTCCATCCGCGGGCCCAGTTGCCGCAGCAGGGCCACATCCTCGGGCCCGAACCCCAGGTAGCGCTTCATCTCCTCGATGAAGCTTTCCATTCGGGAAACTCCTTGCCGGCCCATCGCCGGGCAGGCATAATCAAGAGTAATAGTAGCACGAGGTGAGAACCGCACCCGGGCTCGACGTGCACATCAACTGGAGATTCAAAGCGATTCTTCCGGTCGCGGCAACGTTGCTGGCGGGCATCGCCCTGTTTTTCTGGGTGACGCTTTCGATTCCGCCTTCGGACCGGCGCACGGTCCTGCTCGTGGCTGCGGGCGGCGCCGTGGCCATCTGTGCCGTATTGCTGGTGGTGCTGGCGGTGCTGGTCCATCGGCCGCTGCTCGAGCTGCGCGAGAAAATCGCCCGGCTGGAGCAAGGCGACCTGAACGTCACGGTGGGCTTTGCCGGGCGACGGGATGAAATCGGCGAGCTGGGTCGCAGCTTCAACGCGATGGTGCGTCAGTTGCGCGAATCGCACGAGCAGATCCAGCAGTTGCATCGCACGCAGATGAGCCGCGCCGAACACCTGGCCACACTCGGCGAACTGGCCGCCGGCCTGGCGCACGAAATTCGCAACCCGCTGGCGGGCATCGCCGGTGTGATCCAGATCATCGGGCGCGACCTGCCCCCGGGAAGCCCGACGCGGGAAATCCTGAAAGAGGTCGAACAGGAAGTCCACCATATCCAGAAAATTCTGAACGAACTGCTCGACTATGCCCGGCCGAAGCCGCTGCAGTTGCGCCCGGCGGACCTGAACGCGACCGCGGAACGCGCCGTTTCCCTGGCCCGGCAGCAGATCGCTTCCCGCCCGATCGAAATCGAATTTCGTCCGGCGGCGGAAGTCGGCATGGTCGAACACGACCCGGACGGGATCCAGCAGGTTCTGCTCAATTTGCTGCTGAACGCCCTGCAGGCCATTCCCCGCGAGGGACGCATTGTCGTCGAGGTGCACAACGAAGACCGCTACGCCACCGTGGCCGTGACCGATTCGGGTTGCGGGATCGCTCCCGAGCACCTGCCCAACATCTTCAAGCCTTTCTACACGACGAAAGGCAAGGGGACAGGCCTGGGACTTTCCCTGGCGCGGCGGATCGTGGAGTTCCACGGGGGCCGCATCCAGGTGGAAACCGAAGTGGGCCGGGGGAGCACATTTCGCGTCTGGCTGCCCAAGCGAAAGATCGCCTCTGCCGCCCAATCATAGTAAAGTAGGGATAGCATGCCACAGCCGAAAGTTCTGATTGTCGATGACGAAAAGCTGGTGCGCTGGTCGCTCCGGCAGAAGTGCGAAGAGTGGGGCTACCAGGCTCTGGAAGCTCCGGACGCCAGCACGGCGCTCAGTCTGGTGCGCGACGAGCAGCCGGACGTGGTGCTGCTCGATGTGCGCCTGCCCGACCAGAGCGGCCTGGACGTGCTGGAAAAACTGAAGCAAACCGGCGACGCCCGCGCCGTGATCATGATCACGGCCGATCCGCAGCTCGACGACGTCAAAGCCGCCATCAAGATGGGCGCCTACGACTTCATCGGCAAGCCGCTCGATTTCGACGAGCTGCAGGTCACGCTGCAGAACGCGATCGAAGCGACGCGGCTGCGGAGCGAAGTGGAATCGCTGCGCGGCGAAGTGCGCAAGCGCGCCGGCTATCACGACATCATCGGCGTCTCCCGGAAGATGACGGAGCTGATGCACTTCGTCCGCAAGGTCGCGGCCAGCGAAGCCACGACCATCCTGATCCAGGGCGAAAGCGGCACCGGAAAA